>VFQN01000792.1_pt1 | contig 56732 bp, 53 predicted proteins | sample 3512371 | NCBI WGS metagenome assembly VFQN01 (sample SAMN10412370, study PRJNA504923) | tailings metagenome | isolation source: Replicate 2 from Balatoc abandoned mine | place: Philippines: Itogon, Benguet | collected 2017-08-28
CTTGAAGTTCTTCACCGGCAAGTGGAAGCAGATCCATCCTGCAACGGCGATCGTCGCGGCCCTCTTCATCATCCGCTTTGCCTTTTTCGCGGAATAAGGGGCCCGATCGTTCGGGCGGACCGCACCACAAACTCCATCGTCATCCTCGGCGTTTGGCCGAGGATCCATCTGCCGCCACGGCTGATGGGGGCTCGGGTCAGGGCCAAGCTGATGGTAGAGGGGTTCGTGCGACACATCAAAAGGGCCGCGTGATGAGCGCGGCCCTTTTTGCATGTCAGGGCCGGGCGACACCGTCCAGCCAAGCCTGCCATTCCCGTTCGCTTGCCATGGCCACCTGCGCAGCCTTCTCTCCGTAGAAGAAGCGGCAGACGCTGAGGCGGATCGCTTCGCCCGTACGGTAGAGGCCGAAGAGGCCGACGCCCGGCATTTCGCCATCGATGCGGACCAGCACGTAGCGCTGCCGATCGTCCTGCCGCACGCCGACGACCTCGCCGAAAAACGTTTCGCCGGCTTCGACGGTCCAGTTTTCGCCGACATCGGCCGTCTCGTGGCCGAGGCCGTCGAGCAGCTTGCGCCATGTGACGAGCCCATCGCCCGCTGCTTCGGCGGACAGCTGGAAAGAGGCAGCGGGTTGGCCGGCATGGTGTGCGAGATAGAGCCGCAGCACCTCGATGAAGCCGGGCCAGCCGGACTCGAAGCCCTCCATCTGGTCGTCCCAGTCATCCGTTGAACTGAAGAGGGAATGCACCATGCGCACGAGGCACTCGTCGCCCGAGCGGGCGATGATGGAAATCTCCGTGGCGATCGGCGGGGCATTCTCCGCCCAGCCGACCTCCACATAACCGAAGCGGTGTGGCGGCTCCCAGCCGGTGACCGTGCCGCCGGAGGTGACCCCCGGCATGAAGTGGAAGGTGAGCCGGCCGCCGATCTTCTCCTCGATCTCGGCCCGGGTGAACCAGGCGGCGTTGCCGGGTCCGGTCGCCATGGCATGCCAGACCTCCTCGGGCGTGCCGGGAACGAGAAACTCCATTTCCACCCAGCGTTTGCCGCTGGCGTCAAATTTCGTCGGCATCGGACTTCCTTTCCGTGTCTGGTGGTGCGGGATAGGCGGCGACGACCAGCCGGTGCGCCCGCCCGGCCGGGGCCTGTTCGTCGTGGTAGCGGGCGGTGAGCGTTGCGACCGCCGCGGTGAGATCGGCCGTGAAGGCGGCGCGCGCGGCGGGGGAGGCGAAGCGGATCGTCGTGTCGATGGAGAGCGTGGCAAGCCGCTTGTCTGCAGCGCGCGCGCCACGCCAGAGCGTGCCGACCTCGCGCAGGCTGCGGGCGGCGAGTGCTACGAGATAACTTGCCGAGAACCGGTCGCCGGAAACATCGGGATCGGCCCCGACCGGCCCCAGCGCGGCCGGCGAGACGACATAGGAGCGCGCCGTTGCCACCATCAGCCGCTCGGTGATGCCGCCCCACTGGCGGGCCTCGGCCTGTTCCACCAGCCTCTCGTCCTCCAGCGCCCTGAGGTGATAGTTCACCTTCTGGCGTGTCAGTCCCACCCGACCGGCGAGCGTGGCTGCGGAGGCTGGCGTGGAAAGCTCGGCGAGCAGGCGCGCCTTCACGGGATCGAGGGCAAGGGCAGCGGCGGCCGGTGTGTCAAGGATATCGAGATCGAGCATGTGGCAGGATTCCATTGACAAGAAAATTTGTCAATGGACTCAAAAAAGTGCCGGCCCGTGGAGGCGGGCCGGCGGATCCGTGATCCCGGTGGGTGGATCAGCGGATCAGGAAGGGTTCCGAATAGAAATGCTCCTCGAGGTTCACGCCCTCGCCGCCGCGATCCACGACGGCGAAATCAGAGACCGTGTCGAGCGGCGTCAGGATGCCGTGCCAGACATTGCGGCCGATATTGACGCCCTGGCCGGGCGCGGTGCGGAAGGCGATCGGCTCAGTGGGTCCGTTCTCGGTCTCCCCGGCGACGACGACGAGGAACGAGGCATCACTCAAGGGAATGAAGGCCTGGCTGCCGAGCGGGTGGCGCTCCACCATCGTCAGCTCCAGCGGCAGGGGATAGGGCTCGCCGCGCAGGAGACTGATCATCGGCCGGGCTTTGTCACCCGTCGTCTCGATATTGGCGAGGTCATGGTAGCGGGTGCATTTTCCCGCATTGATCGGGAAATTGTGGGCACCGTCCTGCTCGATCACCTGGCCGAAGGGCGCGAAGGCCTCGCGGGTGAGCGGCTTGATCTCGATGGTCTTCATGTCTTTCCTCCCTCGGCCAGATGGCCAAAAATGCGCAGGCGGCTGACACCGCCGTCCGGATGGATGTTCAGGCGGACATGCGTCACGGCGTCCGCCCGTTTCACGAGATTGCCGTCGAACGTATGGATACGGTCGGCGGCAAGTTTCTGTTCGGGCAGGATCTCCTGCCAGAACATCGACGCGGCGGTGACAAGGGTGGGGAGGTCCCCCGTCGTGCCCGTCAGGTCGGCGGCCTGCAGGGAGCAGGCATCCGGGTAGTTGCCCTTGAAATGGGCGGTATCGACGACGATGCTTTCGATCGTCGCCCGTGCGGCGAGCCTGACCACGATCCATTCGTGGCCCGGTGTACGGCGGCGGCTGGTCTCCCAGCCGTCGCCCATATTGATGCCGCGACCGGGCGCGAGCAAGCGCTGGTGGCCGTAGTGCCCGTTCGAGAGCGCGACGACGGTTCCGCCCGCAAGAGCGGCGGCAAGATCGATCGGTTCGTTTTCGGCGGCGCTGCGGTCGAGCGCCGGAAGTCCGTGGACGCGCAGCCTTGCCACCCCGCCATCGGGATAGATGCGCAACCGCACATGGCTGAACAGCCCGTCCGCGGCGCAATCGAAGAAATGCGGGGCATTCGGCCCGAGCGGGCTTGCGGCCAAAAGGGGCGTCCACACCGTAGCCTCGTCCGGCCCGTCAGGCGCAAGACAGCCCTCTATGGCGCAGGCCGTCGGGTAGTTGCCGGTAAAATGCGCCGTGTCCACCTCAAAGCCTTTGATGCGGCCGGGCGTTGCCAGTGCAACGATCGCATGGTCATGCCCCGGCCCGCGCCGCCGCCGCGTCTCCCAGCCGTCCATCCATTTGCCGTGCTCGTCATAGACGCCGGGCTTGTAGACGGCGGGCTCGTCGGCCAGCATGCGCGACAGCGGGCCGAAAAACGCGTCCGTGGCGAAGATACCCCTTGCCCCGAGGCCGGCCGAGGCAAGGTTGATCGTTCCGCGTGTGAACGAAGGCGTGGCGCCGCTCGACATGACGCGGTCGCTCAGGCCGGCAGCAGCGCATTGAGCCGCAGATAGCCGATTCGCTCGACCTGCTTGCAGGCGGTGGCGAATTCGGCGACGCGGTCGTTCGCGATGCGTTTTTCGAAGGCGGCGAGAATGCTCGCCTTGGTGTTGTCGCGCACGGCGATGATGAACGGGAAGCCGAATTTTTCGACATAACGGTTGTTGAGCTCGGTGAAGCGTGCGCGCTCCTCGTCGGTCAGCGCGTCGAGACCGGCCGACGCCTGCTCTTCCGTCGAGCTTGCCGTCAGGCGCTTGGCCTCGGCCAGCTTGCCGGCGAGATCCGGGTGGGCGACAAGAACGCCCAGACGCTCCTCCTCGCTCGCCGCACGGAACTGGAAGGTGAGCGCGGCAGAAAGGCCGATCGCGGTATCATTCGCCGGCGAAAGTTCGTCGGCGAAGGCGCGCCGGGCTATCCAGGGAGAGTGCTCGAAGATATCGCCGAAGCGTTTGACGAACGCCTCTTCCGCCATCTGCGACGGGCGCTCTGCGACCGGCTTTGGCGGATGGGTTTTTGCCCAGTGCTCGGCGATGTCGACGCGGCGGGCGATCCAGACTTTTTCGTGGCTCTGCACATAGTCGATGAAGCGGGCGAGCGCCATGACGCGGCCCGGCCGGCCGATCAGGCGGCAGTGCAGGCCGATGCTCATCATCTTCGGGCTGCCCTTGGCGCCTTCCGCATAGAGCGCGTCGAAACTATCCTTCAGGTAGCTGAAGAACTGGTCGCCGCTGTTGAAGCCCTGGGGCGTTGCGAAGCGCATGTCGTTGGCGTCGAGCGTGTAGGGGATGATCAGCTGCTGCCGGCCGCCATGCTCGTGCCAGTAGGGCAGGTCGTCGGAATAGGTATCGGAAACATAGTCGAAGCCGCCGGCTTCGGTGACGAGATCGACGGTGTTGACCGAACAGCGGCCGGTATACCAGCCGCGCGGCCGTTCGCCGGTGACGAGCGTGTGCAGGCGGATTGCCTCGGCAATGGCCGCGCGTTCGTCCTCCACCGTCATGTCCTTGTGCTCGACCCATTTGAGGCCGTGAGAGGCGATTTCCCAGCCGGCCTCCTGCATGGCGGCCACCTGGGCGGGCGAGCGGCGGAGCGCGGTGGCGACGCCGTAGACGGTGACGGGCACGTTCTTTTCCGTCAGCAGCCGGTGCAGGCGCCAGAAGCCGGCGCGCGCGCCGTATTCGTAGATCGATTCCATGTTCCAGTGGCGCTGGCCCGGCCATTGGGCGGCGCCGACGATCTCGGAGAGAAAGGCTTCGGATGCCGCATCGCCGTGCAACACACAATTCTCGCCGCCTTCTTCGTAGTTCAGCACGAACTGTACGGCGACGCGTGCCTCGTCCGGCCACCCGGCAGCCGGCGGTGTCTGTCCATATCCGTGCATGTCACGGCAATATCGCATGGGAACGCTCCTCCAAACGCTTTCGATGCAGAATTTCTAACCGCAAATCGCCCGTGTCATTCCCTACGGAAATTTTGAAAGTCTCGAACGATCCTGCTGCTTTTCAGTGGCAAGAGGCTGGAGGATAGTGATTATCGGAGTGCTGTGTTCGGGAGGAAAAACATGCAAACTCATTCGCAAGGCGCCGGCCGCCTCACCACCCATGTGCTGGACACGGCGCGCGGCAAGCCGGCAGAAGGCCTGCGCATCGATCTCTACCAGGTGGAGGGCGACACGCTGCGCCTTCTCAAGACCACCGAGACGAACGATGACGGCCGCTGCGATGCGCCGCTGCTCGCCGGCGAGACGATGAAGGCCGGCACCTACGAGCTGCGTTTCCACGCCGGCGATTATCTCGGCCGCACGGGGGATGGCCCGTTGTTCCTCGACATCATCCCCATTCGCTTCGGCCTTGCCGACGAGGGCGCGCATTACCATGTGCCGCTGCTCGTCTCGCCCTTCAGCTATTCAACCTATCGCGGGAGCTAATCCATGGCGGCCGTCTCGATCCGCGCGGAACTGCGTTTCATCCTCAATGGCCAGGACGTTGTTGTCAGCGACGTCGGGCCGGACCAGACATTGCTCGACTGGCTGCGGTTGTCCCGCCTGTTGAAGGGCACCAAGGAAGGCTGCGCCGAAGGCGACTGCGGCGCCTGCACGGTGCTGGTGGGCAGGCTGACACCTGAGGGCGGCCTTGTTTACGAGGGCGTCAATGCCTGCATCCGCTTCCTCGGCTCGCTGGATGGCTGTCATGTCGTCACCGTCGAGCACCTCGCCGCCCGCGACGGCCGCCTGCACCCCGTGCAGCAGGCCATGGTGGACTATCACGGTTCGCAATGCGGCTTCTGCACGCCAGGTTTCGTCATGTCGCTCTATGCGCTGTGGATGCAGGCGCCGAACCCGAGCGATCAGGAGATCGAGATTGCGCTGCAGGGCAATCTCTGTCGCTGCACCGGCTATGAGCCGATCCTGCGCGCCGCCCGCGCTATTTCCAGCTATGGCGGCACGGAGAAGGACCCGCTTCTTGCCGAACGCCAGACGATGATCAAGCGCCTCCGGGCACTTGCCGATGGCGCGCGCGTCGAAGTCGGCGAAGGCAGGAAGCGGTTCGTCGTGCCGGCGAATCTCGACGATTTCGCCGCTATGCTGGAGGCGGAACCCGCCGCCACGATCGTGGCAGGTTCCACCGATGTCGGCCTTTGGGTCACCAAGCACATGCGCGACATCACGCCGGTCGTCTTCATTGCCGGCCTTCAGGAGATGAAGGCGATTGCGGTGAAGGACGACGTGATCACGCTTGGCGCCGGCGTCACCTATACCGAGGCCATCGCGACGCTTTCGCAGCACATTCCGGCGCTCGGCCCGCTCATAACCCGGATCGGCGGCCAGCAGGTGCGCAACATGGGCACGATCGGCGGCAATGTCGCCAACGGTTCGCCGATCGGCGACACGCCGCCGGCGCTGATCGCGCTCGGTGCGTCGGTGACCTTGCGCAAGGGCGCGGAACGGCGCACCATCCCGCTTGAGGATTTCTTCATCGCCTATGGCAAGCAGGACCGTCAGCCGGGCGAATTCGTGGAATCCCTTGCGGTGCCCGTTCCCCCTGCGGCGGAAAAGTTCGCCGTCTACAAAGTGACCAAGCGCCGCGACGAGGACATTACCGCAACGCTCGGCGCCTTCCGCCTGGCGCTTGCCGCCGACGGCACGGTCGCTGCCATCACCATCGCCTATGGCGGCATGGCGGCGACGCCGAAGCGTGCCTTTGCCGTCGAAAGGGCACTGCTCGGCCAGAGCTGGACGGAGGCGACGGTGGAAGCGGCCATGGCGAAATATGCCGAGGACTATGCGCCGCTGACCGACATGCGCGCGACAGCGGAATACCGCGCGCTGGTGGCGAAGAACCTGCTCTTGCGGTTCTATGTGGAAACGACGACCAGCGCAGAGCCCGCGCAGGTGTCCAGATACGAGGCTGCGTAAGCCATGAACAAGCACACTCCAGACCTCAAGGCGGAAAAGATCACCGGCGGCGTGCATTCGAGCCCGCGCCACGATTCCGCGCACAAGCACGTTGCCGGCACGGCCGTCTATATCGACGACATCACCGAGCCCGCCGGTACGCTGCATGCCGGCCTCGGCCTCTCCACGGTCGCCCACGGTACCGTGAAGTCCCTCGACCTTTCGGCGGTGCGCGCCGCGCCCGGCGTCGTCGACGTGCTGACCTATGAGGACGTGCCCGGCGACAACGACATCTCGCCCTCGGGCATGCATGACGATCCGGTGCTCGCCGCCGGCAAGGTGGAGTTCCACGGCCAGCCGATCTTCTGCGTGATCGCGGAAACGCGCGAGGAAGCCCGCCGCGCTGCGCGCCTCGCCAAGGTCGAATACGAGGAGCTGCCCGCCAATATCGACATCTGGGACCTCGACCAGACGACGCATCGCCAGGTCTTTCCGCCGCTGACGCTGAAGCGCGGCGATGCGGCCGCGGCCCTCGACAGCGCGCCGCGCCGGGTGAAGGGCCGCATGCGGCTGGGCGGGCAGGACCATTTCTATCTCGAAGGCCAGGTCTCGCTCGCCGTACCCGGCGAGGATGACGAGGTCACCGTCTATTGCTCCACCCAGGGGCCGAGCGAGACGCAGCATCTCGTCGCCCATGCGCTCGGCGTGCCGAGCCACGCCGTGACCGTGGAGGTGCGCCGCATGGGCGGCGGCTTCGGCGGCAAGGAGACCCAGGCCAACCAGTGCGCTGCGCTCGCCGCCATTGCCGCCAAGAAGCTGGGCCGCGCCGTCAAGCTTCGCCTTGACCGCGACGAGGACATGGTGGCGACCGGCAAGCGGCACGATTTCGCCATCGACTATGATGTCGGCTTCGACGACGAGGGCCGCATTCTCGGCATCGACTACACCTTCGCGCTTCGCGCCGGCTTTTCGGCGGACCTCTCCGGTCCGGTGGGCGACCGCGCGCTGTTCCACTGCGACAACGCCTATTTCTTCCCGCATGTGCACGCCAAGACGGCACTGCTGCACACCAACACCGTGTCGAACACCGCCTTCCGCGGTTTCGGCGGTCCCCAGGGCATGGTGGGCGCGGAGCGCGTCATCGATGAGGTGGCCTTCGCCGTCGGCAAGGATCCGCTCGAGATCCGCAAGCTGAACTTCTACGACGCGATGGGCGTCGAGGGGACCCGCAACCTCACGCCCTACCACCAGAAGGTGGAGGACTGCATCATCCAGCGCATCGTCGCCGAACTCGAAGAGAGCGCCGACTACGCCGGCCGCCGCAAGGCGATCCAGGCGTTCAATGCGAAGAGCCGCATCGTCAAGCGCGGCCTGGCACTGACGCCGGTCAAGTTCGGCATCTCCTTCACCAAGACGGAATCCAACCAGGCCGGCGCGCTGGTACATGTCTACACGGACGGTTCCGTGCACATGAATCACGGCGGCACGGAAATGGGCCAGGGCCTGCACCTGAAGGTGGCGCAGGTGGTGGCGGAAGAGTTCCAGATCGATCTCGACCGGGTGAAAATCACCGCGACGACGACGGCCAAGGTGCCGAACACCTCACCGACCGCGGCTTCGTCCGGCGCCGACCTCAACGGCATGGCGGCGCAGAACGCCGCGCGCCAGATCAAGGACCGGCTGATCGATTTCGCCGCGGAAAGCCATCAGGTGCCGCGCGATCAGGTCGTCTTCCTGCCGAACCGCGTGCGGATCGGCAATTCCGAGATGTCCTTCAATGATCTCGTGAAGAAGGCCTATATGGCACGCGTCCAGCTCTCGGCGGCCGGCTTCTACAAGACGCCGAAGATCCACTGGGACCGGTCGAAGGGCCGCGGCCATGCGTTCTACTACTACGCCTATGGCGCGGCCTGCTCTGAGGTTTCGGTCGACACGCTGACCGGCGAATATGTCGTCGAGCGCACCGACATCCTGCACGATACCGGCCGGTCGCTGAACAAGATCATCGACATCGGCCAGGTCGAAGGCGGCTTCATCCAGGGCATGGGTTGGCTGACCACGGAGGAATTGTGGTGGGACGGCAAGGGGCGGCTTCGCACCCACGCGCCCTCCACCTACAAGATCCCGCTCGCCTCGGATCGCCCGAAGATCTTCAACGTCGCGCTGACCGACTGGTCGGAAGCCTACGAACCGACGATCCACCGCTCCAAGGCGGTTGGCGAGCCGCCACTGCCGCTCGGCCTTGCCGTGCTGCATGCGCTGTCGGACGCGGTGGCGAGCGTGGCGGGCCATCAGATCTGCCCACGGCTCGACGCCCCGGCGACACCCGAATGCGTGCTGATGGCGATCGAGCGTCTCAAGGCGGCCCAAGCAGTTCCAGGAAAAGTGTGATGCGGTTTTCCGTCCGCAGTTGCGGCAAAGAAAGCAAGGGGTGAGGCCATGCCTGCCGCGCGCGAAGATATCAGGGATTTCCTGCGCCGGGCGCCGGGGTCGATCCTGGTCGAGGTGACGGGTGCGGCGGGCTCCACGCCGCGCGACACGGATGCCTTCATGCTGGTCTCGGAACGGGAGATCTTCGCGACGATCGGCGGCGGTCAGCTCGAATACATGGCGATCGATCAGGCCCGGCGAGCACTGCGCCTGGGCGCTGCCGCCGAGCCGATGAGCGTGCCGCTCGGCCCGGAGATCGGCCAGTGCTGCGGCGGGCGCGTCGGGCTGTCCTTCACTGCCATGAACCCGGCGCTGGCGCGCGATCTCGTCGCCCGCAGCGACCGCGAGATGGCCCTGCGGCCGCATGTCTATGTCTTCGGCGCGGGCCATGTCGGTGATGCGCTCGCCATGGCGCTGTCGCTCGCCCCGCTGCGCGTCGTGCTGGTGGATACACGCGAGGACGAGCTCGTCGCCTCGACGGTGCCGCGCATCGAGACCTGCCTCACCGCCATGCCCGAGGCCGTGGTGCGCGATGCGCCGGCCGGCAGCAGTTTTGTTGTCCTGACCCACGATCACGCGCTGGATTTCCTGATCACGGCCGAGGCGCTGAAGCGCAGCGATGCCGCCTATGTCGGCATGATCGGTTCGAAGACCAAGCGCGCGACCTTCCGCAACTGGCTGTCGCGCGAGATCGGCCAGCCGGACCTTTTCGATCGCCTGGTCTGCCCGATCGGCGGTACGGTCGTGAAGGACAAGCGCCCGACGGTGATCGCAGCGCTCGCGGCCGCCGAGATCATGACGGCGGCGCTGACCTGGACGGGCGCGTGCAACAAGGCGGTCCTTGCCAAGGGGTGATGCCGTCTATTCCCTGGGAGCCGTTTCCCAAGGGTTGAGGCAGGGGACCCCGAGCGGCTGAAAATCTGAAAGATTGCGTGTGACGAGGACCAAATTGTTGGCGAGCGCTGTCGCCGCAATCATGCCGTCGGCGGTCGGCTTCTTTCCGGGTGTCGGCAACCGGCTTGCGATCGAGGCCGTCTGCATATCGAATGGCAGAAGCCTTGCGGAAAATTCCGGCAGCACATGGGCCGTCAGCCATAGAGAAAGGTCATCGGCAAAATCGGGGTTACGAAGACGTTCGCGTTGTATGCCGAATTCGATCTCCATGATCGTTATCGTCGAAAGATAAGCGGTCTCGACATCGAACGTATGGAGGAACTGCTGAAATTCAATGGCTTGCCGCTCAGCCCTGCGGGATGCGGAAACAACGTTCGTATCGAGCAGGAATGCCATCAGAATTCGACGTCCCGTCCCTCGAAGCTGACGCGTTCGGGCGTAAAATCGTCATCGAACTCTGAACCCTTGTCATTGAGGGCGTCGTACAGGCTTTTCGACTTTCGCCAGTGGTCCTTGAAATCGTCGTAGCGGACAAGCACATAGCTCGCCTCGCCATGTTCGGTGATGACGAGGGGGCCTTCGTTTGCCGCCTTCTTTGCCTTGCTTGGATTCTGGTTGAAGTCGGCGCTGGTCATGGAGGCGAAGGACATAGGCTTCTCCACCTAGTATATTCCAGCAGGAAATATACTATTTCTCGCCATTCACTTCAACAAACTCTGCTTTGCCGTCAGCGACCGGTTCCTCTCCGAGCAGCCGGCCGATCAGCCGCTGACATCGCTCGGCCATGAAATCGATCATCAGCCGCACTTTCGGATCCTGAAAGCGCTTGTGCGGGTAGATTGCCGCGAGCTGCACGGAGGCGGGTGGGCTGTCCTTCAGGATTTCCACCAGGCGGCCCTCGGCAAGGTGGGCCTTCACCTCGAAGAGCGGCTTGTTGATGATGCCTCGGCCTTCCAGCGCCCATTGGGTGAGCACGTCGCCGTCGTCGCTGTCATAGGGGCCGGCGACCTCGAACTTGCGTACGCCTTCGGCCGTCACCAGCGTCCAGTAATACTCCTTCGAGCCGGGATAGCGCAGCAGCAGACAGTCGTGCTTTTCGGCGATCAGCGCGTCTGCTGTGGCGGGTCTGCCGCGGCGGGAAAGATAGGCGGGCGAAGCGCAGAGCACACGCTCGCAATTGAGGATGCCGCGCATGCGCAGGTTCGAATCCTCGAGCACGCCGAGCTTGAAGGCGACGTCGACGCCCTCGGCGAGGATATCGACATTGTGATCCGACAGACGTACCCGCACCTCGATGTCGGGATATTTGTCGTGGAACTCCGGAATGCCCGACGCGATGAGGCGCCGGCCGATGCCGAGCGGCGCGGTGATGCGGAGCGAGCCCTTGGGATTGCGCGAGAGGTCGGCGATCGCCGCCTCCGCCTCGTTCACCGCCTCGATGATCTTCACTGCGCCCTCGTAGAACACGCGGCCATGTTCGGTCGGCGAGAGCTTGCGCGTCGTGCGGTTGAACAGCCGCACGCCGAGATGGCGTTCCAGCTCCTTGATGCGATTGCTGGCGACCGCGGGAGTGACACGTTGGTCGCGCCCCGCCGCCGAAAGGGTACCGAGTTCGACCACGCGAACGAAGACGCGCACATTATCGAGATAGGACATGGCCCTTTCTACCACATTGGCGTGCAGAGCAAAGAGGCGGCCATCTTTTAGATTTTTTTGAAAGTGTTCGGGATTCACCGGGATTTCCGAGAAAATCACTTGATGGCAAACAAGCCCATGGAAAATGGGAGGAGGTCCCTATGTACGAATATGCTATAGCCTGGGATTGGTTCATGTTTGCCGTCCGCTGGCTGCACGTCATCACGGCGATCGCCTGGATCGGCTCGTCGTTCTATTTCGTCGCGCTCGATCTGGGCCTGAAGAAGCATCCCGCGCTGCCGCCGGGCGCCCACGGCGAGGAATGGCAGGTGCATGGCGGTGGCTTCTATCACATCCAGAAATACCTGGTCGCGCCGGCGCAGATGCCCGAGCACCTCGTCTGGTTCAAATGGGAAAGCTATGCGACCTGGCTTTCCGGTTTCGGCATGCTCTGTCTCGTCTATTATGCAGGCGCAGACCTCTATCTGATCGACCCGAACGTGCTCGACGTCTCCAAGCCGGTGGCGATCGGTATTTCCCTGGCCTCGCTCGCCTTCGGCTGGATCATCTACGACCTGATCTGCAAGTCGCCCTTCGGCAATGACAACACGCGGCTGATGGTGGCGCTCTACTTCATCCTCGTCGCTGTGGCCTGGGGCTATACGCAGCTCTTCACGGGTCGCGCCGCCTTCCTGCATCTCGGTGCCTTCACGGCGACGATCATGTCGGCCAACGTGTTCTTCATCATCATGCCGAACCAGCGCGTCGTCGTCGCAGACCTCATCGCCGGTCGCACGCCCGATCCGAAATACGGCAAGATCGCCAAGCAGCGCTCCACGCACAACAACTACCTGACGCTGCCGGTGCTGTTCCTGATGCTGTCGAACCACTATCCGCTGGCCTTCGGCACGGAATTCAACTGGATCATCGCCTCGCTGGTCTTCCTGATGGGCGTCACGATCCGCCACTACTTCAACACCACGTCCGCCAATGCCGGCAATCCGACCTGGACCTGGCTCGTCACCGCCCTGCTCTTCGTTGCCATCATGTGGCTGTCCACCGTGCCGAAGATCCTGACAGGCGAACCGGCGGAAACCAAGGTCTCGGCCATCCAGCAGACCTTCGTTTCGGCGGACGGCTTTCCGCAGGTGCGCGACACCATCCTCGGGCGCTGTGCCATGTGCCACGCGAAGGAGCCGGGCTGGGAAGGCATCATCACGGCGCCGAAGGGCGTCGTCCTGGAAACGGACGGCGAGATTGCCAACCACGCGCGGGAGATTTACCTGCAGGCCGGCCGCTCGCATGCCATGCCGCCGGCCAATGTGACGCAGATCTCCGACGAGGAGCGCCGCCTGCTCGTCGCCTGGTACGAAAATGCCGTCAGCGGGGAGAAGACCCAATGAACGAACTCCTGATCCGCGGCCGCGTGCTGACCTTTCTCGCCGAGCCGCAGGGCATCGACGATACGGCCGCCTGGCGCTACATCGAGGATGGCGCGGTGTTCGTCCGCGGCGGCAAGGTCGTGGAGATCGGCGAGCATGCCGAGGTCAGCAGGCATGCCGGCCCGGGCGTCGCGGTTGCCGACCATCGCCCGCACCTCGTGTTGCCGGGCCTCATCGACACGCATCTGCATTTTCCGCAGACCCAGGCCATCGCGTCCTATGGCGCGCAGCTTCTGGAATGGCTGAACACCTACATCTTCGTCGAGGAGCAGAAGTTCGCCGCGGCCGCCCACGCGGCCGCCGTGGCGGATCGCTTCATGGACGAGCTGATCTCGAACGGCACGACGACCGCCGTCGCCTATTGCTCGGTGCATCCCGAGAGCGTCGAGGCCTATTTCTCGGCGGCCGAGGCGCGCGGCATGCGCATGGTCGGCGGCAAAGTGATGATGGACCGCAACGCGCCCGACGCCCTGCGCGACACGCCGCAGCAGGGCTATGACGAGACGAAGCGGCTCATCGAGAAATGGCATGGCCGCGGCCGCGCGCATTATGCGATCAGCCCACGCTTCGCCATCACCTCGACGCCGGAGCAGATGGAGATGAGCCAGGCGCTCGTTGCCGAACATCCCTCCTGCTACGTGCAGACGCATCTTTCGGAGAACCGCGACGAGATCGCGTTTGCCACCTCGCTCTACCCGCAGGCGAAGGACTACACCGATATCTATGCCCGCTACGGCCTGCTCAACGACCGCATGCTGCTCGGCCATTGCATCTATCTCAGCGACCGCGAGGTTTCCGTGCTCGCCGAGACGGGTGCCGTCGGCGTCTTCTGCCCGACCTCGAACCTGTTCCTCGGCTCGGGCCTCTTCGATCGCGACAAGTTCGACCGGCTCGGCGCGCGCTGGTCGGTGGCGACGGATGTCGGCGCCGGCACCAGCTTCTCCATGCTGGAAACGATGGACGAGGCCTACAAGGTGCTGCACCTCAACGGCCAGAAACTGACGCCGTTCAATTCCTTCTACCGCCTGACGCTGGGCAATGCCCGCGCGCTCGGGCTCGAGACGCATATCGGCTCGCTGCATGCAGGGGCGGATGCGGATATCGTCGTGCTCGATTCGTCCGGCAAGTCGGCGATGGAGTATCGCATGCGCACCGCCACCTCGCTCGCGGAAGAGCTCTTCATCCTCCAGACCATGGGCGACGACCGTTGCGTCGCCGAGGTCTATGTCGCCGGCAAGGCGATGAAGGGGAAGGGCAAGGCGGATGCCGCAAGGCAGCGCCTGCTCGAGACGGCCTGATCATTTGACGGTGCAGATGCCGTTCGCGCCGCCGTGTCCGGTATAGGAGACGGCGGCCGTGCCGTCGGGGTTGATGCTGAGCGAGATCGTCACGCCGCCGCCCTTGGCCTCATAGTAGTTGTCGTTGAAGACGTGCAGCTTGCCTTCCTTTCCATTGATGTAGATCGGCCCGCCCTCGTCGGCATGCACCTCGATATTGCCGGGGCAGGTGGCGTTGACGAGCGGGATTTTAGCCAGGGCGGGGCTGGCGACCAATAGAAGCGAGGCGGCCGTGGCCGCAATCCGGATGGGGGTCATGGGATCGTCCTTCCTTGTCCGAGAGAATTGCCGCCAGACTACGCCACAACGGTGCCGCCGGCTTGCGGGAAATCAAGGAGAAGAACGTTTTCCGCCTTGGGCAGGACGGAACGGCTTACCGTACCGGCCTGTTGGGGGAGATGGCGTCAGGGGCCTTTCAGGCGCCCGCCCATCGCTTTGGTCAGCCCTTCCGCCGCCGCACGCACCACCGGGCCGAAGGCATCGACCTTGCTGTCGGGCAGGCGCACCGCCGGTCCGGACACGGAAATGCCGGCAACCGCCTCGCCATATTCGTCGAAGATCGGCGCGGCCACACAGCGCATGCCGAGCGTGTGCTCCTCGTCGTCGATCGACCAGCCGCGGATACGGATTTTTCCGATGTCTTCCAGCAGCGTCGGGATCGTGTCGCGGGTCTTGTCGGTGAAATGCTGCAGCGTGCGGCCGGTGAGCAACGCTTCGATGCGGGCATCCGGCCAGGTCGAAAGGATCGCCTTGCCGATGCCGGAGGCATGGATCGGCCCGCGTCGGCCGGGGCGGAAGAAGGCGCGCATCGGCGCGTGGCTTTCGACCTGCGAGATGAAGACCACGTCGCCGTCGTCCTCGATGGCGATGTTGGCGGTCTCGCCGCACCCTTCCATCAGCTGCTTGAGAAACGGCCGGCTGATCGTGCCGAGCTTGCGGAAGCGCAGATAGGCGGTGCCGATTTCGAAGGCCTTCACGCCGATCGTCCAGGCGCCGGTCTCCGCGTCATGGGCGACCATGCCGTGCTGGGAAAGCGAGGTCAGCAGGCGGTGCACCGTGGAGGGCGCCATGGCCGACTGGTCGGCAAGGTCGGTCAGCGCCGCGCCGTCCGCCCGCGCCACGAGATCGAGAAGTTTCAGGCTGCGGTCCAGCACCTGCACCGAGGACGGTGCCGCATTCTCGCCGGCCTTGCGGCCGGGCCGCCCCCGCATCTTCTCCTGCTGCTCCGCCATGCGTCCCTCTCTTCCGTCTCTGTGCATTCATGACATAGCCGGCCCGGGGCGATTGTTCCAGTTTCGTTGAAAATGTTTATTTCCGTATGATGGGATTGATTTCCATTTTATGATTGCGCGCAGAAACAGATGCGCTACCTTCCTTCTCGAGAGACGGAGGAAATCCCATGGCTAAAATGCGTGCTGTCGATGCAGCGGTCCTGGTTCTGGAAAAGGAAGGCATCGATTGTGCCTTCGGTGTACCGGGCGCTGCGATCAATCCCTTTTATTCGGCGCTGAGGGCGCGCGGCACGGTCCGCCATGTGCTCGCCCGCCACGTCGAGGGCGCAAGCCACATGGCAGAGGGCTATACACGGGCCCGCGCCGGCAATATCGGCCTTTGCATCGGTACGTCCGGCCCCGCCGGCACCGACATGATAACCGGCCTCTACTCGGCCTCCGCCGATTCGATCCCGATCCTCTGCATCACCGGCCAGGCACCCCGCGCCCGCCTCGACAAGGAAGACTTCCAGGCGGTCGATATCGCCAAGATCGCTGCGCCCGTCACCAAGTGGGCCGTCACGGTCATGGAGCCGGGCCTTGTTCCCTATGTCTTCCAGAAGGCGTTCCACACAATGCGTTCGGGCCGTCCCGGCCCGGTCCTGGTCGACCTGCCGATCGACGTCCAGCTCGCCGAGATCGAGTTCGACATCGACGCCTACGAGCCGCTCGAGCCCTACAAGCCGGCCGCTACCCGCGCCCAGGCCGAAAAGGCCCTCGCCATGCTGAACGCGGCCGAGCGCCCGCTGATCGTCGCCGGCGGCGGCATCATCAATGCGGATGCCTCGGACCTTCTGGTCGAGTTCGCCGAGATCACCGGCGTTCCCGTCATCCCGACGCTGATGGGCTGGGGCACGATCCCGGACGACCACCGGCTGATGGCGGGCATGTGCGGCCTGCAGACCTCGCACCGCTACGGCAACGCGACGCTGCTCGCCTCCGACTTCGTTCTCGGTGTCGGCAACCGCTGGGCCAACCGCCACACCGGCAATATCCCGACCTATACGGAAGGCCGCACCTTCGTTCACGTCGATATCGAGCCGACCCAGATCGGCCGCGTCTTCACGCCGGATTTCGGCATCGTCTCGGATGCCGGCGCCGCGCTGAAGGTGTTCCTCGACGTCGCGACCGAATGGAAGGTCGCCGGCAAGCTGCGTGACTGGTCGGTCTGGGCCGAGGAATGCCAGGAGCGCAAGCGCACCATGCTGCGCAAGACCCATTTCGACCAGACGCCGCTGAAGCCGCAGCGCGTCTACGAAGAGATGAACAAGGCCTTTGCCCGCGACACCTGCTACGTTTCGACCATCGGTCTTTCCCAGATCGCCGGCGCGCAGTTCCTGCATGTCTACAAGCCGCGCAACTGGATCAACTGCGGCCAGGCCGGCCCGCTCGGCTGGACGCTGCCCGCTGCCCTCGGTGTGCGGGCCGCCGATCCCGATCGTCCGATCGTCGCCTTGTCCGGCGACTACGACTTCCAGTTCCTCATCGAGGAGCTTGCGGTCGGCGCCCAGCACAAGCTGCCCTACCTGCATGTGGTCGTGAACAATTCCTATCTCGGCCTCATCCGCCAGGCCCAGCGCGGTTTCAACATGGACTTCGAGGTCTCGCTCGCCTTCGATAACATCAATGCGACGGGCGATTCGGAAGCCGGCTATGGTGTCGACCATGTTGCCGTTGCCGAAGGCCTCGGCTGCAAGGCGATCCGCGTCCGCAGCCCGAACGAGTTCCAGGAAGCCTTCAACACGGCGCAGGCGCTGATGAAGGAGCACCAGGTTCCCGTCGTCATCGAGTTCATCCTCGAGCGCGTCACCAACATCGCCATGGGCGCCGATATCAATGCCGTCGTCGAATTCGAAGACCTGGCCGAACGCGGCGAAGATGCCCCGACCGCCACGCTGGCTCTTCTGGACTGAGACGAAGAGAAGGAAAACACCATGCCAAAATTCGCGGCCAACCTGACCATGCTCTTCAACGAGGCGCCGTTCCTCGAGCGCTTCGTGCTGGCCGCGAAGGCCGGCTTCGAAGGGGTGGAGTATCTCTTCCCCTACGATTTCGACAAGGAGGCGTTGCGTGCGGCGCTCGATCTTCATGGCCTGACGCAGGTGCTGCACAACCTGCCGGCCGGCAACTGGGCCGGCGGCGAGCGCGGTATCGCGGTCCTGCCGGACCGGGTCGACGAGTTCCGCCGCGGCGTGGCCTCGGCGATCGACTATGCGACGGCGCTCGGCTGCAAGCAGGTCAACTGCCTCTCGGGCATCGCCCCGGTGGGTGTTTCGGACAAGGAGCTGCGCGCCACCTTCGTCGCCAACCTGAAGCTGGCCGCGAGCGAGCTTGGCAAACATGGAATCCGGCTTCTGATCGAGCCGATCAACCGCTTCGACATTCCGGGCTTCTACCTCAACACCCCGGACCAGGCGGCTTCCATCATCGCCGAGGTGGGCAGCGACAACCTGTTCATCCAGTACGACCTCTACCACCAGCAGCGCACCGAGGGTGAGCTGATCGGCACGTTCAAGAAGCACCAGGCGCAGATCGCCCATGTGCAGCTTGCCGACAATCCGGGCCGCAACGAACCGGGTACCGGCGAGATCGCCTATCCCTTCGTGTTCAAGACGCTCGACGCGCTTGGCTATGACGGCTGGATCGGCTGCGAATACAAGCCGCGCACCACGACGCAGGAAGGCCTCGGCTGGCTGGCCGAAGTCGGTCGCTGAAGACAAAACGCATTCAAAGTCTGGGAGTTTAAATCATGGCAACTATCGGTTTCATCGGCCTCGGCATCATGGGCACCCCCATGGCGCGTCACCTTCAGGACGCTGGCCACACGGTCATCACCTCGAAATTCGCAATCCCGCCGCGTCAGGAACTGCTCGACAACGGTCTTGAGATCGTCGACAGCCCGAAGGTACTGGCCGAGACCGTCGACACAATCATCCTCATGCTGCCCGATACGCCCGAGGTCGAAGACGTGCTCTTCGGCGAGAACGGCGTCTCCTACGGCCTTGCGACCGGCAAGCTCGTCATCGACATGAGCTCGATCTCGCCGATCGCCACCAAGGAATTTGCCAAGAAGATCCGCGCAACCGGTGCCGAATTTGTCGATGGCCCGGTCTCGGGTGGTGAGGTTGGCGCCAAGAACGCCTCGCTCTCCATCATGGCCGGCGGTTCGCAGGAGAGCTTCGACCGGGCGCTGCCGCTCTTCCAGCTGATGGGCAAGAACATCACCCTGGTCGGCGATTGCGGCGACGGCCAGGTGACGAAGGTCGCCAACCAGATCATCGTCGCACTGACCATCGAGGCGGTGTCCGAAGCCCTCGTCTTCGCGTCGAAGGCCGGGGCCGATCCGGCGCGCGTGCGCTCGGCACTGATGGGCGGCTTTGCCTCCTCGCGCATTCTCGAAGTGCACGGCGAGCGCATGGTCAAGCGCACCTTCGATCCGGGTTTCCGCATCTCGCTGCACCAGAAGGACCTGAACCTGGCGCTGCAAGGAGCCAAGGCACTCGGCGTCGCCCTGCCGAACACCGCGTCCACGCAGGAACTCTTCAACCAGTGCGCCGCCCATGGCGAGGCTGGGCTCGATCACTCAGGTCTCGTCAAGGCGCTGGAGCGCATGGCGAACCACGCCGTCGCATGACGGCCTGGCCGGGCGGGGAGGGGAGCCCCGCCCGGCCACCCCTTCTGGAGGAGGAGGCGCAGCCCCTCATCCCTCGCCGCGGCTCTTTTTCATCAGGAGGTGCTGGCGGGCGGGTGAGGGGCTGTGCTTAATTGCTCGGCCTGAAGCGCTGCCGCCCCGCGCGCGGCGACGGCCGCTGTAGAATTTTGAATCTGCTGCCGGAATCCCTCGTGTTCGAGGTGGTCGGGCGGCAGCATGACCCGGAGGAACCCATGCCGCCCATCGCCGATCCGCGCGTCTTTCTCGAAAGCCTCTTTTCCGTCGCGGTCGCCGCCGCCGATCCGGACAAGGTGCTGGCCGCCAATCTGCCGGAAAAGCCGAAGGGCCGCACGGTGGTGATCGGCGCCGGCAAGGGCGCGGCGCAGATGGCGCGTGCCTTCGAGCGGCTGTGGGACGCACCACTCACCGGCGTGGTCGTCACGCGCTACGGCTATGCGGTTGCCTGCGAGCGCATCGAAATCCTCGAGGCTGCCCATCCGGTGCCGGATGACAGCGGGCTTCTCGCCTCCGGCCGGCTGATGGCCGCCGTGCGTGGCCTGACGGAGGACGACCTCGTCGTCGCGCTCGTCTGCGGCGGCGGCTCGGCCCTGCTGCCGGCGCCGGCCGGCGACCTGACGCTTGCCGACGAGATCGCCGTCAACAAGGCGTTGCTCGCCTCCGGTGCCCCGATCAGTGCCATGAATGCCGTGCGCAAGCAGGTCTCGCGCATCAAGGGCGGCCGGCTCGCCGCGCTCGCCCATCCGGCCCGCGTCGTCTCGCTTGTCGTGTCGGATATTCCCGGCGACAATCCTGCCCTCGTCGCCTCCGGCCCGACCATCGCGGACGAGACCACCCGCGCAGATGCGCTGCGCCTCATCGAGCGCTACCGCCTCGACCTGCCTGAAGCCGTGATGCGCCACATCCGTGATGGCAAGGACGAGCCGCCGCTGCCATCCGATGCCGCCTTCGCCCGCAACGAGGTGAAGCTCGTCGCGTCCGCTGCCGTCTCGCTGGAAGCCGCCGCCGAAGCGGCGCGCGAGGCGGGTGTCGAGGCCGTCATCCTCTCCGATGCCATCGAGGGCGAGGCGGCCGAGGTCGGCCGCGTGCATGCGGCGATCGCCGCCGAGGTGGTTCGCCGCGACCGGCCGTTCCGCAAGCCCGTCGTCGTGCTGTCGGGCGGCGAGACGACCGTGACGATCAAGGGCAAGGGCAAGGGCGGGCGCAACGGCGAATTCCTTCTGTCCTTCGCCTGCGGCATCGATGGTCTGCCGGGTCTTTTTGCACTTGCCGCCGATACGGACGGGATCGACGGGTCGGAGGACAATGCCGGCGCTTTCGCCGATGGCACCACCGTCGCGCGGCTTGCCGACAAGGGCAAGGACGCTGCCGAGTTTCTCGGCCGCAACGACAGCTGGACCGTCTTCGACGCGCTCGGCGACCTCTTCGTGCCCGGGCCGACCGGCACCAATGTCAACGATTTCCGGGCCATCCTCATTCAGTAGGGTGGAAGAAGCCGGCTAAAGACAGGAAGGGCCGCGGAGTGATCCGCGGCCCTTTGCCGTTGGGAAAGCCGTCACCCGGCTGCGAACGCGCTACCGGTTGGCCATCGAGGCCATGCGCTGCGAGTAGCGTCCGCCGGCCACCTTGGCCGGTGACAGGAGGTCGCCGAGGCGGGCGGCTTCCTCCGGTGTCAGGACGATCTCGGCGGCGGCAGCGTTCTGCTCCAGGTGCGGCACCTTGCTGGCGCCGGGGATCGGCACGATGAAATCGCCCTGCGCGAGCACCCAGGCCAGTGCCAGCTGCGCCGGGGCGACGCCCTTTTCCGCCGCCATTTCCTCAAGGAGGGCGACCAGCGCGAGATTGGCGTCGAAATTCTCCGCGGCAAAGCGCGGCAGCGAGCGGCGAAAATCGTCGTCGGCAAGGCCATCCAGCTTCTTCAGCGCGCCGGTGAGCACACCGCGGCCGAGCGGGCTGAAGGGCACGAAGCCGATGCCGAGTGTGCGGCAGGTCTCCAGCACCCCGTTTTCCTCGACGTCGCGGGTCCAGAGCGAATATTCGCTCTGGACGGCGGCTATCGGGTGCACGGCATGAGCCCTGCGGATCGTCTCGCTGCCGGCCTCCGAAAGGCCGAGCGCCTTCACCTTGCCCGCATGCACCAGCTCCGCCATGGCGCCCACCGTTTCTTCGATCGGTACCGCCGGGTCGACGCGGTGCTGGTAGTAGAGGTCGATGACCTCGATGCCGAGCCGCTTCAGCGAGGCCTCGGCGACGGCCCTGACGTTTTCCGGCCGGCTGTCCGTGCCGGTGATCATCTCGGCGGAGGGTTTTGCGGGGTCGATGCGGAAGCCGAACTTGGTGGCGATTGCCACCTTGTCGCGCACAGGCTTCAGCGCCTTGCCGAGAAGAATCTCGTTTCTGTAGGGGCCGTAGACCTCGGCCGTGTCGAACAGGGTGATGCCGAGATCGACGGCGCGGTGCAGCGTGTCGATGGCCGCCGTCTCGTCGCCGGAGGGGCCGTAGGCATGGCTCATGCCCATGCAGCCAAGGCCGAGGGCGGAAACGTCGAGCGTGCCGAGCTGTCTGTGTTTCATGGCAAAATCCTTTTTCTCTGGACCCCGGAGGCGGGGCCGCACGGCCGGACGGCGAACGATCTGCCGTCATCCGGACAAGGCCAATCTAGAGCGCGGTGCTTCATCGGAAAATTGCTGCAAAAGCCAACAGCTTGTTCTATTTGTTGGAACAATGAACCGAACCCAGCTTTCTCAACTCGCGGTGCTCGCCATCGTCGCGGAGACGCGCAGCTTTCGCAAGGCGGCGGGTGAACTCGGCATTGCGCCCTCCGCCGTCAGCCATGCGGTCTCCGCGCTGGAGGCAAGCCTCGGCGTGCGCCTCATTGCGCGCACCACCCGCTCCGTGGCGCCGACCGAGGAGGGGCGCCTGCTGCTCGACACGCTGGCGCCGGCGCTTTCCGATATCGGTTCGGCCATGGAGGCGCTTGCCGACCGGCAGGGCCGCCCTGCCGGGCCGTTGCGCGTCACCATGCCGTTGATCGCCGCCGAAGACATCGTCATGCCGCGGCTCGGCGCCTTCCTCGCCGCCTATCCGGAGATCGAGCTGGACCTGAGGACCGACGATCGCTTCGAGGACATCGTCGAGAAGGGGTTCGATGCGGGGCTGCGGCTTGGGGAACATCTGGAGGCCGACATGATCGCGGTGAGGGCGAGCGGTCCCTGGCGCGGCCTCATCGTCGGCGCGCCTGCCTATTTCGAAAACCATCCGGAACCTGTCCAGCCGCGCGATCTCATGCAGCACCGCTGCATCCGGCGGCGCTTTTCCAGCGGACGGGTCTATCGCTGGGAACTGGAAAAGGACGGGCGGCTGGTGACGGTCGACGTTACCGGCCCTTTGATCGTCTCCGATCAGCGGCTGATGCGCGCGGCCGCGATCGACGGCGCGGGCCTTGCCTATGTCTTCGACCAGCGCGTCACCGACGATATCGAGGCCGGGCGTCTCGTCGCGGTGCTGGAAGACTGGTGCCCGGCCTTCGACGGCTTTTCGATCTATTACCCCTCGCGCCGGCAGATGCGCCCGGCGCTGCGCGCTTTCGTCGATTTCTTCCGGTTCCGCGGCTGACCCCGGCTCGGCAGGTTATGCTCGAGCGTTTCCGGCCGAAGCGGGATTGCTTCGGCGTCGGACAATGCGGGAAAGCTCTAGGTCTCCAGCCGGTAGCGGATGTGCCCGTCGGTCTCGACATAGCTGTCATAGAGCTTGCGGGCGCGCGCATTGTCATGGCGGGTGTGCCAGTAGATCCCGCGCCAGCCGTTGCGCCGGGAAATGGTGACGAGATCGTTGATCAGTGCCCGGCCGATGCCTTTGCCGCGCGTGTCTTCATCGACGAACATGTCCTCGAGATAGCCTTCCGGTGCGATGTCCCAGGTGGAATCGTGATAGTGGTGGATGGCGAAGCCCAGCACCGTCCCGTCCTCGTCGGCAAGGCGCATCGAGACGCGGGAGCCGGGGTCGAGGATGCGGGCCCAGGTGAAGGCGGTGACCTCCTCCGGCACGTCGGTCTCGTAGAAGGCGAGGTAGCCGGCCCAGAGCTTTCTCCAGGCGGCTTCGTCACTTTCCAGCGCATCGCGGATGATGATGGCCATGGGTCACGCCCCCGCCGTGTCGAGCGCCGCCATCTGCTCCGCGCTCAGCGTCAGGGTCGCCGCCTTCGTCAGGCTTGCGAGCTGGCCGAGGCCGGTGGCGCTGGCGATCGGCGCAGTGACGACGGGCTTGGCCATCAGCCAGGCGAGCGCGATTTCGGCCTGTGTCGCGCCTGTGTCGGCGGCTACCGTGTCGAGCGCGGCGAGAATGCGCCGGCCCTTGTCGTCGAGATAGTGCACGACGCCCTCGCCGCGGATTCTGCCTTCCGTGTCCGCCTTCGTGCGGTACTTGCCGGTGAGGAAGCCGGAGGCGAGGCTGTAATAGGTGATGACGCCAAGATCCTCTTTCCGGCAGAGGTCGGCCAGCGCGCCCTCGAAACCGGCGCGGTCATAGAGATTGTATTCCGGCTGCAGCGCGCCATAGCGCGGCAGGCCGGCCTTGTCAGCGGCCTCGAACGAGGCCTGCAACTGGCCGGCATCGAGGTTCGAGGCGCCGAAGGCACGCACCTTGCCGGCCTTCACCAGGCTCGCATGGGCCTCCAGGGTTTCCTCATAGGGCGTTTCCGGATCCGGCCAGTGCGAGAGGTAGAGGTCGATATAATCGGTCTGAAGCCGCTTCAGCGAGTTTTCGACGGCCTCGACGATCCAGCGCCTGCGCAGGTCCCGGCGCCCCTGGCCCATGTCGGAACCGACCTTGGTGATGACGACCACCCTGTCGCGGGCGATGCCGGAGCGCTTCAACCACTTGCCGATGATCGCCTCGGATTCGCCGCCCTGGTTGCCCGGCGCCCAGCGGGAATAGACGTCGGCCGTGTCGATGGCGTTGAAGCCGGCGCCGGTGAAGGCGTCGAGCAGGTCGAAGGAGGTCTTCTCGTCGGCCGTCCAGCCGAAGACATTGCCGCCGAAGACGAGAGGAGCGATCGAAAGGCCGGTCTTGCCGAGGGCGCGAAGCTGCATGGGGTCCTCCAAAGGGTTCGTGCTGAAAAAAGGCTTCCTGCAACATAGGGCGCAGCTGGCGCCTTTGCACGCAGCGGATCCGACTTTTTGCCGGGCGGCTCGGCTTGCGAGGAACGTACCTCGCGACTAGTCTCCTGTCGCAATCAAGGAGAGATCATCATGCTGCGTTTCGGAATCCTGTCGACGGCCAAGATCGGCCGCGAACTCGTCGTGCCGGCCATCCAGGATGCGGAAAACTGCGTCATCACCGCCATTGCCAGCCGCGACCTCGCCAAGGCCCGCGCCATGGCCGACCGCTTCTCGGTGCCGCATGCCTTCGGCTCCTACGAGGAGATGCTCGCCTCGGACACGATCGACGCCGTCTATATCCCGCTGCCGACGTCCCAGCATGTGGAATGGTCGATCAAGGCGGCGGATGCGGGGAAACATGTGCTGTGCGAGAAGCCGATCGCACTCAAGGCCGAGGAGGTCGATGCGCTCATCGCCGCGCGTGACCGCAACAAGGTGCTGATCTCGGAAGCCTTCATGGTCACCTACAGCCCCGTCTGGCGCAAGGTCCGCGCGCTGCTGGCCGAAGGGGCAATCGGCCGGCTGCGCCACGTGCAGGGTGCCTTCACCTACTTCAACCGCGACCCCGGCAACATGCGCAACGTGCCGGCGCTCGGCGGGGGCGGCCTGCCCGATATCGGCGTCTACCCGACCATCACCACGCGCTTTTCCACCGGCAAGGAGCCGGTCCGCGTGCAGGCGAGCACCGATCGCGACCCGGAATTCGGCACGGACGTCTATTCCAGCGTGCGCGCCGATTTCGGCGATTTCGAGCTCTCCTTCTACGTTTCCACCCAGCTCGCCCAGCGTCAGGTCATGGTCTTCCACGGCGACAAGGGCTTCATCGAGGTGAAATCGCCCTTCAATGCCGATCGCTACGGGGCGGAGGAGATCGAGCTTACCAACCAGAGCCACAGCGAAAGCCAGTTCTTCCGCTTCCAGGATGCCCGCCAGTACAGGCGCGAAGCCGAGGCCTTCACCCGGGCGGCGCTCGGGGGGGACGACGAGGTCGTGTCGCTGGAAAATTCGCGCCTCAACCAGAGGCTCATCGACGCCATCTACCGCGCCAGCGAGAAGGATGGCTGGGAGCCGGTCTAAAGCCGGCTCACCCTCCGCCACGCGAGGGCAGGGCGGAGGGGATTTCACATGTTGGCCGGGGCCGATCAGGCGGCCGGCTGCTTCGTCTTGCGCAGGTAGGGTAGGACGGTGTCGAAGGCGCCGAAGCGGGTGATGGCGTCCTCGTTGGAAACGGCCGCGGTGATGATGACGTCGTCGCCCTGCTGCCAATTGGCAGGCGTCGCCACCTGGTGCTTGCTGGTGAGCTGGATGGAGTCAATCGCGCGCAGGATCTCGGCGAAGTTGCGGCCCGTCGTCATCGGGTAGGTGAGGATCAGCTTGATCTTCTTGTCCGGGCCGATGACGAAGACGGAGCGCACCGTGGCGTTGTCGGCGGGCGTGCGGCCTTCCGATGTGTCACCGGCGGCGGCCGGCAGCATGTCATAGAGCTTCGCCACCTTCAGGTCCTTGTCGCCGATCAGCGGGTATTCGACGTCGAAGCCCGTGGCGGTGCGGATGTCGGCCTTCCACTTGACGTGGCTGTCGACCGGATCGACGGAGATGCCGATGATCTTGACGCCGCGCTTGCGGAACTCGCCCTCGACGCCGGCCATAGCGCCGAGCTCGGTGGTGCAGACCGGGGTGAAGTTCTTCGGGTGCGAGAAGAGCACGGCCCAGCCGTCGCCGATCCAGTCGTGGAAGCTGACCGGGCCGATGGTGGTCTCGGCGGTGAAGTCCGGAGCGATGTCGTTGATGCGAAGGCTCATGGGGATCGTCCTCTCTTTCGTGCGGGGATCGCAGGGGAGCCCCCGCGAAAAATATGTCCGGGCTGGTAGATAGAACGAAAAAACCACCTTGCCTATAGCGGCACACCGTCGCTGGCGACCCGCGCAGGAGCGCATCTTTGCGCCCTTTTCGCCGGCGGGATGAAGGCTTTCGGCAGCTCGGGCATGCTGCGCCAAACCGTTCTGCGAAGCCGACGGGATGTGGAAGACGATTTCTTTTGGCCGGAGGGCGGAATCCGGTGCGCGAACCCCGTCCATGCATGGAGGCGGCGGTTTTTGCGCGCAAACCGTTTATTCGTCGATCTCGGCGCGCCCGCTTGTCAGGTCGGCGACCATCCGGCCGATCTCGTCCGCCTTTTCCACCGGTACCCGGAAGGAAAGGCGCGCACCCCTCTCGTGAAAGGCCTCCTCGTCCATCACCAGGCCCGCCAGGGCGGACAGCCGCGCCTTGACGAGGGCAAGGTCGGAAAAGCCGAGCGAGACGGAGAGCGCGATGCGTTCGACATATTCGGTCTTGGCTGCCGCGCGCAGGCAGGCGGCCGCGGTGCCGCCATAGGCGCGGATGAGCCCGCCGCTGCCGAGAAGGATGCCGCCGAACCAGCGCGTGACGACGACGAGCGTGCGGTCGAGCGCCTGGCCGTCGATCGCCTGCAGGATCGGCTTTCCGGCCGTACCGCTCGGTTCGCCGTCGTCGCTGAAGCGGTAGGTCTGGCCGATGCGGAAGGCCCAGCAATTGTGGTTCGCCGCAGCATCCGACACTTCAGCCAGCCGCGCCTTCGCCTCCGCCTCGTTCTCGACGGGACAGGCGATCGCGCGGAACCGGCTCTTGCGGATCTCCTCTTCGAACAGCGCAGTCTGGTCCAGCGTGTACAAGGCATCTTCCCGGTGGCGTCTGGCCGCCTCCTACCCCCTCGGCGCCCTTCATATCAAGTGTGGAATAGAGCACTAATTCTATAGACTATTGACAGGCGCCACGATTTTGCCATGATGTCGGCCGGGACGTTAAACAGAACGGGAGCCTTCCGCATGATCTATCTCGGCGGCGTGACGCTTGGCTACTTCAACCTCTATCCCGTCGGCTTCCAGCCGAAGGAAGAGCAATCCCGTTCGGAGGATACGGCTGGCCGCGTGACGGAAGACAGGTTGCCGCTCGAAGGAAGCCGGCTTTCCTTCTCCCGTCGTCCTGTCCAGTGGCCGTTGCACGTCTTCTTTTGAATCGGGGGAGACTGCAGAAAGTCATCGGTGATTTTTTGTAGTCGAGCAGCAACAGAGGGCGCAGCCGCTTCACCGCAGGGCCGGAACCGGCATGTCAGGGAAGCGCCGGGCAGGCCCCGGGCCTGGCCGGCAGCCCGCCGCCGGCGATGAGGGCGGCTAGCTGTGCCCGGTCGCCGTCAGCGGTCGGCTGGATGTTTAGCGGTTCTGTTGCCGGCCACCAGTCGCCGGCCGCCCAATAGGCCCAGCCGGTCCAGACTGCACGCTCCTTGCCGACCAGCGCCGTCATGCGGGCCAGTCCGTCCAGGCACGTCTTGTCCGCCGAGCCGCCGAATTCTCCGAGGAAACCGCGTTTGTTGTTGCGCTTCAACCAGTCGGTGAAGCGCTCCAGCGCGGCGACAGCGTCGTCCGCCCGCGTGCAGGTATCCGCCTTGCCGGAAAAATCGGCGTCGAGATACTGGTGGACCTCGTAGACGTGGTTGTCGGCGGGGTCCTTGATGTCGAGCATGACGGTGCCGTTGGCGCCGCCCTCGCGCTCCTCTTCCCAGCTGTGCGCGCCCGTCCAGATCGTGCCGGGCACGAGGACGAGGTTTTTTGCGCCCGTCTCGCGGATCGCGGCGATCGCGGCATTGGCGGAGGTGAGCCATTGCGTGGCGGGCACGTCGTGCGGTTCGTTCATCAGGCCGAACTGCACGCCGCCGTCGTTCTTGTAGTCCTCGGCGAGCCGACGCCAGAAATCGGCGAAGGCGCTGTCCGGCAGGTCCGGCGAGCCGATCTGCTTGTCGCCGTAATAGGCATAGTTGTGCGGATCGAGGATGACGGTCATGCCGGCGCCGCGCAATGCCTTGACGGTGTCGGCGAGCCGCTTGCGCTCCGCCTTGTCGAAGCCGCGGTTCAATCGCGGCTGCAGCCGTTCCCACTTGAAGGGAAGGCGCACGGCGTTGAAGCCCTTGCCGGCAAAATAGGCGATCGTTTCGGCAGAGGGATAGGTGTAGTCCTTGCCGAACGTGCCGCGCCCCTCACCGAATTCGGCACCGGCGAGATTCACGCCGCTGAGGCAGGCTGCGCTCGCCTGAACGGGAAGCATCACGGCCATTGCAGCCGCCAGCAGTCGAAAGCGCGCTGCCGCGCCGGATAGGGATTGCACGCCTGCCTCCGTTCCGGCCGGGTGCCGGTTCGTTCCTGGGGTCTTGCACCCCGCCTATGAGAGCCGATCAAGACGCGCACGATCTTAAGGCGGTGTTAAGGCGGCTCGCCTTTTCGCGAAATGGATTAAGAGAATGCCACCGTCGTGCTGCCGTCAGCCGCACGCGGGCGGAGCGGTGATTCCACTTGGCCGTAAAATGCTCTAGAGGCGGGGACGCCGCCGGTGGACCGGCAGGCCTCGACAACAGGTTCTTTCCATGCCCGCTCCCGCGACGTCCGCTCCCCCGTCCTCCGGCAATCGCCATCCACTGCGTGTTCTCCTGTCGCTCGTCAGCGACGAGAAGGGTCGTGTGGTGCGGGCTGTCGCCTCGTCGGTGATCAACAAGATCTTCGACGTCATGCCGGAAATCCTGATCGGCATCGCGCTCGACGTGGTGGTGCGCGGGAAGGATTCCTTCGTCGCCAAGGTCGGCATCACCGATCCCGTACACCAGCTCGCCCTGCTCGGCATCGCCACCTTCGTCATCTGGTTCGGCGAATCGCTGTTCGAATATTTCTATCAGATCCTCTGGCGGGGGCTGGCGCAGGACGTGCAGCATCGCCTCCGCATCCTCTGTTATGACCATGCCCAGCATCTGCCGACGAGCTTCTACGAGGAGAACCGTTCCGGCGATCTCGTCGCCGTCTTGAACGACGACATCAACCAGCTGGAACGCTTCCTCGACCGCGGGGCGAACGAGCTGATCCAGACCTTCGCCGCCGTCCTGCTCGTCGGCGCGGTGTTCTTCATCGTCAGCCCGCTGATCGCGGTCATCGCGTTTACGCCGGTGCCGGCGATCATCGCCGGGGCCTTCTGGTTCCAGCGCCGCGCGCAGGCGCGCTACGATGCGGTTCGGGCGCGGGCTGGCGGGCTCGGCGCGCGGCTCACCACCAACCTGCAGGGCCTGCAGACCATCCGCGCCTTCGGTGCCGAGGCGCGCGAGACGGCGACGCTGACGGCGGAAAGCCGTGGCTATGTCGAGGCGAACCGAGCGGCGATTCGCGTCTCCTCCGCCTTCATTCCGATCATCCGCATGGCGATCCTGTCCGGCTTCCTCGCCACCTTCCTGATCGGCGGCTGGCTGACGCTGAACGGCGAGATGCAGGTCGGCGCCTATGGCCTGCTCGTCTTCCTCACCCAGCGCCTGCTCTGGCCGATGACCGGCCTTGCCGAGATCGCCGACCTCTACGAGCGCGCCATGGCCTCGACGCGGCGCATCCTGCGCCTGCTCGACGAGCCGCGCGGCGAACCGCACGGGACGCACGAGGCAAAGGTCTCCGGCCGCTTCGAGATCGACGGTGTCGGCTTCCGCTATGCGACGAGCCCCGGCGGCGTCACGGACATCAACCTTGCCATCAAGGCGGGCGAGACAGTCGCCCTCGTCGGCCCGACGGGCAGCGGCAAGTCGACCCTTATCAAGCTCCTCGGCCTTTTCATCCGCCCGCAAAGGGGGCGCATTTCCCTTGATGGCGTGCCGCTCGCCGACTGGTCCGGCGAATGTCTTCGCACCAGCATGGCCTGGGTGCCGCAGGAAGTGACGCTGTTTTCCGGGTCGATCGCCGACAATATCGCCTACGGTCGGCCGGAGGCGAGCCGCGAAGAGGTGGAAGCCGCGGCGCGCATGGCGGAGGCCGACAACTTCATCCGCGACCTGCCGGAGGGTTACGAAAGCCAGATCGGCGAATACGGCCAGAAACTTTCGGGCGGCCAGCGTCAGCGCATCGCGCTCGCCCGTGCGCTGCTGATCGATCCGGCGATCCTCATCCTCGACGAGGCGACGAGCGCCGTCGACAACGAGACGGAAGCGGCGATCCAGCGCTCGCTCGCCAGGATGAAGGGCAAGCGCACGGTGATCCTCGTCGCGCACCGGCTGAGCACGGTGGTACATGCGGATGCGATCCACGTCATGGAGGCCGGGCGGGTCATCCAGTCGGGCGCGCACGACGAGCTTGTGGAACGGCCGGGGCTCTATCGCACACTATGGAACATCCAGACGGGGCATGCGGAGATGAACGAGACGGCATAACCGTCCCTTATCCGCCTGCCGGCACCTTCTCCCCGCTTGCGAGGAGACGGTCGCGGCAGCGGGATGAGGGGCCGCCTTGCGTCCCTCAGTGCGCCTCGTCCCAGTTGGTCGCCGCACGGGCGTCCACCTTCAGCGGCACCTTCATCGCAAGCGCCGGCATGGAAGCGTTCTCCATCACGTCGACGATGATCGGGATCGCCTTTTCCACTTCGCTGTCCTCGACCTCGAAGATCAGTTCGTCATGCACCTGCAGCAACATGCGGGCGGAGAGGCCGGCGGCGGAAAGTGCCGGCTCCATCTTGATCATGGCGCGGCGGATGATGTCGGCGGCAGAACCCTGGATCGGCGCGTTGATCGAGGCGCGTTCGTTGAAGGCGCGCACGGAGGGATTGGACGACTTGATCTCCGGGTAATGCGCGCGGCGGCCGAAGATGGTTTCGACATAGCCGTTCTCGCGGGCGAAGGCCTTGGTCTGGTCCATGTAGTCCTTGATGCCCGGGAAGCGCTCGAAATACTTCTTGATGTAGTCGCCGGCCTCCGAGCGCTCGATGGAGAGCTGGTTGGCAAGGCCGAAGGCCGAGATGCCGTAGATGATGCCGAAATTGATCGCCTTCGCACGGCGGCGGACTTCGGACGGCATGCCTTCGACCGGCACGCCGAACATCTCGGAGGCCGTCATCGCGTGGATGTCGACGCCGTCGGCAAAAGCCTGCTTCAGCTGCGGGATGTCGGCGACATGGGCGAGCACGCGCAGCTCGATCTGGCTGTAGTCGGCCGAGACCAGCTTGTGGCCGGGGGTCGAGATGAAGGCCGTTCGGATCTTGCGGCCTTCCGCGGTGCGCACCGGAATGTTCTGCAGGTTCGGATCGGAGGAGGAGAGGCGGCCGGTCGTCGTCGCGGCCAGCGCATAGGATGTGTGCACGCGCTTCGTCTCGGGATGGACGAAGCCGGGCAGGGCGTCCGTATAGGTCGATTTCAGCTTGGTCAGCTGGCGCCAGTCGACGATCTTGCGCGGCAGCGGAATACCCTGTGCGGCAAGGTCTTCGAGCACCTGCGCGGACGTCGACCACTGGCCGGTCTTCGTCTTGGAGGCGCCGGACAGGCCCATCTTGCCGAACAGGATGTCGCCGAGCTGTTTCGGCGAGCCGATGTTGAAACGTTCGCCGGCAAGCTCGTAGATCTCTTCTTCAAGGGCGGCAGCGCCCTGTGCGAGCTCCCCGGAAAGGCGGGACAGCACCTGGCGGTCGATGGTGATGCCGCGCTCTTCCATGCGCGCCAGCACGGGCACCAGCGGGCGCTCCAGCCGCTCGTAGACGGTGGTCATGCGCTCGCTCGCAAGGCGCGGCTTCAGCACGTGCCAGAGGCGCAGCGTCACGTCGGCATCCTCGGCGGCATAGGTCGTGGCGCGGGAAATATCGACCATGTCGAAGGTCTGGGCGCCCTTGCCGGAGCCGGCGACGTCCTTGTAGGCGATCGGCTTGTGGCCGAGCCAGCGTTCGGAAAGCGTGTCCATGCCGTGCGTGGTGGTGCCCGCATCGAGCGCATAGGACATCAGCATCGTGTCGTCGAAGCCCTTCACGGTGATGCCGTGCCGGCGCATGACGAGATAGTCGTATTTGAGGTTCTGCGCGACCTTCAGGACGGACGGATCCTCCAGCAGGCTCTTCAGCCGCTCCAGCGCCGGGCGGATCGGGATCTGCCCCTCGGCAAGCCCGCCGCCGAGCAGGTCGCCGACGCCGGTCTTGTGGTTGAGCGGCACATAGCAGGCACGGATGGCGGTGCCGGCCGGATCCTTGGCGTTGTCGGCGATCGCCAGGGAGAAGCCGCAGAGTTCGGCCTGCATGGCGTCGAGCGAGGTCGTCTCCGTGTCGAAACCGACGAGACCGGTCTCTCGTGCGGCGGCGATCCAGCGGTCCAGCGTTTCGAGGTCCCGGACGGTCTCGTAGCCGGCATGGTCGATGGGTACGGCGGCAAAGCGCTCGGCGCGTGCCCTTGCGAGCGCGGCGGGCGTATCGCCGTCCGCAGCCGCGGCAGGCGGCGGCGCTGCGGCAGCCGTTTCCGTGCCGGCAGGGGCTGTCGCGCTGTCGCCCTTGTCGAGGTCCGGACCGCGCGCCTCGGTGCCCCCTTCGACCGGCACGTCCGCCGGTTCGATGGCGCCGGCATCGCAATCGCAGGCTTCGGCGACGCGGCGTGTCAGCGTGGTGAACTCCATCGCCTTCAGGAAGGCGATCAGCCGCGGCCCGTCCTGCGGGTGCAGGATCAGGTCGTCGAGGGGCGTATCGAGCGGTGTGTCCGTCTTCAGCGTAACGAGCTGGCGGGAGAGCAGCACGAGGTCGCGATTGGCGATGATGTTCTCGCGGCGTTTGGCCTGCTTGATCTCCTCGGCGCGGGCGAGCAGCGTATCGAGGTCGCCATATTCGTCGAGAAGCTGCGCGGCTGTCTTCGGGCCGATGCCGGGCACGCCGGGCACGTTGTCGGTCGAATCGCCGGTCAGCGACTGGAGGTCGATCATCTTCTCCGGCGGCACGCCCCATTTCTCGATGACTTCGGGAATGGAGATCTGCTTGTCCTTCATGCCGTCGTACATCGAGACGTTCTCGGTCACGAGCTGCATCAGGTCCTTGTCGGAAGAGACGATCGTGACGCCGGCGCCGTCGGCTTCGGCAAGGCGGGCATAGGTGGCGATCAGGTCGTCGGCCTCGAAACCTTCCTTCTCGATGCAGGGCAGGTTGAAGGCGCGTGTCGCATGGCGGATCAGGCCGAACTGCGGGATCAGGTCTTCCGGTGGTGCCGACCGGTTCGCCTTGTACTGGTCGTAGAGTTCGTTGCGGAAGGTCTTCGAGGAATAGTCGAAGATGACCGCGAAATGGGTCGGCGTCACGCCCACGTCGGTGTTGCGCGCATCCTTCAAGAGCTTCCACAGCATGTTGCAGAAACCCGAGACGGCATTGACCGGCAGCCCGTCCGATTTGCGGTTGAGCGGCGGGATGGCGTGGAAGGCACGGAAGATGAAACCCGAGCCGTCGACGAGGAAGAGATGATCACCTTTTTTCATGGGGTGAATGGATAGCGCGGGCGGCTTTCCGCGTCCATCTTTCATTGTGGGAAAACGGGCGCTCCCGGGGCGCGGAAAGCCTCACACGAACGTTACCAATTTGTAATTTTCCAGGCCTCCTGAATCCCTTGAAAAGCCACATTCGAACCCACAGATATTGATCATCGGCACCTGATCAAAGCCGTTGTCTGGCACCCGGCCTGTCCCCCGCCGCGCCAGACAAAGGACAAAGGCCTCATCCCCCTCTCCGGGCCTTTGTCCATCATTCGAAGAAGCCGCCGCGACAAGCCTCCTGTCGTCGGCGGCTTCTCGTTTTGGGGCAGATGGATCGCCTGCGATCCATAGTTGTCTTCCCCCTGAAAGCGGCATACCTTCCCGCCATGGAATTTGACCGGAAGGAGTCGGCAGCATACCTCGCCAATCTCCTGGCGAAGGCGGCGTCCCGCGCCCTTCAGGTGCGGGCGGACGGGGCTGGTTTTGCGCCCGGTCAGTTCCCGGTCCTCCTGGAGCTCTGGAGCGGCGACGGTCTCACCCAGCGCGAACTGCTCGACCGGCTCGACATCGAGCAGGCGACCATGGCCAACACGCTTGCCCGCATGCAGCGCGACGGGCTCATCTCCCGCCGGCGTCACCCGAAGGACAAGCGGGCCCAGCTCGTCTTCCTGACGAACCGTGGCAAGGCGCTGCGCGAAACCGCGATGGCGGCGGCCTCGGCCACCGAGGACACGCTGTTCCAGGGGTTCCGGCGTTTCGAGCGGGAGCTGCTTCTGGAATATATGCGCCTGGTGCTTGCCAATCTTGGCCGCGATCCGCGCATCTGATCGTCATACGATTTGCCCTGACCGAGCCGATCGGTCTAATGTCGCGCCGAAATTCATTTGATTTGCCGCATGTTGCATCGCAAGAGCGCGACCGCATCATGTTCTAGGGGTTCATCCATGACCAATATCCTGCCCGTCCTCGATCGTGCCAGCGCCGGCATTCCGGCCAGCCTCGAACGCCTGTTCGAACTGGTGCGCATCAAGTCCATCTCGACCGATCCGGCCTTCAAGGCGGAGTGCCGCCGGGCGGCCGAGTGGCTGGTCACGGAGCTGCGTTCGCTCGGCTTCGACGCGACGGTGCGCGACACGCCCGGCCACCCCATGGTCGTCGCCCATCACGATGGCGCAAGGCCCGATGCGCCGCATGTCCTGTTCTACGGTCACTACGACGTCCAGCCGGTCGATCCGCTGAACCTGTGGGACCATGATCCCTTCGAGCCGGCGGTGCGCGATGCGGGCGAGGGTCGGCGCGTCATCACCGGTCGCGGCACCTCCGACGACAAGGGTCAGCTCCTGACCTTCGTGGAAGCCTGCCGCGCCTACAAGGAAACGACGGGCGCGCTGCCTTGCCGCGTCACCATCCTTTTCGAAGGCGAGGAGGAGTCGGGTTCGCCCTCGCTGAAGCCCTTCCTCGAGGCCAATGCCGCCGAGCTGACGGCCGATTTCGCCCTCGTCTGCGATACCAGCATGTGGGACGCCGACACGCCGGCGATCTCCGCAGGCCTGCGCGGCCTCGTCGGCGAGGAGATCGTCATCAAGGCGGCTGACCGGGATCTGCATTCCGGCTATTTCGGCGGCGCTGCGGCAAACCCGATCCACATCCTGTCGGACATCCTCGCCGGCCTGCACGACGACACCGGCCGCGTGACGCTCGACGGCTTCTACGACGGCGTCGAGGAGACGCCGACCCAGATCAAGGCGGCATGGGAAACGCTCGGCAAGACGGCTGAGAGCTTCCTCGGCGAGATCGGCCTGTCGATTCCTTCGGGCGAAAAGGGCCGCTCGGTGCTCGAACTCACCTGGGCGCGCCCGACCGCCGAGGTCAACGGCATCACCGGCGGCTATACGGGCGAAGGCTTCAAGACGGTGATCGCCGCCGAAGCCTCGGCAAAGGTCTCCTTCCGCCTCGTCGGCAAGCAGGATCCGGCGAAGATCCGCGACGCGTTCCGCGCCTATGTGCGGGCCCGGATGCCGGCCGATTGCTCGGTGACGTTCCACGCCCATGGCGGTTCGCCGGCCATCCAGCTCCCTTATGATTCCGCGCTGCTCGGCAAGGCGAAGAGCGCACTGTCGGACGAATGGCCAAAGCCCGCCGTGGTCATCGGCATGGGTGGCTCCATCCCGATCGTCGGCGATTTCCAGAAGATGCTCGGCATGGAATCCCTGCTCGTCGGCTTCGCGCTGTCGGACGACCGCATCCATTCGCCGAACGAGAAATACGAGCTGCGCTCCTTCGAAAAGGGCATCCGCTCGTGGGTGCGCATTCTTTCGGCGCTCGCAGCGCGCTGACGCAGATGTGATGAGATGGGAGGCCAGCATTAACCGGACGGAACGGAAATGCTGGTTTCTTCAAAAAACAAGGGCCGCGCGCGGACAGGCGACGACGGCCCGGACATGGGGAAGGGTGAGGATGGCATCAGGAAAGATTGCGAGAAACCCTCGCTGCTCAGGCTATGGCGCGCCGGGAGCAGAGGGGGAGGCAGGATGAAGCGGCTGAAAAAGTTCTTCTGGCCGCTCGTCAGCACAGCCGCGATCATCCTGTCGATCTACATCCTCTACAAGGACCTGCGGGGCCTGTCGCTCGACGAGTTCATGGCGAGCCTCCATGCCATTCCGGTCTCCGGCTGGCTGCTCGCCTGCGGCGCGACCCTGCTCGCCTATGCGGCGCTTGCCGCCTATGACCATCTGGCGCTCGAACACCTTGGTCACCGCATCTCGCTGTGGTTCATCACCATCACCTCCTTCACCACCTATGCGCTGTCGCACAATATCGGCGCTTCGGTGTTTTCAGGCGCGTTGGTGCGCTATCGCGCCTATACGTCGAAGGGGTTGACCGGATCGGAGGTGGGCGTTCTCGTCGCCTTCTGCTCCTTCACCTTCGCGCTCGGCACGGTCATGCTGTTCGGCCTGGTGCTGGTGCTGGAACCGGAGATCGTCGAGCGCTTCTCCCATCTTCTGCCGATCGAGGCGGCGTTTTCGACGGGAATCTTCATTCTTGCGCTGGTCGCGCTCTACGTGGTCGGCAGTCTCGTCGGCTTCCGGCCGATCGATACCCGCTGGCTGAAGCTGGAATATCCAAAACCCTCGCTGGTCTTCCGCCAGCTCTTCATCGCGCCGATCGAACTCATCGGCGCGGCGGCGATCATCTACTTCGTGCTGCCGGAGGCGGGCAATCCGGGCTTCTTCGTCGTGCTCGGCATCTTCCTCGCCTCCTTCTCGGTTGCGCTGCTGTCGCATGCGCCGGGCGGCATCGGCGTCCTGGAGCTCGTCTTCATCGCCGGCCTGCCGGATATGGATCCGGCGGCGGTGCTGGCGGCGCTTGCCGTCTTCCGGCTGTTCTACCTGATCATCCCCTTCATCATGGCGTTGGTGGTCATTCTCATCTTCGAACGGCAGCGGTTTCTCAGCCGGCTGAGCAACGGCGAGGATTGAGGCGATGGAGAAGTTTGGTTCATCTTGCATTCAGTCGAATTGTTTCATGCTGTCATCCGTCTTGATCACTGTAAAACAGTGACTATCCAAGGGAGACCGACATGAAGACAACGATCAAGGGCGGCATTGCCGCTGCCATGGCCGTCGCCATGTTCGCCACGACATTCGTATCCGCACCGGCCTTCGCCATGCCGATGCCGAAGGTCGGCGCTTCTCAGGCGAGCGATGTGCAGGACGTGCAGTGGCGTCGTGAACGCCACGAGCGTCGCGGCTGGTATGGCGGCCATCGCGGCTATCGCTATGAACGCCGCGGCTATCGCCGCCACTCGGACGGCTGGTGGTATCCGCTGGCAGCCTTCGGCGCCGGCGCCATTATCGGCGGTGCGATCGCCAATGACGGCTATTCGCAGCCGCGCTACGAGGGCATCAACCCGCGTCACACCGAATGGTGCTATGCGCGCTATCGCTCGTATCGCGACTATGACAACACGTTCCAGCCCAACTATGGCGGCCGCCGCCAGTGCTATTCGCCCTATTATTGAGCAAGGCGCGGCCGTCTGAGTGGTTCCGCGCCGGAAACGGCGCGGCAAACCGGCGCATTTTTCCGGGCGGCCGATCGGCCGCCCGATCTTTCTCTCAAATCCCCCTCAAACTGTCGCCCGCGCGTTCACCGCTTCTTAACGACCCCTTAAATCGCCGCATTTAAGGTCCACCGGACGGCGATATTTTTAAGGGTGTATCCAACCGCTTATGGCAGCCAACCGCAAATCCCAGCGCATCGAACCATCCTTCCAGGGATCGGGAGGCCGCCACGACGACGATTTCCACGTCGACGCAGGGGATCGCGTGGCGGGCGGGCGCAAGGGACGCGGCAAGCCGGCGAAGGCCGAGCGGCCGCGGCGCGGTTCCGGCCGGCGCCGCCAGTCGTCCGGCGGCGGTTTCTTCGGCCTGTTCCGGCGGCTCTTCTACTGGTGCGTCGTGCTCGGCATCTGGGGCGCCATCGGCGTCGGCGGTCTCGTGCTCTATTACGGTGCGCGCATGCCGAGCGCCACGAGCTGGTCGATCCCCGACCGGCCGCCGAACATCAAGATCCTCGCCGTCAGCGGCGATGCCATCGCCAACCGCGGCCTTACCGGCGGCGAGGCGCTGTCGCTCGAAAACATGTCGCCCTATATCCCGCAGGCGGTCATCGCCATCGAGGACCGGCGCTTCTATTCGCATTTCGGCATCGATCCGCTCGGCCTCGCCCGTGCGATGATCACCAACATCACGACCGGCCGCATGGTGCAGGGCGGCTCGACGCTGACCCAGCAGCTTGCGAAAAACATGTTCCTCTCGCCGGAGCGCACGCTGGAGCGCAAGGTGCAGGAAGTGCTGCTCGCCTTCTGGCTGGAGCACAAATATTCCAAGGACCAGATCCTTGCGATGTATCTCAACCGTGTCTTCTTCGGCTCGAATTCCTACGGGGTCGAGGCTGCATCGCGGCGCTATTTCAACAAGTCGGCGCGCGACGTGAACCTCGGCGAGGCCGCGCTTCTGGCCGGCCTCCTGAAAGCGCCGTCCCGCCTTTCGCCGGCGCGCGATCCGGAAGCCGCCGAAGCCCGCGCCCAGGTCGTCCTCGGCGCGATGCGCGAGGAAGGGTTCGTCACCGACACCGAAATCACGACGGCGATGTCCCAGACGCCGGCCCGGGCGAAGAGCTACTGGTCCGGCGCGCAGCACTATGCCGCCGACATGGTCATGGCCCAGCTGCCGGGCATGATCGGCGACATCAAGGAAGACCTCGTCATCGACACGACGATCGACCTCGATCTCGAAAAGAAGGCCGACGAGGCGATCACCGCGCTCCTCGACAAGGACGGCGAAAAATCGAACGCCTCGCAGGCCGCGCTCGTCTCGATCGACGGCACGGGCGCGATCCGCGCGCTCGTCGGCGGGCGCGATTATGCGACAAGCCAGTTCGACCGCGCCTCCAAGGCCAAGCGCCAGCCGGGCTCGGCCTTCAAGCCCTTCGTCTATGCTGCAGCGCTCGAAGCCGGTCGCTCGCCGCTCTCGGTGCGCAACGACGCACCGGTCAGGATCGGTAAATGGACGCCGGAGAATTACGACCAGAAGTATCGCGGCGAGGTGACGCTTTCCTCTGCGCTTGCCCAGTCACTGAACACGATCGCGGCCCAGCTCGTCATGGAAGTCGGCCCGGACGAGGTCATAAAACTCGCGCGCAGGCTCGGCATCGAATCGGAGCTGCAGTCGAATGCCTCCATCGCGCTCGGCACGTCCGAAGTGACGCTGGTCGAGCTGACCTCTGCCTATGCCCCCTTCATGAACGGCGGCTACAAGGCGACGCCGCACATCATCCGCCGCATCTCGACGGCCGACGGCCGGGTGCTCTACGAGAATACCTACGACAACCCGCCGCGCGTGCTTGAACCCAACATCGTCTCGATGATGAACGGCATGATGATGCGCGTCATCACCGAGGGCACCGGCAAGAACGCCCGTATCCCCGGCTGGTCGGCCGCCGGAAAATCCGGCACGACGCAATCCTTCCGCGACGCGCTCTTCGTCGGCTACACGAGCAACCTCACGACCGGCGTCTGGTTCGGCAACGACGACGGCAAGTCGATGAAGAAGGTGACGGGCGGCGGGCTTCCGGCAAAGGCCTGGAGCCAGTTCATGACCGCCGCCCACGAGGGCCTGTCACCTTCGCCGCTCTTCGGAACCGCAGGCGGCGGTGAGCCTGTCATGGACGGAACCGAGCCGGCGCCGGAAGGCGACCAGCTCTTCGACATCATCTCCCGCACGCTCGGCAACGAACCCGCCCGCGACGGGCAGGCGGTGGCGAACGAACAGACCGGCGCCGTCCCGCTCGACGACGGCTTTACGCCGCCCGCAGACGTCGGCCAGCAGGGACAGACCGGCACGCGCCGGACGACCCTCCTCGACGTGCTTCTGGGCGGCTGACGGCCGTCCGTTTATCCAAAGGCGATGGTGACGTTTGACGGCTCGACCGGGTGATCCATCCAGACCCGGATGCGTGTTTTCGTGGATGGCACCTGTGCAATGGCGTATTGAGGCTCGTTCGCATCGAACAGAATGAGCTGTTGGTTGGGCGTGTTCAGAATGGTGTCGGAATCCGGCTCCCTTGCCTCCGCAACCTCGGAATAGGGTCCGAGCGTCACATGAGTGTCTCCATCGCTCCAGTAATAGGCTGGAATGTTGACACAGTCATTGGAAACAAAGATTCCCTGCCTGTCCATATGAACTGGAACGTCTACATTTCGGCGGCCTGCGACGTAAAAGCTTACATACTCCGGGGCGATCGATAGGTGTTGCACGGCCATAGTGTCAAAATCTCCTCTTCGATAAAAGTCCGCCCTGTGAATTGCTGCACCACCAGCAGTGTGGATAAATCCTGCTTGGCTTGCCAACTGATTTTGGTACCTGATGGTCACCGATGAAATGGCCGCGAGGTGTTCCCGAAGTCTTTCTACCACACCAATGGCATCCATAGGTTCGGCCGATGCGATCGATCTCGGACTGCTCCGTCCGGTTAAATCGTCTATTTGTTTCTGGTGCAACAACCCACTCTTTTGCATAGGGGCCAAGCCCAGTTTGTGGTAGCTTCGCCTGGAGCACGCGGAGCATCGCTTCCTGCGTTGTCGCTTCGTTGGCTCGTATTAACCCCTCAACCGTCTCGTAGATTTGCGGGGTTGGTTTCCAGTTCGGTTCACGCCTATGAACGGCGCGTAGCGCCTCTTGCATGCGACTTGTACTGATCGCCAGCCGCACCTCCTGCGCGGGCGTGATAGTTTGCAACCTACCGAGTATGCGAACTTGTCTCCCGCCGCGAGGTCCGCGGCGGCTGACGAGGATCGGCCGGTTGCCGGAACCCTCGTCGACCCATTGCCCGCCGTCGGGATTGCCTGCGGGGACGCGCGGCTGGTCGGCGCGAAAGCCGGCCTTCAATTGGAGGGATAGAGCCAGCGCGCGGATTTCGACTAATATCGCCGCATGTCGGTAGCTCGATTGTAAAAAGGCTGGTTCGATCGGGACCGTCGAGATCATTTGCCACACAATCCGCTCGCGGTTCAGTCGAACAAGTGTGGGCGAGGTGGCGGCGACGGGGATGAATTGACCCCGGGAAAAATTCTACGATACGCTCAAGCGATGAAAAACATTGCCTGTTTCCTTCTGTCCGCCCCTCTTCGGCGCCTTTGTTTATGCCGAAGGCTCTACATTTCGGGACCAGGAAATCCCATCTCTCCGATAGCCACCAAAACCGCAATCCGCCGCTTGAGACACCTGAGAGGATTGTGGTTGATTGCGGGTTGCGGCGGCGGTACACCAATTCCAACGGACGCGCTGATTTTGCGAGCTTTGCGGCCCGGCAATGTCTTGCAGTCGTCTGGAGGGCTCCTTATATACGCCGCAAGGCAGGGCTGAGGCCCGTGCTTTCGATAAGACCATACCATTAGGGGCTGCCAAAAGAACGCCTGAATGGGTTCCGGCAGTTCGCTTCAAGGAGAGAATGACATGGCTAAAGTAATCGGTATCGACCTCGGGACGACCAATTCCTGCGTCGCCGTCATGGATGGCAAGGACGCGAAGGTCATTGAGAATGCCGAAGGCGCGCGCACGACGCCTTCCATGGTTGCCTTCACCGAAGACGGTGAGCGGCTGACCGGCCAGCCGGCCAAGCGCCAGGCGGTCACCAACCCGGAAAACACCCTGTTCGCCGTCAAGCGCCTCATCGGCCGCCGCTACGACGACAAGCTCGTCGAGAAGGACAAGGGTCTCGTTCCCTACAAGATCGTCAAGGGCGACAACGGCGATGCCTGGGTCGATGCCCGCGGCAAGGGCTATTCCCCTTCGCAGATCTCCGCAATGATCCTTCAGAAGATGAAGGAAACCGCCGAATCCTATCTCGGCGAGACCATCACCCAGGCCGTCATCACGGTTCCCGCCTACTTCAACGACGCGCAGCGCCAGGCGACCAAGGACGCCGGCAGGATCGCGGGTCTTGAAGTGCTGCGCATCATCAACGAGCCGACCGCAGCCGCGCTCGCCTACGGCCTCGACAAGAAGGACGGCAAGACCATCGCCGTCTACGACCTTGGCGGCGGCACGTTCGACATCTCGGTCCTGGAAATCGGCGACGGCGTCTTCGAAGTGAAGTCGACCAACGGCGACACCTTCCTCGGTGGTGAAGACTTCGACATGCGTCTCGTCGAATATCTCGCAGCCGAGTTCAAGAAGGACCAGGGCATCGACCTGAAGAACGACAAGCTCGCTCTGCAGCGCCTCAAGGAAGCTGCCGAAAAGGCAAAGATCGAGCTCTCGTCCTCGCAGCAGACCGAAATCAACCTGCCGTTCATCACGGCAGACGCCTCCGGTCCGAAGCACCTGACGATGAAGCTGTCGCGTGCCAAGTTCGAAAGCCTGGTCGACGATCTCGTCCAGCGCACCGTCGCACCGTGCAAGGCAGCCCTCAAGGATGCCGGCGTCACGGCGGCCGAGATCGACGAAGTCGTTCTCGTCGGCGGCATGAGCCGCATGCCGAAGGTGCAGGAAGTCGTCAAGCAGCTGTTCGGCAAGGAGCCGCACAAGGGTGTCAACCCGGATGAAGTGGTCGCCATGGGTGCCGCCATCCAGGCCGGCGTTCTCCAGGGCGACGTCAAGGACGTCCTGCTCCTCGACGTGACCCCGCTCTCGCTGGGCATCGAAACGCTGGGCGGCGTCTTCACCCGTCTGATCGACCGCAACACGACGATCCCGACGAAGAAGTCGCAGACCTTCTCGACCGCCGAGGACAACCAGTCGGCCGTGACCATCCGCGTCTCGCAGGGCGAGCGTGAAATGGCTGCGGACAACAAGCTGCTCGGCCAGTTCGACCTCGTCGGCATTCCCCCGGCACCCCGCGGTATGCCGCAGATCGAGGTCACCTTCGACATCGACGCCAACGGCATCGTCCAGGTTTCGGCCAAGGACAAGGGCACCGGCAAGGAGCACCAGATCCGCATCCAGGCCTCCGGCGGCCTCTCCGACGCCGATATCGAGAAGATGGTCAAGGACGCCGAAGCCAATGCCGAGGCCGACAAGAAGCGCCGTGAGGGCGTCGAGGCGAAGAACCAGGCCGAAAGCCTGATCCATTCGTCGGAAAAGTCCCTCAAGGAATATGGCGACAAGGTCACGGAAGCCGATCGCAAGGCCATCGAGGACGCGATCGCCGCGCTGAAGACCGCCGTCGAAGCCTCCGAGCCCGACGCGGACGACATCAAGGCGAAGACCAACACGCTCATGGAAGTCTCCATGAAGCTCGGTCAGGCGATCTACGAGGCTCAGCAGGCTGAAGAGAATGCATCCTCGGGTGAGGCCGGCGACAATGTCGTCGATGCCGACTACGAGGAAGTCAAGGACGAGGACGACCGTAAGAAGTCGGCCTAATTCTCCTGAAAAGCCGGCCGCCCAGGCGGCCGGTGCAACGGATAGCAAGAAGGCGGAAGTCAGCGCGAAGGGAACAAGGCCAAGATGATCACTCCCGTTGCAAGCGGTGACGATGTCATGGTCTTTTCTTCGCACCGGCTTCCGCCTCTTTGCGTGCGTGCTTTGCAAACGCAGGCTAAGGCAAGCTTCCAGGTCCATAACAAGAAGACCGTTCCCACGAAACGGACGTGAACCCGAATGGCAAAAGCTGATTTTTACGAGACGCTGGGTGTCTCCAAGACCGCCGACGAGAAGGAGCTGAAGAGCGCCTTCCGCAAGATGGCGATGAAGTATCACCCCGACAAGAATCCGGGTGATGCCTCCGCCGAACAGACGTTCAAGAACGTCAACGAAGCCTATGAGACGCTGAAGGACCCGCAGAAGCGGGCGGCCTATGATCGCTATGGCCACGCGGCCTTCGAGCAGGGCGGCATGGGCGGTGGCGGCGGCTTCCAGGGCGGTGGCTTCTCCGACATCTTCGAGGACATCTTTGGCGAGATGATGGGCGGCGGGCGCCAGCGGCGCTCTGCCAGTGGGCGTGAACGCGGCGGCGATCTTCGCTACAACATGGAGATCTCGCTGGAAGAGGCCTATGCCGGCAAGACGGCGCAGATCCGTGTGCCGACGTCGATCACCTGCGACGTCTGTACCGGTACGGGCGCAAAACCCGGCACCAGCCCGAAGACCTGTGCCACCTGCCAGGGCTCCGGCCGCGTGCGCGCCGCGCAGGGCTTCTTCTCGATCGAACGCACCTGCCCGACCTGCCACGGCCGCGGCCAGACGATCAGCGATCCCTGCACCAAGTGCCACGGCCATGGCCGCGTCACGGAAGAGCGTTCGCTCTCCGTCAACATTCCGGCCGGCATCGAGGACGGCACGCGCATCCGGCTCTCGGGCGAGGGTGAAGCAGGCGTGCGCGGCGGGCCGGCGGGCGATCTTTATATTTTCCTGTCGGTCAAGCCGCACGAGTTCTACCAGCGCGACGGGGCGGACCTTTACTGCACCGTGCCGATCTCGATGACGACGGCAGCGCTCGGCGGCACCTTCGACGTGGCGACGCTCGACGGCACCAAGTCGCGCGTCTCGGTGCCCGAGGGCACCCAGGCCGGCCGCCAGTTCCGCCTCAAGGGCAAGGGCATGCCGGTGCTGCGTTCGACGCAGGTCGGCGATCTCTACATCCAGATCCAGATCGAGACGCCGCAAAAGCTGACCAAGCGCCAGCGCGAGCTGCTGAAGGAGTTCGAGGAGATTTCCTCGAAGGACAACAACCCGGAATCCGCGGGCTTTTTCGCGCGGATGAAGGAGTTTTTCGAGGGCTGATCGCCGCGTTCTCGCGCGCTGCTTCGGTCGGCGTTTGATGGACAATGGAAGCCGGGGTGGAAACGCCCCGGCTTTTTTCATGCGGCGCGCAGGATGAAGGCGGCAAAGCGCTTCTGCACGAAGGGTGAGACGACGAAGACCATGGCGAACACCATGATCGGCGTGATCACGGCGGTGCGCTGCCAGATCGTCCAGCCCTCGGTGAGGGGCAGCACGATGTAGAGCAGGATGGTGATCAGCGGGTAGACGGGCAACAGCAGGGCGAGCGCCAGGTGCGGCTTGGACAGCCGGAGGGCCGGAGAATCGTCGGTCATGGGAGCAACCTTTATAAAACGGAACGTTTCGTTTATATAGAAACGAAACGTTCCGTTCAAGTGTCGCCCATGCTAGAAACAGCAAAAATGGAAGATCGGATGTCAGAGGCAGAGACCAGACCCGCCCGCCGTTCAATCGGCGCCACACGCAATCCGGCAAGCGAGGAGGCGATCCTGGCTGCGGCGGAGGCGGTACTCGTGGAAAACGGGCTCTCCGGCTTCTCCATCGAGGCGGTGGCGCGGCGCGCACGCGCCGGAAAGCCGACGATCTATCGCTGGTGGCCTTCGCAGGCTGCGCTTCTGCTGGATGTCTATCATCGTCGCAAGCGGGCGAACTTCACCTTCCCGGACACAGGCAACGTTCGCGACGACCTGCGGGCCCATCTTTCTGGCCTGCTGACGACATGGCGCGAGGGCACGGGCGGCGAAGTGTTCCGCTGCGTCGTGGCAAAGGCGCAGGGCGAGCCCGATGCGCTCGCCGCCCTTTCGGCCTATATGCGCGATCGCCGCCGCCAGAGCAGCCGGATCATCGAGATAGCGCAGGCGCGCGGCGAGGTGCGCCCGGACGCCAGCCCCGAGCTCGTCACCGAACTTCTGTCGAGCTTCGCCTGGGGTCGGCTTCTGACCGAACGGCTCGATGTCTCCGAGGCGGAAATCGACGCCGTGATCGAGACGGTGCTGGCCGGCATCGCCGTGAAGCCGGCCGGCTGATGGCTTAGCCCGCGGCTCGCAGCAGCGTCAGGCGGCCATCGACGTCGATCTTCGTCGTGACGCCCTCGTAGCTCTGCAGCGTCGGATGGCCGGTCTCGATCGGATGATGGTGCGTTGCCGTCATCACCAAGACATGGGCGCCGGCGCCCTCGCCGGCCAGAATGCCCGCCGGCACGTCCTCGAAGACCAGGCAATCGGCCGGATCGAAGCCGAGACGCTCGGCGCCGAGCCGGTAGCCGTCCGGTGCCGGCTTGCCGCGGGTCACGTCGTCGGCCGTCACGATGACTGTCGGCAGGGGGATGCCCGCGGCGGCGAGGCGGCGATGGGCGAGTGCCACCGGCGCCGAGGTGACGATGCCCCAGCGGCCGGCTGGGAGGGCGGAGAGGAAGGCGATCGCGCCCGGGATCGGCAGCACGCCCTCGATATCCTCCATCTCCTCGCGTTCGACCTCCTTGGCCTCGGCAATGGGATCGACGCCCGGCAGACCGAGCCGGGTGATGGTATCGATGCCGCGCACGCCATGCATGGTCGGCAGGAAGGTGGCGACGTCCAGCCCGTGCTTCAGCGCCCAGCGTGTCCAGACGCGTTCGGTGGCCGGAATGGAGTTGATGATCGTGCCGTCCATGTCGAAGAGGAAGGCGGAAAACGAACGGTCGAAGACGGGGAGGGAAGAGGACAAGGCAAGGACCTGCGGGCTGGGAGGGGAGGATGCGAAGCGCGGCGGGATGTCCTGGCTTACCTGCTCCCGGCCATGCAGGCAACCGGCTTGAACTGCTGGATTTTCCGCACGGCCATGTCCGGTGGAGCGCTGTCCCTGGCACGGGTTCCGCTCGCTGTTCTCGCCGTTGCGGCTTGCGTGGCGCCAGGCGCCTGCCCATCTTTCTGTTGTTGCCCGATTTATGCGCCGCAGGGTGATTCCCCTTGGCGGCAAAATGCTCTAGCTCTCACCCCATGCCGCACAAGGTTTCCCTTTCCCGCCTCAAGCTCACGGATTTCCGCAACTATGCGGGCCTGTCGCTGCCGCTCGACGGGCGGCACGTCGTGCTGACGGGGCAGAACGGTGCGGGCAAGACCAATCTCATGGAAGCCGTATCCCTGCTTTCGCCGGGCCGCGGCCTGCGCCGCGCGCCCTATGGCGATGTCGTGCGCGCCAGCGCCAGCGCCGGCTTCACGATCTTCGCCACGCTCGACGGCATGATGGGCGAGGTCGATATCGGCACCGGCACGGAGGGGGGCGACGAGGGCCAGGCGCGAAGACTCCGACTGAACGGCACGCCTGCCCGCACCGTCGATGAACTGCTGGACCACCTGCGTGTCGTCTGGCTGACACCGTCCATGGATGGCCTTTTCACCGGTCCTTCCGCCGATCGCCGTCGCTTCCTCGACCGGCTGGTGCTGTCGCTCGATCCCGAACACGGCCGCCGGGCGGCGGATTTCGAGAAGGCGATGCGCGGTCGCAACCGGCTGCTCTCCGAACCGCGGCCGGATCCTGCCTGGCTGACGGCGCTGGAAAAGCAGATGGCCGAGCTCGGCATCGCCATGGCGCATGCCCGCCACGAACTCGTCGGCCTCATCTCCGGCCTCGTGGAGGCGGCGCGCGACGATGGACCGTTCCCGTCGGCGAGCATGCGTCTCTCAGGCTTCCTCGACGGAGAATGGCAGCGCCCGGCCTATGAGATCGAGGACATCTATCTCGGCATGCTGCAGGATGGCCGCTATAGGGACGCCGCCGCCGGCCGCACGCTGGACGGCCCGCACCGCGGCGATCTCCTGATCCGCCACCGCGAAAAGGACATGGAGGCCGAGCGCTGCTCGACGGGCGAGCAGAAGGCGCTGCTCGTCGGCCTCATCCTCGCCCATGCCGGCCTTGTCGGCGGCATGACCGGCCATGCACCGGTGCTGCTGCTCGACGAGATCGCCGCCCATCTCGACGAGGGCCGCCGGGCCGCGCTGTTCGATCGGGTCGATGCACTCGGAGGACAGGCCTTCATGACCGGTACCGACCGGTCGATGTTCGATGCGCTCGGCGATCGTGCGCAGTTCCTCACCGTCTCGCATGGAGGCATCGTGCCATGACCGATCCGCTCAGTCCCGAAGAGATCGACCGCTACCGGCGGCATATCGTGCTCGCTGAGATCGGCGGTGCGGGGCAGCAGAAGCTGAAGCAGGCGAACGTGCTGATCGTCGGCGCCGGCGGGCTCGGGGCGCCGGTCATCCAGTACCTTGCCGCTGCCGGCATCGGCCATATCGGCGTGCTGGACGATGACAGCGTCTCCCTCTCCAATCTCCAGCGCCAGGTGATCCACGACACCGCCGGCCTCGGCACGCCGAAGATCGTGAGCGCCGAAGCCGCCGTTGCCCGTCTCAACCCGCACGTGGCCTTCACCGGCATCGCCGAGCGGCTGACGGCCGACACGGCCGCACGTCTCCTCGCCGGCTACGACCTCCTCGTCGACGGTTCCGACAATTTCGACACGCGTTATGCCTCCGCCGATGCCGCGGAGATTGCGCGCATTCCACTCGTCACCGGTGCTGTCGGCCGCTTCGACGGCTCGGTCACCGTGCTGAAGCCCTACGAGGCCGGGCCGGACGGCATGCTCAATCCCGGCTACCGCGATCTCTTCCCCACGGCCCCTCCGCCGGGCGTCGTGCCGGCCTGCGCCGAAGCCGGTATCGTCGGTGCGCTGACGGGTGTCGTCGGCACGTTGATGGCGATGGAGGTGATCAAGCTCGTCACGGGCGCCGGTGATCCGCTGGTCGGGCGGTTGTTGCTCTATGACGGGTTGGCTGCGCGCTTCGAGACGTTGAAATACAAGCGTCGCAAGGGCGGGCAATGACGGAAGTCCGCTCGATTGGACCGGATTTCGACGGCTGGGACGCGCTGTTATCGCTGATCCTCTCGGCTTTCGCCTTCATGGACGGTCTCATAGACCCGCCATCCTCCGCCCGTCGGCTGACACCCGACGCACTTGCCAAGAAGGCGCGGGAGGAAATCGGGCTTCTCGCCGTGGAGGGGGAAATGCTGCTCGGCTGCATGTTCCTGAAGCCGGAGGAAGAAAGCCTCTATATCGGCAAGCTCGCTGTCCTGCCGTCCTTTCAGGGACGCGGCGTGGGGCGGTCTCTCCTGGAGCACGCCGAGGCGCTGGCGCGGAAAAAGGGCCTGGCGACGCTCCGGCTCGAAACGCGGGTCGAACTGGCCGCCAACCATGCCCTTTTTGCCCGGTGGGGCTTCGTCAGGACGGCCGAGAAATCCCATCCCGGCTTCGCGCGCCCCACCTCGATCGAAATGTGCAAGACGCTGGTCTGATCACACCCGGCTCGGCAGCACGCGGTCCGGCGGCCGATGGCCGTCGAAGAAGGTGCGGATGTTGATGACGACCTTCTCGCCCATGTCGACGCGGCCTTCGAGCGTTGCCGAACTCATGTGTGGCAGCAGCACGACCTTGCCCTCGGCGGCGAGCTTCAGCAGCTTCGGGTTGACCGACGGCTCGTTCTCGAAGACGTCGAGGCCGGCGCCGGCGATCTTGCCTTCGCGCAGGCACTTGATCAGCGCCGTCTCGTCGATGATGCCGCCGCGCGCCGTGTTGACGATGTAGCTCGTCGGTTGCATCAGTTCGAGCCTTCGGGCCGACAGCAGGTGATAGGTCGCCGGCGTCGAGGGGCAGTTGACCGAAACGATGTCGACGCGCGCCAGCATCTGATCGAGGCTGTCCCAATAGGTCGCCTCCAGCGCGTCCTCCGTGTCCGGGCGCACGCGGTGGCGGTTGTGGTAGTGGATGGAGAGGCCGAAGGCCTTGGCGCGGCGGGCGACGGCGGTGCCGATGCGGCCCATGCCGACAATGCCGAGGCGCTTGCCCCAGATGCGTCGGCCGAGCATCCAGGTCGGCGACCAGCCAGCCCATTCGCCCTTGCGGTCCGTCAGGATGCGTGCACCTTCCGCCAGCCGGCGCGGGGCGGCGAGGATCAGTGCCATCGTCATGTCGGCCGTGTCCTCGGTGAGAACGTTCGGCGTGTTGGTAACGGTGATGCCGCGCCGGGCCGCCGCCTCCACGTCGACATTGTCGACACCGTTGGAGAAACAGGCGATCAGTTTGAGCTGGGGGCCGGCCTGCTCGATGAGCGCGGCGTCGATCCGGTCCGTCAGCGTCGGCACCAGAACGTCGGCCGATTTGACGGCGGCGACGAGTTCGGGCTGGCTGCGCGGCGTGTCGTCGATGTTGAGTTCCGCGTCGAACAGCTCGCGCATCCGGGTCTCCACGACCTCGGGCAGGCGGCGGGTGATGTAGACCTTCGGTTTTTTCTTCTGGGTCATGGGCTGTTCCGGCGTCCTGTTGACGGGTCCTTAACCAAGTTGGGCAAGGATTGCTTCATCAGGGGCATTTTCTACCAGACCCGGTCGCGAAGACAATCCGCCGTCTTTGGCGTTCCCGCGATTTGCCACTTTGCGCCGGTCCGGCAGTATCATGCCCTCTCCAGTTTGTGCGGATCGTCCATGCGTAACCTTGTCCTGCGTCTCAGCCTTGCCGCCCTTGCGGGCATCCTCGTTTCCGTTGCCGGCGTCCAGTACGCCCATGCCCAGGCGGCCAAGGGGCCGAGCGGCCTGCCGCTGCCCCGCTTCGTCAGCCTCAAGGCGAAAAGCGTCAACCTGCGCGTCGGCCCCAGCGTCGACTATGCCGTCGCCTGGCGCTACCTCAAGTCCGGTGTGCCTGTCGAAATCATCCAGGAGTATGACAACTGGCGCCGTATCCGCGATGCGGATGGCACCGAGGGCTGGGTCAACCAGGCGCTCCTGTCAGGCGAGCGCACGGCCGTGACCGCGCCGTGGATGCGCGGCAAGGGCGAGGGCATCTTCGTCAACATGCGCCGCGACGCCATGTCGAACTCGTCGGTCATTGCGAAGATCCAGCCCGGCGTCGTCGTCAAGGTCGGCGAATGCAATGGCGACTGGTGCCGCGCCGAGGCGGATGGCACGGCCGGCTGGGTCTCGCAGAACGAAATCTGGGGTGCCTATCCCGGCGAGGCCTTCAAATAAGGCCGACCTTCCTGGCCTCCTCCGCCAGCGACAGCAGCGGGCGGGGGCCGACCTGCTGGATGACGAGGCCGGCGGCGAGGCTGCCGAGCCGGCCGCAATCGGCCAGCGACCGTCCGGCCGTATAGCCATAGAGGAAGCCGGCGGCATAGAGGTCGCCCGCGCCCGTCGTATCGACGACGCTGGGGATGCTGATCGCGTCCACATTGATGCGCTCGCCCTTCGACAGGATGACAGAGCCTTCCTCGCTCATCGTCACTGCCGCCAGCCGGCAATCCGCGGCGATGCGTGTCAGTGCCTCCTCGAAATCCTCGGTCTCGTAGAGCGCCAGGGCTTCCGCCTTGTTGGCGAAGACGATGTCGATCGTGCCGGAGCGCATGAGGTCGAGGAATTCGCCGCGGTAGCGGTGCACGCAGAAACTGTCCGACAGCGTCATCGACATTTCACGGCCGCTCGCATGGGCGATGCGGGCGCAATCGCGGATCGCATCCTTGGCGCGTGGCGGATCCCAGAGATACCCTTCGAAATAGGTGACCTTGGCCTCGGCGACGACGCTTTCCTCCACATCCTCGGGGCCAAGCTCCACGCAGGCGCCGAGATAGGTGTTCATCGAGCGCTCGCCGTCGGGCGTGACGAAGATCATCGAGCGGGCGGTCGGCGGCGGGCCGGCCAGCGGCTTCGTCTCGAAATGCACGCCCTGGGCGCGAATATCGTGGATGAAGATCTCGCCGAGCTGGTCGTTCGCCACCTTGCCGAAATAGGCGGCCCTGCCACCGAAGCTGGCGACGCCAGAGGCGGTGTTGCCGGCGCTGCCGCCGGAGGCTTCGAGTGCGGGACCCATGCGGGAATAGAGCAGTTCCGCCCGTTCGGCGTCGATGAGGTTCATCGCGCCCTTGATGATGCCGTTGTCCGTGATGAAGTTCTCATCGCAGCGCGCGATGATGTCGACGATGGCATTGCCGACCGTCAGCACGTCGAATTTGGTCATGCGGGGTTCCCGTCTCCCTAAGCATGCCGCGCAAAAGTGCTCAGCGGTTTTGCGACGACGGCATGCGCCAAAACAAGTGGTAAGAGCCGGGGGTTGGTCTTAACGGATTTTCCGCAAGTTGGAAGAAAAAAAGCCGCCGCGCCGTCTCCGGCGGGCAGCTTCTTATGGTGCGGCGCATAAGCCTTTCGATCGGTGTGGATCGAAGGAAAGGCATTGTGCGCCCTTAAAAAGGATCAGTCCTTGGCGCGTTCCACGTAGGAACCGTCTTCCGTCGCGATGACGACCCGCGTGCCGGCGGTGATGTGCGGCGGCACCAGCGTGCGAATGCCGTTCGACAGGATTGCCGGCTTGTAGGACGACGAGGCCGTCTGGCCCTTTACGACCGGTTCCGTCTCGGTGATCTCAAGCGTGACGTGGCGCGGCAGGTCGATGGCGATGGCAACGCCTTCATGTACCGACAGGATGACCGTCATGCCTTCCTGGAGATAGGCCTTGAGGTCGCCGATGTCCTCGTGGGACATGGTCAGCTGGTCGTAGCTTTCCGGATTCATGAAATGGTAGCCGTCGCCATCCTCATAGAGGAAGTTGTGCTCGCGGTCTTCCACGAAGGCACGCTCGACCTGTTCGGTCGTGCGGTAGCGTTCGGAAACCTTCACGCCGTCGGAGATGCGGCGCATGTCGACCTGGGTGACCGGCGTGCCCTTGCCCGGGTGGAAGTTCTGCGCCGTCAGCACGACATAGAGCTTGCCTTCGACCTCGAGGACATTGCCCTTGCGGACGGAAGAGGCGATGATCTTTACCATAAGTCTTCCTTGTAACTGGATGGATCGCGGCGTACAGGACCGCCGTGAGACGCCTTCCCCGAGTGCCGAAAATGTGTTTTCGGGGCCGCAACTATCCTATATTCCGGCAAAAGACCAGTCTGTCCGCCGGCAAGCGCGAAGAAACCTGCCACAGGAATGTCATGAGCCTGAAGCCCTCGCCCTGGTGGACGCCCGATGTCCATGCCGATCGCCGGCCGTTCCTTCTGGCGCGAAACCGCATCCAGGCGGCGTTGCGCGGCTGGTTCACGGCGCGCGACTTCACCGAGGTGGATACGGCGACGCTGCAGGTCTCTCCGGGCAACGAGGCGCATCTGCACGCCTTCGAAACCGCTGCGATCGGCCATTCCGGTGCAAGGACGCCGCTTTACCTGCACACCTCGCCGGAATTCGCCTGCAAGAAGCTGCTGGCGGCGGGCGAACAGCGCATCGCCTGCTTCGCCCATGTCTACCGCAACCGGGAACGCGGGCCGCTGCATCACCCGGAATTCACCATGCTGGAATGGTATCGGGCGGGCGAGGCCTATGAGGTGCTGATGGAGGATTGCGCCGAAATCCTCGTGTTGGCCGCCGGAGTGACGGGCGCATCGATGCTCACCTATCGCGGTGCGACCTGCGATCCGGCCCTGCCGCCGGAGCGGCTGACAGTGGCGGATGCCTTCCGGCGCCATGCCGGCATCGACCTTCTCGCTTCGATCGACCCCGATGGCGCAACGGACCGCGCGCGCCTTGCCGCCGCCATGCGGGCGGCCGGGCTGCGCGTGGCGGAAGACGACACCTGGGCCGATCTCTTCAGCCGTATTCTGGTTGAAAAGGTCGAGCCGCAGCTCGGTTTCGGCCGCGCCACCATTCTTTGCGAATATCCGACCGCGGAAGCGGCGCTTGCCCGCCCGGCGGCGCAGGACCGGCGGGTTGCCGAGCGGTTCGAGCTCTATGCCTGCGGCGTGGAATTGGCCAATGCCTTCGGCGAACTGACCGATGCGGACGAGCAGCGCCGACGCTTCGAGCTGGAAATGGCGGAAAAGGTCCGCGTCTACGGCGAGACCTATCCGCTCGACGAGGATTTCCTTGCCGCACTCGCCCATATGCCGGAGGCGAGCGGCATCGCGCTCGGCTTCGACCGGCTGGTCATGCTGGCGACGGGCGCCGCGCGCATTGACCAGGTGATCTGGGCGCCGGTCGCGGAGACGGCGCCATGACGGTGGCACGCAGCCTGACGACGGTGGCCGAACTCGTCGAGGCCGGTCTCGTTCCCGAGGCGGGACGGGCGGGCGCGACGGCCGTTGCCGCGCGTTATGCCGTCGCCGTCACGCCGCCGCTCGTCGCGCTGATCGATCCTGCGGACCGCGACGATCCGATCGCCCGCCAGTTCGTGCCCGACCCCGCCGAGCTCGAGACTTTGCCGGAGGAGCGCGCCGATCCGATCGGCGATCTCGCGCACAGCCCGGTCGAGGGCATCGTGCACCGTTATCCCGATCGTGTCCTCCTGAAGGCCGTGCATGTCTGCCCGGTCTATTGCCGCTTCTGTTTCCGCCGCGAGATGGTCGGGCCCGAAGGGCTCGGCACCCTGTCCGCCCAGGCACTCGATGCGGCGATCGCCTATATCGCGGCGCGGCCGGCGATCTGGGAGGTGATCCTGACGGGCGGCGATCCACTCGTGCTCTCGCCGCGCCGGCTGCAGGCCATGATGGAACGGCTTGCCGCCATCCCCCATGTGAAGATCGTGCGGTTCCACAGCCGCGTGCCCGTCGTCGATCCCGCGCGGGTGGACGCCGCGCTGATCGCGGCGCTGAAGGCCTCCGGCAAGACGACCTATGTGGCGCTGCACGCCAACCATCCGCGCGAATTCACCGCCGAGGCCCGTGCCGCCATCGCCCGCATCGTCGATGCCGGTATGGTGATGATCAGCCAGACGGTGCTGCTGAAAGGCGTCAACGACGATGCGGCGGTGCTGGCCGATCTGATGCGCACTTTCGTCGAGAACCGGATCAAGCCCTACTACCTGCATCATCCCGACCTTGCACCGGGCACGGCGCATTTCCGCCTGACGCTCGCCGAGGGCAGGGCGCTGGTCGAGAGCCTGCGCGGCCATGTCTCGGGCCTCTGCCAGCCGGACTACATCCTCGACATCCCCGGCGGGCACGGCAAGGTGCGTGCGGATTCGGCGGCGGTCGAAGAGGGGGACGATGGCTGTTTCCGTCTTCGTGATTTTCGCGGGCAAACGCATCCCTATCCGCCACGGCAGGACGAGGCATAACGTCAGCGCGAGGTGACGGCATCCTTCAGGACAAAAGAGCGGCTGCCGGCGTCTCGCCAGCGGGCTTTCGCACGCGTTTTTTCGTCTTTGTGCGGGGGAGCCGCAGGATTTCGGGGAATCCCGCGCTTCGGAGACTTGACGACACTTTCGTCAAAATGCCCACTTTAAACGATTGATAGCGTTGCCGGACAATTGTATTTCTTTTGTCGACAAGAGGATTTTCGATGACCGATACCGATTCCAGTTCCTTGCCCGAACGCAAACGAGGCTCCGGTGTGAAGATGGTCTATGACCTCTTGCGCGACGAGATCCTCGACCTGAAGCTCGCCCCCGGCAGCCCGATCGACGAGGTGCAGCTTGCCGAGCGGTTCAAGATGTCGCGCACGCCCATCCGCGAGGCGCTGGTCCGGCTTGCCGGCGAGGGGCTGATCGAGACTCTACCGAACCGCTCGACCATGGTCTCGAACATCGACTTCCTCAACCTGCACACCTTCTTCGACGCGCTGGTGCTGATGTACCGGGTGACGACGCGGCTTGCGGCGCAGGCGCACCGCCCCGAGGACCTCGCCATCATCAGGGGCTTTCACGAGGACTATGCGGCGGCGCTCAAGGCGCGCGACGCCCTGACGATGATCGCCACCAACGCGGCCTTCCACGCCGCGATCGCCGAGGCCGGGCGCAACCCCTATTTCACCAGTCTGTTCCGCCGGCTGCTCGACGAGGGACGGCGCATCCTGCAGCTCTACTACCAGTCCTACGACGAGCAGTTTCCCCAGCGCTTCGTGGATGAGCACGCCGCGATCATTGCCGCCATCGAGGCCCGTGACATCGAGGAGGCGGACCGGCTCGGCAAGGCCCATGCCGAGGCGATCGTCGCCCAGGTGCAGAAGCTGTTCAGCCGCAACGACAGGCTCGACATTGCGCTCTGACAGGCGCTGTATTTTTCTTGTCGACAAATAAAATACAAGATGCTATACCCATCCTCAGAGAGAGGGGAGGCCCAGTGCATCGTGCCGGCCGACCATCCGATGAACCGCCAAAGGAGACCGACATGAAGGCCAAGATTTTTTCCGGCGTCATTCCCGCCCTGATGACCCCCTGCAAGGACGACCGCACGCCGGATTTCGACCAGCTGGTGCGCAAGGGCAAGGAACTCATCGAAAAGGGCATGTCGGCTGTCGTCTATTGCGGCTCGATGGGTGACTGGCCGCTGCTGACCGACGCGCAGCGCATGGAGGGCGTCGAGCGCCTCGTCAAGGCGGGCATCCCGGTCATCGTCGGCACCGGCGCCGTCAACACCGCCTCGGCCGTTGCCCATGCCGCCCATGCCCAGAAGGTCGGTGCACAGGGTCTTATGGTCATCCCGCGCGTCCTCTCCCGCGGCTCCGTCGTCGCTGCCCAGAAGAACCACTTCAAGGCGATCCTCTCCGCTGCGCCGGATCTGCCGGCCGTCATCTACAACAGCCCCTACTACGGCTTCGCCACCCGCGCCGACCTGTTCTTCGCGC
>VFQN01000793.1_pt1 | contig 56507 bp, 49 predicted proteins | sample 3512371 | NCBI WGS metagenome assembly VFQN01 (sample SAMN10412370, study PRJNA504923) | tailings metagenome | isolation source: Replicate 2 from Balatoc abandoned mine | place: Philippines: Itogon, Benguet | collected 2017-08-28
GGGGATCGTCTCGGCCGCCGACATCGCGCTGATGAAGCCGACCGCCTTCTTCGTCAACACGTCGCGGGCGCCGCTGGTCGACAACGCGGCGCTAGTGGCGGCATTGGCAGCGGGGCGCATCGCCGGTGCGGCGCTTGACGTGTACGAGGTCGAGCCGCTGCCGGCGGCGGACGCGCTGCGCCGCGAACCGCGCGCCGTGCTGACGCCGCACATCGGCTACGTGACCGAGGAGACGTACCAGCTCTTCTATCCCGGCATGGTCGAGGACATCGAGGCGTGGCTGGCCGGCAAGCCGGTGCGCGTGATCGCGGGCTGAGGGACACAACGGGGACGACGCGCATGAAGATCGAAATCCTCTGCACCGGCGACGAGATCCTGACCGGCAAGACCATCAACACCAACTATGGCTACATCGCTGCGCGGTTGGTCGAAGCCGGGCTCGGCGTCCATTGGGGCACGACCGTCGGCGATGACCGCGAGTCGCTTATGGAGGCGTTCCGCCTCGCCTCCGCGCGAGCCGATGCGGTGATCGTCAATGGCGGCCTCGGTCCGACGGTCGACGATCTTTCCCAGGAGATCGCGGCGAAGGCGGCGGGCGTCGACCTCGTGTTGAGCGAGGATTGGCTCGCCCGCATGGAGAGCTTCTACGCGCGCCGCAATCGCGTGATGCCGCCCAACAATCGCAAGCAGGCGATGCTGCCGGCCGGCGCCGAGCTGATCGACAACCCGATCGGTACCGCCTGCGGCTTCGCCGTCACCATCGGCAAGGCGCGCTTCTTCTTCACGCCGGGCGTGCCTCGCGAGATGAAACGGATGCTCGACGAGCAGCTCATGCCGCGACTTCTGGCGATGAGCGGCCTCAAGGGCGTGACGCGGCTCAAGCGCTTCCATTCGTTCGGTATCGGCGAATCTCGTGCCGACCAGATGCTCGTCGATATTCCGGGCCTCGAGGACGGCGGTCCGGTCAAGCTCGGCTTCCAGTCGCACTATCCGCAACTCGAGACCAAGCTCGCGGTACGCGCCGATGACGCCGCTGCGCTCGATCGCGTGCTCGGCCCCGTCGAGCGGGAAGTGCGCAAGCGGCTCGGCAACTTCATCATCGCCGAGGACGACCAGAAGCTCGAAGGCGTCGTGCTCGATGCGCTCGCGGCAGGAGGCCATTCGCTTGCGATCGCCGAAATGGTGACCGGCGGCGGTGTTTCGGCGCGGCTCGCACCGCAGGTGCCGGCGCAGTCGATTTTCCGCCGCGCCATCGTCTCGCGTGATCTGACGCAGATTGCCGACGCGGTGGGCTCGACCGCTGCAGCGGTCGCGTCGGGCATCAGCGAGCAGAGTGCGATCGCGATTGCGGAAGGCTTGCGCAAGGTGAGTGGCGCCTCGCATGCACTCGCAGTGCTGGTCGAGATCGACGAGGGCGAAGATCGCATCGAGCTCGGCGGCACCATCTGCATCGGCATCGCCGATCCATCCGGCTCGCTCGCGCGTCCGGCGCGTCTGCTCGGCGGTCGCGAGTGGGTGCGCATGGGGTCGATCGAGCTTGCACTCGATGCGTTGCGCCGGCGCCTGCTCGGTCTGCCGGTCGACGAACGCATCGACTTCGAGAAGCGCTGATCGAGACGCGCAAAACGCATATGCATCGGGCGTTCTGATGCATATGCCGTTGTCTTCCATTCAGCCAAAAGCCGAAAAACAGCCGCCGTCCCGTCCTCGCGCTCGCACATTCGTGCGCTACGCAGACGATGCTCGTTCTCCGCGCCTCGTATTTCGTATCCCTTCGGAGACCCGCCTTACTGTCCGGGCATCTCACCTTCGGCCGCCCGGCTGAAGACGATGTCGCTTGCTCAACACCCGGAGCGCAATCGTGCCGTCGCGATCTCGCCGATCACCCACTTCAATTCAGGCGAATCAGCTCGGACGACCTCGCGCTCCTTAACGGCCGGTTAACCACTTTTCGGTTAACTGACTGCGAGTAGAGGGGTGTACCAGATGTTGCGTTTTGTGCGTTTGAATGACAGTGCCGTCGCGCGCACCGTTGGAACCCGGGGCCTGGCCCTGCTGGTGGTGGCGCTCGCAGCAGGCGGATGCAGCGCCGGCTTGGACCGGCTCGGTCCGCTGAACTACAACGGCGGTCCGACAGGCAGCGCGCCCGTCCCGCCCGAGACGATGAGGCAGAGCCGCAGCGCTCCGCCGCCGAGCAGCTATCAACCCAGCTATCAGCCCGACTATCGTCAGGATGCGCGACCTGATTTTCGGTCGGACTCCCGGCCAGATTCGCGGCCTGATTATCGCGCCGACGATCCACCGGCGTATCGCCCGCCGTACGGAGACCGACGCTCGGATGCGAGCGGACGCGGTGCGCCGTCGCCGACACGCGGCGATGATACCGTGCGCGTCGCGGGATTGCCTGAGCCGTACGATCGCACGCCGGCCGCGGCCGCGCGTCCGACCACCCAAGTGGCGCCGTTCGCTGCAAGCCGCACGCCGCCCGCGCCGCCACGTGCAGCCTACGAGCCGCAGTCCGAGCCCGCAGGCGCGCCGCCGCAGTCGGCAGGCGGTACGATCGAGGTGCGCCAGGGCGACACGCTCTACAAGCTGTCCAAGACGCATGGCGTTTCTGTCGCCGCGCTGATGGAGGCCAACGGCCTCAAGGGTACCAACCTCCGCGTCGGGCAGCAGTTGACGCTGCCGTCCGATGGCTCGCGCACGCGTCGCGTCGCATCGCTGCCGACATCGGCGCCGGCGCCGTATGTGCCGCCTGCGCCGTACGTCCCACCGGCACGCTCGCGCGTCGAGGGGGCGGCGCCCGCCAGACCTGCGCCGCTTTCGTCGTCGCCGTCACCATCGCCGGATGCCGGCCCGATCGTGCCGCCGCTCGTCGAGCAAGCGCCCGAGGCCGCTCCCGCCGCAGCGCCGTCCTCTCCGCCATCGTCGGTTGCCGCGCGCAACGACGAGTCCGGCTGGACGGGCAGCTACACCGTCGAGCGCGGCGACAGCCTCTACGCGGTTGCGCGCAAGCATGGCGTGCGGCTGAACGAACTCGAGCGCGTCAACAACATCACGAACCCGCGCACGATCAAGCCGGGTACGGTGCTGAAGGTGCCGCAGGGGAGCGAGGCCAAGGTCGCTCGTGCACCCGCGCCCGCTTCCGCGCCGTCGGCGTCGCAGCCGCGCGTCGCCGAGGCACCAGCTGCGACGCCGGACCAGTCAGGTTCGCTGTCGGTGCGCCCCACGATCATCAATCCCAGTGCTGGCCCCGGTGCCGAGGCGCCGACGGATGACCGTCGTCGTGTCGCCGCGCTCGAGCGCAACCCTGGTGCCAGCGAGACGCCCGGATCGCTTGCGCCTTCCACCTCGCCGTCGCGCACGGCGACGGACGCGCCGCAGCGCGATGCAGCTCTGACATCGCCGAAACCTTCCGCTCCGGCAGCCAAGTTCCGCTGGCCGGCACGCGGCAAGGTCATCATGGGCTTCGGCCCCCAGCAAGGCGGCGGGCAGAACGAGGGCATCAACATCTCGCTGCCGCGCGGCACGCCGATCCACGCCGCCGAGGCCGGCTCGGTCACGTATGCCGGCGACGGCGTCCAGGGCTACGGCAACCTCGTGCTGATCCGCCATCCCGACGGCTGGATCACGGCCTACGCGCACAACGACCAGCTACTCGTCAAATCCGGCGAGAGCGTGCGCCGCGGCCAGATCATTGCGAAGGCGGGGAACACCGGCAGCGTGACCCAGCCGCAGCTCCACTTCGAGCTGAGGCAGGGGACCAAGCCGGTCGATCCGACGGAACACCTCGAGCGCTGATCTGGTGTACTGATTGCGACCTCGGCCGCATGACGCGGCGACGAATGCGATCCTCACACCACGCGGACGGGCAGCGCTCGCAGCGGGGCAGAGCCGGGGCACGGCTCTGCCCCGAGATTTTTCCTGAACGCCGCTACAACCTGGAGGAAACGGCTTTCGGCGCCGAATGCTTGCGCGCGCCGCGCACCGCGCATGGCCGCTCCGGCATCCGTCGGGTTGCGTCGGGTCGATCGATTTGCGACGGTTGGCGTGGACTAGCGGCTGGCAACTCGCCGCGTCGCGCGCGGGCCCACGCCGGCCGTGCGCGCTGGAATGTGGGCGCACCGGCGGCCCGCCACTGAGAGCCTCGACGTCCCATGACCGACATCGCCACCCGGGTCTACAATCACACCTGGAAGATCGATCCGATCGTTCGCTCGGTACTCGACACTGATTTCTACAAGCTGCTGATGGCGCAGATGATCTTCAGGCGCCACCGCCATACACGCGTGACCTTCGGCATCATCAACCGCACGACCAGCGTGCCGCTCGCCGACCTCATCGACGAGGGGGCGCTGCGCGAGCAGCTAGATCACATCCGGTCGCTTTCGCTGAGCCGTGGCGAGTCCACCTGGCTGCGCGGCAACATGTTCTACGGTAAGCGGCAGATGTTCGCGCCCGACTTCATCGAGTGGCTCGAGGACTTCCGCTTTCCCGCCTACCACCTCGAGCGGCGCGGCAACCAGTGGGAGCTGACCTTCGAGGGCCCGTGGATCGAGACGACGATGTGGGAGATCCCCGCGCTCGCCGTGATCATGGAGCTGCACAGCCGCGCGGTGACCAAGGGGCTCGGCAAGTTCGAGCTGCAGGTGCTGTACGCGCGCGCCATGACGCGGGTTTGGGAGAACATTCAGCGTCTCAGCACCCTGCCCAATCTCAGCATCGCGGATTTCGGCACGCGGCGGCGCCATGGCTTCCTGTGGCAGGATTGGTGCGTGCAGGCGAGCACCGAAGGTCTCGGCAAGGCCTTCACGGGAACCTCGAACTGTCTCATCGCCATGCACCGCGAGGTCGAGGCGATCGGTACCAACGCGCACGAGCTACCGATGGTGTATGCCGCGCTCGCCGAAGGCGACCGGGCACTTGCGGATGCGCCCTACGATGTGCTCGCCGACTGGCAGGACGCCTACGAAGGTAACCTGCGTATCGTGCTGCCGGATACCTACGGCACGCAGAACTTCTTCGACCGGGCGCCGGAGTGGGTGGCGCGCTGGACCGGCGTGCGCGTCGATTCAGGTGATCCGATCGAAGGCGGCGAGATGGCGATCGCGTGGTGGAAGAAGAACGGACAGGATCCAGCCAAGAAGCTCGCGATCTTCTCCGACGGTCTCGACGTCGACCTCATTCACAAGATCCATCGCCACTTCCACGGCCGCATCCGCATCGGCTTCGGCTGGGGCACGCTGCTGACCAACGATTTCCGCGGGCTCGGGCCGAACGGCGGCCTCGATCCGTTCTCGATCGTGTGCAAGGTCATCTCGGCCAACGGCCGCCCCGCGGTGAAGCTTTCCGACAACCCGACCAAGGCCGTCGGTCCCGCCACGGAAATCGATCGCTACCGCCGCGTTTTCCGGGTCGGCACCCAGATTGCGACGCCGGTCGTCGTCTAGTTCACCCCTTGTCCTTGAACAGCCGGTCCCAGAAGTGGAGGACCAGCGCGTCGCCGATGCCGGCGATGACGAAAACCGTCGCGATGAGCTGCGCAGTGTCCCCCTCGATGCCGATCGGGTCGGCGAACATCCAGATCGCGAGGCCGGCGAGTACCGAGAACAGCGCCATGGCGCCGAAGGCGAGGCGGATGAGGCGCTGGTTCGCGGCCGGGCCAGCTCGATTGCCATCTTGCATGGTTCGATCCTCCTCATGCACGCGCAGGAATGTGACGACCCGCTATCCGGCTGCGCCTGGCCGCAGCGGCGGATGGCCGAAACCGCGATGCGGACGCGCGTACTCTTTGAGTGCCGGGACGCTCACGATGTCGCCCTCCGGCCAGCGCAACGCGCTAAGCTTGTTGCCGAAGCAGCAGCCGGTGTCGAGGCAGAGCGTATTGTTGAACCATGCCGCATCGGCGAGTGGCGTGTGCCCGTAGACGATCGCGGTCTCGCCCGAATAGCCGGCGGCCCAGTGGAAGCGGATCGCGAGACCGTTGGCGTCGGTGTCGCCGTCGGTATCGCCGTAGAGGCAGAACTCGCGCACGGCGCCGGTCGCGCGACCGATCATCGCCTCGGTGAGGCCCGCGTGCGCTACGACGAGGCGGCCCGCGTCGCACCACATATGGCTCGGCAGGTTCTCCAGGAAGGCTTTCGCGGCCTGGTGAAGCGACGGCGCCTCCGCGCTCATCTGCGCGACCGTTCGGTCGAGACCATGCGTCAGCGTGACGTTGTGGCCGTTCAGCCAGCGCAGGAACTTTGCGTCGTGGTTGCCGGGTAGGCAGAAGCCGGTGCCGGCGGCGGCGGTGCTCATGACGATGCGTAGCGTGTCAGGCGCGCGCGGACCGCGATCGACGAGATCACCGACGAAAATGAGACGCCGGCCAGGCGGCGGGGTGACCGTGACGCTGCGCTCGCCGCCCGCGTCGTGCCAAACGACGCCGTAGCCGAGCTTCGCGAGCAGCAACTCGAGCTCGTCGGTGCAGCCGTGGACGTCGCCGATGATGTCGAACGGTCCGGTGATGTGACGGCAGTCGGTCTCGAGCCGCTCGCGCTCGATCGTAACGGCGGTGTCGTCGCGCACGACATGGGTCTCTCGCACGCCGTCGCGCTGCTGGAGGCGCAGCACGATCTGCTGCATGGTGCGGTTGCGCGCCGCCGCGTGGTCGACGTCCGCCTGGACGGCGATGGCGATCGGCTGTGTGTACGTCCGCTTGGCGATCCGCAGCAGCGCGCTGCGGTCGTCGCTCGTCATGTCGGTGATATCGACGACAGTCAGGGCGCGCCATTCAAGCCGCTGTGCGACCGCGACATTCAGCGCGTCGCCCACCAGCTCGGGTGGGATGATCTCGTCCGCCGCGAAATGCCGCCCGGCGACGGCGCCCGACGCCGCGGCGGACGAGCCGAGCAGCATCACGAGGCAGAAGTCGGGAATAGTGAACTTCATCGGGTCGTCATACTCCTCAGGCGGCGGCGTCGCCTGGGACATCCGACACGAAGCCTTTGAAGTTTTCGAGGCCGCGCGGCACCGGGCCTCCGTACGCCCAGTCGAGCAGCTCGACGGTATGGACGATCGGCAGATGCGTGCCGAGCCCGATCTGGGTGATGCAACCGAGGTTGCCGGCCGCGACGAGGTCCGGCCGCACGCTCTCGATGTTGGCGACCTTGCGCGCGCGCAGCTCACCCGCGAGCTCCGGCTGCAGGATATTGTAGACGCCGGCCGAGCCGCAGCAGATGTGGCCCTCCGGCGGTTCGAGAACCGTGAAGCCCGCTTTGCGGAGCAGCGTTTTCGGCTCGGCGGTGATGCGCTGGCCGTGCTGCATAGAGCACGCCGAGTGATAGGCGACGCGCAGGCTCGACCAGCGGCGCGGCGCACCGAGCTCGAAGCGGGTCAGGAATTCGGTGATGTCGAGCGTCATGCCGGAGAGCGTTGCCGCCTTCTCGGCATAGGCGTCATCGCGACGCAGGAGGTGGCCGTAGTCCTTGACCATGGTGCCGCAGCCCGACGCGTTGATGATGATGGCATCGATCTGCTCGCGCTCGACGACTTTCCACCAGGCATCGATGTTCTGTTTCGCCTGGACGATCGCCGCCGCCTCCTTGCCCATGTGATGGACGAGCGCGCCGCAGCAGCCGGCGCCCGGCGGCACGACCACATCGACGCCGTTGCTCGCGAGCAGGCGGATCGTCGCATCATTGATCTCCGGCCGCAGCACCTGCTGCGCACAGCCCGCGAGCAGCAGCACGCGTCGCCGACGGTCGTCATGGGTGGCTGCCGTGCCTGGACCCTCGAACTTTGCCGGCGGGATGCGTCCGCGCGGGGCGAGGTCGAGCATCGCCGCCACCTCGGGAAGACCTATGCGCTTGAGGAGGCCCGCAAACGGACGGCCGAGCGGCGCGAGCGCGAGCGCCTTGCGGAACCGCTCGGGATTGGGAATGAGCTGCGCGAGGAGCGCGCGGATCAGTCTGTCCTTGCGCGAGCGATGGCCGGTCTCCTCGATGTGCGCGCGGCCGAGATCGACGAGGTGCATATAGTCGACGCCGCCCGGGCAGGTGGTCATGCAGGAGAGGCATGAGAGACAGCGGTCGACGTGGAACTGCACCTCCGGGCTCGCGTCGCGGCCCTGCTCGAACATGTCCTTCATCAGATAGATGCGGCCGCGCGGGGAATCGCGCTCGTCGCCGAGCATCACGTACGTCGAGCACGTTGCCGTGCACAGGCCGCAATGGACGCAGCGCTTGAGGATGCTGTCCGCCTCCGCCAGTCGCGGATCGGTGAGCTGCTCGGGCGTGAAGTTGGTCTGCATCGGTGGCCCTGGCGAGGTGGAAAGCGAGCTTTGTCGAGTGTTGCCGCGATTCTCGGGTGCGTTGCTACAAGCCGGCCAGCAGGCGGCCACGATTGAGCACATCGTAAGGATCGAATACCGACTTGATCCCGCGCGTGATCCCTGCGAGGCCCGGCTCCACGGGCTGGAACACGTCGATTGACGCACGGACGGCGGGTGCCGCACGGATGAGCGTCGCGTGGCCGCCGTGGCTCGCGATGACGCGGCGGATGTCGGCCGCACCCGCGTCGGCGGTGTCGAGCACCTCGGCCCAGATCAGCCCGCCCGACCAGTCGTAGAAGGCCTTGCAGTCCATGTAGCGCGTGATCGCGGCCACGACGGTGGGGCCGGCGCGCGGCGTCGTCGAGATGCGCCACAGCGGCGCCCCGCTGCCCTGGAGCACCGACAGCTCGCGTAGCTCACCCCAAAAGGCGCGCGAGCCTTCGTCATCCAGCTCATGGATGTCGCCGTACGCGGCAAGCGCCTCGCGCAGACGCCCGAGCCGATAGCCGAGCGAGCTAGAGAATGTTTCGATCCGCAGCGCCGTCACCGCTGTCTGCTGCGACTGCAGTCCGTCATGGCGCAGGCGGGCGGCGAGCGACGCCTGCAGATGGACGGCGCCCGAGACCTCGAACGGCGTGCCGAGCGCGGCGCACAGTGCCTCGATGCCGGACGTGTCGTCGAGGCCGAGAATGATGAGCGTCGCTGTTCGCTCGGGTCGCGGCATGACCTTGAACGTCACGCTGGTCATCACGGCGAGCGTGCCCCAGCTTCCGCATACTGCGCGGCACAGATCGTAGCCGGTGACATTCTTCATCACCCGGCCGCCGCCGCGGAACGCCTGCCCCGCCCCCGTTACCGCTTCGATGCCGAGCAGATGGTCGCGGGCGCCGCCGGCCATGACACGCCGGCTACCCGACAGATTGGTCGCGAACACCGCGCCGATAGTGCCGGCTTCGGAGGGGGCGCCGAGCACCGGGCCGAGGTCGAGCGGCTCGAAAGCCAGCATCTGGCCTTTGTCGGCGAGCAGGCGCTCGACGCTCGCGAGCGGCGTGCCGGCGCGGACCCCCATGACGAGCTCGGTCGGCTCGTACAGCGTGACGCCCGAGAGCGACGCGGTGCTGACCGCGAGGCCGGAGTTGACCGGCCGCCCGATGTCGCGCTTGGTGCCGGCGCCCATCACTTCGACCGGCATCTCAGCGCCCGCCGCGTCCGCGATGATGCGCTGCAGCTCGCGCTCGGAGCCTGGGCGGAGATGTTGCTGTTTCACGCGCATGTCCCGGTTTCGAAATCCGGGTCCACACTAATGCAAATCCGCTTCGAAGGGATGCCCTTCGTTGAGCGCAGCTCTAGTGTGATGATCGAGGAATTCGCCAGACCTTGCCGCATTGTATGAAGCGAATTCCTCGATCTGAATCACACTAGCAAATCTATGCACTTAGTGTCCCTTTTGATTCCGAAGTTCGCTCTCGAGCCCAGCATCGAGGGGCAGCGAACTTCGGAATCGGGACACTAATGCTCCCACGCCATTTTCTCGATGTCGCGTCCCTCGAGCGGAAAGACCTTGTGCGGGTTGAGCAGCCATTTCGGATCGAACACCGTCTTGATCCGCATCTGCAGCGCCAGCTCGCCGGGCGTGAACTGGCTCGACATGAGGTCGCGCTTTTCGACGCCGACGCCGTGCTCGCCCGTGAGGCAGCCGCCGACCTCGACGCACAGCTTGAGAATGTCCGCGCCCGCTTCCTCGGCGCGACGGAGCTGCTCGGGATTGTTGGCGTCGAACAGGATGAGCGGATGCAGGTTGCCGTCGCCGGCATGGAAGATGTTCGCGACCTTGAGGCCATGGGCCGCGCAGATCTCGCCGATCCGCACCAGGACCTCGGGAAGCCGGCCGAGCGGTATGGTGCCGTCCATGCAGAAATAGTCCGAGATTCGCCCGAGAGCGCCGAACGCGGACTTGCGGCCGCGCCAGATGGCGGCACTTTCCTCGGCGCTGGCGCTGACCCGCATCCCCCGCGGATTGAACGGTTTCGCGATCTCGACGATGCGCGCGAGGAGCGTCGCGATCTCGTCCTCCGAACCCTCGACCTCGATGATCAGCAACGCCTCCACATCGAGCGGATAGCCCGCCTTCGCGAACGACTCGCAGACGTGGATCGCCGGCTTGTCCATGAACTCGATCGCCACGGGAATGATGCCGGATGCGATGATCGCGGACACGCAGCGCCCCGCGACCTCGCTCGAATCGAATCCGAGCAGCATCGGCCTTGCCACTTCGGCCGCGCGCAGTATGCGGACCGTCGCCTCGGTCACGATGCCGAACTGGCCCTCCGAGCCGATGATCAGCCCCAGCAGATCGTAGCCCGAGGTGTCGAGGTGACCGCCGCCGATGTCGACGACGCGGCCGTCCACGAGCACCATCTTGACGCCCAGGATGTTGTTGGTCGTCACGCCGTACTTGAGGCAATGAGCGCCGCCCGAGTTCATGGCGATGTTGCCGGCGAGCGTGCAGGCGAGCTGGCTCGACGGATCGGGCGCGTAGAAGAAGCCGTGCGGCTGCACCGCCGCCGAGATACCGAGGTTCGTGATGCCGGTCTCGACGCGCGCCAGGCGGTTCTCGATGTCGACCTCGAGGACGCGATTCATGCGCGAGACGCCGACGACGATCGCGTCCTCGGAGGGAAGCGCGCCGCCGCACAGCGACGTGCCGGCGCCGCGGGGGATGACCTTGATGGCGTTGTCGTGGGCATACTTGAGGGTGCGCGACACCTCTTCCGTCGTGCGTGGCAATACAACCGCGAGGGGCATGCAGCGGTATGCCGAGAGGCCGTCGGTTTCGAACGCGCGGCGGCCATCCTCGTCGGAGATCACCCGGCCCGGCCCGAGCAGTTTCGCGAGATCCTTGGCAATCGCGTCGCGGCGCCCGGTAATCGCGCGATCGGGCGGCGGCAGCACTGTCATCGACATCGGCACCCCTCAGAAGTCAGCCGGCGCACCGGCGCAGGTGCGAATTGGACGGGTTTGAACCTACCGTGCACGGAATCGTGAAGACTCCGACGCCATGACATCATAGCATCGAGTTAACGATGCCTGACACCTGCTTCCCCGCCCGTCAGGCAGATGGCCGTGCATGTCGAGGTGGGCGATCGGCCTCCTGAGAATGCCCGTTTCCAGGCTACTTTACTGTTCCGTAAATCAAATTGTTGGACGCCGACGTCGGATGGGCCATATGCGGATAGATGACGTTCGCGATTCCGAGGGCACGAAAGATTTTCAACGATCGGGAACAATTCTCATCGGTTGCCGTTTAACCCGGAGACACACTTTGGTCATTTGCAAGCACAATTGACTGACTGATGTTTGAGCAACCGCTTAGTCAATGATGCGCTCTGAAGGGGGCAGTAGCATGACAGCCATAACAGACCTCGAGATCTTCGCCAGGGTCGCGCGGACCGGCAACATGTCCGCGGCGGGGCGGGAAATGGGCCTGTCGCCGGCTGTCGTGTCGAAGCGCGTGAGCCTGCTCGAGGAAAGGCTCGGCACCCGCCTTTTCCAGCGCACGACGCGGCAGCTTACCCTCACCGAGACCGGCGAAGGCTATTTCAAGCGCGTCGTCGACATCCTGAGCCTGATCGCGGAAGCGGAGGATTTCGTCAGCCGGCGCAACACCAAGCCGCGCGGCGTCCTCAAGGTGACGGCGCCTACGGCTTTCAGCCGCCTCCATATCGCGCCGTATCTTCCGCAGTTCCTGGCCAAGTATCCCGAGATCGAGCTCGACTTCCATCTCACCGACAGCTTCGTAGACATCATCCGCGACGGCTTCGACCTCGCGGTGCGGATCGGCGAATTGCGCGACAGCTCCCTGGTCCAGCGCAAACTCGCGAGCGACCGCCGCGTGATCTGCGCCTCGCCGAAGTACATCGAGGCGTTCGGCGCCCCGGAGAGCCTCGCCGATCTCGACTTCCACAATTGCTTGTCGGCCGGCGCGCAGGACTACTGGCGCCTGCAGGGGCCGGACGGCCAGCACCAGCTCAAGGTCAAGGGCAACATCCGTTCGAACTCACTCGAGTTCGTGCGCGAGGCACTGCTGGCGGGGCTCGGCATCGGCCTGCGCTCGACGTGGGACATCGGCCCCGAGCTCGAGAGCGGCGCCCTCAAGGTGCTGCTTCCGCAACACTCGGGCGCCGACAGCGTCGCGATCCACGCCGTTTATCCGTGCCGCGATTTCATGCCCGAGAAGGTGAACGTCTTTATCGACTTCCTGAGCGAGATCTACGGCAACGAGCCCTACTGGAACCAGCGCATCGACTTCGATCGCCTGTTGAAACCGGCGTGCCCGGCGCCGGGCACGGGTGTGGCAGCGACGCCGGCGCAGTCGCCGGCTAAGAAGCCGCAGCAGCCGGTTGTCGCCGAGCAGCCCAAGCGCCGCGCCCCGTCGGTCGCGCGGCATCCGTAATAGCATCGGCGCCTTGCCGGCTTGGCGGTTGCTGCTGCTTTGACTCGGGGTTTCCACGCTGTTGCTTGCGGCGTGCAGCATTTGGTCGCGCGGCGTGGATCGGGCGACCTCTCACCCTATGTGTAGAATGCTTCTAGCGGCTGGCGCGCGTCGGCCGCGACCTATGATCAGTGGCATGAGGTGATGGAATGAGGCGGGCCGTTCTGCTTTCTGCGATTGCCGCGACGGCGGCGCTGGCTGGCACAAGCGTCGTCGTGGCCCAAGACGCCGAGAACGGCGCCAACGTGTTCAGGCTTTGCCGCGCCTGCCACGAAGTCGGTCCCACCGCAAAGAACAAGGTCGGTCCGATCCTCAACGGCATCGTCGGGCGCAAGGCGGGAACGATCGAAGGGTTCAACTACTCGCCGGCCAACACGAAGGCGGGCCAGGAGGGATGGGTGTGGACCGAGGAGAAGATGATGGAATATCTCCTCAACCCTCGCACGGCGATGCCCGGCAACAAGATGGCCTTCGCCGGCGTGAAGGACGAGCAGGACCGCAAGGATCTGATCGCCTACCTCAAGACGTTCAAGTAGGAGCCGGCGCAGTTTTGACGGCTAACAAAAAAGGCCGGGCGTGAGCCCGGCCTTTGTCGTATCGGCACACACGTACCGACAATCAGTTCTTCTCTTTGTCCACGAGCGCGCCCGCCTTGATCCAGGGCATCATGGCACGCAGCTTGGCGCCGACTTCCTCGATCTGGTGCGCATCGTTGAGGCGGCGGGTGCCCTTGAAACGCGCCTGGCCGGCCTTGCACTCCTGCATCCATTCGGAGGCGAACTTGCCCTGCTGGATGTCGGTGAGGATGCGCTTCATCTCGGCCTTGGTCTCGGCCGTGATCAGGCGCGGGCCGCTCATGTACTCGCCCCACTCGGCGGTATTCGAGATCGAGTAGTTCATGTTCGCGATGCCGCCCTCGTAGATGAGGTCGACGATCAGCTTCACCTCGTGCAGACACTCGAAGTAGGCCATCTCGGGCGCGTAGCCTGCGTCGACCAGCGTCTCGAAGCCGGCGCGGATCAGCTCGACGAGGCCGCCGCACAGCACGGCCTGCTCGCCGAACAGGTCGGTCTCGCACTCTTCCTTGAAGGTCGTCTCGATGATGCCGGCGCGGCCGCCGCCGATCGCCGAGGCATAGGAGAGGAAGAGATCGTGCGCGTTGCCGCTGCGGTCCTTGTCGATCGCGATGAGGCAGGGAACGCCGCCGCCGCGCAGGTACTCGGAGCGAACGGTATGGCCGGGGCCCTTCGGCGCCACCATGCCGACGTCGATGTCGTCGCGCGGCTCGATCAGGTTGAAGTGCACGTTGAGGCCGTGCGCGAACATGATCGCGGCGCCCTCTTTCATGTTCTTGTGCAGGTGCTCGCGGTAGATGTCGCCCTGCAGCTCGTCCGGCGTCAGCATCATGATGACGTCGGCCCACTTCGCGGCCTCGGCGACCTCCATCACCTTGAGCTTCTCGCCCTCGGCCTTCTTGGCGCTCGGCGAGCCCTTGCGCAGCGCCACCGCGATGTTCTTCACGCCTGAATCGCGAAGGTTGAGCGTATGGGCATGGCCCTGGCTGCCATAGCCGACGATCGCTACCTTCTTGCTCTTGATCAGGTTGATGTCGGCATCACGATCGTAATAGACGCGCATGGGTGTTTCCCCTCGGATACTGGGCTTCGTAAGTTCGGCTCGAACGGTTGGAATTCGATTGCCCGAACGCCTAGCGGCTAAGGCGCCTCCGTTGCAAGCGGAAAAGCGCCGCGCGGGCGCTTCCGGGCCCTGCCGCAGCTGCGAACCAGCCTGGAGAAGCGGATAAGGCCGTTTACCGCTTGATGAAATAGCCCGCAATAGCACCCAGCAGGGGCCACCACAGCGTTGGCACCCGGAAACCCACGCCTGCCACCGCCTGGGTCACCTGAGGCACGAGGGTCAGCGCGGCAATGAGGAGGGCGAGGACGAGGGCCAGCGTCAGGGCACCGGCGCCGGGCGTGCGGACGCCCTTGAGCACGATCGAGCCCATGAACCCGATGATGAAGACGATGACCGCGAACAGGATCGCCCAGATGAAGACATCGACGTCGTGGCCGCCGAAGCTGGAGCGCGGCAGGGGCGGAATGAACGACTTGATGAACTGAGCACCCCATATGGCGCCCACTATCTGCAAGACGATGAGGATCAGATGCGGCAGCATGTCGATCTCCCCCAGCACGGGCCGCTGGCGCTGCTCATGAATCGCGGCCGGTTGCACGTGGGGCAGTCTTAGCAGCCCCCGCGGGAGCGCGCGAGTAGCCTGCGCGATCGGCGGTGGACGGTGTGGCGCAAGCGTCGCGGATTGACAGGAGAGCCAAAAAAGAAAGGCTGGAGCCAGCGGCTGCTCCAGCCTTTCCATGCTGATCGTTTTCAGGCCACCGATGCCGCGGAGCGATGCTCAGTCGCTCGAAAGCAGCGATGCCGGAGAGAACGATTGAAAACGCGGACGCGTACGTTGCTCACACACTCATCTCGGGCCCGCGATCCTGGCGGGCGGTGCAAGCCCTCGGGACAGGGTGGAACATCCACCCGTCCGTCACGCTGCACCGCGCGAAGTCCGCGGCCCTTGTTGGGCGAGCGGCCACAGGTGCGGCCGCTGCCATGTGTTGTCGGGTCCGCACATACATGAACGCCGGCTCGCGGACCATATCGGTCGAAGCGGCCGGGGGTCTGTTTGCATAACGGTACCCACGCGCAAACCACAGGTTTGCGACGAATCATACGCAATACGGCATGTTCATTAAGCCGCAGGCGCCGGAATTGTCACGAAATCTGTGCGACGCTCTCCGTCACGCTTTCGCATGGCGCGCCATCGCCGGGCTTTCCTTGAGCCGGTTCGCGTACTTGAGCGCGATCTTCTTCAGCCGTTCCGGCGCGAAGTCGAGCTGCGAAAGCGCGACGCCGCGATCGAAAACCTCGCTGTAGCGCTGGATCTTGCCACCTGCCAGTCGCATCCGGGCGATCCCTTCGAAGGCGACACGGGCGCCCTTCGCCTCGGGCAGCGTCGACGTGTAGCTGAAGCGGTAGCTGGCATAGCCGAGCGGTCCCGCCTCGGCGACGTCGAAGAAATCCCAGCGGAAGTCGCGCCCGCCTTCGTAAAAGTGGGCCAGCATTTCGACGATCCCTTCCCGTCCCGGTTTGCTCGGCCCGAAGAAGTAGTCGTCGTAGACGCCGTCGCTGGTGAAGCAGTCGGCGAGCGCACTACCGTCACCCTTCTCGACGGCGGCGGTAAAGGAATTGAGAAGCGTTTCGAGTTTTGTTGGGGCCGTCATGGGCGGAGCCTCCGAGTGGTCACGGCTCGAATGTGGCCGCGTGCTCGCTCAGTTGAAGGCCAACTGACGCCCGATGGTCAACCCCTCGCGGCTGGTGACATGCGGCGGCTCAGGGATCCGCCCCCGACTTGCTGGACCAGTCGTGCGGCGTGCCCCCCGAGGCTGCGGGAATCGGCGTCGCGGTCGGTGCAGCCGGCTTCGACGGTGCCGTTGTCGTGGACGCCGTGCCGGGCCATACGGCCTTCAGGAGCTTCTTGAGCGTTGACGGCTCCGGCTCCGGCGGTGGTGCGGTGCGCAGCCCCTGCCGCCGCTCCCACTTCGGCCGTGGATCGGACTGCGTCGTCGCCGGTGCTGGTGATTGGTACGCACCGGCGGTCACGCGGGTGTTGTGGCGGGGCGGCGCGGATGGGCTCGCTTCGTGGCGCGTCGCGGCATGGTGTTGGTTGCCGTGGTCTTCGGCTTTAAGTGACGAAGGGGTCGCCGGCCGGGGTTCGAAGGCTGGAACCGAGTGGACAGTGACGGTGCGGTTGATGATCAGCGGCGGGACGGGCGCGGACACTTCCGGGCGCGGTGCGGGCGGCACCGATGTCGCGGCCGGCGGCTGCCGCCATGCGGAGGTGTCGGGGACCGGGGCCGGCGGCGTGGCTTCTCCCTCTCGCACGAGGAAAGGTGGATTCACCATCGGCTGCTCGGCAGGCGGCTGGCTCGATTGCCCATCGGCCTTGCTCTCGACAACGGCGATCGAGGCCGTCTGCAGATCCAGCTCAGCAGCCGCGTCCGGCTTATAGGTCGCCCAAAGAGCGCCGGTCGAGAAGGTACCGAGCGCCAACGCGCCGGCACCGACAGCCCGTGCGACCATGCGTGGCGCAACGGTACGCCGGGGCTCAGCCTCGCGCATGTACGCGAGTGGACGGCGACCTAGGTCGCTCCGATCGTCGGCGCGAGGGAGCGGCGCTGGAGCATGCCTCACGGTTGCCGGCGCCGAATGAGGAGCCGGGATCGGGGCGTTGTCGTCGACCTCCTTGAGAGCGCTGATGAATTGGCGGCGCCATTCCTCGTGGCGCTCCGGCGCGCTTGCACCGGTCGCGGCGGGCTGCGGGGCGACGATGCGCGGCAGATCAGGCTTTGCCGTTTCGATCGGCCTGGTTTCAGGCGACGCGGGGTGATCTGCGGCATTCGTGGACCTGGCATCGTCCCAGACGAACTGCTTCCAGGAAACCTGCTCATCGTGGGCAAGAGCCGTGTCCGGCTCCGGCGGCGCTTCTGCCGAGATCGGATGACTGGCTTCGTCGCTGCTGCTGCGCGCGTCAGGCATGCACTTCCCCCGTCGATTATCCGGTCCCCGCCGACGTTGGATCGTCTCGCGGTTTTGGAACCGGCGCTCGCGCAGTTGGCGAAGCCCGGCCGCTGACGACCGCTACTCCTCAACTGCTCCCCTGCTCAGCCGACGGGCCTCGTGGCGGCTGCGACTCACGTGCCGTTACGGTTGGAAATCGGGGTGGCTGAATTGCGGCGCAGGCAGGGCCATTTCTTGAGTGTTTGTTTACCTTTGCGACGATTGGCGAAGGAAAATTGACAACCGCGATGCGGAATTGCGCGCTAAGCCCCGCCGATAAGAATGCCCGCCGCGAGAACGAGTCCGCCGCCGAGAACGACCTGGAAGGTCGCGCGCGCGAACGGCGTCTCCATGTAGCGGTTCTGAATCCATACGATCGCCCACAATTCGACGAACACCACGACGAGCGCGATTGCTGTCGCAAGCCGGAAGTCGGGTATCAGGTACGGCAGCGCGTGGCCGAGGCCGCCAAGCGTCGTCATCACGCCCGAGGCGAGCCCGCGCTTCCACGGCGCCCCGCGCCCCGAGAGCTTGCCGTCGTCATGGGCCGCCTCGGTGAAGCCCATCGAGATGCCGGCGCCGACCGACGCCGACAGGCCGACGAGAAAAGTCGTCCACGGGTTCTGCGTCGCAAAGGCGGTCGCGAAAATCGGCGCCAGCGTCGACACCGAGCCGTCCATCAGCCCGGCGAGGCCCGGCTGCACCCAGGTGAGCAGGAACTGCCGCCGCTCGGCGAGGTCCTCCGTCTCGCGCGCGTCCGCACCGAGGTGCTCGGTTTCGAGGTGATCGGCCTTCGCTCGGTGACCGGCTTCCGCTGCCGCGAGGTCGCCGAGCAGCTTGCGCGTGTCGGCATCGGTCGCGCGTCCGGCGGCGGCGACGTAGAAGTCGTGCGCCTGCCGCTCCATGTCGGCGGCTTCCTTGCGGATCGTGTCGAGGTCCAGGTTGGCGACCAGCCAGACCGGGCGACGTGTGTAGTAGCCGGCGACGTGTTCGCGGCGGATCGGCACGATGAAGTCGCCGAAGCGGCGCTTGTAGGTTTCGATCAGGCGCCGGCGGTGCTCGTTCTCCTCCGCGGCCATGCCCTGGAAGACTGCTGCCGTCGCCGGATAGTCGCCCCTCAGGCGCTCGGCGTAGGCGACGTAGATTTGCCCGTCCTCCTCCTCCGATGAGATCGCGAGGGCGAGAATCTCCTGCTCGGAGAGGTCGTCGAAGCGGCGTTTGCCGGCGGCGGTGATGAGGCTCAGTCGCGAGAACACGGGTGTGACCAATCCAGATTAGAACTGCTCTAATCTGAGCTAGCGCGGTGACCCCAGGGCGTCAAGAGCGACCGATGCGCATTGACGGTAGGAATTGGCCAACCCGCGAAATATCCGGCATCGATAGGGCCGAACTACCCAAAGCTAGCGGATGTCAGCTTCCTTCATCCGGTAGGCGCCGCGGAAGCCGTCGAGCGAGCGGCCGGTCACGGCATGGACCTGGCGATCGAGCAGAACCGCGCGGGGACCAGGCTCGTAGTTGGCGCCGAGGGAGTCTCGTAGTGCATTGTTGTGAACCAGGTCGCAGTGCGCTGCCACCTGGGCGCGCTTTCCGCGCCCTACCCAGTCGAGCGACACCATCGGCGTATCGGGCGGCACGCCCTCGACCGTGCTCGTGTAGTAGCCGAGCATGAGAACGCCGGCGATCCGCACGTCGCTGCCCGCCTCGATGCGCCAGATGACCGGCGAATAGGTGCTGAGGACGAGGAAGACGCTGCCGGGCTTGTGCACGCGGACGATGATCGGGAGGGCGACCCTCTCCCTTCTGGCTCCCGGGCGCCAGGGCGCGTCGTTCTGCGGCTCGTACGCCGAGACGGCTTCGAGCGACGCGTCTGCCGGTGGCTCGATGAGCCGGCAGGCGCCGAGCTGATCGGCGGCTGGCAGCGAGCGCAGGTGCGCGACGGCGTAGCGGTCTTCGCCGAAACAGAATGGATCCGGCGGTTCAGCCTCTGGGTCGATTCGGGCGATGCAATCGAAGCCGGGCGTCTTCGGTGGCATCGGTACGCCGTCCGGCACGAGGAGCTTCAGACCCGCGCCGATGTGCAGGCCACCGGGCAACGCCGTCTCGCGCGTGACGACGTAGTTGAAGGCCACGCGGCCGCGATAGCCGGGGGATAGTTTGGTGCGATAGGGTCGGCTCGCCTTCTCGTTCCACTCGGCGACTTCGTCGGTACGTGCCCGACGGATCGCGCCGGACTGCTCGAGCTGCGCGAGGCCGGCCTGATCGGGAAGGATCTCCGGCGTGAAAACCTCGTAAGGCGAGATGACGTCCTTTGGGTCGAACCGGCGAAGGCCGCCGGGGTACATGGAATAGAGTTCCCGCTCGGCGCGTGAGCGCGTGTCTATCGTCGTTCTCTGCTGCACGCGTCCTTGCGCGTCCCGCGTGACGGTGCGCTCCTCGCTGCTGCCATCGGCTTTTTCGCGCTTGTAAACGATGCCGCCTTCACGTGCGCTTCGTTGCAAGCCGATCGCCGCGCCCAGCGTCACGAGACGGGCCTCGCTTTCGAACATGACATCGTCCGGTTGGCGCCCGGACAGCGTCGCCACGAACTCCTTGAGCTGTTCCAACTGCGTGGGCCCCAGGTATTTCCTCGGCGGACAGGTGGCGAGGTCGGCGAATGTCACGACCGAGCGCGGCAGGCCAGCCAGACCAATCCGACGCCCGCCGTCCCAATTCGCCGCGACGACGCTCCTGATCCGCTCGACGGCGCCTTCGAATGCCCAGATGACGCCGCCATCCGACATGAGGAACAGGCTGATCGGCGCGCTGCCGGGCGAGACCTTCACGCGAATGACCGTGCTCGTCTCGTCCTTCGTGCCGATCTGGACATTGGCGAGCGTGTCTCCCGCCCGGATCGCCACCGCCATGAACGCGTGGTCGGCGGGAACAGTGGATTGAACGCAGGCGGGATGGAACATGCGCAAGGTGGCCGCGTCGAAACGCCGGACCTGAGCCTCGACGGGCGCGGCCAGCAGGCAGGCGATGAGTGCGGCAATACAAACCGTGATGGCGCGGAAGCGATGCATCGGCCTCCTTATGCGGCGGAAATCTGACCGGCATGTTCGGGCGATAGCGCTAAGAAGTGGTTTGCCCGAGCGTATCGATCTGCAACCAGGGTTAACCTGTACCCCGGCCACCGCGCTTGAACTCGCGCCCGCCCCCGCATAGGGTCGGCACCGGAAACGCCTGACAACAACCATGCAACGATAAGCGGTCGACATCCGCGATGCCCTCTGACGAGCGGCCCTTGTTCCCCTATCGCCGGGGTCTCATCATCGTCGTGACGCTGGCGACCGCATACGTCGCCAGTCATTTCTTCCGCGCGTCCAACGTGACTATCGGCCTCGACCTGATGCGTGATCTCGCGATCGGACCCGAGGCGCTGGGCGGTCTCACGGGGGCGTTCTTCTTCGGCTTCGCGGCGATGCAGATCCCGTGCGGCTTTCTGTTCGACCGCTACGGCCCGCGCAAGACCGTGACCTGGATGCTCATTCTAGCGACCGTCGGCGGCGCCATTTTCACGTTTGCGCCGACGTGGCCGGTCCTGCTCACTGGCCGTATCCTTATGGGGGCGGGCTTCGGCGTCATGCTGATCGGCAGCATGGTGGTAATCTCGCGCTGGTTCCCGGCGGACCGCTTCGCGACGATGACGGCGATGGTCCTGTCGATCGGGCTCATCGGCAATTTGATCGCGACGACACCGCTTGCGTGGGCGTCCGAATTTGCGGGCTGGCGCACGGTCTTCGCCGCCGCCGTGCTGTTCACGGCGCTGGCCACCATCACCGTCTGGGTGATCGTCCGCGACGCGCCGCCTGGCCATCCGTTTCTCGAGCGCACGCCCGAGAGCCCGCGCGAGATGATGCAGGGTCTGCTGGAGGTGCTGCGCAACCCGAGCCTCAAGTTCATCCTCGCGCTCAACTTCTGTCATTACGCGTGCACGTTCACGGTGCAGGGCCTGTGGGGCGGGCCGTATTTGCGCGAGGTCTACGGCCTCACGCCGATCGAGGCCGGTAACGTGCTGTTCGCCGCCGTCATCGCCTATCAGATCGGGATGCTCACCGTCGGTCCCATGGACCGGGTCCTCGACACGCGCAAGTGGATCGTCGTGGTCGGCACGGTGATCATCATCGCGACGCTCGCGATCATGGCCTTCTCGCCCAGCTTGCCCGCCTGGGCGGCGATCGGCGCGATCCTTGTGATCGGATTTTTCAGCGCGACGAGCACCATGACGATGGCGCACGGGCGCGGCATCATCCCGGACCGACTGATCGGGCGCGGCATGGCGACGATCAACACATCCGTCATGCTCGGCGTCGCGGTCATGCAGACGCTGTCGGGGGTCGTTGTCGGCGCCTTCCCGCCGCTCGCAAGCGGCGCCCGCTCGCTCGAGGCGTACCGCGCGCTCTTCACGGTGCTGGCGCTGATCATGGCCGCCGCGCTGGCGATCTACAGCCGCTCTGAGGACGTCAAGCCGAGCGAGCAGATGCGGGCTGCCAAGCAAACAGCTTGAGGCGCCCCCCAACCTATTCTTTCGCCGGCTCCGCAGACTTATCGCGCAACGGCAACTGCAGCAGCGCTTTGGGCGCCGGGATCTTCGGTTTGGCCGCTTTTGCCGGCCGCAGCAGCGAGCGCACGCTGCGCGACGCCGCGACCTCGCCGTCATTGGCGTAGGCCTCGTGGTTGCGCTCGATCTCCTTGAGCTCGTAGCGATAGTTGACCATCAGGCCGTGGGCCTCGCGCAGCCCCTTCTCGGAGATGTCGCCGAGCCAGTTGATGCGGTCCAGGCGCGCGCCGTTACCGAGATGGAACCGCGCCACCGGATCGACCGGGCGGCCGTCGCCGGACTTTGCATTGAGGAAATAGTGGGCGGCGAGCGCGAGCAGCGGCCCGCGCAGCGGCTCGCCCTCCTCCTCGTCCTCGATCCAGCTCGGGTTCTTGAGCGCCTGTAGGACGCACCGATCGCCCTCGGTGACAACTTCGTCCTGGGCGTCGGCCATCACGCGGTCGAGCCAGCGCGCGAACGTCGGCACCGGCGACAGAGTAACGAACGTCTTGAGCTGCGGCTGCTCGCGCGCGAGGTCCTCGACCACCTGCTTGATGAGGAAGTTGCCGAACGAGATGCCCTTGAGGCCTTCCTGGCAGTTGGAGATCGAGTAGAACACGGCGGTCGTTGGTGCCGGCGTCTGGCTGCCGCTCTTGCGCGCCTCCCCGAGTACCGAATGGATGCTCCCGGGGATGTCGCCCATCAGCGCGACCTCGACGAAGATCAGCGGCTCGTCGACCAGCGAGGGGTGGAAGAAGCCGAAGCAGCGCCGATCGGCCGGATCGAGGCGACGGCGCAGGTCGTCGAAGCCTTTGATCTCGTGTACGGCCTCGTACTGGATCAGCTTTTCTAGGATGGCGGCCGGCGTCTGCCAGTCGATCCGCCGCAGCACCAGGAAGCCGCGGTTGAACCACGACTGCAGCAGGTGCATCAGGTCGGTATCGAGGGCAGCCAGCGACGGCTCGCTCTTCGGCAGCTTGAGCAGGTCCCGCCGCATCGCGACGATTTCGGCGGTGGCGCCCGGCGCCAGATTGAGGCGGCGAAAGAACTCCTGGCGCGGGCTTTCGACCGCCTTCTGCAGCGCCTTGAGCGTCGCCTCGCCCGGCGTATTGACATACGCGGCAGCCGCTTCCTCGACCGTGTCCGCGTCCGGCTTGATCTGCTCGACGAGGTAGCGGAAGAAATCACGCCGGCCGTCGATATCGAGGTCACGGTAGCGGTCGAGGATGCGCCGCGCGATCGCAACGCCCGACGCCTCGCCACGCCCCGACATCAGCGCCGCGGACAGCGCCGTGATGTCCTCCTCGCGGCTACTGCCGATGAGGGCGCTCGGCAGGTATTCGCGGCTGCGCTCGGCGACGGTGCTGAGCAGCTCCTGCAGGAATGACACGTTGACGGGCACGCGGATCGCCTCGCTGGCTGGTGGCCGACTTGGTTCTGATAGCAATTATGCCCGAATGCGCAGTTCCGTTCCACGGCTGATGCACGACGGTTTTGCTCGACGGCTGGGCACGGCCAAGCCATTCTGGCGTCAAAGGTGAAACAACCCTGTCGGGAGGAAAGCCGCATGTCGGAGACTTATGAGATACTGGCCGTCAAGTACGGCGCCATGATGAACCGTACACGCGCGGACAATTTCCTCCACCCGGATGACCACGCGGCGCCGATGCCGATCGACTATTTCGTGTTCGTGCTGCGCAACAAGAACCGCACGATCCTGATCGATACCGGCTTCGACCACAAAGAGGCGGCCCCGCGTGGCCGCAAGATCGACCTCGAGCCGCGCGAGGCGCTGGCTCGCATCGGCATCGACGCCGAGAAGCTCGACACCTGCATCGTCACGCATCTCCACTATGACCACGCGGGCACGCTCGACCACTTCCCGAACGCCCGCTTCCATCTCCAGGAAGCCGAGATGGCGTATGCCACCGGCCGCTGCATGTGCGACGTGGCCATGCGCGGGCCGTTCACCGTCGACCATGTCTGCCAGATGGTTAAAAGCGTCTACTCAGGCCGGGTGCAGTTCCACGACGGCGATGGCGAGGTGGCGCCCGGCATCACGGTTCATCACATGCCGGGCCACAGCAAGGGGATCCAGGCGATCCGCGTGATGACCGACCACGGGCCGGTAATGCTGGCCTCCGACGTCGTCCACTTCTACGAGAACATCGAGAAGCGCAAACCGTTCTTCATCAGCGTCGACGTCGAAGCGACGCTGCGCAGCTACGATCGCCTCGAGAAGATGGCGGGCGGCCTCAAGAACGTCATCCCCGGCCACGACCCGCTGATCCTCAAGCGCTATCCCGCCTGGAAGCCCGAGACCGCCGGTGTCGTCCACAAACTCGACGCGCCGCGGATCGGATAAGAAAAGCCTATAGAGACGGGTGGGTCCGGGAGGGTGTCCCTCCCGGCGGAGCGCGAGGCTGGTCTCGCTCGCGCCGAAGGCGCGAAGCTATTTCGCCTTCTCGCCGAGAAACTTCAGCATCCGCTCGTTGGCGCGGGTGGGTTGCTCGACGTGGGCGAAGTGGCCGGCGTCCTCGGCCTTCTCCAGCGTGAAGTTGGTGAAGTAGTCGCCGAGCTTGTCGGAGAAGTCGTAGCGCAGCACGGGATCGTGCGCGCCCCAGTAGAAATACGACGGTGCCGCGATCGGCGGGGGCGGCGGCAGCGTGCCGGCGGCCGTGAGCGCGCGAAGCTTCGCGATGCCAATGTACCAATCGAAGCCGCCCTGCAGGTTGCCCGGCCGCATGAAGTTGTCGACCCATTCCTCGAGATAGGGATCGAACGCGTGTTTCTGGTGGCTCCAGTGGCTGAGGAAATGGCGGAAGTAGATGCGGCAGGCTTCGCGTGACGAGCCGACGAGGGCGGCCGCGAAATCCTTCTGGTGAAACTGCTGGTACCAGGTCTCGCGGAAGTGACCGAACTCGCCCCACCGCTTGCCGATTCCCGGATAGGTGCAATTGAAGAAGAACAACGCCGACACGCGGTCGGGTGCGGCGATAGCGGTCTGCTGCGCGACGAACGAGCCGACGTCGTGGCTGACGATGGCGAAGCGCTTCAGGCCGAGCGCGTCGGCAAGCGCGAGCGTATCCGTCGCAAGCTTGTCGACCGGCGTGCCGTCCGCCGAGCGCGGCACCTTGGAGACGGTGCGGCCGAAGCCGCGCAGATCGGGGGCGATGCAGTCGAAGTGCGGCGAGAGCGCGGGGAGCGCGTGCATCCAGGTGCGATTGAACTCGGGCCATCCGTGCAGGAAGATGACCGGGTGGCCGCTGCCCGCGCGCGCGTAGTTGATGCTGAGCTCGTCGGTCTCGGCGATCCGGCCGCTCCAGTCGACGGTCATGGCCCGTTTCCTCGCTGATGTTGCTTTCCGGCGAGGATAGGCCGCGCTCCCGGCCGCCGCAACGCAACGGGATCAGTACGTGGCGAAGATCTCGCGCAGGCGATCGGAATTGCTCGTCTTCGTCAGCGCCAGGGCGAGCAGGATGCGTGCCTTCTGCGGGGTGAGATTGTCGGCCGGAATGAAGCCAGCTTCGCGCGATGGCCGGGCGGCGAAGGCTCGGCCCGAGCCGGCGCGGGTGGCCAGAACTAACACGACGCCTGCTGCGATCGCCTCCTTGTAGGCGACGAACTCGGCTGGCGTCAGCATGCCCGGCGCAAAGGACGCGGCGACGATGCCTTTGGCGCCGGCGGCTACGAACGCTCGCGTCGCCGTGCCGTCGTCACCGGTGTAGGAGTAGGCGATGTCGACGCGCGGGAGTGCGTCGAGCCCGCGAATGTCGAACTCGGTATCTGGGGCGGCGCGGCGGAGCGGCCGGCGATAGAATGAGATGCGATCGCCGTCTGCGTGGCCGAGCGCGCCGAAGTCGGGGCTGCGGAACGTCTGGAGCCGCCCCGTGGATGTCTTGGTCACCTCGCGCGCGGCGCTGATCTCGTCGTTGAGCAGTACGAGCACGCCGAGCCCGCGCGCTTCGGGACTCGCTGCGGTGCGGATCGCGTTGACGAGGTTGAGGCCGGCGTCGGACGACAGCGCGCTCGATGGCCGCTGGGCGCCGACGACCACGATTGGCACATCCACCTTGGCCGTGAGCGAGAGCGCGTAGGCCGTTTCCTCGAGCGTCGCGGTACCGTGCAGGATGACGATGCCCGCGAGGCCCGGGTGGTCGGCCACTGCCTTCTCGGCGGCGAGCACCAGCGACTTCCATTCCGGAAAATAGATCGCCGGCGATGGTACCGCCTTGAAGCGGATCGAGATCACCTCGGCGACCTCGTTGACTTCGGGGTAGCGCGAGACGAGCTGGTCGGCCTCCAGCATGGTGCCGGACGAGCCGTATTCGATGAGGTCGAGCGAGCCGAGGTTGCTCACGGCGGTGATGGTGCCGCCTGTGCCGATGACGGCGACCTTAGGTTTCGCGCTCATTGGGTTTCCTCGATCTCGAAGGGGGGCCTTGAAAAAAAAACGGGGCGGACATCCCTGTCCACCCCGATATTCATCTCCCGTCAGCGGGCTGTGAAGAGGCGACGCCGCACGATTTTCGCGGCATCACTCCGATGTGGCGATCAGTGCGCGCCCGGCGTGCCGGCGGCCCACACGTAGATGCAGACGAACAGGAACAGCCACACCACGTCGACGAAGTGCCAGTACCAGGCGGCCGCCTCGAAGCCGAAGTGCTGCTTCGGCGTGAAATGGCCGTTCAGCGCGCGGAACAGGCAGACTGCGAGGAAGATCGTGCCGATGAGCACGTGAGCGCCATGGAACCCCGTCGCCATGAAGAACGTCGCGCCGTAGATGTGCCCCGAATAGTTGAACGCGGCGTGACCATACTCGTAGGCCTGCAACGCCGTGAACATGGCACCGAGCACGACGGTCAGCGTGAGGCCCCAGATGAGGCCGCGGCGATTGTTCTCGAGCAGCGCGTGGTGGGCCCACGTGACGGTGGTCCCCGACAGCAGCAGGATCAGCGTGTTGACGAGCGGCAGGCCCCATGGGTCGAACGTCGCATGGAAATTGTCGGACGGCTTCGGCGGCCAGTGACCACCGGTGAGCGCGTTACGCTCGACCATGCCGATCACCTCGTTGCTGTTAGGCAGCGGGTGGATGGCGGCCGGGAACAGCGCGGCATCGAAGAAGGCCCAGAACCAGGCAACGAAGAACATCACCTCGGAGGCGATGAACATGATCATGCCGTAGCGCAGGTGGAGCTGCACGACCGGCGTGTGGTCGCCCGCGTGCGCCTCCTTGATCACGTCCCGCCACCACATGAACATGGTGTAGAGGACGCCCATGACGCCTATGCCGAACAGCCACGACCCCTTGAGGCCGAAGACGCCCGCACCGCCGTGGAGCGACTTCATCCACACGATGGCTCCGACGGCGAGCACGAAGGCCGAAATCGAGCCGACGAGCGGCCACGGACTCGGGTTGAGCAGATGGTAGTCGTGATGCTTAGCGTGCGAGTCGGCCATTCCGCTCAGTCTCCCTGTCCCCGTATCATTCCGTGTCGCGCGCCGGTCTCGTGGCGCGCGATCGCATTCGCTATGTTCCCTGGCGCGGCTTGGTGGCCGCGTCCTTGCCCTTGCCGGTCTCGGTGGCCGACGCCGCCGCGGCCGGCTTCTTGACCTCGTAGAACGTGTACGACAGCGTGATCGCGTTGATGCGCCTCGCGTCCGCGTCCTTCACGATCTCAGGGTCGACGAAATAGCTCACCGGCATTTCCATGCTCTCGCCAGGGCGGAGGCTCTGCTCGGTGAAGCAGAAGCAGGCGAGTTTGTTGAAATAGACGCCGGCCTGCTCGGGCGCGACGTTGTAGGTCGCGGTGCCGACGATGGTGTGGTTCGATGTGTTCGTCACCCGGTAGAAGGCGAGGCCGTTCTCGCCGATCGGCAGCGTCTGCGGATCGGAGACCGGCACGAACTCCCACTGCAGACCGCCGCCGACATTGGCATCGAAACGCACGGTCATGGTGCGCGCGAGCTTCGTCTCGGCAGCCTTCTCGGCCCGCTGGGTGGTGCCGCCGTAGCCGGTGACGCGGCAGAACATGTCGTAGAGCGGCACAGCCGCATAGGCAGCGCCTAGCATCGAGAACGCGATCGCGGCGCTGAACACGGCAACGCGACGGTTGCGCGCGCCCATGGCAGCGGCTTCCTTCGACCTGTCCAGTGTCTCGCCCATCGTCTCCTTCACCCTGCTAGAGGGGCCTGTTCAGCACATTGCCGCCGAGGCGCACCAGGGTTGCCACATAGAACAGCACCACGAGCGCGGCGAGCGCGAGCGCAATCGCGATCGAGCGCATCCGCTGCCGTCGCTGTGCCTCTCGCTCGTCATGCTCACCCACAACCAAGTCCTGCTCTGTAACCATGCATCAGCTCATCAGCCCTGCCGCCACGCGCTCGAGCAGCAGCACAGCGAACAGCGCGAAGAGATAGAAGATCGAGAAAGCGAACAGCCGCTTGGCAACCTTCATGCGCTCGGCTTCCTCGTCGGCGCGCCAGAGCCGCAGCGCCAGGTTGAGGAACATGGCCCCGAGGACCGTCGAGATGATCCCGTACGCGACGCCACCGAGGCCGATGATGGCCGGCGCCACCGCCAACGGCACCAGCAATGCCGAGTAGATGACGATCTGCTTTCGCGTCTCCCTCTCCCCGGCGACGACCGGCAGCATCGGCACGCCCGCGCGCGCGTAGTCACCAGTGCGGAACAGCGCGAGCGCCCAGAAGTGCGGCGGCGTCCACATGAAGATGATCGCGAACATGAGGATGCTCTCGATGCTCACGCTCCCGGTGACGGCGGCCCAGCCGATCATCGGGGGGAAAGCACCCGCGGCGCCGCCGATGACGATGTTCTGCGGCGTCCGGCGCTTGAGCCAAATCGTGTAGACGATGACGTAGAACGCGATCGTTAGCGCGAGCAGCGCGCCGGCAACCCAGTTCACCAGCACGCCGAGCGTCACCACCGAGCCGACCGAGAGGACCATGCCGAAAGTGAACGCCTCCTCGGGCGTCACCCGGCCAGTCGGAATCGGGCGCGAGGCGGTGCGCTGCATCCGCTCGTCGATGTCCGCGTCGTACCACATGTTGAGCGCGCCCGACGCTCCCGCGCCGACCGCGATCGCGAGCAGCGCGATGACGGCGAGTGCCGGATGCAGGTGGCCCGGCGCCGTGACCAGCCCGACCAGCGCCGTGAACACGACGAGCGACATCACACGCGGCTTCATCAGCGCGAGGAAGTCGCCGACGCTGCCGCCGCCGGCCTCGGCGAGGCTTTGGCGGACGGCGGGTGCGGTCGTGTCGGTCATTGCGGCGGCTCGGTCCCGGCCTTGCTGGTTAGGGCGCGGCGTTTGGGGTCAGTGATGGTCGGTTGCCTTGATGCGCGGCAGCGTCTCGAAACTGTGGAACGCTGGCGGCGACGTCAGCGTCCACTCGAGAGTGGTTGCGCCTTCGCCCCACGGGTTGTTGCCAGCCTTCTTCTTGAGAATGAAGTAGGCGTGCAGCATCCCGAAGATGAAGATGATCGTCGCGACGGCGGTCATGTAGGAGCCGTAGGACGAGATGCGGTTCCAGTCGGCGAACGCATCGGGATAGTCGACGTAGCGGCGCGGCATGCCCGCGAGACCGAGGAAGTGCTGCGGGAAGAACAGCACGTTGGCGCCGATGAAGGTGAGCCAGAAGTGCACCTTGGCGATGGTCTCGTTGTACATGTAGCCGCTCATCTTCGGGAACCAGTAGTACCAGCCCGCGAAGATCGCGAAGACGGCGCCGAGCGACAGCACGTAGTGGAAGTGCGCGACGACGTAGTAGGTGTCGTGCAGCGCGCGGTCGACGCCCGCGTTGGCGAGCATGACGCCGGTCACGCCGCCGACCGTGAACAGGAAGATGAAGCCGAGCGCCCACAGCATCGGCACCGTGAAGCGGATCGATCCGCCCCACATGGTGGCGATCCACGAGAAGATCTTCACGCCGGTCGGCACTGCGATGACCATCGTCGCGAAGACGAAATAGGCCTGCGCGTTAACGCCCATGCCGGATGTGTACATGTGGTGCGCCCACACGACAAAGCCGACGAGGCCGATCGCGACCATCGCGTACGCCATGCCGAGGTAGCCGAACACCGGCTTCCTCGAGAACGTCGAGACGACGTGGCTGATCATGCCGAAGCCCGGGAGGATTAGGATGTACACCTCGGGGTGGCCGAAGAACCAGAACAAGTGCTGGTAGAGGATCGGATCGCCGCCGCCGGCCGCCGCGAAGAAGGTGGTGCCGAAGTTGCGGTCGGTCAGCAGCATCGTGATGGCGCCCGCGAGAACGGGCAGCGACAGCAGCAGCAGGAACGCCGTGATCAGCACCGACCACACGAACAGCGGCATCTTGTGCAGCGTCATGCCCGGCGCGCGCATGTTGAAGATGGTAGTGATGAAGTTGATCGCGCCGAGGATCGAGGAGGCACCGGCAATGTGCAGCGACAGGATGGCGAAGTCCATCGCGGGGCCGGGATGGCCCGAGGTCGACAGCGGCGCGTAGACCGTCCAGCCGGCGCCGACGCCGTTGGAGCCCGGCGGGCCCTCGACGAACATCGACAGCAGCAGGAGCGTGAACGCCACCGGCAGCAGCCAGAACGAGATGTTGTTCATGCGCGGGAACGCCATGTCCGGCGCGCCGATCATCAGCGGCACGAACCAGTTGCCGAACCCGCCGATCATCGCCGGCATGACCATGAAGAACACCATGATCAGACCGTGGCCGGTGACGAACACGTTGAACACGTGTGGGTCGCCGAAGATCTGCATCCCCGGCTCCTGGAGCTCGAGGCGCATCATCACCGAGAGGAAGCCGCCGATCAGGCCCGCCACGATGGCGAACAGCAGGTACAGCGTGCCGATGTCCTTGTGGTTGGTCGAGAACAGCCAGCGATTGAAGAAGGTTGGCGTATCGTGGTGATCGTCGTGGCCGTGTGCCTCGTGTGCTTTGGTCGCCATCTCTGCTTCACCCCAGCTTGATATCGGTATTCGTTACTGCCTCGCCGCCCGTCGGAAGCTGACCCGGTGCCGCTTCCTCCTGCCGACGCGAGGCCGACTGCGTCTCGGCCCGTCAGCGCCCCATCAGCGGGATTGGCCCGCGGCGACCTTCATGCCCGCGTGCTCGATGGCGACCCGCTCCTGGATCTCCTGCACCTTCTTGCGGTCGCGCGCCTTCACGGCGCCAACCCACTCGTTGAAGGTGGCGTCGTTCACGACCCGGACCGCAATCGGCATGAACGCGTGGTCCTTGCCGCACAGCTCCGAGCACTGGCCGTAGAAGATGCCTTCCTGGCGAGCCTTGAACCACGTCGCCGTGATGCGGCCGGGAACGGCATCGACTTTCGAGCCGAAAGAGGGGACGGTCCAGTTGTGGATCACGTCGCTCGCGGTCACCAGCACGTGGACGACCTTGTTGACCGGAACGAAGATCTCGTTGTTGACGGCGAGCAGCCGCGGGGCGGGAATGCCCTTCTTGATCAGCGCCGCCCGCTCTTCGTCATTCAGCATGACCGAGGTGAAGCTGAAGCCACCATGGTCGGGGTAGGTGTGCGTCCAGTTCCACTGGTTGCCGGTGGCTTTGATGACCAGGTCGGCCTTCGGATACTCGTACTGCTTGTAGAGGAGCTTGAACGAGGGGACCGCGATGATCAGCAGGATCAGGACCGGGATGACGGTCCACGCGACCTCGAGAAGCTGGTTGTGCGTGGTGGTGGAGGGCTTCGGGTTCCGCTTCTCGCTGAAGCGGTACATGACGTACACCATCAGCACGAGCACGAAGACCGTGATCCCGACGATAATGGGGGTCACGAGGACGTTGTGGAACCAATGGATATAGTCGCTGACGTCGGTGACCGAATTCTGCAGACCCATCTGCCAATGCGACGGCTGGCCCGTACCGGCGACGGCCGCCGTGGCGATGCCCGCCGGCACCGCGCCGGCCGCGGCGAGACCGCTCCGCGCCGCCCAACCGAAGCCGCTCTGCCCGTATTTCATGCCCATCTGCTCCCAGCCTCACCCCTGGCCCGCTCGCGCCGATGCTCGGCGGCGCCTGCGATCCGTGCGATCGATCCGACGTAATCGACGCGCGGCACGATGACGTTATAGCCGCACATTGGAATGCCTCAAGCGCGCAAACTAACGCAGAGCCGTCCAGCGTGCATCAATTTGCACGGAAATCGGCCAGAGCGTTGACCTGCTGCTGTCGTTCACTCCTAGCCAGTGGCGCTTCGTTAGGCGAGGCTTGGTGGGGGGTGGCCACTGCGGCATTTCGCGGCACGCTGGAATAATTACAGGGACGCCATCGCGCCGGGTCGGCCGCGGGTCAGCCCGCAAATCCGACGGCAGCCGCAACGGCCTCGCGCAGCTCGGCGAGGCCATGCTTCTTCTCAGACGACGTCGCCAGCACAGCCGGCATCGCGGCGGGATGCGCGACGATCTTTTCTTGCGTTGCAGCAATCATGCGCTCGAGGGCCAGCGGGGTGAGCTTGTCAGCCTTCGTCAGTACGACCTGGAACGACACCGCGGCGGCATCCAGAAGGTCCATGATCGTCTCGTCGACCGCCTTGATGCCGTGGCGGGCATCGATCAGCAGGAAGGTCCGTGACAGCGTCGGACGGCCGCGCAGGTAGTCCTTGATCAGCGCCGTCCAGGCCTCGACCATCGCCTTCGGCGCCTTGGCGTAGCCGTAGCCCGGCATGTCGACCAGGTAGAACGGGTGCTGGGTCTGGCTCGGGGCTGGACGGAAGAAGTTTAGCTCCTGCGTGCGCCCCGGCGTGTTCGACGCGCGAGCGAGGCCGTGCTGATCGACGAGCGCGTTGATCAGGGTGGACTTGCCGACGTTGGATCGGCCCGCGAAGGCGACCTCCGGCCGGTCGGCTTCGGGCAGGAATTCGAGCGCCGGGACACTCTTCAGGAAGTCCCAATGGCAGCGGAACAGCCGGTCCGTCGCCTCCGGCGGGGGCGTCCCGGCAGCCGCATCGGATCGGGGTGCGCCGTGCCGGCCCCTGCCGGCGCGGGGCGCGGTCACTTTTTGTCGGCTGCCCGCCGCGCGGCCAGCCACTTGTCGACGCCGAGGTTCTTCCACAGGTGCACCTCGGTCTTGTTCTTGCGCATGATCGCGTACTGCTGGAGCAGCGACAGCACGTTGTTCCAAGCCCAGTAGATCACGAGTCCGGCCGGGAACGACGCCAGCAGGAATGTGAACAGCACCGGCATCCAGTTGAAGATCTTCTGCTGGATGGGGTCCGGCTGCTGCGGATTGAGCTGCATCTGGACCCACATCGTGATGCCCATGATGATCGGCCAGACGCCGACGTGGAGGAAATCGGGCACACCCCAGGGGAGCAGGCCGAACAGGTTGAGCAGCGAGGTCGGATCCGGCGCGGACAGGTCCTTGATCCAGCCGTAGAAGGGCGCGTGACGCATGTCGATCGTCACGAACAGCACCTTGTAGAGCGCAAAGAATACCGGGATCTGCAGAAGGATCGGCAGACAGCCCGCGAGCGGGTTTATCTTCTCCTTCTTGTAGAGTCCCATCAGCTCCTGCTGCTGCTTGGCGCGGTCATCCTTGTAGCGCTCGCGCAGCTTCTCCATCTCGGGCTGGAGGTTCTTCATCTTCGCCATCGACTCGTACGACTTGTTGGCGAGCGGGAAGAATGCCGCCTTGACGAGCACGGTCGTGGCCAGAATCGCGAGGCCGAAGTTCCCCGAGAGGCCGAGACTCGCGAACCAGCCGGCCATCCAGTGGATCAGGCGGAACAGCGGCTTCGTAATGAAGTAGAACCAGCCCCAGTCGACCATGAGGTCGAACCGCTTGATCTTGAGGGACTCCTCGTAGCCGTTGATCTTGTAGACCTCCTTGGCGCCAGCGAAGAGATGGCCCTCGGTCGAGCCCGTGGCACCCGGCGCGATCGTCACCGGCGAGGAGAGGTAGTCGGTCTGGAAGGCGTCGCGCTGGCCCGGGGCGGCGGGAAATCCGGTGAAGCTCGCGCGATACTCGATGGACTGGCTCGGAATGACGGCGGCCGCCCAGTACTTGTCCGTGATGCCGAGCCAGCCGCCGACTGATTTGTCGAAGTTCTTGGAGCCGCCTTCCTTGAGGACGTCAGCGTACTTGATCTCCTGCAGGCCCTTCTCGCCGGCGACGCCGATCAGGCCTTCATGCAGAATGAGGAAGCCTTCGAGCTTGGGAATGCCGACGCGATAGACGCGCGCATAGGGAAAGAGCGAGAGCTCCGCTTGTGTCTTGTTCTCGGCCTCGTCTCGGACCGTGAACATGTAGTTGTCGTCGACCGAGATGGTCCGGCGGAAGATGACGCCTTCGCCGTTGTCCCAGGTGAGGCGTGTGGGGCTCGCAGGCGTCAGCGAACCGCTCGTCTCCGCTGTCCACAACGTGTCGCGTCCCGGCACCTTGGTGGTGCTGCCGGCGCCGGCGACCCAGCCGTGCTCGGCGAAGTAGGGGTGTGGCGCGTCGGCCGGCGAGAACAGCACCACGTTGGGGCTCGTCGGCGCGACCTGCTCGCGGTACTTCGCCAGCACGAGGTCATCGATGCGGCCGCCGCGCAGCGCAATAGATCCGATGAGGCTTGGGGTCTGGATGGTCACGCGCGGCGACGCCTTGAGCGACATTTCACGTGTCGCGGCGCTGCTGGCCGGCGCTCCCGGAACGGCGGTCGGGGCGCCCGGTGTAGTCCCTGGGGTAGCGACCGGCGCTTGGCCCGCACCGGGGCCGGTAGCGGGGCCGGTACCTGGCTGGGCAGGTGTACCCGGCGCCGGCTGCACTTGCGTCTGCTGCTGGCGCGCGCGCTTCTCCTGCTCCTCCTTCATCTTCGGCCCGGCGTAGAGGAACTGCCAGGCGAGCAGCACGCCGACCGAAAGCACGATCGCGAGCAGGAGGTTCTTCTGGTTGTCGTCGTGCTGCATCATCGCGTGTTCAGCCTTCGGTTGCGGGCGCGGACGTCAGGTCCTGCTGCTCGTCGATGGGGTGCGCGGCGCGGCGCGCCGGGGCGTCTCTGAGGTACGGGTGGCGTTGCGGGCGGGCGCATGAAGTGCCGCCAGCGCGGCGATCAGATCGCGCTCCAGGGCACTGAAGGAGCGCGTCGCGGCCACTGGCCGGGCAACCAGCACATAGTCGTGCCCTTCGCGGGCATGGGCCGGTGCGACCAGCCGCACCATTTCTTTCAGTCGTCGCCGGATGCGGTTGCGCGTCACGGCATTCCCGAGCTTCTTGGTGGCGGTGAAGCCGAAGCGCGCTGGCCCCGCATGGCTGTCGACGGGCCGATCTGCGGTCCACCCGCTCTGCGCCTCGTCATCCTGCGCCTGATCGCCTCGCATCGGTCCTTCGCTCCCGCCACGCGCCCGCATCTCGATCACGAAGCCCGGCGTCGACCAGCGTCGTCCGCCACGAATTCGGAGAAACTCAGAGCGCCGCTTGAGTGTCGCGATGGCCATCCATTGCATCCGGTCGCGAGGCGCTGGCCGGAACTGCCGCCCACCGGACGCATCCGGTTGGCGGGCCGCTTATGCCGACAGGCGCTTACGACCCTTGGCGCGGCGACGCGCGACGACATTCCGGCCGCCGACGGTCGCCATCCGGGCGCGGAAGCCGTGCCGGCGCTTGCGCACGAGCTTGCTCGGCTGATAGGTCCGCTTCACGATACCTTCTCCATTCTTTGTCCGTGCCACAGGACAACGGGTCCTGGCACGCGCTATCCTGCGGGTAAGTGTTCGGGCACTCTCGACCGAGGTGCCACTGGCCGGCAAAGCCGGCCCTCAAACACCGATCGACGCCACTGCCTCGCAGCGTGGCCGCTCGAGGCAATGCGCCCAGTCCCCAATGAGTGCTGGGCTTATATGGGCGACCCGCGGCCAAGTCAATCGGCCGGGCTGGGGCTTCCTCCCGAACGGATAGGAATTTACTGTGCCGACCGCCGGAATAGGCCGGTTTGAGGGGGGAGAAGGCAATGCCAAGGGTTTCTTCATTGTTTTTCAGGGCGGCGACGATTTTTCTGATCATCGGCATCGCGATGGGGCTGCATATGGGGATCGCTAAGGATCACTCCGCCATGCCGGCACATGCCCATATAAATCTCCTGGGCTGGGTAACGAGTGCCCTTTTCGGCACCTACTACGCGCTCCAGCCGCGCAAGGCGGTCGGCAAGCTGCCGATGGCCCATTTTCTCGTCTACGTGCTGGGGATGGTTGTCATGTTCCCGGCGCTCTACCTCAAATACACCGGCTTCCCTGAGTTCGAGCCGATCCTGGCGGCGGGTTCGATGATCGTCGGCGCAGGAGTCCTCATTTTCTCCGTCGTGCTGTTCTCGGCCGACGAACCTCGGACTGCTGACTGAGTAGCGCCACTGGTTCTGGCCACGCTGCGCCGCTAAAGCCCCGTCCGCCTATCCAATCCGGATCGCCCTTGCCATAGTGCGCGCGACCCGCCGCGACTGAGGTCGCGGTAGGTCCAACGCGTGGGGTGGAAACGTGACATTTGGTGGCCAGGGCGTCGACGCCACGGGCGCGGCCGAGCGCCGGTTGGTTATCATCGGCGTCTTGTTGATGCTGACCGCGGGCTTCAATTCTTCCCTGCTGCACCTCGGCGTGCGGTACGTCGGCAACGAACTGCCGCCGGTCCAGGTGGTCTTTCTGCGCACGATGTTCTCGCTTTTGCTGACGGCACCGTTCGTCTTCGGCAGCGGTGCTGTAGCATGGCGCACCAACAACCTGCCGCTCCAGATCGTGCGTGGCTTCGTCGGGGTCGTCTCGACGGTGGCCTGGTACTACGCCCTCGCCAACATGCCGCTCGCCGACGCCGCGGTGTTGAGCTTCACGACGCCGATCTTCGTTACCATCGGGGCTGCCTTCTATTTCAGCGAGACCGTCGGCCGGGTCCGCTCCACCGCTGTCATCCTCGGACTGCTGGGCGCGGTGGTGATCCTCAAGCCGGGCATCGAGGCGATCTCGCTCGCTGCGCTTGCCGCCCTCTTTTCCAACATCCTGTGGGCGGTCGGCCAGCTCATGGCCAAGCAGCTCATCCGCTACGATAGCCCGATCACGGTCGCCTTCTATCAGCCGCTGATGATCGCGCCGCTCGCCGGGCTTGCGACGATCCCGGTCTGGGTCATGCCAAGCGCCACGATGTGGATGGCATTGATCGGCATGGGCGGGGTTGCGGCAATCGGCAACTACTGCTTCGTGCGGGCTCTCAAGATGATCGACGCCAGCATTCTCATGCCGATCGACTACGTTCGGCTCCTTTGGATGGTGATGTGGGGCTACGTCGTATTCAAGGAGATACCGGGCTGGTCGACCTGGCTCGGTGCGGCGATGATCGTCGGCTCGACGCTTTATGTGACGTGGCACGAGGCGCGCGCTCCGATTGCGCCGAAAGGCCGCGCGTAAACGCGAGTAGCCACCGGCCCTTGCCAGGGTAATACAGAACGCGGAACCAGACGGCGGGGCTTCGAGGAGCTAGAGCTATGGAAATCAGCGCGCAGCAGATACTCGACGGCATCCGTGCCTGGGTCGAGATCGAGAGCCAGACGGTCGATGTCGAAGGCGTCAACCGCGTCATGACCAAGTGCGCGGCCGAATTCGCCGAGGCCGGCGCCAAGGTCGAGCGCATTCCCGGCAAGGACGCGCGCGGTGACCACCTGCTGATGACGTCGGCGTGGGGCGGCGACGGCCCCGGCATCCTCGTGCTGAGCCACCTCGACACCGTCCACCCCAAGGGCACGCTCGCCAAGGACCTTCCCTACCGCATCGAGGGCGACAAGGCCTACGGTCCCGGCATCTACGACATGAAGGGCGGCGCTTACCTCGCGCTCTGCGCCTATCGTCTGCTTGCCGCCGGGCCGACACCGAACGGGCTGCCGATTCGGTTCCTTTACGTCGCCGACGAGGAGATGGGCAGCCGCACGTCGCGCCACCTGATCGAGAGGGAAGCCGAGCGCGCCAAGTACGTACTCGTCACCGAGCCGGCGCGTCAGGGCGGCAAGGTCGTCACCGGACGCAAAGGCGTCGGCCGCTACGAGATGCGCGCGCGCGGACGACCCGCTCACTCCGGCGGCGCCCATCAGGATGGGCGCAATGCCATCGTCGAGATCGCGCGGCAGGCGGCGCTGATCGACGGCTGGACGGACTACGGTCGCGGCGTCACGTTCAACATCGGCATGATCAAGGGCGGCACCGCCGAGAACGTCGTCCCCGAACATTGCACGGCGACGATCGATATGCGCGTCCAGACCATGGCCGATGCCGAGGCGATGGATCAGCGTCTGAAAGCGCTGAAGCCGTTCAATCCCGACATCACGCTGACGGTCGAGGGCGGGCTCAACCGGCCGCCTTTCGAGAAGAACGCCGGAATCGTCGCGCTGTTCGCGCACGCCAAGGGGATCGCGGCCGAGCTCGGCTTCGAGCTACAGGATATGTACACAGGCGGCGGCAGCGACGGGAATTTCACCGCCCACAAGGTGCCGACGCTGGATGGCCTCGGCGTCGACGGCAACGGCGCGCATACGCTGAGCGAGCACCTCCTGGTCTCGTCGCTCGTGCCGCGGATGATGCTGCAGAAGCGGCTGTTCGAAACGCTGGAGTAGTGGGCCCGGTTTGCGGCCCTATGCGGCCAAAGCCCTGGCGGCACGGCAGGAGTCTCGTGGACGACCTTGCCCGGCCGCGCATTTCCCGCTAATCCGACCCGGACGATGCCGCCGCAACGGCTCATTCCGCCGCGCCCCGTGCATCGCGATCAATTCTAATTTGTCGCGAAGGAGACACCTCACTATGGCGCGCACCAAGATCGCCCTCGTCGGCGCCGGCATGATCGGCGGCACGCTTGCCCATCTCGTCGGCCTCAAGGAGCTGGGCGACGTCGTCCTGTTCGACATCGCGGAAGGCGTGCCGGCGGGCAAGGGCCTCGATCTCATGCAGTCGGGCGCGGTCGAAGGCTTTGACGCGGCGATGAAGGGCACCAGCTCCTACGCCGACATCGCGGGCGCGGATGTGGTGATCGTGACGGCCGGCATTCCCAGGAAGCCCGGCATGAGCCGCGACGACCTGCTCAGCATTAATCTCAAGGTCATGGAGGCGGTCGGCGCCGGCATCAAGCAGTACTGCCCGAACGCGTTCGTCATCTGCATCACCAACCCGCTCGACGCCATGGTGTGGGCGCTGCAGAAGTCGTGCGGCCTGCCGAAGAACAAGGTGATCGGCATGGCCGGCGTGCTCGACACCGGCCGCTTCCGCTACTTCCTCGCCGAGGAGATGAAGGTCTCGGTCGAGGACGTGACGGCGTTCGTGCTCGGCGGCCACGGTGACGACATGGTGCCGCTGGTGCGCTACTCGGCGGTCGGCGGCGTACCGCTCCCCGATCTCGTGAAGATGGGCTGGATCAGCCAGGAAAAGCTCGATCAGATCGTCGACCGCACGCGCAAGGGCGGCGGCGAGATCGTGGCGCTCCTGAAGACCGGATCGGCGTTCTATGCGCCGGCATCGTCGGCGATCCAGATGGCCGAGAGCTACCTCAAGGACAAGCGCCGCATTCTGCCATGCGCGGCCTACCTCACCGGCCAGTACGGCGTGAAGGACATGTACGTCGGCGTGCCCGTCGTGATCGGCGCCAACGGTGTCGAGAAGATCGTCGAGATCGACCTCAACGATGCCGAGAAGGCAATGTTCACGAAGTCGGTAGCGTCGGTACAGGGCCTCGTCGACGCCTGCGTGAAGATCGCACCGCAGCTGGGTTGAAGAAGAGAAATCCCCTCTCCCCGCAAGTGCGGGGAGAGGGTTAGGGTGAGGGGCGGCGGCATACGCCATCATCAGCGCAAGCTCCCGCCCCTCATCCCGACCTTCTCCCCGTAAGCACGGGGAGAAGGGGAAGTTAAGCCGCCATTCTCACAGGGCGACGCCACATGACACGCAAAGCTATCACCACGCCGAAGAGCAAGCCGATCGGGCCGTATTCCGCGGCCGTTGCGTCCGGCGACTACGTTCACATCTCCGGCCAGATCCCGCTCGACGCCGCGACCAGCAAGCTGGTCGAGGGCGATATCGCCGCGCAGGCCAAGCAGAGCCTCGAGAATCTCAAGGCCATCCTCGAAGCGGCCGGCCTCGGCTTCGGTAATGTTGTGAAGACGACGATCTTCCTGATGGATCTCGGCGACTTCCAGGCCGTCAACGCCGTCTATGCGACGTACATGAACGAGCCCTATCCGGCCCGCTCGACGATCCAGGTCGCCGGCCTGCCCATGGGCGCCCGGGTTGAAATCGAGATGATCGCGTACGCCGGCAAGTAAGCCGGCGTTCTATCCTTGCCGCGAGTGCCGACGGCTCCGCCTACCGGCATCGCGGAACTGCCTCTCCGGCTGGCATTCTTATCTCACGCTCGTCGAGCGCTACCGAATAAGAGAGCGCAGTGGACATGCGGTAGCGGCCGAAGGCCGCGAGGTTGGAATTCGACCGCGAGGTGGCGGCCGCGGCGCGTGTAGGCGGAGCCGTACGCGCCCGCGGCAAAGAAAAGAATCAGCGCTTCCTCAAGCGCTGACTAGCGGCGCGGACCTCGTTGCGCATCTGCTCCCACTTCATCCGCGCGCTGCGGTTGGCTTCGCGCACGTCGTCGGTGCCGAACAACCAGCGCCAGAACCCTTGCAGCGCCGAGCCTAAGCCAATTGCCGGCTTCGCCTCGGCGGCCGGGCGCAGTGCGGCGGCGTGAGCTGGTGGCTGGTAGATGGGCGGCTGCTGGATCGGTGCCGGCTCCATGCGGACGTTGCCGGTGAAATAGCGGGTCAGATGGTCGAGCCGCTCCTCGATCACCTTCAACCGATCGAACCCGGTGGCGATCATGCGGAACTCGGTGGTGCTCTCGTCGCGCCAGTCGCCGATCGCGGACGCCAGCGTGTGCTGGTTCTCGCTGAGACGCACGAAGCCCTCGTGCAGCTCGTCGGCGTTGCGGTCGGACACGCGGGCGGCCGCGGTGACGGCGGCCGCATTGGCCTGCACGACATGCTCGAGGGCCGCTATCCGTCCGCCGATGTCGGAGATGGCGCGCGCCTGGCGGGCGTCCCGCGCGGTCGCGGCATTGTCCGCCGAGGTGAGGACCGTGACGATCGGGCTCGCGAGCGCTTCGGCGGTCGGTATCAGGGGGAGAGGTGACGACGGCGCCTTCTCGGCGACGCTGTTGATCCGCACCTCGATGGTCTTGAGGCGATCGACGAGCTCGCTCCAGCGGCTGCCCGTCTCCCGCGCGCGCCCGTCGAGCGACTGTTCGAGCGACCGCATGCGCTCGTCGAGCAGGAATACCGGCTCGGTGTCGTTGCGCGCGCCGACGACCCTTTCGACCACGCCGACGCGGTCGGCGAGTAGCGCGTTCGAGCGCACCGTGTCGCCGAGACCGCTGCGTATCGTGCGCTCGATGACCTCGAGGCGCTCGGTCATGGCGCCGCCGTCGATCGGCGCACCGGAGATCCGCTCCTCGATTGATTTGAGCACAGCAGCGTTGCCTTCCGACAGCGCACTCCACTGGCGCACCGCTTCGGTCGAACCTGCCTGATAAAGCTTCTCGAGCGACTGGACGCGATCAGCGAGCGCATTCCAACCGCGCAGCGTGTCGCTGCTGCGCTCGGCCACCACCTGCTCGAGGACGGACAGGCGCTGGACGAGCGGCTCCATCATCGCCGCGCCGTCGCCGGTCCGGCCGAGGGCGGATTCGAGCTCCTTGAGGCGCTTGTCGAGCGCCGCCCAATTGCGGGCGCCCTCGCCCATCCCGCTCTGCACCGCCTTCTCGATGGACTGCAGCTTTTCGCTGATCTGGGGCGTCGCACGGAGCGGCTCGGTGCGCTGGGTGAGCTGGCGCTCGATGTCGGCGAGGCGGTCGGTGAGCGCGGTCGAGAGTGCGGCACCGTCACCGCGCTGCAGGGAGATCTCGTGCTGCAGGTCGCGCACGATGTCGGACAGCAGCTTGCGGTCACCGGCGATCTCGGCGTGGATGCCGCGCAGCGCGCCTTCGATCTGGCCGAGCCGGCCGGTCGCGGCATCCGAGAGCAGGAGCGTGTTGACCTCGCGCGGTTCGGGGCGCAGCGCCGGCAGATCGCGCGGATGCCAGTCCGGCGCGAGGCGACGCAGGAGATGGACGGCTGGACTGTCGCGACCGCTCATGAGGATGGCGATGAGCGCATCCTCGACGCCGGCGACGCCACCGCGGCGCTGGGCGATGTCGGTCGCGCGGCGCAGCGTCTCCTCGAGTTCGACCGAGCGGCGGGGCGGACTACCGTCACCGATCATCGCGACGGAGGTATCGTTGACGATCAGGGCCGCGCTCTCGCGACGCAGCCGGCTTTCACTGACGCCGTGCCTCTCGAGCAGGCGCGCCGCGGCATCGGCCCGCGTCAGCGCATGAACCAGATGCTCGAGCCGGACTTCGGCCGCACCGTGCGCGAGCGCGAGGTCGAAGGCGTTGTTGCAGCAGGCGAGCAGTGCGTCGTCGACCCACAGCGTGCCTGAGCTCGCGACGACGGACGGCGGCCGGCGGCCGTTGGCGCCCTCGGCCTCGGCCGGATAAGCCCCGGCGATGCGGCCAGCAGGGACCCGAAGGTCGAGATCTTCACCCCTGTAGGACATGACCGCTACTCCGACGCTGTTCTGGTCCTTCTGACGCTAAGGGCCAGTGAGACCACAGACCAACTGCAACCGTAAAGCGCAGACCCCGAAGTTCCGCGCGCTAGCCCGCTTTCCTGCGCGAGCGTGTGGCACAATAGCGCCTTTCCAAACGCCGTTCGATCCTTCGCCTTCTTTGCTGGGGGAAAACTGTATTGCCGAACCGCGCTCAACGCGGCTGCCTTCCCCGCATGAGCAGCACCAGGGGGAGCGTCATCGCACACGCGGTGGTGAAAAAGCCGAACGCATTGAGGTAGGCGATCAGCGTCGCCTGGCGGGTCATTTCCTTGGACAGCGAGGCCAGGCCCTTGAGGCTCCCGGTATCCCAGCGGCCGAGCACGGAGGGCATTTCCAACACCTTATTGAAGGGTGTCAGCAGCTCGGCGAGATGGGCGTAGTTCATGCCGGTCGACCGCACGATCTCGGCGACACAGACGGAGATGAAGAACGACGAGCCGAGGTTGCGCAGGAGGTGGTAGACGGCCGTCGCCTCCGCGAGCTGGTGAGCGGGGAGTGTCGAGAACGTCGCCGTCGTCAGCGGCACCCAGATGAGACCGATGGCGATGCCTTGCAGGCCGGCATTGAGCGCCAGCTCGACGTAGGTGACATTGAGGTCGATGTGCATGAGCCAGAGGCCCGCGGCGAGCAGCATCGAGAACCCGACCATCATGTTGATGCGTCCGTCGAGGCGGCCGGTGAAGCCCGCGACGAGAAAGCCGATGCAACCACCGACGCCGCGCGCGCCGACGACATAGCCGACGAGGCTGTCGGTGTAGCCCGCCTGTCCCGTCAGCAGCGGCGGCAGCAGGACCATGGGCGTGAAGTTGAGCATTCCATAGATCATCACCAGTATCAGCCCGAGCGCGTAGTTGCGGTCGAGCAGGAGGCGGGGATCGAGGAACGGCCGCGGGCTCGTCAGGCAGTGGGTCGCGAACACCCAGTAGCCGATGATCGCGACGATGAAGGCGATGATGATCTCGTAGCTGTCGAACCAGTCGAGGCGCTGGCCGCGCGCGAGCACGAGCTGCGTCGCGCCGAGCGCGATCGAGAGCGTGATGAAGCCGATCCAGTCGAGCGGCCGGTCGGTCGCGCGCTCTTCGTCGGGCAGCACGGCCTGCAGGCCGAGCGTCGCCGCGACGCCGACCGGCACCAGCGCGTAGAACGCCCATCGCCAGTTGTAGCTTTCCGCCATGATGCCGCCGAGCGCCGGACCGAAGATCGGCCCGAGCACGACACCGAAGCCGAAGATGCCCATGACGCGTGTCTGCTGTTCACGCGGGAAGACCGTGAGCAGGATCGACTGGGTGAGCGGCGTCGATGGCGCGCCGAAGGCCCCCTGCATGATGCGCCAGAATACGAGGCCCTCAAGCGAGTCCGCGGCCCCGCACATGAATGTCGCCACCGTAAAGCCGGCAAGCGACCACACCATCACGCGCCGCGTGCCGAAACGGCCCGCGAGCCATCCCGACATCGGCGTCACGATCGCAGTCGCAAGAATGTTGAACGTCATCGCCCAGGCGATCTCGTCCGCGGTGGCCGAGAACGAGCCTTGCATCTGGGGCAGGATGGTCGAGACGACGAGTAGCGTCGTGCCGTAGAGCGTGGTCGCGAGCACGACCATGACGAGGATCATCGTCCGCCGCACCGGCGTCAGGTCGGGGTGCGCGGTGGCGGCGGTCGTATCCATGGCGGCCCGATCGTGTCGCGGAAAGCGGTTGACGCCACACTACACACGGCGTCGTGCCGTGTGTAGAGCAGGCAGCGCCCGCCCGCGCGCGCGGCTCTAGTCCGAGCGTAGCTCTCAACCGCCCGACTTGAGCTGCGTCGCCATCACCGAGATCGTGCGCTGGTACACCTCGGCGCGGTTCCAGTCGCGGATTACGCCGTAGTTGGCACTGCCCGGCTCCCATGAGCCGCCGCGCTGCCAGCCGTGCCCCTTCAGGAAGTTCGCGGTCGAGGCCAGGATGTCGGGGATGGAGTTGACGAGATCGCGCCGTCCGTCGCCGTCGAAGTCGACCGCATACTTGATGTAGGGGCTTGGCAGGAACTGCGTCTGGCCGATCTCGCCGGCCCAGCCGCCGCGGAGCTGTTCCGGTGTCATGTCGCGCCGGTCGATGATGCGGATCGCGTCGTAGAACTGCGGTGTGAAGAACGCCGAGCGGCGGCAGTCGTAGGCGAGCGTCGCCAGCGAGCGCACGATCGAGTAGGGGCCGCTGGTGTCGGCGCCGAAGTTGGTCTCGAGACCCCAGATCGCGACAACGATCTCGCGCGGCACGCCGAACTGCTGCTCGACACGGTCGAACACCGCCTTGTGACGGGCGAGACGCTGGCGTGCGCGGTTGATGAGCGAGCTGCCGACGCGGCGCTTGTAGAACTCTTCGAAGCTGAGCTTGAACGAGCGCTGGCTACGGTCGCGTCCGATCACGGCCCGATCATACGACACGCCGGCGAGCGCGGCCTCGATCGCGCGCTGTGAGAGCCCCTGCTTCGCCGCCTGGACCCGGGCGGCTGCGAGCCAGCGGTCGAAGCCCTCGGGACCATTGCCGCAGGTCTGCGCCATCGCCGACCCCGGCGCGATCGCGAGGCCGACGAGGGCGAGGACACCGGCTGCCGCCGATCGCGCTCCGGCATTGAAAAACTTCATTTTGACGTCTCTCCCGTACTAGCTGCGGGGCTGGGCGACGGGTGTTCGCCGCGCGGCGCAACATATGGCGGTGGCCGCTAAAGCGTCGGACCTTAAATGCGACCCACGCCTGGACCGACCTCATAGTCGCATTTGAGGTCCAAAGACGCTTTAGAGATCATAAGGTTCTAGAGCAACTTTGGACTTTAAGTTCACTCGCAACCTCGCCGCGAGCCGAGGTGAACTTAAAGTCCGTTGCTCTAGATCCCAAGTGGGAGATGTTGACAATCAGGCTGCGGCGTAGATGCCGGGCTCGTCGTCGGCGGAGCTGAGCGGCATCGGCCAGGTCACGACGTAGTCGACGCCTGAAACCGAGCCGGTACCCGCGTAGATGCCGCTCTCGCGCAGCGCCGTCCAGTGCTCGGTGTTGGCGACGCTGAAACCGACGCCGCCGTAGGCTTCGCCGTCCTTGTAGAGGGTGACCTGGAACGAGCGATAACCGAGCTCGGGCATGTCGGTGGCACGCTGGATCTTCAACGAGCCATTGGCGCGCGCATCGGCAAACCCGGCAAGCTTCGCAGAGCCGTTCTTATGGAGGCTCTCCATCACCCGCTGCTCGAAACTGGCGTCGTCGAGCGTCTGAGGCTCGCGCAGCTCCCACCGTTCGGCGCCGAGTGAATCGAGCCACTCAATCCGGTCCGCGGGAATGCCGGTGTCGGAGGCCGTCGCGGCGGGCGCGGGCGGCGCGTCGATGGTTCCGCGCGCGGGGGGCGATGCCGATTGGCTCTTCGCCCCTGCTGCCACGGAGCTGAAGCGGAGCAGCGCGTCGCCGGCCGCCGAGGACAGTGTCAATCGCGAGGCGCCGGTCAGCGCATTGCCGGAGTGGCGCACGGTGGTTGCAGCGGCTGGCTGCACCTCGGCTGCCGTAACGGCACTGAGCGCGGCAAGCGCACTTGAAAGCGGTGATCCCACAGTCAGCATTCAGTTCCTCCGCCGGCCTTCCCCGCCGGCACGTCATGGCACAAGGAAGCGCCGCGGGTTCGACCCCGACCCCGCGGGCTCCTCACTCAACTCGCGTCTTCATAACCTGGGATTGCCTGCCCGAGTTCTTAAGAGCGCCCGCGGGCCGCACCTTCTTTGCAATGTTCGTAATCGAGACCTTGCCGCATTAGCGAACCCGCGCGACGAAGCACTCGACGCGCTGGCGTCGCAGAACATTGCACGCTTGCGTCGCTGCCGTCGCTTCCAGATCGGCGAAGCGCGCGCGGTACAGAGTGCGCGATCCCTGCGAGACCGGCTCGGTATGGTTAGCGGCGCCGTCGAGCACGCGGCCGGCGGATTGACGGATCGCACGCAACCTTTCGTCGGCTTCTGCCGCCGTTGCAAAGGCGCCGACCTGTACGGCGTAGTCGCCACGTGCGATGGGCGCAGGCGGTGCCGCCGGCGCGGGCGGGGCAGCTCCGACATAGGAGGGGCGGGCGCCCTGCTGGGTCGCGTACACCGCCGGATCACCCTGCTCGAGACGCGCCGCCTGGGCGCCGAGCGTTGAAGGACGGGCGCCGCGGCCGGTATCGGCGAGCATGTAGGACGGGCGCGTCACCTCGCGCGGCGGTTCGCGCAGGACCGGGGCCGGTAAGTGTGCGGCCGCGGGTGCCTGATACCCAGGGCGCGGAGTCGCAGCCTGGCGGCGATCACCATAGGGCGGCACATACATCGGTGGCGGCGGCAGGTCGCCGGTGTCAGCCCGAGGTGCGGGTGGTGTCCGGGCCGGCTCAGATACAACCGGAACCGAGCGCACGCGCGCCATGACGATGTGCGGATCGGCCTGATTCTGCGGCGGCGCGGCGAGCGTCGGCGGCTCGACGAGGCGGGGCATGGATCGTCTAGCGGGTGCCGCCGCGGCCACGCGTGGTGCGCTCGCCGGTGCGGCAGCCGGTGGGCTTGCCGGCTCGGTGCGCGCGATCAGTAGCGGGCGGCGCGACTTGGTTGCCGACGCGCGGGTGAGCGCGCGGGTTAGCAGCGTGCGCATCTCGGCATTGCGTGCTGCGGCCGTCGATCCGCCCATGACCACGGCGACCACGTGGCGGCCATCGCGACGCACCGAGGCCGACAGGTTGAAGCCGGACGCGCGCGTGTACCCCGTCTTTATGCCTTCCATGCCGGAGAAGCTGCCGAGTAGCGTGTTGTGATTGCGATAGGAGGCGCCGGCATAAGTGAAGCGCTGGGTCGCGAAGACCCGGGCATGGCGCGGGAAGTTGTCGTAGATGGCGAGCGCGAGCGTGACCATGTCGCGCGCGGTCGTCACCTGCTCACTGTCGGGAAGGCCGTGCGCATTGCGGAAGGTCGTTGAGCGCATCCCGAGCTGGCGGGCCTTCGCCGTCATGGCGCGCGCGAACGCGGTCTCGGTCCCCGAGATGTGCTCCGCGATCGCGACGGCCACGTCGTTGGCCGACTTGGTGACCAGAGCCCGAATGGCGGCGCCGAGCGGGATGGTATCGCCGGCGTCGAGGTCGAGCTTCGAGGGGGCCACGGCGGCGGCTTGCGCCGATACGCGGATCGGAGTGTCGAGGTCGAGCTTGCCCGCGTCGATCAGTTCGAAGACGAGGTAGAGCGTCATCACTTTAGTCAGTGAGGCCGGATAGCGAGGGGCGTCGGCGGCCTCAGCGTGAAGGACGCGGCCGGTATTGGCATCGACAACCAGGGACGCACGCCGTCCGTCGTTCGCTGCCGCCGGCATGATGCCGACCATCGCGAGACAAGAGAGCAGTACGAGGGTTACGCCTGCGAGAACCCCCCGCCGGCTCGATCGTGCGCGCATGACCTGCTATCCGAACTCCACGCCCGCTGGACGTGTCTGGCCTCCGTGGCCGCTCATAGATCAATGCCCTCGAAGGCCGCCCCGCTGAATATCTCAATTGAAACATCGTTTTGGGGCGCCAATGGGGCATTGGTCCATCGGCCGTGGAAGCCACCTTACAGAAGCCCGCCTTGCGTCCGGTGAAACCGACCGTGGGCATTTGATCGGCATTCTAACGATCGACTTTAACCATACGGGTTGCAGGCCCATTTACAGGCCGTTTTGATGCCGATTTCTGCCGCTACTGCGGTTGGTTGTCGCAACTGCAATGTTGCGATGCAATATTCTGGTTGACATATTTGTGCAGCGCACCTAAGCACTGATATACCGCAGTGAGACGACCGGTGCGCCCCGCATTCAAGCCCCGCATCTCCTTCCGGTTTCCCAGGTTTGAAGGACAGCAGACATGATCAAAAACTTCGAAGACCTCCAGAAGCTCGGCCAGTCGAATACCGACACCGCCATGCGGATGATGGGCGAGTGGAGCAAGGGCTGGCAGACCATCGCGACCGAGATGACCGACTACTCGAAGCGTTCGTTCGAGGAAGGCACGGCCACCTTCGAGAAGCTGCTCTCGGCCAAGACCATGGAGCAGGCGTTCGAGATCCAGTCGAGCTTCGCCAAGCGCGCGTACGACGACTACATGGCTCAGATGTCCAAGCTCGGCAGCTTCTACAGCGAGATGGCGAAGGAAGCCTACAAGCCAGTCGAGAAGGCAATGGCCGCGCGCCGCTAAGCGTCGCCCACGCTCATTGACGTCATGATTTACGAAAAGGGAGTGTGCGCTTTAGCGCTGCTCCCTTTTTCGATTCAATGCGGGACGAGACCGGCGTCGACGTTGATCGCCTGGCCCGTGATGTTGCGCGCACCGGGCGAAGCCAGATAGACGACGAAATCGGCGATGTCCTCGGGATCGCTCGCCCGGCCGAGCGGTGCGTTGGCGACAACGAGCGCTTCCGCTTCCGCGAGGCTCAAGCCTTCTTTTTCCGCCCTGACCCGCATGATTTCTTCCAGCATCTGCGTGCGCACGACGCCAGGACAGATCGCATTCACGTTGATGTTGTGGGGCCCGAGCTGCTGTGCCGCCGTCTTGGTCAGGCTGATCACGGCGCCTTTGCTCGCCGCGTAGACGGCATTCGAGGTGCCCGCATAACCTTTGCCGGCAATCGACGCGATGTTGATAATGCGGCCGCTGCGGCGCGGAATCATTTCGCGCGCGGTGCGCTGAAGGCAGAAGAACACGCCCTTTGCGTTGACGCGATGGATGCGATCCCAGTCCTCCTCCGTCAGGTCCATGATGTGGGCGCGGCGCGTCACGCCCGCGTTGTTGACGAGGATATCGACCTGGCCGAACGCAGCCACGGTCTCCGAAACCAGGCGGTCGATGTCCGGCACGCTGCCCAGATCCGCTCGGATCGCGACCACGCGCGCGCCCTTCGCGCGCAGCGCCGCTGTCGTCTCCGCAAGGGTGCTTTCGTTGATGTCGACGGCGGCGATCGCCGCGCCACGTTCGGCGAGTGCGATCGCCGAAGCCCGTCCGACGCCTTGTCCCGCGCCCGTCACGATGGCCACCTGATTGGCTAGCTGCATGTCGTGCATTCCTCGAAAGAGTGCGTTTGAAGCGAGTCGAATTTGAGGTCGGTTCCCTAGCCGCGCAAGCGCAACAATAGCAGGCTCGCCGCGCCGAGTACGAGCGCGCCGCAACCGTAGATCGCGAATGCCGGTGCGATCGGGAACAGCACGCCCGCCGCGAGCGGCCCGGTGCCGGCGCCGATGTCGCGCCATGTTGCCTGCCGCGCCAGCGCGGGTATCCGTGCGGGGCCGGGGAACACCTGGGCGACGATCGGCGCGGCCAGCGGGCCGCCGGTCGAACGCAGCACGATGACCGCGACGACGCCGGTCCACAGGACAACGGGGCTGCCGCCACTGAGCAGCAACAGCGCGCCCGCCGTCAGCAACGACAGGGTTATGAATGCCGGCAAGGCACCGAATTGCTGTCCGATCCGGCCGCCGACCGGCGCGCATACGATATCGCAGGCGTAGCGCAGCGCCATCGCCGCGCCGGCCGCCAGCACGGCGCCCTTGGGAAAGCTCGCCGCCGCCAACAGCCCGAGGCCGAACATGAACAGCCCGTCGACCGTAAAGCCCATGGAGAATGCCCACAGGCTCATCGGACCCGGCCGCTCGAAGCGTGGCCCGTGTAGCGTGGCCGGCTCGTCCACGGGCGGAATGCGCCGAGCGAACACCAACGCGACGCAGGCGATCACGCCGAAGACCACGAACACTGCGTTGGGGCCGATGGCGAGGGTGATCGGCGCGCCGATCACCAGGCAGAGGGTCGGGCCGAGCGCGATTATGGCGCGGGCGCGCGCGTTGCGCTGGATCGCGCCCTCCATCACCGCGGTCGGCAACGCCTGGTTGGCGACATTCATGGCCGCATACGATAGCCCCCACATGAGGCGGCCGACGAGGAGGATCCAGAGTCCCGTAAAGGTCGCGAAGATCAGCGTCGACACCACCGCCGAGGCGGCAGCGATCATGCACATCGTTCGCGCGCCATGCCGGCTGTAAAGGCGCGCGATCCATCCGTATGACACGATCCGGATCAGGCGATTTGCGGCGAGCAGGAGCCCGGCTTCTGGCAGCGTCACGCCGAACGAGGCGGCGTAGATCGGCAGCAGCAGATAGAGGAGCGTGTCGCCGGGCAATGCGAACGCAAGCGTCAGCGCTGCATTGCGCGATGCGATATCCGCGACTTCGGCGGACATCGCAGCGGCGGGCGGATCTGGCGGTGACGTATCGTTCACGCGGCCGATCCTGATCGCACGCGGTAGCGTTCGACCGCGTCGGGGTCGAATGTGAATCCGAGGCCGGGACGATCGGGCACGATCGCGTGTCCATTCTCGACGACCAGGCGCTCGCGAAAGAGGCCGCTGGTCCAAGTGACGTGCTCAAGCCAGTTGGTGTTCGCGAATGCGGCGAGGATCGAGACGCTCTGCTCGGTGAACAGGTGGTTCGAGATCGGGATATCGTGCGCGGCGGCGAGATGGGCGACCTTGACGAACTCGCTGACGCCGCCGACGCGGCCGAGATCCGCCATCCAGATGTCGGCGGCTCCGTGCGCGAGCATCTCGCGGAAACCGTAGCGCGTCGCCTCCGTCTCGCCGCTGGCGAGCGGCGTGTCGATTGCGGCAGCGACCCGTCCCGAGCCGCGGTAGTCGTACGGCTGCACCGGCTCCTCGAACCACGTGAGATCGAAGGCTTCGAGCTTGCGCGCGAGGCGGATCGCGTGGTCGGCGGTGAAGCCGCGGCTCGCGTCGCACATCAGCGGCACGCGCGGCCCGATCGCCTTGCGCACGGCGGCGACGCGCTCGACGTCCTCCTCGACATGCTTCTTGCCGACGCGCATCTTGACGCCGCCGAAGCCCTGCGCGACGTAGTCTTTCGCCTCGGTTGCGAGCTCGTCCGGCGTCGCTGAAAGCCACAGCCCATTGCTGGTGTAGACGGGGATGCGCGTGTGGGCGGCACCGAGCATGTGCGCGAGCGACTGGCCGAGCGCCTTCCCCTTGGCGTCCCATAGCGCGGTGTCGAGCGCCGCGAGGCCGAACACCGTAACGCCCTTGTGGCCGAGGAAGTAGAGCTCGCGGAACAGCCGCTCCCATACGCGCTCCGCGTATCGGATGTCCTCGCCGACGACGGCCGGCTTGAGGCTCGTCACCATTGCCTCGAGCACCTCGATGCGTCGCCCGCCGTTGGTGAAGAGGAAGCTTTCGCCGGTGACGCCGACGTCGGTGTCCACATACACGAGCACGCAGCGGACGCGGTCATTGCTGACTCCACTCGAATTGAGCGTTGGCTTCGCCAGCGGTATCTCGACGATGACCGTCCTCAGATCGGTGACGCGCATAGGGGTTTCCTCGGTTCTGCTTTTGGCGGGGATGGTCGGGGATGGAGGAACGCGGCGTCAAGCGGATACGTGGGTGCGCAGACCAAGCTTGCGTCGGCCGCCTATTGGCACGCGCCCGCAAACTGGGGCACGGTAGCGGCCGATCAGAGGAGGAAGATGGCATGAATATCGCGCAGCATCCGCGCAACAGCACCCTCGACGGCGCCCTTGCCGAGGCCCGCGAACGTTACGTCGCGGCGCGACCGAAAAGTGCGGGGATACATGAGCGGGCGCGGGCGGTGCTGCCCGGCGGTAATACGCGCTCGGTGCTGTTCTACACGCCCTTCCCGACCGCGATGGCCAGCGGCGAAGGCTGCTTCGTCGAGGATGTCGACGGCCATCGCTACATCGACTTCTGCGGCGAGTACACGGCGGGGCTGTTCGGTCATTCCGAGCGCCGTATCACGGCGGAGCTGCATGCTGCGATCGATCGCGGGATCAACCTTGCCGCGGTCGGCGAGCGCGAGGGGCAGCTCGCTGCGCTGCTTTGCGCGCGCTTTCCCTCGTTCGAGCGGGTGCGCTTCACCAACAGCGGTACCGAGGCCAACATGATGGCGCTCGGCGCCGCGCGGGCGGCGACGGGGCGGCCGCGCATCCTCGCCTTCAACGGCGGATATCACGGCGGCCTGCTGACCTTTGTCAGCGGCGCCGGCAGCCCGACCAATGTGCCGCTGCCCGTGACGCTCGCGGACTACAACGACATCGATGGAACGCTGGCCGCGCTGAAGGCAGGTGCCGGCGACATTGGCGCCGTCATCCTCGAGCCGATGATGGGCTCCGGCGGCTGCATCCCGGCGACGCGGGAGTTCCTGGCTGCTCTGCGCACCGCGACGCGCGAGGCGGGCGTCCTGCTGATCTTCGACGAGGTGATGACCAGCCGGCATTCCGCGGGCGGGCTGCAGAAGATCCACGGCATCACGCCCGATCTCACGACGCTCGGCAAATACGTTGCCGGCGGCATGAGCTTCGGCGCGTTCGGCGGCCGCGCGGACGTGATGGACCTGTTCGACGGCCATCGGCCCGGCGCGCTGATCCATTCCGGTACCTTCAACAACAACGTGCTGTCGATGGCCGGTGGTCTCGCCGCGATGGGCGAGATCTTCGACGCGGCCACCGCGGACGCGCATCACGCACGCGGCGAGAGGCTGCGCGAGCGCCTAAATGCCGTTTGCAAGACGCACGGCGTCGCGATGCATTTCAGCGGCATCGGCAGCATGCTGCAGCCGCATTTCCGCCCGGGGCCGATCCTGCGGCCCTATCCCTCGACGCCGGCAGAGGATGCGCTGCGCGAGCTCTATTTCCTCGACCTGATGGCGGCCGGCATCTACATCGCACGGCGCGGCATGATCGCCATGAGCCTGCCGATCGGCGACGCCGAATGCGACCGCCTCGTCGCGGCGATCGACGAGTTCTGCGCGCTGCGTGGGTCCTTGATGGATCGCGACCGCGGTTGAGCGCGCCAGGCCCCGTGATCATGCCGCTCTTGTGATCGAAGCGCGAGGCGCGCAATCTGGGGTCAAGAAACCACATTGGAGGACGCGCAGATGCCGGAAATGGGGCTCGAGGGGAAGGTGGCGATCGTGACGGGCGCGGGGTCGCGGGCGCCGGGGATCGGCAACGGCCGCGCGGCGGCGATCCTGCTTGCGCGCGAGGGCTGCAAGGTCGCGCTGTTCGATGCCAGCGAGGAACTCGGCGCGGCGACACGGCAGATGATCGATGCCGAAGGCCTGACATCGAAGGTCATCGTCGCGAACGTCGCCGATCAGGCCTCGTGCGCGGCGGGCGTGAAAGCGGTCGTCGACGCGTGGGGGCGGGTCGATGTGCTCGTCAACAACGTTGGCATTGGCGGGCCGATGGGCAATGCCGTCGACACCGACCCTTCCGCCTGGGACGTGGCCTGGCGCATCAACGTCACCTCGATGGTGATGATGGCCAAGTACGCGATCCCCGAGATGCGCAAACAGGGCGGCGGCTCGATCATCAACATCGCGTCGATCGACGGCCTGCGCGGCGGCAACCCGCACCTGTTCTATACGGCGTCGAAGGGCGCGGTCGTGCAGATGACGCGCGCGATGGCATCGCATCACGGTCCCGAAGGCATCCGCGTCAACTGCGTCGCGCCGGGCTACGTCTACACGCCGATGGTGTTCGCCGGCGGTATGTCGGACGAGCTGCGCGAAGCGCGGCGCAAGAACACGCTGCTGCAGACCGAAGGCACCGGCTGGGACATCGGCAAGGGTGTCGTCTATCTCGCATCGGAGCAGGCGCGCTGGGTGTCCGGGATCATCCTGTCGATCGATGCCGGCTCGATGGCAGGAACTGTCGGCAACACCACGCCGATCAAGGCGTTCGACTGAACACCCCATGGCTCGCGGTCTGACTTTCGAGCAAAGTCGGCCCACAACAACAAACGAAACTTGGAGGAACGGCCCCATGAAGCCCGCGAAGGTCGAGAAACTCGAAACGCTTTCCTGCGATGCCGGCTGGCGCAACTACCATTTCGTCAAGATCACGACCGACAGCGGCATCGTCGGCTGGAGCGAGTTCGACGAGGGGTTTGGCGCGCCGGGTCTCGGGGCTGCGATCCAGCGACTGGCGCCGCGCGTCATCGGCCAGAACGCCAATGATCACGAGCGCATCTACCAGGAACTCTACGCGATCACGCGACCAGCCGCGGGCGGTGTCGTCGCGCTGGCGCTGGGCGCGATCGAGAATGCGTTGCTCGACGCCAAGGCGAAGGGTCTTGGGGTGCCATGCTACGAGCTGCTCGGCGGCAAAGTCCGCGATCGCATCCGCGTATACTGGTCGCACTGCGCGACGTGGCGCATCAATCATCCGAGCTACTACAAGCCGGCGATCACCGATCTCGACGGCGTCAAGAGCATCGGTCGCGAGGTGCGCGAGCAGGGTTTCACTGCCTGCAAGACCAACATCTTTCTCTACGAGGGGCAGAAGAACCCGAAGGGCTACCGACCGGGCTTCGGCTCGCCCAACCAGCCGGCGCTCAACGTCGAGCGCAACGTGCTGCGCAACCTGCGCATGCATCTCGAAGCGCTGCGCGACGGCGTCGGGCCGGACGTTGACATTCTTCTCGACCTCAACTTCAACGCCAAGACCGAGGGTTATCTCAAAATCCTGCGCGAGATCGCCGACCTCGACATGTTCTGGATCGAGATCGACAGCTACAGCCCGGAGGCGCTGGGCTACATCCGCAGCCACAGCCCGCATCCGATCTCGTCGTGCGAGACGCTGCTCGGCGTGCGCGAGTTTCTGCCCTATTTTCGCGAGCAGGCGATGGACGTCGCCATCATCGACACGCCGTGGAATGGCGTATGGCAGTCGATGAAAATTGCGACGCTCGCCGAAGCGCACGAGGTCAACGTCGCGCCGCACAACTTCTATGGCCACCTGTGCACGATGATGAATGCGCACTTCTCGGCGTGCGTGCCCAACCTGCGCATCATGGAGACGGACATCGACCGGCTCGAGTGGGACCATGAGCTGTTCACGCACGTGCCCGAGTTCAAGGACGGCCACCTGATCTTGCCCGACCGCCCCGGCTGGGGCACCGAGCCGAACGAGGAAGGTCTCAAGGCGCATCCGGCGAAGAACAACCAGGGCCTCTTGAACTACGGCGCGCGCAAGAGCTGAGCGGGTGCTCATTCACCAGAGCGCGCGCAGCGCCAGATAACAGCCGAGTACGAGCAGGCCGCCAAAGAAGCAGCGGCGGAAGACGTGCGCGGAGAGTTGAACACGCACGGTCTGGCCGATCCACATGCCGATGCAAGCTACGGCAAGCGCGAGCAGCGTCGGCCAGGCGACGCTGATGTCCAACGCTCCCGCTGCGGCGACGTTCACCGCGAGCGCCAGCGTCGAGACCGTGAACGAGAGCCCGAGCGCCTGCACCAGGTCCTCCTTCTGGAGACCGATCGCCTGCAGGTACGGAACCGCTGGGATGACGAACACGCCGGTCGCGGCGGTGATGACGCCCGTTACGGCACCGACGAGCGGACCGAGCCACGACTCGCGCTCGGGCGACACACGAAAGCGGACCGCGGCGAGACCGGTGATGGCATAGGCCGCGAGGGCCACGCCGAGCAGCGCTGAACCGTAGCGGGCGCCAGCGCCGGACATCAGCCCGAGCCCCGCCCAGGTTCCGAGGCAGACCGCGATCATCATCGGCCACAGGCGCCGGATCACACGGCCGAGCGATGGTCCGGCGACCATCTGCCAAATGTTGGTCAGCGCCGACGGCAGCAGCAGGACCGCTGCTGCCTCGACGGGCGGCATGACGAGTGCGAGCAGCCCCATTGAAATGGTCGGCAAGCCCAAGCCGATCACGCCCTTGATGAATCCAGCGAGGATGAAGACGGCAGCGATGAAGATCAGGGTCTGTTCCGGCATGCCCGGCAGATT
>VFQN01000794.1_pt1 | contig 56479 bp, 88 predicted proteins | sample 3512371 | NCBI WGS metagenome assembly VFQN01 (sample SAMN10412370, study PRJNA504923) | tailings metagenome | isolation source: Replicate 2 from Balatoc abandoned mine | place: Philippines: Itogon, Benguet | collected 2017-08-28
ACGGCAAAGCCGCAAAGTAACGGAACCGGAAACTGTCAGCCTGTGGGGAGCGAGGCTCGGGGGGCGGGAGGGACGCCTGCATGCAGTCAAGCTAAAAACGTGTCCCGTGCTGGGTAGAGAGCGGCAAGGCACTCGCAGCTCGGGCGGAGGGTGGAGCTAGTGAGTACCTGTCGGATTCAAGCGTTCAAGCCTCCAAGCAATAGGTAGGCCTGGACACGAAACTAGTGGGAAACCGCGTTGCGCCGTGCATGGTGTCGCTTGACGCGGCCTCTTACGTGCAGCTGTCTGTCCTCACCTTCCAGAACAGCTGGTGGTTGAAGTGCCCTCCGCCCTGGTTGCGCACCTCCGTGTTGAAGGGCTCGGGGAGCGAACCCGTGCCCACCTGGGGCGCAGTTGACGGGAGTGCAGACAAGTACCGGAATGAAAACGGCGAAGCGCGATAGGCAGTACACAATCCCGTACCCCCTTTTGCCACATGCAGGCACACGGAGAGGTCGCTGTCGGGCCACGCAGGCATCTTGCTCCAGCGAAAACCCCTCGCGTGCTGCACCCACACCAGCTTGGGCCACCCCGACTGGTAAGCGGCGCCGGCTGCCATGCATGTCCTCCGTCGCCAACCCCACACGACGCCTAATGCCACCGTGTGCAATACGGTAGCTACTCCGCACTGCCCAACGCACCAGCTTGAGTAGATCCGGCAGCGTGCTGCCCGCCAGCAGCTGTGCGTCCACGGTCCCCTGCGCCGCCGCCTGCTGCACGGCCGCGTTGAGCTTGTCCACGTAGCCCCTCTCGTGCACGTCGTGGTGCAGCTCCATGGTCTGGGGGCAGCAGAGCACATGCGTAGTGTAGTTCCATATTGTCAGCTTCAGTTAGTCTTTTCTCGTTCAGCCCGGCGGAACATGCACCGCTACCAAACGTGGCGTGAGGTGGCAGCAACGCAGCATCTCACGCACGGCCTACCAGGTCGCATGCGGCCTCCTGAAAGGTAATACGTCTCGTAACCCTAATTTTTGCCCTCCTGCATGATCTGCTTGTCTAATCATCGCTGCCCGTGGGTGCACAAGGCGTTCAACAGCTGGACGTGCAGCTTAAAGGGTCAGCAAGGAAACGGCGCTTGGTCACCAGCGAAGGTCAGGAAGGACATGCACAACAAAGTACAGACTACAGAGGCTGGACCCTAGCAAACCCACACGTACAGCGCCCTGCCACGCACCCGGTTGTCAATGACTGGCTCCAACGACGTGAAGTTGTACGGCAGCGGCTCCAGCACGAAGGTGGGCACCGACGCCTGCGTGTCCTGCGGAGTCAACGGCCAAGGGGGAGAGATGCCCACTACTTTACAATTGCAACAGGGCAGCGAAGTCCGCTGGGGTACGACGCTCCCACCAGCAGGGGCTCAAGAAGCACAACACGTAGGCATCAAGTAGGTATGCATGCACTACTGGAAGTGTTTGTGGAAGGAGCCACATAGCAATTTAAGTGGACACTGTTTAGGGACAGGAAGCAGGTCCCACCAGCAGTCGCATCCTGGCAGCTGCCCCCAGCTGCGCCTGCAGAGCCACTAGCAGCACCAGCGGGAGGAGAGCCGCGCCAGCAGCGGCCAGCGCGGCAGCAGGTGTGAAACGACGGAGCGGCATGATTGCAGTAATAGCTATGCGGCGAGGCACAAAGTGAGTTCAGGGAATGGGCGATAAAGCGCTTGAACGTGTTTTGCTTTTCAAGTGGCGATCGACCCGTGGGTCGGGACTCTATTCAAACTATGGCAGGCAAGGAGCTCCTTTGCAACACGCAGGCGACCAAAACAATCCGTTAAATACTTTTTTATGAGTAACGCTGTCACGGCAAAGGGCTAAATACGGTGCGCCGATGTCATCCTGTCATCCAGGCCCGAACCTTTGCACATGTGGCCAGGGCCTTGCGAGGCCCCGTTGGGCAGCGATAACCTCCCGTAATCGGTTCGCAATACGAAGCCTCGAACGTCAGGTGTTGCCTTCCTGCTGGTGCCTAATGTACATCGCCATAAAAGCATTTATGTAACGCTGGTTGTTCCGTGTCCCATGCGCGAATAACCGCCCACGCGGGCGACCCTGTTCTAGTTTTCTTCTCATCACACGCCAACCACCAGTGCACCTACCACGTTCGCTACAAAATTGCGCAAACGGCTCGCACCCTGCGCAACAGCAGGAGGAACTCGGTTCGCAGCGTACCACCTCCCTGCCATCGCCAAGCGACAGCGGCACCAAAAATACACGTCGTCGTAGGCATCAACCTGCATCTGCTTTGGCGGTCATACACGCCTGCAAAAAATTGTTGATGGCGCTACAAACGCAGTGAAGTACCGCTATTGGACCTGTGTGCGCCCGAATCGGGTCCGTGACAAAAGCCCTTCATGCGCCAATATCTTTCGCCCAAACATGTCGCGCCATGCATCTCCTGCACATGTGCAGCTCCCAACACGCAGCACTGCATCTCCATCTCCGCCTCCTACCCACCCCTCCCACCTCCCACCTGCCACACCTCCGCTCCACCCAGCCCTACCACCCTTTCTCTCCCTCCTGCCCATCACCGCCGCCGCTTCTGCACCCCGCCCGCCGCCGCCGCCGCCACCGCCGGCGCCGGCGGCGGCGCGCGCGCCCCCCTCCTGAAGCCTATCCTCTTGCGCGTCACGTCCACGCACAGCTCTGTGCGTGCCAGCAGGTCACCGCACAGGATGCCCGATGAGTAGACGCTGATGTCTAGGCCGCCCATGGCCCCGCTGGATGCGCACATGCAGCGCACCTGGGGGTGGTGCGGGATGGGTAGCGAAGGATGCAAAGAGCAGCCGGCGAGGGTGTTGGGGTGAGGAACGGGAACGGTTGCATGAGCTGTAATGCAGAAAGGTGAGGAGAGCCGAGGGTGGGATGCATGTGGGCCGGAGACTTCGTGTTGCGAAGTGCCGGCAGTGGTGGTACGGAGAGTGGGCGCTTGCACGTCGAGAGGGGTCAGCGGCTGGAAGGGCTGCCAATACACTAGGCTACGACGCATGGCGCCAAGCGCACCAACACGCATGCGCCATTCCAACGCTCATGGCTGTTGACCACAGTCCCCCTCACCTGTTCGAAGCGCACCCCCGCCATGTCCAGCCAGGGGAGGTCCATCACCTGGAGGGCAGGAGGGGGGTAAGGGGCGCATGGCCGGGCTGTTGTGGTTGGATTGCGTGGGTTGCGTTGGAGTGCGTGGTGCCAGGGGGCGCACGACAGGGGCCGCGGAGTTGCACATGCAGCGAGGTCATGTGGGTCTGGTGGGTGCGAACCCCGAGTTCGTGTGTTGTGCAGCAGGACGCCCGCACGCGCGAAGCAGCCTCGACTTGCAAAAACGTCTAACAGGACAAGGACGCAGGACAAGGACCCCCGAGGAACCGGGCGTTGGCAGCGTGCTGCCGTCTCCCTTTGCTCCCCAGCCAACACCACAGCGTCCACACAGAGCATGCACCAAGCCCCCAGCCCCAGTCCCCCGCCCGACTAGATCACCTCGAACTGCACCCTCCCCCTTCGCCGCTCTGCAGCACCCCCGCCCGCTCCACTTACGATACTCCGTGCGCCCACATACCAACATCCCCCGTTCCCCGCCGCCGGCCCCACCTACGTATTCACACAACCTTCCTCGTTAGCAAGGACCGGTGTCCTACCCCTCTGCACCAGCGTTTCAGTGCTTCCCTGACGCCTCACACGGTTTCTCGCGTTTTACGCGTACCCGCTACACCAGAACCTGGGACCCACCTGCAGCTGCACCATGTCCTTAGGCTCCGTCCCCACACCCCGCAGGTAGTGCCCCTCCGTGTGCACAGCAGCCGCACCCGCAACCTCGCCCCCGCCTCCGCCGCCGCCCTTGGTCCCCGCCTTGCTCCCCGCCCCTGCCCCCCCGCCCTGCCTCCCCTGCCCTTGCCCCGGCCCAACACCCGCCAGACCCAGCTCTTTCTGCGCCCGGGCGTGCAGCATGAGGTCCGCGCCGCACGCGCCACTGTCGACCATGAGCAGCGCGGAGAGGGTCGGGGAGGAGGGGTCGCGAGGGTCGGGGAAGGACACGCGGATGTGGGGCAGGTTGGCGATCTGCGGGACAGGGGAAGGCGAGGTATGCGGAAGGGAGTTGAGGTGCGGGGATGGGGTGTCTGTGAAGGGTACAACATGGCTTGTGGGAGGCAAGGGAGGGCAGAAAGCAGTGTGTTGGACTGCAGCCTGCGGTTGCAGGTGGTGTGAATCTAGGCATGTGGCAAGGAGCCTGCTGGAGGCCAAAATGTGTGTTACAGAGTTGGCAAGGTAAACAGTACAGACAATTCCATACGCTTGGCCGGCGTCCCACGCACCAGCTCAGCTGACACAGCGATATCAAGATAACAACCCCGGCTCCCAACAGTGCAACACCAAGCTGCGCTCCTGCAGAGGCCCTGCCTCCAGCCTTGCAACCGCCTGCCGCACTTGCCCTCCACCCTCCGCCCCTCCCTACCATCCCAACCCCCCGATCGGCCCCTCACCATGATCAGCGGGTGCCACTCCCACTCCGCTTCCCCCCTGAACTCCAGCGGGTGGTGCAGCACCGCCTCGAGACGGGTGTACGGCACCCGCTGGGCCGCCCGCCGCCACAGGCGAGCGGTGGCGCTCCGCCCCGCGGACCGCCGCCGCCCGCCCTCCGGCGCCGCCGCCTCCTGCCGCGCACTCCCACCACCGCTGCTGCTACTACTGGTGCTGTTGGGGCCGTCCATGCTGCTGTGCGCCGACGCAGCAGCCGCCACCGCCACAGACTGGGCCTTGGCTGGCGCCACCTCTGCATCACTGCCACTCCCGCTCCCACTGCCCCCTTTTCCCGTCCCCAACCCGTCCTCCTCTCCAAATGCCGGCGTGCTCTGCGGCCGCGGCTGCGGCGGCTGCGGACCACTCGCCACGGAGCCCTGCCTGCCCCACACACCCCAAGCCCCATCTCTCCCCCTAGTCTGCCCCGCCTCCTCGCCCCCGATCTCCTCCCCATCCCCATCCCAGCTCCCAACCGGCGACTCCCCCCCACTGCCGCTGTACCCCTCCTCCCCCTCACTCCCACTCCCACACCCTTGACCCCCGGAAGCCTCCAGCGCCTCCCCTTGATGCCATCCGGCTGCCCCGTGGGAAGCTGGCAGCAGCTGCGGCAGCTGCACCACCGCCCTCCGGAACAGGTCGTAACCCACGATGCCCACCACCTCCCCCGGCGCGCCCCGCACCAGGCCCCCAAGCTCCATCACCATCATGACTGGCTGCGAGATGGACAGGCCGCCCAGGGACCAGCTGGACAGGCGCAGGAAGCGCGCGGACACCTGGGGGAGGAACAGGTAGGCCCGGTGGATGGCGCCGCAGGATAACCCCTACGTGCGTTTGGAAAGACCTGCAGGGCTGGAGCGAAGGTGGGAACGGCCCAGCTAAAGCGGTGCGGCCCAGTGAAGCAGCGCATGGTGCCCGTGCATAGTGCAAAGCGTGTTGGGGGGTGCTTGGATGCAGCAGTCTATTGCTGAAAGCCGCTACCCAGTCCCCACCTTGCCGTTCATGGACGCGGCGTACGTCTCCCCGAACCCCGTGCCGCCCAGCCGCGCCGCCGCCTGCGGTGTGACCACGAAGCCGCTGGCGCCGCTGTCCAGGATGAAGTAGCCGCCGTCCTGGCCGTTCACCACGGGGCGCACCTGGGGGGGCACGCGTACAGTCTAAGGTGCCAGGGAGCCACGGAAGCGCTACGGGGGCACGGGCAGGGCGTGCGGGTGCGCGCCGCAGTGGGTTGGAGGGTGCGCAGCTTATGGGGAGTGGGCAAGGCAGCGACGAGCCTCGACCAGTTCACAGGAAGAAACAAGCAGGGCAAGCTACCCGTGCCTACCCGGCCGCTACCCGACCAACGCCCCTGCGCCTCCAAACCCTTCCGTCTGCCCAACAAGGAGGCGGCTGCTACAGGTACTCGGCCGCAGCCCTGGCCACGGCCCCGCCCCATTCCCCAACCCCCCTTGCCCCTTCGCCTGCCCCTGCCCCTGCCCCACCAGTAGGTGGCCACTGCCCGCCCTCCACAGCGGCACCCGCTGCTGCCCGCTGAACGAGTAGGACGTATCAGCGGGGGTGGGCGGCAGGAGCGGCGCCTCGAACACGCTGCGGCTGGGGCCCGGAGCCGGTCCCAGACCCGGCCCCGGCCGTGACCCAGGGTCTAGACCTGATGCTGTTGCGGTCAAGGGGTACAGCTCCCCGCCCCATTCTGGGGTTGGTCCCTGGAAATTGGGTTCGAGGGTTGAGGGGGAGGAGGGCGGCGGGGTCGGGAAGGGGAGGGGGGAGGGGGAGGGGGAGGTGAGCATGGCGGCTGCTGCTGCTGACGCGGGGTCCTGTGTGGTCGAGCTGGGCTCGGCTGCTCCCTCGTGCGTGATGTAGGCGTGCTGGCCGCCGTTTGAGGCCTTGTGCAGCGCACTGGTCGGGTACACCACCCTGTAGGGGTTCCAGGGAGGGCCGGGGAGGACCGTGGCAACGCTTATGAGCAGCGGACGAGCGAAGAGATGGCAAGCAGCAAGAGGCGCCTGCAACAGGTTAAGGCGTGTCCTTCTCCGTATGGGCAGCCATAGGCCATGCTCAGAAGGTTCACAATGCCCAGCGGGTACCCGGGCAGGCCGCCTTCCGCCGCCGCTGCTGCTGCAAAGCCCAGACCGGCACCGCCACCTCCGGAGCCCCGCACCCACCCTGGCGCCCACTCCTTCCACTCGCCAAACTCCCACGTCTCCGTGTCGGCGCACAGCCGGTGGTCGAAGCCAAGCACGCGCCAATCCCGCCGCCGCACCAACACGCGCACGCGCAGCTGTGGACAGGGGAGGGGCGGCGTTGGGGTCACGGGGGCAACGGGGAGGTGAAGCGCACCTAGCGCAATGGCCGCGCTGCCGCACCAGCATGCGCGCGCGCAGCTGCGTCCGAGCCGGGTGGGGCAAGGGACAAGGGCTTATGGGTTGTCCAACGGTGAGAGACGGTGCACTTCGTACACCGCCGGCCTTTCGTCTACACAAGCAGTGGCGCCGCACCCACAGCGGCGCCCCCTCACTGTGCATGCTGCTGCAGTGTGTTCCAAAGGGTGATGAACAATGCGCCCCTGAGCGGCATGCCCCGGCTCTCAGCGCGGCCTTGTCACCCCTGCACAAGCCAACCGGCACTGCCCCACTCCCCCGACTACCTTGCAGCCCTTGAGCCGTATTCCCAGCGCCACAAGGTCCGCAGCCGCCCCGACGCCAGTACCGCTGCCACCGCCACTGCCGCTGGCACCCGCCCGCCCACGCCCCTGCCGCCCCTGCTCCCCCTCCTCCTGCTCAGCGCCCCCCGACCCCGCATCGGGTCCGCCGGCCTGGAACCGCGACCCGGCCTCTGAGCCGTCCCTGCTGCTGCTGGCTCCGGATCGGCTGCCGCTGTCAGCCCTCCCAGCCGCGCCCTGTTGCTGCTGCTGCTGGCCTGCTCCCGCCACGTGGCCTAAGGGCGGAGGCGGCAGCAGCTCTATGTCAAAGCGGTCCTGCAGGTGCGGCAGCAGCCAACACCCTGTGCGGACGTAGGTGGTGATCAGCACCGCCTGCGGGCGAGGGCGGGGCAAGGGGAGGGGGCACGGGTCGGTGGGGCGGGGTATACGAGGAGTGGGTAGGGTGAAGGCCTGAAGGGGCATTCGACGCAGCGGTCCGTCCCACAGAGCACACGGGATGCAGCACATCACACGGGATGCAGCATGTCTGCACGCAGCAGGCAGGCACCCTATGACACACAGCCTACAGCAGGCACGCACCTCGTGGTCATCGCACTCCATGATGCGGCCCGTGCCGGAGCTGTCGACCTGGGGAGGCGACGGGGGAGGCAAGGAGGGGGTGCTGTGCGTCGTGAACAGGTGGGCATCAGCCAGAACAGCGCGCGAGGCGAAAGGCTGTGCATCTGCCGTGCTTTCCATCGCTGCCACATGTCTGGTTCAATTGGACCGCGCAGTTGCACGGCCACAGGGGCTTGTCGGTGGCCCCTGCATCATCACTATTACACGGCTGCCATGCGCGAACCACCGGCCAGCGCACACAAAGCCTGTGCCCCGCTCGCACCTCCCAGCAGCCGCTTCCCGGCCGGCCGTCGTAGCCCCACCGGAAGGTGAGCTGCTGCCCACGGATCTCCTCCCGGAACGCCCCCAGCCGCCCACTCCAGCGCAGCACCCAGCTCACGCCCACGCCCAGGTGCCGCCCGCGACCGCTGACCACGGCCTGCGGCAGCACATCATGCATGCACGGGCGCAAGTGGGCAAGCATGCCTGGTATGCATGCTGACTGCAGCATTGCGAGGTACACTTTTCATGTGGGTCAGCTGTGGGCTGCAAGGCGTAGAGCGTTGTGCTGCTTGTGCAGCTGTCGTTGGAGTGTGTGCCAGCCCAGAAGGTGGCCGGGCTTGCACCGTCAGGTCCTTGCCAATGACTTTTAGCATGGTTTAGGAGGTTGACGCTGTGTCAAGGGCTGGTTCGTGCAGGTGCTGGGCATGGGGTCGACGCACCTCCGCGTCAGGGTCCAACCGGTCGATGCCGTGCACCTGCCGCAGGGCCGACAGTACCGCTTGCAGCGTCACGCCGTGTCCCTGGGCCGACTGCACTGTCGGCGGCACCGCGGTGGCGATTGTCAACCCGCGACGCTGAACGCTGTGACACGGCCGCCGTGCATGGCACGTGGGAGTCCGACATGGCCCAAGACTGCAAGACTTTGGCGCTGTCGGTAGACTGGTGGTGACGCCTGGCTTCAAGCCATGGGCATCAAAGGCGTGAACACGGATCGAGGGCGTCGCGAGGCCTCCGGCCGTATGCCCTAGAGCTCGTCGTTGGGCCGCCGAAGCCATGCCCTTGCCTTGGGGCAAAAAGCTTGGGTAGTCCTTACTGTGCGGCTACTGATTCAGACTACAGTCGACGAGCGTGGAGTCTGTAACTTGGTGAGCAGGATATCGTAAGCGGTAAGGAGCTGTAGGCTTCGCAAAGGACAGCCCACCAGGCATGATCACTTTCTAACCAATAATATGCATTTTGAACTACTCATGGTTATGGAGACGCAGGGTACTTCTGCACCTGATGACTTGGCAGCATGGGAAACGGGGCTTGCAACTTGGACAGATGTACGCTCGCGCTGTCACGCCTTATGCATACTCAACAACAAGTGCAATGTTCATGCTATACATGCTGCACTGTCAATCACAATGTGACGTTCGTTGCAGCCCTTGATAAAAGTCTCCCCTGTCCTGCCTGCGCGAATGGAGCAGACGAAGCCCTTACTGCCGCAGCCCATCCTTGCCGAAAACGGGTGAATAACTGCATATCCAGACGTTTGTGCGTGCATAGATAGCATGCTCAGCTCAGCTGGGGCACCTGCAACTGCCGCTGCACTGCGCGCAGGAGCTTGGCAGCGAACGCACCTGCGATGGACTTGAAGCCAACGGTATGGTTGTACGTGTACTCTAATTGCACAATTGCGGTCATGCGCAGTCGGTTGCAAGCTGGGGCCCAACTGCTCCGCCCCACTGCTGTCCTTCCCCTTGCGCAGGCCCGGCAGGGCTTGCTCAGCATTGGTTCAGCCTTCCTCTGTAAGTCCCAACATGTCGCAGTGTCTAAACTTGACACAGGCTGTCTTCAAAGGATTGCCGAAGTGCAGAGGCCCCGAAACCTATCCGCTGGCACGTGGCAGTCTGCCACATCCCTCCGCCCCTTCTAGTTGACTCCCTGCCCAGGCCTGCCACAGCTGCAACACGCCTATCCTGTTGTGTAGACTAATTCCGATGAGACAGATAAGTGCAGATAGGCGCATGCTACAGTCCAAGCAAAGCTTTGCGACTGTCATGCCCCCTTTGTCCCCAGATGGCTTCATGGCGGTCACCATGGTGTTTGTGAACAAGATGAGCATGCAGGTAGGTTGTAGCGCATGAGGCACGGGCACGCCCTGGGCGGTGCCGGTGCAAATCACCACACGGCACACCAACACCAACAGCAGCAGCAGCAGCATTATACAAGCACACCACCGACGCCTCAACACGTGCCCGACAGCCTACCCCAGCTCCAACCGTGAACCTAGCACGTGGCCTGTCCAACCTGGCTCCGCACACGGACTTCAGTGCAGGCCTGTACATGCCCCACCCCGCGCCACCCAGTGCCCCTGCTCTGCTCCACCCATCAAACCCCATGCAGCTGCTGCCGCTGGTCTACATTGCCTGTGTGTTGCTGTCCTATCCCCGTTATTTGTCAGCACCGCTTCACCTCGCCGTGTGCCCCCGCCCTAGGCCTCCGCCCTGCATCCTCCCCTTCCCCCACGGCCCCCGCACCCGTGCAGCTGCTCCCGCTGCCCAGCGGGGTCATGGGCCGGGATTTGGTTATGTTTCGACTCTAATTCCAACTCCTTCCTTGGGTTCCTCACTGCAACTCCCCTCCCGCCCCAGCCCCCCTACAGCTGCTCCCGCTGCCCAACGTGGTCACGGTCCGGAATTTGGATGTGTTACGACTCTTCATCCCAACTCCTTGCGTGATTCTCTCATCGCAACTCCCCTCCCGCCCCCGGCCCCGTGCTGTGCAGCTGCTCCCGCTGCCCAACGTGGTCATGGTGCTGCAGATGGTTGCCACCCTGGCGGTGCTGCAGCCGCTGCACAGCGCCGGGGTGCTGGACTTCCCGCCGGTGCGTACTGGTGTTGGTAGCGCAATTGCGTGTGGCAGTGCGTCCTGGTGCCGGCGTTGAGAGGGGCGGGAAGGCGGCTCTGGACGGGGCCGGCGGTGTGCGTAGGCAGGGGCGCTGGGCTTCCCGCCGTCTAGTGCTAGTGCTGGGCGGGGTGGGTGGGGCGCGTTTGGACGGGGCGGGACGGTGTGCGCAGAGGGTATACACTGAGGTGCGTGGCCCAGCTGGCGTGGTCCATAACCCCATGCCTACCCAGGGAGTAAGGGCCGGCTGGGCTGGGCTGGCTGGATGGCTGCGGCTGGTTGTGGTGCATGGGTACCTGTTGGCCTATGCTCTGCGGAAACACTGCTAGCTCTCCCGCGCCCCCGCGGCCCCCTGGTTCTCCCGCCGCATCTTGCCGGCTTGGCTGGGCACCTGGGCTGGTGGGCACGGGCATGGCCCCGCTACCACTCACCACGCCATCCTTACACCTACCTCAACGCAAACCTCACCCCCCAGCCCCCACCCCCGCCCCCGTGCCCCCCAAAGTTTTCGTGGCGCACGTGCCGGCGGCTGCTGGGCATCACGCTGCTGTACACCGCCAACACCTGCCTGGCGCTGTTCGGGCTGCGCTCGCTCAACGTGCCCATGTACAACGTGCTCAAGCGCCTCACGCCCATGATGGTGCTGGCCGTCAAGGTGGGGCAAGCGGGTGCAAGGGTGCAAGGGGCACACACCAATATTAGGGTGGGAGGCTTCTGAACCGCATGTGATGCGTTTGTACCGACTAGATCTGTGCACCATATCTCCTTCCTCTGCCCCGCCTCAATGCCCGGCTACTGCCTGAGAGCACGTTGCAGCCCCGCCTTGCTGGTAGTATCCACCGTCCCGGTTCGCAACAAGCGGTTGCCCTCTTCACGCACGACCCCCAGCTCACGCCCGCTGCCCGCCATTCCCCACCCCCTCCCCCCCGCCCCGCGTGCACAGTCCGCTGTGCGGCGGCGCTGGCCGCAGCCGCAGGTGTCTCTGTCCGTGCTGCTGGTGGTGGCCGGCTGCGTTGTGGCGGGGCTGGGCGACCTGGCCTTTGACCCCGCGGGCTACCTGTTCGCGCTGGGCAGCTGCACCATGCAGGCGGCGTACCTGCTGCTGGTGGAGTTCCAGGTGCGACTGTGCATTGTAGTACGTGGGTTAAGGTACACATACCGTACACCAAGAACCTATCAGATGTGGCACACCGTTCCTGTGGAGACACGCATATACGACAGGCCAGACGCCGTGTCTGCAGCTGGGAGGCACCGGAGTCTCTAGCAGGGGTGGTTGACGAGGCCGGGTGTGGCCCTGACGCGATGGCAAAGAGTCAGCCGGCAACGACTATTACGGAGCCGTACTTTTCGGCTCCTCCGCCTAGCCCACCTGTTCGCCCCCTTGCACGAAAACCGGTGCTGCACCCCATTCCACACTGCACACCGCTCGATGGATACGTACCGGCAAACCTCCCCAGGGCGCGGGCGGCATCGGCACCTCCGAGATGCTGTACTACAACGCGCTCAGCTCGCTGCCCTTCCTGCTGCTGGTGGTCATGGCGACGGGGGAGGCGGGGCAGCTGGCGGGGGCCTACGCGGCGGCGGTGGGGCGCAGCGGGGCGGCCACGCTGTGGGGCACGCTGGCAGCCTGCTCGCTCATGGTGGGTAGTGGTGGGGCAGTGCTCGGATGGCAAAATACAGCGCAGCAACAACGCCCACTCGTGGTGACTGGTGGTGGTTCCGTGCCTGATCGCCCATGGTGGGTAACTGACGTTCAGTGCTGGGTTAGCGAAGTACCGGTGGTTCAGCGCTGGGCTAGCCAAGCAATGTTTCACAACAACGCCGGGATTCTGCGTGCATAGGGTGTTAACGTCGGGGTTCGGGGGCGACCAGGGGCCAGTGATATAGGACGGCCAACCAACAGCAGGGCAGACCTCCAGCACGCGAGGGTCCAGCCGCCTGGCAAGCGGTTTTTCGGGTGGCCCTTGGCCTCCCCACGGCCCTCGAGTGCCCTCACCTGATACGACCTTCCTCTTCGCCTCTCCTGTCGGGCCCCTAGGGCTGCCTGCTCAACTACTCGCTGTTCCTGTGCACCGTCAACAACTCGGCGCTGACCACCACCATCGTGGGGGTGCTCAAGGTACGAATGGGGAAGCGGGAGTGGAGGGAAGGGCGGCTGCTCACTCCTTGGCTCCACGCACGCCGTCTGTGCCAGCCATTCGCACTGCCTGTGTCAAAGGGTGCCCTCCTGCTGGAGACGCCTGATGCTGAAGCAGCCCCGCACGCCCCCCTGTCGTCCTTTTGCGGGCAGGTGTGTACTTGCAACCCTGTTTGCTCAGCGAGTGCCCGTTGCTTCGGGACTAGCAACTCATTCCTCTGGCTTCCCCTTCCCCGCCCCGGCGCCAGGGCGTGGTGGCTGTGGTGCTGGGGTTCTTCCTGCTGGGGGGCGTGCCCTTTTCCCTGCTCAACGTGTCCGGCATAGCGCTCAACACGGCGGGGGCGGTGTGGTACACGGCAATCAAATATATGGAGAAGGACAGAGAAAAGCAGGGAGGGAGAGCAGGAGGCTCGGGCGGGGGCGCGGCCGGCAAGCGGATGTTGGTGGGTGTTGGGTGGTGCGGGGCGGCAAGCAGCTTCGGCCTCTCTAGCATGCGTTGGCTACTGATTGTGCAGCCGCAACAGCACGCACGGGTGAAGCGTTGAGTGGAGTATAGGCTTCGTCTGGGTGCATCTGCATGTGAGGGCATCAGAAGAGCCTAGTCCCAAGTTGCTGCGGCACGCTACAGTGCAGGTAAGACGCGTTGCTAGGTGGCACGTCCTTCTGCGCCGCGAGGTTCCCGAAATGCACGTGTCCGTGCCCTGGTGCTACCGCAAGGTGTCTGCCAGGCCAGGTCTGATGCGCCGCTTTCTTGGTGCGGGCCCCACCCACCCGGCTCCTTCACCTTGCCGCTCTGCGCTTGACCCCCAGGTGTCTGCCAGCGCTGACCCTGTCGCAGCAGGCCAGGGCTGGTGTGTCCGTTTCTCTTCTGCGCCGGACCACGCATGCGCATGCCTGCCCTCTCGTGTTGGCCCCCAGGTGTCTGCCAGCGCGGACCCCGTGGCGGCGTTGGGCCCTGGCGGCAGTGCCGCTGGCCTGTCGCTGCTGGGGGCGGCCAGGGACAGGGACAGGGACGGCGAGGCGCTGCCGCTGTCGAGGCCGGGAGGGCCGCACTCGGCCGGCGGGGCGGGGCCAGGGGAGGCGGCCGGCTGGCAGCAGGTGCGTGGGACAGAGGCATCAAACGGCATCGTGTTGATATACTCGCTGCGGGCCCTGCAGGGTCATTCCCGATAGGGGAGGTAGTTGACAGTGCCTGGGAGGCCGGGGCACGCGCTTTGCAACAAGATACCCTCCAGGGGATACCGTACTACAACGCTACAAAACCCATATTTCCGATGGCTGCATGTGCACGACTGGGATGCCGGGACCGGATTGGAAGCACCGTAGGGCTGGAGCCTCCCTTTACTGCCCTCGCGGGTCCGGAAACATCACGAGGTGCCTGACGTATGACATTCCTCAGCAGTGCCGCAAACACAAGGATGTAAGCCTTCCACTTTGTGCGCTCGCAGGTGTGGGAGCAGCCAGCTGGCGGTGACGGACAGCTGGCGGCGGGGCAAGGCTGGGCGACAGGGGCAATAGGGGGCGCCGGAGCTGTCGCCCGCAGGCACACTCCTGTGTAGAAGAGAGGAGAGGTCGCAGCCCGGGCACGGCAGGGTGTTCCAGGGTGTCCTGCTTACGGTACACAAGCGCTGCCGGAAACTGTACGCCGTGGGTAGGAAGCACTTGAGTGCGTTTAGCATAACGGCACGCTGGCGAATGAATGACCTGCGTAGTCGTGATGAGGACCTGGCGATGTCCTGTGCGAGTGTTTATTGGAGGCTGGCCACAGGCAGCAGTGGTAGCAGTAGATGACCAGGCCTGCGGACCTGTGGAGGACGGTGCCGTGCGCGCTGTAGGCCACGCCTGGCCACGCTTGGTATGCAAGTGTTTACCCTATGTGCCAACGCAGTCTAACGGTATGCTTGCGTGACGGCCAAGCTAGCGCATGATGAGGCAGGGACACTGGTACACCAGAATTTCGACGTGCACCATGAGGGCCGTGTGGTCACATTGAACATTTACGTATCGAAAACTTCCAGAACCGGTACCCAAGCAAGGCGGCCGCGTACGGTACCCGTATCGGTGATGGTCCAGCGGAACCTTCAAGAGCATACTCGAGCGTGACTGTAAGGAGGGAACGATACACACTGGCCGTCACTCTTCATCATCCCTGTCACCCTTAGCTAACTGTCTGCGTGCTACACGACGGCATGCAGAGTACCGTTGTGCGTTGCCATGGATGCCAGGACAATGGATACATTGCTAACTGCTAGACCTCGTTCCATGCACCGTAACCCACGCCCCACCATACTTGGTATTCACGATTGCCAATAAGAATGCAAACACGTCCACTGTGCATACGCAGTGCTCCTCCTTTCCATGCATTGGTCAACAAAATGCGTACGGAGCTACGGACCAAGACGCCTGAGAAGGTCTGCCCAACCCCGGACGCCTGCGGCACCCTCAACACTCCACGGCCGTTGCTGCTCGAACGCTTGGCCCCAAATGGCAGGCACCCTCACCCACACTACCCCAGCAAGCCCTGTCCCCCATGGAGGCTACCCGTCACCACCGGTGCAGACACCAGCGTTTCGGTGACTCACTGACGCCTCACACGAGTTCTAGCGTTTTACGCTACCCTGTCACCCCTTCAGCTACACATCCTCTCCCAGGGGCCCCAGCACCTGCAGCTCCCTCAGGCACCGCTCGTACAACGTGGTACGGCCGCCCCCAGACCCCTGTCCGCACGGCACCATGTACGGCAGCTGCGCCAGGCCCTGGCTAACCGCTCCATGCTGGCCGCTCCCATGCAGGTCATCTTCATCGCTGTCGTTGTCGGGCACGAGCCGCAAGATGGTGGGCAAGCCGTTGGGCCCGTCGTACTGGAGCGTTATGACGCCCGAGAAGGTGCGCACAAACTCCATGAGGTGGTTGGCGAGACCCTCGCCGTACTGCCGTACCGCGGGGTCGTCGTGGCCCACCATGTCGTACACAGCGTCCAGGGTGAGGTCCTCGGGTCGGACCGTACCGCCGGGCGGGGCGGGCGGCGGCGTACCGGTGGCAGCTGCTATGGCGGCTGCCGCGCGTACTGCACGGGACAGCGAAACAGGAACGATTTGTCGGCTTGCATTGGGCTAGGATCAGCACCCGGGCAGAGAATAGCGGTTAATAAGGGACACCGCACTCAACAGGTGTACTTGAGGGGCCAGGCTGATGCTGCGGGAGTGGTACAAAGGTTGTACGCTCTTTCTCACCCATCTCCCCGGCGTATGCGACATTCCCATACATATCCATACATTGCGCGCCACATTGCGCCCACCCCGCGCGCCCCAGCAAGCGTAACGGCAACAGCGACCGCACCCGCAGCAGCACCCACCCACCTAGCGGCTCTCCGAGCGCCTCCCCAACGCGTGCCGCCACCAGCGCCGTGCCGTCCTCGATCTCCACCTCGTCCCCCTGCAGCGAGTGGAACACGCCGCACACGTCCACCCGCAGCGGGAAGCACAGCCCGCCGCCCGCGCCCTGGCTGCCCCCTGCTCCACGTGTGTTGATGTCTGTGCACGCCACCAGCTCCCGCACCTGGCACAGCAGCAGCAGCCCCACATGCTCAGGCTCGGGCTGCGGCTCAGCCCCCACGTGCAGCTGGGGATGTGACTGGTGGTGGGGCTGGGGATCGAACTGGTTTGTGTCGTGTCCGTAGGCAGCGGGCTGGGGCGGGGGTCCTGGGGAAGGATCACGTGGGCAAGCGCTCGGCGCGGGCAAGTGGCCAGGGGAGGCGGTGCAGTTGTCGCCGGGCGGCGTGTGGTAACGCTGTCGTTGCGCATGCGAGCGTGATGGCCCGGCTTCTAAAGGGTTCGCGCCCTGCCATCCACCTGGGGCTGAACCAGGGGTGTCCTGAGGCGACGGGTGCGTGGCGGCCGCCTGCACCAGCTGTAGGCCCCATGCGCCCGTTACCCCACACCCTGCACCCCCGGCCATGTCCCGGCCCTCCCCCATCGGCTCCTCCTCCATCAGCGACCCGACGTCCAGCTGCGTCGCCGGAACCACTCCAACGGGGCCTTCCCCACCCAGGGCCCCATCTAGCGCTGCAGCAACCCCTGCTGGAAAGCCGCCGAGACCCGCCCCTGACCCCGGCCCTTCCCCAAGCGCTGGTCCAGGCCCGGACCGCACTAGTCGCTGCCGCTTCTCGTCGCCGCCTGGCGGCTCCAAAGGCGGCTCCAGAGCCCGCGTCCTGCCCCCACTGCTGCCGCCATGCAACCGCCGACCTGGCCCCGCGTCACAGCCCCCGCCGCCACCGCTGCCGCCTGCCCCCATCTCCCAGGCCCCACCCGCGTCTGCGCCTGCACCCGGAGACGGCCCGCCGCCGTACCGCTCGCTGCAATACTCATACGGCACGTGCCCCGCCTCATCGTCCAAGGCCGCCAGGTCCATTACATCATCCGTATCGAACAGCGAAGCGCCCGCCGACCCACCCCCACCAGCCCTGCCCCTGCAGGGACCCCCAGACCCCTCTGGTGCGCGCGCACCGTTGCCGAGTGCAGGCGGTGCCATGGCGGCAGCAGCGGGAGCAACAGCAGCCGCACCGCTTGACAGTGGACCCGCCTGCGCCAGCGCGGGAGGCTGCGCTGGAGTGCGGCCCACCGCTGCACCAGAGGAGGACAGCGGAGCAAAGATGGGCCGTGGGCTGCTGCGGGCCAGCGGCAGGCACGGCTTCTTGCTGCCGCTCAGCGTGCTGCTGCTCCCGCCCGCGCTGCCGCTGCCCACATCGCCCCCAGGCGGCCCCGCTGCTGCTGCTGCTGCCACTGCTGGTGTACCCGCCGGGGTCACACCTGTGACGATGCTCTTCATGCTGGTGTGAGGCACTGCCGGGGAGGACGCGGCTGACGGCGGCAACCCTGCACCACCATGACGCTTAGCACGGCCGCCGCTGTCCAACCCCGCAGGCCCGCCATGCATGCCAGTGGCAGGGACCCCAGGCGCAGCGGCAGGCAGTGGACCTCCCAAGCGCTTCAGCCTGCTGGATGATGGACGCACATCGGTGCCACCCAGAGCACCGCCAGCAGCACCACCTCCCTCGACAGCATCGCACACTGCACCCGTCATGTCATCCCACGGCTCATCCTGGCGGAGGATGTTCTGCTCCACGTTCCCGGGCGTAGCCCGACGCTGAGCACCCGGCGCCGCTGACGCCCCTGCATCCCCACCTGCCCGTTCCTGCTCCCAGCCGCCTTCCGACGCGCTATCGTCCGAGCCAGCTAACCCACCAGCCGCCCTCCGCCCTGCAGCCGCGTCCGCCGCAGCCGCAGCAGGACGGCCGGGAGCAGGCCCAGCAGACCGCCCAACGACCCCCCTCCTTGCGTTAACCGCAGTGGCCCCATCCCCCTCGTCCTCGCTGCTGCTGCTTGAGATCAAGTCGTACACCGGCGGCCCGCCAGGCACACCGCCCACGCCACGTGCTGGTGGTGGACGCGGTGGACACCCTTGCTGCTGAACGATGCCTGCCGCCCCGCTTGCGCCCCCTAGGTTCCCGCCGCCGCTCATCGAGCCTCCTGCCGCTGTACCCGATACCCCTACGCTTGCGGGCGGCTGCGCAGACCTCACCGCCAAGGGGGCAGAGGCTGACGGCGCTGCGGCTGCTGTGCCCACAGGGGGGAGCGCTGGGCGGGCCAGGGCTGGGCGGGGCACGGTCAGCGGTGTTTGCTGCACCGGCTGCGTGGGCTGGGTCCTCTGGGTCTGCGGCTGATGCTGCTGGTGGGGGTGAGGGTGGTCGTTGTGGCGCGGATGGTTCCGATGCTGCTCTTGCTGCAGCGGTGGCTGCCTGTGGAGCTGGTGACCTTGCGGCTGCTGGAGGGGCACATGTGCGGGCTGCGCTGTTGGTGCCGCATGGGGCGCCTGCGCTGCACCCCTGCCCAGCCAGCCGGAGCTCGAAGGAGCGCCCGCTTCCCCCGGCAGCGGCGGAACAGGGGGCCCCTGCAGCTGTCGTGGAGCTTGCTGTTGGTGCTGCTGTTGCTGCTGCTGCGCCGCCTGCTGCGGGCGTAGCATAAGGCCGTTCGCCACGCCAGGCCCAACCCCAGCTCCACCGCCAAGGCTCCACTGCCGCGCCCCGACAGCGCCCTCCGAGCCCTGCCCCGGACCACCCCGGGCGGCATTCGGTGGCGCAGGAACAGGGGCAGCTGCTGGCGGCCCGCCCGGAACCCCATGCGGCGCAGCAGCACCCGGGTTGCCTTGTTGATGAGGCTGCTGCCCCGCACGTGCCTGCTGCTCCTGCTGCTGCTGCTGCTCCCCCGGAGCCCAGGCAGCCCTCCGTGCCTCGCCGAAGATGTCCCGCGGGCCCGCGCCCGCCGGCCGGCCGACTGCAGTGCACCATGGCAGCAGCAAGGTTACATGCGCAACCGTTGCCCCTAACAGGCAGTACAGGCAGAGGCATCGCCAATCAATTTGCACATCCACTATGCCATTAGGCTCCTGCCTGGCCACCTACCCACTGGCTTGTTCCACGCCGCCACCGCCCGCTGTCTCGCCGCCTCCGTTCGCTCCACCTGGCCCCCCAGCAGCACAGCGTTGCCGGGGCCCAGCAGCAGCAACCCGCGACGCACAGGCACGTCGTGGAGCAGCAGCTGCAGGAGGCAGGGGCGGAAGAGCGCCAAGGTGAAAGGAGCAGGTTGCGTGGGAATGGGCAGAGGGAGGCGAGGGCAATCGGAGCATGAGCCCAGCAGGGCAACAGGCAGGCGTCGGACAAGGCCGCTGCACGTGTCAGTGCAGCAGACCCAGACGCACTGAAACGTGGGGAGCGCAAGACAAAAGCTGTGACCCATCATACTAATGGCTGCGCTCGCACCTTGCTGCCCGCAGGGCAGTCCCAAGCTAGGCTGGGGAGCGGAGAGTACTCCACGGCCACCACCTGCTGGCAGCCTGTGTGTGGGAGCCAGGACATGTGCACGCCTTACAGCGGTCAGAGCCGGGGATAGCCATTCAGCAATTGCACGAGGTTTCGGGCCCTGACCTCCTGTAAGGGCATATGACAATGTGAGCCCCGATCCCTGGCGCGACGCGTTAGGTGCCGAGGCGTGCCATAGTGTTGATGGCGTGGATGACCACGATGGATGTGACAGGGCAGGTGAGGAGGTGCCGCTGACGTGTTGTGTTGATCATTTGAAATGCACGGATGTGACACGTTTTTGTGCTCACCGTCTGTCAGTGCCAGCTTCAGGCAGCGGCTGCCGCCCTCCCCAGTGTATCTGCGTACAGTAACAATGCGGGCGCACTAAGACGCTTCATGGCATTACCGGTTGTGACCAGAGCCCTACCATCAGCTCGCGTGGCACGTCGTCGTAGCAGGCCTGGAATGACCAGGAGCGCCAATCTACAGGAGGGGACTTGTGAGCCACGTGGCGACACTTACCGTTCCTTCGCCGCCGCTGCTGCATTCACGACCTCGTCTACTTGTAGCACGTACCGGCCCTTCAGCACTTGCTTGTGGAGAGACTGCGCCAGCGGGGCAGGAGGAAACGCGTTTTCAGCATGCATGCGAGCTGGGTTGCGGTCTCTGAAACCAAGGGAAGGCAATCTGCTCGTATGCAGGCCGTGGTGACTTCGATTCAGCGAGCAAGGGGGAACTGCGTGAACTTCTGCTGGGCAAGGTGAGCAAAGACACTGTCCCAGAACCTGGGCACACACAAGGTGAACACACGGCACAGCCAAGTACCTTCGCATCCGGCGGGAGCGCCGCTGCCCCCGATTGGTTGAGGTCGCAGAAGAGGAAGGCCGTAAATATATGCTCGAACACCTGAGCCTCTGACCATGATGCAATCGTCGCGTCCCCGTTCGCCGCTCTCAGTTGAGACAGGACGCCGTCCAGCCACTCCGTTCGGACGGATATGCCGTGCTGCTCGCGCAACCGCAACGCCAAATCCATCAGAAGCAGAGACTACTCCAGCTTTGGCCATCAGATGCTTCCAAGCAGTGTGGTTTGTGGTTTCATGCTTCACTGCAGAGAGTGCCACCCTCCGGCGAACAGCGTATACCACATGTATTAAGGTTCTAAATGGGTAAAGCGATTGGATGAAACGGCCATCGCAGCGAAGGAATTCACAGTTCCCGCGCTTTGGAAAGACTGAGTCTTCAGCACTGAGTGCAACTCCTATGTGCTGATATGCCTGTATACTATACAAGGCCTAAATTACACATGTGGTCAGGGCTGTCGCTACCTGCTTGCATCCATGTTTCGGTGGCTACTGCCCAGCGGGAGGTCTCGGACGTCGGAGCAGCTGACCACCACGCCCTCGCATGTCGCCCTCCCGTACACGACGCTGTGGACCAATAATCCCTGCCCATACGGTGTTCGTGTTTCCTATTGTACTTGTCTGAGCCACCACTACATGAACCCAAAGGCGCATCGTACGGTAACCATGCGCCACGTGTCTTGGCCAGGGGAGCAGAGGGGAGCTGCCCTGGTGCTGGTAATCCCTTGCTCACTGTGGAACACGGCCTCACGGCGTAGTCCGTATTATGCCACATGTACAAAAAGCAACTGTCGCTGACTGCGGGAAGCCACTGCATGGTAAGCAAGGCGCACATTGAGCATTCGAGCCTTTCTGACAATTCGTACGCTCATACGGAGATACAGTATCGCTTGCCATCAGAGTGTTACATAGGAAGCAGCATGCCTGCCCACAATCCGCCGACAAGATGCCAGTCGCCTATCGGCAGCAACCCAGGGCATGGGACCACACTTGCTCTCCGTACCTGGCAACCCCGCCAACCGCCTCGGCACAGGCAGGCGAGACCAGGGGTGAGACCCCTGGTAAAAGTGCCAAAGACTCGCCTTGTGCTACCAATTAGGCAGGTTTCCCTTCGCCATCTAGCTTTAGACAACCTAGGTACTAACACGTTAAACGCCCCGAATCGCAGGACGTGCAACTCTCTACGGCCCCCTTCCCGAATCGCAGGAAGCCAAGCACCCGTACGACACGCTGTGGCCGCCAACTGAATCACCGCCTCGCCACTAACAACTTATGCTGTGGCATCACAGCTACGCACGCTGAACCTGACGACAGTATGTCAAAACTGCTAAAGGAAGAGCATGTTGCCTTGACATGTTGAAAAATGGAAGAAGGAAGAGCGCACACGTCATGCGTCGACCAGGGCCAGTGCTACGCACACCTGTAAGCTGTAAGCGGCACACAGCAACCCCGAGACCTCGCAGAGAAGCTCTTAAAGAACGCCGAGAAAGAGAGAGTGTAGGTAACGAAGAGAGACGGAGTCCTCGGCTCTGGCTTTGTGCTGCGTGTGCGTGACGCTGGTTGCACTGCCGCTCCTGCTGCTGGCGGCCAGTGCCTCCACGCGCGCTTCTTCGTCATCGACCACCTGTCGGGCGCATAGGCATTGTTACTCTCTTTTAGAAACACGCGAGTATCTGAAGGCGACGATGCCGCCTGCGCCACGTCTACCTGTGGTCGCTACCGGCATGGGCCAACGCTACGGCTTGCCCTGAGGGATAGAATGGGCCGAACCCGGTCTCAATCCATTCGGCTTACCGTTCGATGTGAAGACGTGGGCAATTCGCGTTGAGGCTCCTGCTGGCGCCTCCTCAGTGTCGACGCACGGCTGGCCATTTCAGCGCGAGGAGTGTTAAGCTATTGTTTGAGCCAGGAATAAGAATGAATACCCCTGTCACCTACAAAGACAGGGGGAGTGCGCAGTCAGGAGAGCAGCGCAACTGGCTTCCCGAGTCGCAGTTCCGCCTTAATAACAGCTCGCCGTACACGTCGTAGCTCGGTGTGTACTAGGCCGCGAACCAGGATAACAATATTGCATATAGCAAAGTGAACCTTCTTCGCTGTGCTATGCGAGGAGTCTCAGACCTGCCGCGCGGCCCTTCAACTTCCACTTCTCCCTCCCGCGCCTCGTGAGCCTGGGTGAATCGGCATCTAGTGTAGATCTTGGTGCCCCCCCCCCCCATAGACCCAGGGGCCCAGTGCGCCAGACCCGCCACCGTAGCCAGCAGGCCTGGGGGCCAAGCCGCTAAACACCAGCATATGCTAGCATTCCAACCGGGCCAAGGAGGACACCAGTATGCGCAGGCCTTTAGGGCTGACACAGTGCAGTCCCTGGCGAAGCTCATATTTTTTAACAGTTGCTGGATCAGTAAATGTTAAACCATCTAATTCACAGGCTAATCCGTCAGACAATAAAAAGCAGCCAGCCTGCTGTAACACTAAAGAATATCCACGGCCTCTCTAACGCATACTAAGCACATAGTCGGTGCAACCCTGCGTCTGACACCACGATCACGAGCCGCAAGCCCTGCAGTCCCATAGGCGTACGTACGTAGGTTCACATGTGCTACGCACGTCACGTCGGACTAAGGAGTGCTCACTTGTGCTTCCCCTTCATGCCTCACATGCAGCTCTACCCACACAGGGCGTCAGCCTACCATCAGCGTCAAGGGTACACGCGCATGGTTCTCAGTGGTCTCATTGTATACGGCTGGCACCACCACCCGCGCACCACAAACGGCTCGCAAGCCGCGCTGAAACGATTGAGTTGAAACAGTGACGATTGTCGACCCCAAAAGGCAGTGTCTTGCGTGCCATGTACGATTACTATGCCCACCTTGTCTCCTGAACGTGCACGTACTGATCATTGCAAGGTCTTGTTAATGCACCTCTTAGCCACCGGCATCTGCCATTTCACCAACAGCCAAACACGTAACAACATCGGTCAGGCCCTGCTAGCACCTGGCACACCAGAACCTACTTGGGATCAGCCGCGCAGACATCAGATCAACGCCTGCCATGTCACAGACACCCAGATTCCACTACACCACACCCGAATTTCTCTCTCCGTAGCCCCGTGCCGCTGGTAGCCGACCTCTCCTCTCATGCCCAAAACTGACAATTTCCGTGGCACGGGACCCTCCCGTGTGCAGCCTCATGCAGCCCCCACCGGCGGCGCGCACGCCGCAGGCGGGACCACGACCGGCCCCGCGTCCGCCACCACACTGGTCCCGGAGGCGGGCGGCAGTTGGTGGGCGTCGGCCGTTGCGCCCTTGGCCCCCGAGCTGGCGGCGGCCGGCGCCTTGGGGGGCGGGGGCAGGGGCAGGGCCGTGCCCGAGTCCGCTGTGGGCAGGCGCTCCATGTGTGCGATGCTGGCCAGCGTGTCGCCGTGCTGGGCCAGGTCCACCTCGGTCCAGGGCCCGATGTTGGTCTTGAAATCCTGGCGTGAAGGGAACCGGTGCGGGAGAGGGGTGCATGCAGGTGGTGTGTACAGTCCCGTGGGGTCAGACGCGTCGGCGTATCAAGATGCGTGGCACAACGGCAAGTGCCCCCACAACGTAAGGGGCAACCCTTGGATGGCTTGCTTCAGTGCACGCAGCTCAAGGCGCCGGCCCTGGCCGCCGTCCGCCTCCCCAGGACCACGCCGCGTGCCGGGGCCCAATGCACTCGTGCCACAAGGTTAGGGGACAAGGTGCCGTACACCCGTTCCCAGTGGGCCGGCCCCCGCTCACCGGCGCCTTGCTGGTGCCTCCCAGGCACTCGGGCAGGTTTTCCAGTGGTATGAGCTGCGTGATGGTGGGTAGGTAGTCGGAGCCCAGGATGGCGATCTTGCGCCGCGTGCGCTCCTCCAGCAGCGGGTTCACCACCGCCCACACCAGGCGGAAGATGGTGGGCGTGTTGATGATGAACATCTGGCCCAGGGACTCGCAGTAGTAGTCCTGCGCGGCGCGGCACGGGAGGAAGGCATTGGAATGGCCATATGCCTGTGCGTGCCGCTGATTGCAAGGCAGGGTGGTGACATAGCAGGCATACTCTAGCGGAGCGGTCGTTGGCTCGTTGCGCTGGCCACGTACCAAGGTGCATTATCGCTCCCCATGGAAAAGCACCAAGGTTGTTGCAGCACAGGTAGTGGAGCTTGTCTTTGCGAGTGCTGAGGACCGGGGCCCGGACGCCTGGCAGGTAGCGTGCCGCCAATCTCGGGATGGAGGCGCACCTGGTCGATAACGGACACGGCGTGCAGGATCTTCTGCGCCGCCGTGCCGAAGGTCTTCATGCCCAGCCCCTTCATGTCCAGGATGACGTCCTTGGTGATGATGGGCCGGCCTGCAAAAGCAACCGCGGCGAGGTAACACACCAGAAGTTATACTCCGGGTCGGCCCGAACAAGGAGCCAAGGCGTCGTTGATTGGGAACTGGGACGTTGGGCATGGGCCGAACGTGTGGGGGCGTATGGCAAGTGAGCTCGGCGCTCAGAAGGGAGCATGACGCAAGCGGCGCAGTGCAGCGGTAAGGGCAGCGGCATCGTGAGCACCACAGCTCGACATTGCGCCTGCTCGCCGTCCTTAAGGTGGGCAGCATTGCCCCGCGCTGAAGTCACCGCCAGAGTGCGGGCCCCTGGACACCTGGTATGCCATGCCATGTCGCTAACCGGCATGCCAGCTATCCGCGCCGTCCTCACCGGCCAGCACGCTGCATGCGGGCAGGATCTGCTTCTTCAGCATCTCCCACTCGCACACGTGGTAGTCCATCAGCCGCTCCAGGGTGGTGTTCTCCAGGATTTTCGCTGCGGCGAGGCAGCACATGGTAGGGTTACAGGCAAAAAACACAAAGCCTTGAGGCGACGCCGTCAACGTGAAACAAGACAGTGCAGCTCCTGCACGACGTGTCCTCACATGCATCGTACGCAGCTCGTGCAATAGCAATGCCCTCGCACTCCGCCTCTCCCTTGTCAACGTGCTTCACACTTAGCGGTGTATCATCTATCTGCCGTTACTGTACCACCCGCCGACCCCACGCGCCTTGCCGCCATACCTGGGTCAGAGCGGCCCAGCAGCTCAATATACACGGGCCTGCCGTACTTGTCCACCTTGTGGAAGAAGTGCGGGTAGTGCTGCGGGCAGGTTTGGGCGGGGGTGCGCGCTGTGGGCGGATCGCGGGCAACGTCGCTGGGACTGCCCAGCAATGCGAATCGACCCCGGGGCTGTCCATGGCCGAATGAGTCAACAGATGGGTAACAGGGCGCGCTGAATGTGCTGTAGAGGAGCTTGAAGGGAGTGCATGAGGCTCATGTGGGTATGCACGGGGCGCGGGGTCCTGAGGGGAGTGCCAGGCGTTGCACATTGGGGCAGGGGTTGCACGTGTGCACCACCGATGGATAGCGCGGGATAGCCAAACACACTACCGTACCATGTAGGCTAAGCCACCCCGCCCCAAGGAATGCTCCTGCGGGGCTGACAGCCCGTGCCGTGTGAGGCAAGCCTACGCTTTCGGCAGGTCGGACTGTGTGCAAACTCACTGCGACGACGGCGTCCTCCTCGTGGAAGTGGAACGAGGCGGGGAGTTGGTCGGTCCCGTGCTCACGCCTCCACTTGGTCATGGTGTTGTACATGACGGTCGCGCGCTGAACATCCCATTGCCGTGCTTTTAGGAAACGCAAGAGTGTCCAGCGGTCGTCTTGCCCCGCGTACAGCGCATTCGTCTCCTTAAGGTGCTGCAGGAACTTGTCGTGTGTGCGCTCCTGTTCTGGCGTCAAATTCATGTACCAAAAGGCATCGGCCTCGGTTTGTGTTGGGGTAGGAGCCATTGTGTGCTACAGAGAATGTGTCCTTGAGGGCACTCCACTATCGCGGCTGCTACTCCTGATGAAATTACATACGCATGTCCAAAGACAAATATTGACTACTAAGGCATACAGACTGCCAATAAGTGTTTCACGCCCTCGCGGACGAAGTTTTTTTGGCGAAGTTCGCAGCGCATATGGTGGCCTTGTTTTGTTTCAAGACTTGTTGTTAGGACTACAATAGTGGACGAGGACAACCCAAAGCATCAAGAACCATGGCGGATCCTGAAAACAAGCTGGTCCCTCCGTCGCTGTCCTATGTAGCAAGACATCAACTTAAACACTAAGAACATTCAGAACACGAATGCACATAAGACCTCTGCCATGCCGCCCCCTTCCACAACAGCACAGACCCATGGGCCCGCCCCACCTGGCCCCACGAGGTAGGTTGCCGGACAACACATTCAAAGCGCCTTGGCCACGCATGCGCTGCCTCCCAAACCCGGTCCCAAACAGCAACAGTCACGCAGTCACAGCCACGCAGTCACAGCAGTGCATGCACCTCTCCCATCCGCACATGCGTCAGGCATTTGCCAGGATCCCCTGAAGCCTTGCTTGCATCTGCTTGTTAGCATGCCGCACAGCGCCTGTCCACAGCCTCATCAGTCCAGCAGCAGCTCACTCGTCATCGTCCGCGAGGATCTCCTCCACAACCATGTCCCCGTCCTGGCCACCTGCGCCGCTACCGCCGACAGCACCACCTGCATTCGGACAGCGCCACAACGAACCAGGCTTTGTGTCACGTTGGCAGGTACACGTGTACGGTAACTACATACTGCCGGCAGTGCTACGCGTTATCAACGCCTGCGCCTACTGCCGGGCCGTGTTACACGGCGCAACGTACCTGGTAGGCCCTCGTTGAACGTACGCTTCCGCCCCCTTCGCGCTCTCCCGTCCAGCCACCGTCGCTTGTACACAGGCAGCTCCAGCTCGGTGCGTCGCAGCATGTGTGCGATCTGCCGGGAAAGGGAGCGTGCCAGCCGCCGCACAAGTCACCCAGTCTGAGCTTCTGTGAATGGCGTAATGGAAAGCCCAACGTACGCATGGGCATGGGCGCCTGTGTGCTTAGTAATTCTCGGGACTACGTCGGTGTGTAAAACAGAACCTTGGGTCGTGCAGACGCAGCATACCAACCGCTCCGTGCACGATGTGCAGGCGCAACGGCTTTGATGCTGGCAGGTGACACAAGCATAGCATATAAGGCAGTCCTGAGCAGCGGCTTGTTCACCGTATCTCCTGGCCCACTGGTAGGCAACACGGCAAGCCTCCGTCGGGTGGGAAGAGGGTCGGCGCACCGCTAGCCCCCCCTTCCTAAACGCGATTGCACCTGTGCGCTAAAGCCCCGACTTACGTCATCCCGGAACGGCTTGAGTATCCGTTTGTCCTTCTGGGCTTCATGGTTCCACATCACTTGATTCACGTCGTTTTTGGCCATCAGGAACCTGCGGCACACGAAGCCGGGGAGCAGCCCGCCGCCCGCCGCCCCCTCCCCTGCGCCCCCAAGCGACACGGGGCCGAGGTCCGCGCCGGGCAGAGTCCAAACCTGTGAGCCGCGAAACGGGCACCACGTGTGGTAAGTGCAACTGCACACCAAGCGCTTGCGCAAGAGTTGCTGGTTGGCTAAGCACGGCGTGCGAGGCGTGCCCAGGTGCCGCACCCTAGGTGCTGTCCCCTGGACCATGGAATGCATTGGGCCGGCGGACTCCAAATGATGTAGCCGTGCTGCAGCCGTGCCGTGCAGATGACCGGTATCTTCCTTATGGACGGCATACCTTGATCTCGTGCACAAACGTCGCAGCCTCGGTTTCATCCTCGTGATTGGACATAAGCAGCTGTGAGGGGTTCCGGAATAGGGGTTTGCACAGTGTATCAGGATGCTGTGCAGAGGCGTCGCCTTTGCGGCTTTAACCAGGCACGACTAAGAAGCAATTTACGCAGCTGAACTGCCGAACTGCCGAAACGCACCCACCTCCTTGAACTTGCCCGTGTCCGACCTGCACCTGGAGAAGGTGGCCCTGCTCGCCACCAAGCCGTCAGTGGGCAGCCCCTTCTCGGCCAGGTCCGTGCATCGGTAGTACCACACCACCTTTGCCTGGAGATTAGCGGGGTCATCCAATACCAGCTGGGAGGGGTTCGGAAAGGGGCGGGGCCACAGGGGGCAGGAGACAGAGTAGTAGGTGTGGCTGTGGGTGTGAGGAAACGACGGCAGTGTCGGAGTGCCCCAGCTTGACAGGAGCGGGGTCGTACCAACTGAAGGCCAGGGAGGGCGAGGGCAGAGGACTGGCAAAAATGGTTAACCGGTGTGTCTTAGGTGCAGGGAAGGCAAAGCAGGGCTTCGTGACAGCGGGAGGAGCAGAAGCATAATGGCAGGACGCCGGAGTAGCAGCGCATGTGGTGCAGCAAAGACATGCTGGGGTGGCACACTGACGGCTGGGGAGGAGAGCTGGAGGCCGACAGCGGGGACACAGGTGGCAGGGTGGGAAGGCAGCAGAAAAAGGGGAGGAGGGATGCGTGGGTGCCGGGTAGGGCAGACGCAGGATGGTAAGGCCTTAGTAACGGGTAGTAGCAGGATGCAATGGCCGCCATCAGATGCAGGAATGCGGCAGGGTAATGACGTGGCAAGTGGCGGCGGTGATCATGATGCAGTTGCAGGGAAACTGGGCACGGGGGCACGGGCGGAGGCGGCATGACCCAAAGAGCAAGCTGAAAAGGGCAGTGCCCTGGCAGAGCTCGCTGTACTTCCCTTGCTGCCCAACAAGTACCGGTCCACAACCCAGTTCGCTGCGCCTTTGCCGCAAAGTGTGCGTTCGCCGGCATGGCCTGTCGCACACGAACTGCGTTGAACTACAAAAAGCCTCAAGGGGTGGACCCAGTGCCCGCTGACCTTTGAGACGTATCCCAGGTAGTAGGGCGTGGGCGGCTTCGCTGGGATGAATGTTGTCACGGCGCATGTAGGGCGGGCATGAGGGCATTGTGTTGCATGTCAAAAGCGCACGTGCATGTCGGGCGGTCACAGCCAACGCTCGGCCTGACACGGAGAGCTTGGGTACAGCAACTGCCGTGTGCTTGCCTGGCAGTCGGCAGGGCACACAGGGCGACAGGGGTTGGGTAACAACCGACGCGTCCATCCGGCGTGCATGTGTGCTTTCTGCCATACTGCCATCCTGTCTGTGCAAACAAGCAGCGTGCCCTCAGCGTGCAGACCCTGTGTCGTGTGCGCAACCGTGGGACCCACCCAGGAGCAGATAGGCGCGGTTCACACGGATGCGGCAGTTGCCGGAGCTGGGGACCACTATCACCTGGGGGCACAAAAGGGTGCACACCAGTTGTCCAGGCGGACATGGGCCCGCGGCACGCCTCGGCCACAAATCGCCTGCAGGCAAAGCTTGTTGGGAGACCGCCTCACCTTCTCCTTTCGTCCCTTGCCGCAGTCCTCCGTTATCACGTACGGCTCCTGGTCCTCGGGACTGTCACCAGCTTCAACGTCGTTCGCCACATCATAGCCCATTTTATACCAGCTAACTATTATGGACTATCGTGCCATGCCAGCATGCACCAAACTTCCCGCAAAACAGGTGAAATCAAACGCAAGAAAGCGCTGCGCAACAAGGCTGTGGTCCACCGCCTTTCTGAGAAGTATAGCACACAAGTATACTTTTGATAAGGTTCTGCTCGTCGTGAGCACGGAGCACTGGTGCAGTGACCCAAGGGCCTTGCGATGCTTGGCAATTGAACGTTGGCGCTGAGAGGAGCACCCTGTGTTGTAACCTGTCGGGGTATCTTTTAGCTTAGGTGACCAGCATGCATCTACAAGTGTATAGTCGCTCGGTTTACGTGGGCAGGCTCTCGGGCAACAACTTTCGGGCTCATGGCGCCGGCGCCCGTACTGCCATTGCACTTCACGCAGGACACACCACAGGCACCACACGGTAGGGCGCCTTGTAGCCTGCTCGTTGTTACCTGTCCGTTACTATCATCGTCTCATGGCACCTTCGCGTGGATGGTCTTCCCCCATGTCCTGCCCAGCTCTTCGTGGGTTACCGGGATGGCCCATCCAAACTCCTCATCATGACTTCACCCTGCGCGATCTGGTCTCCCGCCGCATCCGGGCATCCCCTGCGTGCTGCCACCCTGGACTGCTGCCACTCGTCCGTACGCTCCAGGGGGCACCTCCAGTTGAAAGAAGCTTCGCACCAGTTGACCAGTTGAAAGAAGCTTCGCACCCAAAGGTGCCCGCGGTTCTCACGATCTCACCGTGTACTAGTAGGACTCCCAGCTGGATACCGGTAACCCAGATCGCCATATGGTATGGACTTGCAGTCAGGCTTTATGGGCATACCAAAGCATCCTACTGTACATGCAAAGTGGCCATTCCCCGCAAAGCCTCCGCGCCACAGTGATCGTCTCGTGGTCTGGAGGCACGTCTGGAGGCACGAGCGCCGAAGTGATGGTGACCCGTGGTGATGCAATTGAACTGCACGTCCTAGCCTAGCTGGTTGCACCCGCACACACAGTACTTGACGATGCACGATGGAATGGGTTCCCGATCTGTATATGACTTGGCACGGCTACGGCTCCTTAAGCTCCCAATCAATCGCCATGCACCACTACCGACGGGCGTCGCCAGATACGCAGTAAACTGCGTCACTTGTGAACCACGATAGCATATCCCAGACACATGCACGATGCAATTGTCCAGATGCCACCGTGGCACTTGCCAGTCGCACGCAAGCCCCCCAGCGCGCACTGCTACAGCTATCGTGCACCATGCACAACATATGGATTTGACGCCCCTGCATGCTGAAGACTCCTCAGCCGGCCGGAATACCGTAGTGTGGCAGCGGGGGCCCAGCCGCCAGCCAGAACCGCAACATGCGGGCCTATGGCATGCGGGGCAAGGGGGTAGGGTGTGTAGTAGGTGACGCGGAGAGAGAGGCATTGGGGCCAGGGGGCCTTGCAGAGGGCTTCGAGTCATGCACAACAGCATCAACAACCAAGCTTGCTGAGGTGTGGGCGCTCTAAGAAAGATTCCTGATCGTCAAGGGGTGAATTCGTTGAGCCTGCCACCTTGACACGGTCAGCCCCAGGACCTACCATCCGCCGTTCCCGCATCCAGCGTGGGACCAGCGGCTTGCCGTACCACGTGGCTAAACTCGTGACCGCCGCGCCGTCCCAGCCATGCCCACGTGGGCATGCCGTCGCCTGCCATCGCAGCTCGCCCTGAGACGCTGCTTTAGCTGCTCTAGCCGCCGTGCTGCGTACGCTCAACCGTTGGCCCGCCCGTCCCGGCAGCAGGGGTTGGTCGCTCCATAGCCGCTGCAAGCGCCTGCCGGGGGCAGAGGCTGGCTGCCCGGGGCAGCAACTGGCCCTCTCCGCACGCAGCAGGCAATGTGAGCTCTTTTAATGCCCATCTGCTGTTCGTAGGTGCCCCTTTGCTGTTCGTAGGTGCCCGAGATACTGCTCTTATGCCCCTCTGCTGTTCGTAGGTAGCCGGCTGCGCCCGGGGAGCGCCGCGGTACGCCGGGACAACGCCCAACGGCAATCGCCATCCACGGCCGCCAAGCACTTTGCAAACCCTACGTGCGTGGCTTGCGGCCGCCTCACGGCGCCGCTGCCGCGTGCACGGGCCCCAGCGGCGCCGTGTCTGCCAGGCACGTGTCCATCATGGCACGCACCGCCGCGTCCGCATCCTCCCTGGAGCTGCAGGCGGGGTTGAACGCCACCGACAGCGCCGCGCGGCGCGCCACGCAGGCGCGCTGCTGCGCCGCCCAGCGAATGCACATAAGAACTCTGCCATGCCGCCCCCTTCCACAACAGCGCAGACCCATGGGCCCGCCCCACCTGGGCCCACGAGGTAGGTTGCCAGACAGCTAGGCGCATTCAAAGCGCCTTGGCCACGCATGCGCTGCCTCCTCCAAACCTGGTCCCAGACAGCAACAGTCACGCAGTCGCAGCAGTGCATGCACCTCTCCCATCCGCACTTGCGTCAGGCATTCGCCACGATCCCCTGAAGCCTTGCATCTGCTTGTTAGCATGCCGCACGGCGAGAGCTATCCAGAGCTGTCCAGAGCCTCACCAGTCCAGCAGCAGCTCACTCGTCATCACCCCCGAGGATCTCCTCCACAACCGTGTCCCCGTCCTGGCCGCCTTCGACCCCGCTACCGCCGACAGCAGCACCTGCATTCGGACAGCACCACAACGAACGAGGCTTTGTGTCAAGTGGGCAGGTACACGTGTACGGTAACTACACACTGCCGGCAGTGCTGCACGTTATCAACGCCTGCGGCTACTGCTGGCGTGCTACACCGCACGCAGTGCACGTACCTGTTAGGCTCTCGTTGAACGTACGCTTCCGCTCCCTTCGCGCCCTCCTGTCCAGCCACTGTCGCCGGTACTCGGGCAGCTCCTCCTCTGTGCGTCGCAGCATGTATGTGATCTGCCGGGGCAAGGAGCGGGCCAGTCGCAGGATGAGTCAGCCAGTCTGCATTTTGGTGAATGGGCGCTAGGGAGATCTCAAGGAAACGCGTCGGTACGGGCGTCTGCGTGCTTAATGCTGAGTGATTAGTACTACATTCGAGGCCCAGCGAGGTACTGTACGTTGCAAGGGTGTGGGGCCGTGCACTGCCAAAACCACTCGAAGCATTAGTGCAGGCGCAATGGCTTGATGGTGAGGGTGATAGAAGCTGTTAACCACTGCCCTGGACAACAGCTTGCTGACTTCTTACGCCAACTGAAAGGAGACAAGGGAAGCCTCGGATGCGTGGAATGAGGGTCGGCGCGCCCGTAGCTGCCTGTCCCCATGACTCATACGGCCCTTCGCTGCAAGCCCCGACTTACGTCATCCCGGAACGGCTTGCCGACTTGTCTGTCCTTCTGAGCTTCGCCAATCCACATAGTCTCGTTCAGGCTGTCGTTGGTGACCAGGAACCTGCGGCACACGAAGCCGGGGAGCAGCCCGCCGCCCGCCGCCCCCTCCCCAGCGCCCCCAAGCGACACGGGGCTGAGGTCCTCGCCCGGCACCGTCCAAACCTACACAACGAGCCGCGAAACGTACACCAGGCGTACAACTGGTAATAAAGAAGATTTAGCGACGAGTTGTTGGTGGCTACGCACGGTGTGGGATGCGTGCCCAGGTGCCGGAGCCTACGTGTTGCTTCCTGAATGGCGTGACGAACAGGGCATGCGGCCGCTAGTCACCGAGCACTGCTGACAGCACGATGTAGCAGTGCTGCTGCCCGGGATGCACGAGCAGCTGTCCTTGGTGCGCTTGACTAGCCCATTCTCTGGTTCCACAATAATGACACGGCGTCCCGGCTAACCCGGCCGCAGTTACCTTGATGTCGTGGATGAACGCCTCGGCCACGATCGTGTCCTTGTGGTCAGACATCAGCAGCTGTCAGGGGTTCCGGGAGCAGGAGTGAGTGAAAGCCAGCCCAATCCTTGGTCGTACGGTAGTCAGACGCCGGGACAACCGGCATGTCACAACAGCCAGCTGCCTGCCAGGGCTTTGCATCAGTGCAGAGGCCAAGGACTAGAGTGTATTGACAGCGGCTTCAGTCCTGCACCTCCCTGCGACATGAGGCGACCGTCAAAAGCAAAAAAGCCTGGTCCTCCTCTTTCTCCCTCTCCACCCCAGCACGGAACGACCTGCTCCGGCGGCTCTGCCGGGGCGCACCCACCTCCTTGAACTTGCCCGTGTCGGACTTGCACCTGGAGAAGGTGGCCCGGATTGCCACGAAGTCGTCCGCGTCCAGGCCCTTGCCGGGCATGTCTGTGCACCGGTAGTACCACACCACCTCCGCCTTGAGGCGCTTGGGGTTGTCCAGTACCAGCTATAGCAGGGGCTCGGGAGGGAAGGGGCGAATCAACTGGAGTAAGTATTTGTGGGCAAACCGAACGGTAAGGAGTGCAAACAACTCTTGGTAACGCGGTCCTGCCGTCGAGCAGGAAATCACGGGGAACCCATGTCCGTCGGCGCGGCTCCAGCTACCATCAAAATGCGGGAAGGGGCCCACAGGGGAGCAAGGAAAGCAGCACCAGGTGTGGATGCTGGGAGTGTGTAAGTCGGGGCAGTACCACGCCACCCCCGCCCTAAGGTGGGCCGGGCCGTCCAACATCAGCTAGGTGAGGGTTAAAACGGGGGCCCACAGGGCGGCAGGAAGCACAGTACGGGTGTGGGCTGCGGGGATCAGTACACGGCAGCATCGGGGTACAAGCGGCGGCAGCAAGTGATGGCAGCATCGGGGTGCCTCAGCCTTGAGCTACTCGCTCCGGGGCCGTACCAACCGGGGCGAGAGGAGGACGTGGGGCCGGTGACGGGAAAACGGGTTTGCGGTGTCTTGTAGGGGCAGGGAGTGCAGAAGCAGGGTGTTGAAACAGCGGGAAAGGCAGAAACATGATGGCCGGAGGAGGACGCTGGGGCAGCAGCGCATGCGGTGCGGCAAGGAGCTTTTGGGGTGGTCCGATGGCGGCTGGGGAGGAGAGAGCGGGAGGCAGCGAGCGGGGGCAGAGGTGGCAGAGTGTGAGGGCAGGAGGGGCACCGGCGAAGGGATGTGTGTATATCAGGAAGAGCAGACGCAGGATGGTAAGGCTGTGATATCTGGCAACAGCCGGCTGCAATGCGCGACACCAGGTGCGGCAGGGCAGCGGCAGGTCAGGCGTGCAGCAGCGAGCATACCGCAGCGGGAGCATGACAACTGCCAATGATCAAAACGGGGATGGGGCCAGGGGCGAGATGAGCCTATGTTGAAACGAAGCACTCGCCTGGGAGGCCGCACCCTATCCTCCGTGCAACCTCAAGTCAATCCCCACGACCCGGTTTGCTGCGCCGGTTCCCCACATTGTACTTGCACCGGGGCCAGCAAGCGCGCGCCCGACTTACGTCGACGTACAAAAAGCCTCGAGCCATAGGCTCATGCTCCGCTTACCTTCTTGACGTACCCAAGGTAGTGGGGCGTGGGCGGGTCCGCTGGGATGGATGTGTACACGGTGCATGTGGCGCGGGCACGAGGGCATTGCGTTGCATGTCAGAAGCGCGCGTGTCGCAAGGCGGGCAGTGGACCGAACCGCGGCTACCCACAGCCAAAGCTCGGCCTGTCACGAAATCCGGGTGCTTACACCAGTCCCTAGGTGAGCCAGCACGACAGTAAGGGGTTTGGTCATGACCAGTGTGTCCACCCAGGACGCCAGGATGCATGTGGTGAGCTTGTGCCCTATTGCCTGTTCACGCCCGTTTGCTCAGTACCCACCCAGGAGCAGGTAGGCGCGGTTGACACGTATGTAACAGTGGCCGTATGAGTTTGGGACCACAATCACCTGGAGGCACAGGGCTGCATGTCAGGGCACAAGGGTGTGCCAGGTGACCAGACGGACACGGTACAGCGACACTCTCGACGCCTCTCGGGCACCCTCAAGGCACCGGCCGCAAAACGCCTGCAGACATGGCCTTTTGGGAAAAGCGCCTCACCTTCTGCTTTCGTCCCTTGCCGCAGTCCTCCGATATCACATACGGCTTCTGGCTTGCGGCCTCGGGCTGGCTGTCACCGGCTTCAACGCTGTCCTCCACGTCATAGCCCATCTGGTATCAGCTACTCAGTATGACCTATCGTGTCATGTCAGTATGCACTAAATTTCTCGCAGAACAGGTGAAATACAACGCAGAAACCGCTGTTTGCAGAGGCTGTGTTCCACCGCCTTTCCGAGGAGTATGTCACGCAATCATATCTTAGATATAGGGGTTTCGTTCGTCGCGAGGACGGAGCACAGGTGCAGTGACCCAAGGGCCTCTCGTTGGCGTTGTGACGACTGATGCTGGCGTGAAAGAAGACACCCTATGTTGTAACTTGTTGGAGTAGCGAAGGCAAGTCAGCATGCAATTGCAAGTGTTGAATTGCGACAAGTCACTCATTCCCGCGGGGGCCTCAACTTCCGTGCTCAGGTGCCGGCGCCCGTACTGCCATTGCACCTCACGCAGACGCCGCAGCAACCCCACAAGCCCCCGTATATGGTAGGGCGTCTGATCGGCATGCTACCAACTGTGTGCTGGAGTGACCCTGGATGAGCTTCCCATTGCCTGCCCAGCTGGGTTACCAGCATGGCCCTGCAAGACCCAAACTCCTCAGCATGTCGCCACCCTGCCCCACCCTCCACGACCTGCCCCTGCCTGCCCCCACCCTCGCCCCATCCCCTGCATCTGCCACTCTAGACTGCTACCGTTGTCCTGGACCCTTTCCAGGGTGGCCCTCAGGCTGTTGCACATCAGTTTACCAGTCGGCAGCAGCGTCGTACCCAAGGGAATTGGTACCCGTCGATCCCACTGTGCTAGGGCTTCCAGCCTGGATACCGGTAACCCAGATGGTACGGAATTGCAGCCAGGTCTGACCCCACAGGCATGCGAAAGCATCTTACATGGAGCTTGGTCATCCCCTGCAAAGCCTCCGCTTGGCAACGATGGTCTCTTCGTCTGGAGGCACGTGCAGCAATGATTAGTTGTCATCCATGGCGCCTGCTAATGAACTGCACGTCCTGTCCTAGCTGCCTTGCACCCACACGGTGCTCCACACGGTACTCGATGCCGCCGACGGATGATTCCCCGCACATGCCGCTCTGGGTATAAATTTCGAGTATGCTCTCTAAACTCTCAACCATTCGCCATGCAGCACTACGCACGGGCGCCGCCACACACAGCAGTTCACTAATGAATAGCTATGGCATATCCCAGCCACACGCACGATGCACTCGATCACATTTTAACCCGCACGATGCACGTGTTCACATGCCGCCGTGGCACTTGCCAGTCACGTGCAAGCCCAACTGCGCGCACTGCTGCAGCTATCCTGCACTGGGCACAACACAATGGGCCGTCGCCCCCGCCTGCTTGGGATTCCTCATCCGCCAAAGTTGCGGGGCGGCGGGGGTTGAACCACAAGCCGGTACCGCAACAAGCGGGCCTGTGGCACGCGGGAAAAGAGGGTAGGGAGCTGGCACGGTGAGGGTGGTATTGGGGCTAGAGGGCCTTGCAGAAGGCGCCAAGTGACGCACGACAGTATTAGTACCAGTCTGACGCACGACAGTATGAGTAGCAAAGCTGGGTGTAGCATGGGCACACGGTTGTGCTCGTCAGGGTCCCAACCGTCGAGCTTGCCAGCACATGTCAGTCCCGGACGTACCAATCCTTGCAAGCCCATGCCCGCATCCAGTGTGGGACCAGCGGCTAGTTGTGCCACGCAGCCAACGTCGTTCTCGCAGGACAGCCTCCAGCCTGGCCCACGTGATCATGCCGTCGCCTGCCCTGGCAGCTCACCCTCAGACACTGCTTAGATGCGCTGCATCCATGTTGCTGTGTACACACGCCAGTCGGGTCGGTCGTGCCGGCAGCAGACCGCTGCCAGGAGCTCCACAGCGGCAGCTGCATACCGGGCACACGAGGCCGGGCCGTTGGGAGCAGTGACGCGTCCATCCCGCACGCAGCTGGCAACGGAAGCGCCGGAGGGCACCAACGTAGCCCTCGCAGGCCCCTCCGCCTGTGCCGCTGGTAGGTAGCCGAGTGTGGGTAGGGAACGTCGCCGGCCGCCCGCCCCCGGCCGAATGTCACCGTCACCAATGCCTTGACGTATTGCTGCCCGCCTGCAACCCCTGCGCCGCCTCACGGCGCCGCAGCCGCGTGCGCGGGCCCCAGCGGCGCCGTGTCCGCCAGGCACGTGTCCATCATGGCACGCACCGCCGCGTCCGCCTCCTCCCTGGAGCTGCAGGCGGGGTTGAGCGCCACCGACAGCGCCGCGCGGCGCGCCACGCAGGCGCGCTGCTGCGCCGCCCAGCGGTGCGGCATCAGCGGCAGGTTGCCTCGCATGAGCTCCTGCCACGCGGAGCAGTCGCCAGACAGGTTGGCGGCGCGGATCTGGGGTGGGTTAGAGGGGTAAGGGAAGCAGTAGTCAAGGCAGAGGGGAGTGCCAAGTCGTGGGGATCGGTGGACCATGAGTGGGAGGCGTACATGGAGCCGTTAGACTGCGATGGTGGAGTGCGTTATGCGGCAGGTTTGCTGGGATGGCTCTCAGATCCGGTGAGTGCGATGATGTTACGTCGGAGTCTGCGGGGGTGCTGGACATAGGGGTGTAGCAACACCTGTAGAGCACTCTACAACCCCGCAGTGGCACTACTGATTGCTTGTGGCCTGCCTTGAACGGGCCACCTCACGTGGGGCCATCCCGGGGCCGCCCCGAGGCGGACGACAGCACGCAGATGCGCACGCTTCGAGTCATGCCTAGCTCCACGGCCATTCCCGGGCGACCAGCTGACAACAGGCAGGCGTTGCACGCGCGCCTGCAGCTTACCTCTGTGCAGGCGTGCTGTCGGCAGTCGCTCCAGTCCACGCCACCCATGCAGGAGGCGCCCTGCACTCCCCTCCCTGGCCCCACGCTGCAGCTGCTGCTCCTGCTGCTGCCGCCTGCGTGTTCTGACTCTACCGACTCTGCGCCTGAGGTCTGAGCACCCGTTGGTGTCGCCCCCGCGCAGGCCACCTCCCCCGCAAGAGTATCACCGGCGCGTGACGGTGCGTCGGAAGCGCTAGCGCTCGTGGTACTGCTGTGCGTCCCGCGTGTGCCCCCATGCTGGGGAGGCGCCAAGCGACAATCGTCGTACGCGTGTATTAGCTCGTGCGTCATGGCATTGAGAACCTCCTGCGGGAACACGCATGGTGCTGCGGTGCTTAGGATTTGTGGCCCCCCAGCTAGCTGCAAAGCACTTGGTCCAAACAGCAAGCGCAGCCAGCAGCGAGGTGCGGCTAATAGCCTAAGCCCATCTTCTTGACCTTGGAACGGACTTGTCGCTGGAGGGAATGCAGTTGTGTCGCATCGCCCGCTCTGGCGGTACGTGCCTACCTGACGCGTGTGCAACCGATTGTGACATAGAATGATCTGCACGTGGCGACAAGAACATTGGAGCACGCAGTCAAATAGGGCTCTTGATAGGCAGGCGTTATGTGGATGGAGCAGCGAGCGATAAGAATGTGAGCCTCTGGACGGTCGGTCGCATGACTTCATGCATGGCGAACGGCCTCCGACAACGAAGCATGGAGACCGTCCAGCAAGCGAGCCGGCGGTTGTCATCTTGGTGCGTGGGTGCCGATGAGCAACAGCCGGCAGCTAGCAGTTCCTCTCCCCTTCTCCTTCCATCCAGTCCCAGGTCGTCAGCTGCGGCGCATCCTCTCACCGTACGCCCCTCTCCCCTCCGCCAGCCGTCGCGCCCTCCCCTTCCCTTGCGTCTGTCGCGAACCCACACAGCTAGGCACCACACTTCTTGCATTCCAGCCTGCAGCCCTCAGTCAGGCTTGTCACTCCTAGACCCCACAACCGCACCCAGGCAAGGCACACTGAGTCGCTCACCCCGTGCTGCTGCGCGTAGCCGCCCCCCACCGCCGCGTCGCACCGCAGCACGTGGAAGAAGCCGCGACCCACGGGACACCCACTCTGCGAGGCAGCAAACGTTTCGGCTACTTGAGGTTGCCTTACAATACGTTGACACTACAACCATGGCGGCTAGTCGGCTTGGGTGCCTCGTAGTGGGGTAGAGCGGGGTCGGTCTGACGGGATCATGCAGAGGGAAGTCAGCGGGATGAGAGAAGCATCCCGCTACTCGTATGACTCCAAGGGAGGCATCAGGAAGGCATCAGGAGGATGCTATGTACTGTGCAAGTTCCTGAGGACATTGGTGTACGCCAACGCACGTGTGCAGGGGGTGGGTCTGATCCGCACCCAGGTGCCAACCGTGCTACCACGCTGCGGTGGCACTGATCAAGGACGGCCAATGCAGCCCCCTCCCCTCATCATTGAGCATGTAGGGCATGTCATGTAGCCCACCTCTGCCATGGCCCGAACCAGCGTCCCCACAGGAGCGTATGATGAGAGGCCGTCATGCAACACCCGCTCCACGTCGGCACGCGTCAAGGTCTCAAGCGGCCCTGGAAGATCACTTTTCTGGCTGCCTGATATATTTTCTTTTCTGCCATCCGTGTCATCCGTGCCCTCCGTATGGCTCGAACCCACAGCACCAGTCATCTGTGTCACGCTTGCAGGCTCCCCAAACGCACAGAGCCACGTTACAGTGTTTTCTTATGCTGGTTCTCATTGCGGCAACGCTTGCGGTGCAAGCTAATGGCCTTATGGAAAGTACAGGTCATCGTGCATTGCCGCTCATGCACATTGGCGGTCCAGGCGAAAACGGGAGCAACACACAGGTGTTGCCCACGCTGACGAGTATTACTGCTTATACCCTTGCTGTTATCCCTGTTCACATAGTCTGCAACAGGAAGGACTTGTTCAAAGCTTCAACCCTAGCTTGCTGCCCACGCTGTTCTTACTGTGGGCCGCTTTCAACAGGATAAGAGCTTGCAATTGTGTTGAATATAGAAAGACCTCAGGAGGAAACAGACTAGCAGTTGGACTGAGCGCGATTGGACCACGAGAGCGAGCGCTTTCCTGCGCAGACGGTCACCTGTGCATGGCGTCTAGTGTTCTAATACGTGGGCCGGTGCTGTCAGGCCCTGGAGATCTGTCACAGAGATGTCTTAGCAGGCGAGTGGCAGCCAGTTGCCGCCGTTGACGAATTGGTTTTTCAGCTCCAAAGGCTCAGCTTGACACGGAACCGAACGATGCAATCTTGGACATTCGCAGGCTCGCTGCACCTAAGGGTATTGTTGGGCCTTGCATTCGGCGTTGCGCAGCAGCAGTGCAGACAGGTACGCGACCCTTTAACCACCTGCGACCTGCGCGGCGTACTTCCTGGCCAGTCGTAACGAAAGTCTCCCGTGGTGAATTACTAGCACGCTATTGTATCTTCCACTGGCATTCCACTGGGCGGTATGGCAAGGACGGATGCTGGAACCATCACGGTCTCCCGAGTGCAACACGCCGGAACGCACGTCGGTACCCTCCAGCCCCCCTGCGTCATGCAGCCACATGAATTCATGATCCAATCCTCTCGAGACGAACACTAGCAACGCAGTTAGCCCCACTCCTACTGACGTCCCTCCACCACCGCGGCTGCTGCGCCCACACAGGTCCCCAACACCATGCACCGCAACAGCCCCTGCTCGCCCCTCAAGGTCCCGTATGCAGTCGGAAAGCTCCCATATGCGGGTCTCAACGCGGGAAACCTGGATTTCCGGGCGCTCAAGGAGCAGCTGTAGGAGCGGCGGGGCCGCAACAGCGGTTAGGGCAACAAGCAAATGAAGGGCGCGGGCGAGGAAGCGTGGCAGCTGCTGCGGCTGCAGCAGGCGCAGCAGCAGTTCCTCCCGGAGACAGCCAATCAGACGGCAGCAGCAGCAGCAGCCTTCTAGGGCAAGCGCGGGTAAGCAGCCACCTGCGGCGTGGCAGGCCCACCGCTGGAACCCTGGGGTCGCACGGGCTCATACTATATCCCATGGCCCCAACCAACACGCTCGACAACCTTGCACGCTGCACACCCCTCCCATCACCACCCGCCATCGCGTACCGTACTCACTGCTGCAGCTGCTGCCCCCGCGTTGTCGGCCTGTGCGAAACTCCCCACACAGCTGCTGGCCGACTTGCTGGGCAAGCAGGCGTCCAAGTTCTGGCAGCTGTCGGGCAAGTTCATGCCCATGGTGGGGCTGTTCTTCCTGCTGGCCTTCGTCAACACCATCCTGGACTCCCTCAAGGACACGCTGGTCATCACCGCCGCGGGCGGCGGCGCGCAGGTGCTGGTGCTGCAGCATAACCAATCTGCGTCCTAATCGTAGTAACCGATGATATCGTTAGCATGGTGTGGTTGACGGCTGAGCGCTGGCCTGTGCGCTGTCCCTAACCTCCCGCTGTGCACCCTTCCCCTCGTCCCTCAGGTCATCCCGTACCTCACGGTCTACGCCGTGCTGCCGTCTTCGCTCATCTTCCTGGTGCTGTACTCGTACGCCTCGCAGCTGTTCAGGAGACAGGTGCGGGGGGCCGGGCCCAGTGGGGCGGACGGGGCCGCAGCGCCAGGGGCACGCACGCACCGAGCACGAGGAACGGACGGGTGGTCCTGGGCCCCGCCCGTGTACCCAGCCACGGGCTGGCCGGCGCGGCGGTGGGGCCTGGCCGGCAGGGTGGTGGGGCATAACAGCGCTGCATGATGACACGATACCCATCCCCATTCCTCCTCCGCACTGAAACACAGCCCTTTGCAGCATACGTTGGTGCCCCGCACCCAGCCTCATCCCAGTTCACCACACCCCGCCCACCCACCTGCTCTAGGCCCGTTTTAACGGCATCGTGGACTTACCATCCCCGCACCCAACGCTCCTCCCTTTGCACCGTACCCAACTGCAGTCTTACACCCCTCCCATCCCCTCCCCCTCCACGCCCTCCGCTCCAGGCGCTGTTCAACGGCATCGTGGGCGTGTTCATGGCCTTCTTCGCCGGCTTCGCGCTCTTCCTGTACCCCAACCACCACCTGCTGCACCCCGCCGGCTGGGCCGACGGCCTCACCGCCTCGCTGCCGCTGGGGCTGGACGGCGCGGTGGGCATGGTGCGCAACTGGACCTTCACGCTCTTCTTCTGCATGTCGGAGCTGTGGGGCGACGTGTGCCTGGGGCTGCTGTTCTGGGGCCTGGCCAACGACACCACCAGCCTGGCGGACGCGCCCACGCTGTACCCGCTGTTCGGCATCGGGGCCAACGTGGCGCAGGCGCTGGCGGGATTCGTGCTCAAGGTAGGCGGGCGGGGGAGTGGCGGGAGTGTTGTTGGGTACTGGGTTGTGGGGAGAGGGCAAGACGGAGCTGGGGGCGTGGCATGCGGGCGGTGGGGCTAAAGCCGTGCACGCGAGGGCTGCTGAAAGGGGACCCACGCAAGCGCGGGGGGCGGTGACGGTCGGAGGTTTCTGACATCCGTGCGTCATTGCTGCACGTGTTGGCAATTGCACCAATTGGCACGTGGTTATGGCCCAACGATTGCATCTCATCCCTAATTGCGCAGTTCTTCTCGGGGCCGGCGTCGCACGGCAGTGCATCCTTCACCTCTGAGGTCCAGTCGTTGATGGCGGTGGTAATGGTATTCTCCGTGGGGGCCCTTGCCGTACACCACGGCATCAGCATGGCGGACAACAGGGCACGTGCCGACCGGCGGGCGGCGCGGCGGGCGGAGCGGGCGGCGTTGGCGGAGGTGGCCGCCGCGGAGATCTTGGCGCACGTGCCGGGTAACGGCAACGGCAGTGGGAGTGGGAGTGGGAGTGGGAGTGGGAGCGGTGGGGCGGCGAGCAACGGGAATGGGGTGGCAGCGTCGGCGGCGTCGGTTGGGAGCGGGTCAATGGACGTGGCGGCAGCACCGTTGCCGGGTTTAGCGGCGGCGGTGCGGAAGGAGCAGCGGGACCGGGACGCGAGCAGCAGCCGGAGGAAGGGCAAGCAGAGCCTGCAGGAGATCTACACGTGAGTTTTGGGGGCGGCGGCGACGCGGGTTGGCGCAGGGTTGAATGTGGCATATCGCAGCTGGTGCGGTTTTGCGTCGCATGCCAATGCGGCGGGGTACGGACAGCGCAGGACGGCGTAGGAGAGGCAGCTATGGGGCCTACTTGCCATGGAATACGCACGCAAATGGCACACCGTGTTCGCACAGGCCGCCACGGCAGTACACCGTTTCTGCCACAAGTCAAACCCGGAGAGGCACAGCCGTGGTGCAACTCTAGCCCAAGCGCAAGGCGACGCGGGCATAGGCCTAAACATACCGCTCCAATACACTGCCCACTTGTGGGTGTGAAACACTTAGAAGGGGAAGCCCCACGGCATACGCGTGCATGTCCCCAAACCCCGTTTTTTCTCACCGCTGACCTGATGTCCTCCCCTGCCCACACCCGCCCCGCAGCACGCTGGCCTCCTCGGTGCCCATCCGCTGCCTGGTCATCATGAGCGTGGCGCAGGGCCTGTGCACCAACCTCATGGAGTTTGCTTGGAAGAGCCACATCCGCATGCTGTACCCCACGCCGGGCGAGTTCACGTCCTTCCTGGGCGACGTGTCCACGTGGCAGGGCGTGGTCACAGGTGGGTCGGTGACAAGACCTGGGGCGGGGCTTGCAGCCAGCTGCCAGGTCACACCTGCGTGGTGATGGGCTTTCCTCTGTAGCCTTCCCATGATCGCGGTACTGCTCTGCCCAAGGGAGCCCTGCGCGCCCCGCCTGCTACACGACTGGTTGGTAAGGCATTTCGCTGCGCCCCCGGTTCCTTCCTCCCTCCCGGCCAGGCATGCTGATGGTGCTGTCACCCACCATGTTCGACCGCCTGGGCTGGAGCGGCGTGGCGGCGGCCACCCCCCAGATCCTGCTGTACGGAGGGGGCATCTTCTTCGCCGTGGCCATGGCCTACCAGTTCCTCATAGCGCCATGTGAGCCATGGGGGCTTTCGTGACGGGTCTTGTTTCTGGCTCATGCATGGTTTGGTACCCGTGCTGTCGCAACGGATCCTGTTTGGGACCATCCGGTGACGGGTCGCAAGCCGCCGTTCGGCTCAACCAAACGCTCATGTGCAGGACAGCTTGCAGCGCGGCATGCAAGTCCAATTCGGCACAGCCTTGCTAGCTCTAGCATGACAATCGTACCTTTTGTTCGCCCGCGCAGCCGCCGCCACGGCCGCCTCCGCGGCCGGCCTGGCGGTGCTTCAGACGCTGGTGTACGGCGGCGCGCTGCTGTACGTGTTCAGCAAGAGCGCCAAGTTCTCTCTGTTCAAGCCGGCGGAGGAGATGGTGTACATCTCGCTGGACGAGGAGGGGCGCACCAAGGGCAAGGCGGCCATCGACGTGGTGGGCAGCCAGGCGGGCAAGAGCGGAGGCAGCATCCTGCAGCAGGTGGGGGCAGGGACAGGGACGCAGGGAGGGAAAGGCGGGAAGGGAAGGGCCAGGCAGTGGGAGGCGGGAGGAGGGCGGTTGGGGTGGCATTGAACGGGTGCGGCGCGCTCCCTGTCGTGTGTGCCCTGCAGTTGTTGTGGCGGCTCAATATGCATCGCAATCTTCTTGGCAACACGACTGCTCTGTCCCAACCCGTCATTTGCAGGTCCTGCTGCTGCTGTGCGGCGGCGCCATCGCTGGCCAGCTGCCCATCATGGTGGGCGTGTTCCTGCTCATGAGCAGGGGCTGGCTGTCCGCCGTGTCCACGCTGAGCAGGGTGGCCAACTACGGCCACGCCAGCAGCGTGCACTCGTCCGTCACCAGCAGCCACGGCAGCATGGACGAGCTGACGCTGTCGCCGGAGATGGAGGAGCGGCTGGCACGTGGCCGGGCGAGCGGCAGCAGCAGCAGCAGCAGCGGCGGGGATGGGAATGGGAGTGGGAGTGGGAGCGGGCCAGGTGGGGATGGGGGCTCGGGTGGGAACGGGGCGGGGCCGGTGGCGGAGGCGGGGCGTGGGAATGGGAATGGGAGTGGCAGCGGGAATGGGAGTGGGAGGGAGGAGGACGGGCATGGGAATGGGAATGGGCAGCATTCCGGCAACGGGGCGGCGGGTAACGGCAGCGGGAGCGGGAATAGCAATGGTAACGACCGTGTGCAGGTGCTGAACGGGGCGGGCGGAGCGAACGGCCACGCGGCCAACGGGTGTAACGGCCACAGCAGCGGGAACGGCAACGGAAACGGCAACGGGGCGGTGGTGGTAGGCGCGGCCATTCGCAGCGGCATGCCCTCTGCTGCATAAGGGGCCAGGGGCGGTCTCTTTGTGGACGAAACGAAGGAAGCGTGGATGTCAGCCTGGTTGGGGTAAGAGACGGCGCGTTCTGGAGGAGCTGCTGCTGAGGCGCACCGATGGTGCGCAGAGCGTCTTCGGGCACATGGATACGCCGAGAATTATGATAGGAGGCGGAGGGAGAGAGGGCACACCAGCTGCCGCGCAATGCTCTTGAGGCAATCCATCTACGGCTCCTATGCGTAGAATGGCACGGACTGTGCTGCTGGTGGTTCTAGACATACGTCAGGAGCAGGAGGAAGTGGGGCATGCTTTACATAAGCTGTAGCCGGAATCATGGACTACGCCATGCGCCAAAGCGGCACCGGTTGGCCAGGGGACATATCTTACGAAACCTGCAGTGACGCTCTACACTACCTCGGTTGTTATTTGTGGTCACTTTGCGGCGCGTGTCAACATTTTGGTTGCGTTACGTGGTGGTGTGGTAACACTTCAGTTGAGAACTTGAGATGCTATGGTCATCGCATCAAAACGTCGGTTGCAACATATCCCGGACGGGAGCGAAGGGAAGCCGGTCCTGGCGTCATGGCCACCGAGGTAAGGGAGGCCCATAGGATTGTTAGGTACCAGTACTGATTGGCCTTATGCAGTACGGCGCACACCGTACTCGGGCGGGACATGAGCATACGGGTTCGTCCGGGCGGTGTGTTGTGCCTCAGCCAAACGTGCTATGTGCTTTGAGTGTTACGCAGAAAACAAGTGCGGACCGCATACGGTGTTCATGCCATGGCATTTGCTTGTTGGCTGTGGTGTTGCCAAAGCACGCCCATACAATGCAACCTTTGCACGATGCAGTTTGCACGGGCATGGCGTGGAGGAACCGGGCCTAAGGACACTGTTTGAGTGCGTGTGTAGGGAGGGAGCTTAGGTTGACATATGTGTGGCAAGCAGGCAAACGCGACGCCTACAACAGTGGAGTGCACTCACGAGCAGGCGTGTGCGTGTATGTGTGGCATGCCGGATGAATTGAGTGCTACATCCTTACCGAAGTGCAACGAGACAGGATACTGAGGTTGCCAGCCTTTTGGATGTGATGAGGGCAGGCCCGCGCCCTGATGCGAAGCTGCAGGAATGGCTTTTCCACGGCTGCCGTTGCGGTCGGTGGCGTGTCAAGGACATTGGGCGTGCAGTGCGCGATGCAAGGGTACGTAGCTACGTACCGCGCATGCCCAACCGAGTCCCGTGCTGGTCTCTACGTGTGCGATTCTGACCGTTGCAGTGAGCGGGACATTGCGTTGGCTTGGACCCTGGTTGAGCCGCTCTATAGCGAAGTCGGCAGTAAGGCGTGTGCTGGCCGCGTGACGTCAGTGTGCACTGCTCTACCCTGCTCTACCGTGTTTTCCCTTCCATTGAGAGCGGCCATATCGCACTCCTGCACCCCCCTCCTAACCCTTTGCACATGCGCCCAACCCCTCCACATGGTCTATTGATAGGGATCCCTGTCACTGCTGGTTTGTGGTGGCGCATGGGAATCGGGTTCGCACAGTCGCTGGGCTGCAGCTGTGCACATGCAGATTGTGCAGCGATGTGCCATGCCACCAGTCATGTGTCCAAATGGCAGTCATGATTGTAACGAGCTGTTGCCGCCTACAACCGAGTTGCTGCTAATGCATGCAGGAACAGCGTGTACGGGACTGCCAGCGGCTCGGGGGTGCAGGGAGACAGTGGCCGTGACTAAGGCCAGCCAGACCAGCATCTAAAACCCGGAACCAACATGCCCACAGAGCCATTCAAGATGTAAATGTAACGCAGCCAGGCGACCGGAACTACGACACAGTAAGCCCTGGTGGCCTCGGGGCCCTCCACCGTTCAACTACACGTTCCACAAGGTCACCCGAGCCTGAGCTCGTACGGTGTAAAGTAGCTGGAGCTTCAGCAATCAGCGCCTGTGCAAGGCTTGCGGAAGTACTAAGCAGTATCAAGTGCTTATGCAGCCTTCAACGTTCCAACGGTGTGAGGTCCTGGTCAACAGCTTTCACGAAACAAAAGAGTGTCACCACGGTAATGTGGCTACGCGTTGCACCGAAAGCCGAAGCAATAGGATGTATACGTGCACGCCCCAGAAGCCTTTAATAACGAATGTGGACATAAGACAGTAAGACCAGAGAGAGAGAGCACCAGTAAGCCCGGCAGCGCAGTTGTATAGGGTTGGGCATGAGCTCGCACTTCCTCGTCACCCCACCACCTAAGCCGATTGCACCTGACCACCGTCACCAAGAAGAGTCCCACAACCCACACCGTATCCGTGCTGGTGACCATCTGTGATATGTACATACGAAAGCGAAAGAATGAATCTCCACATGCGGTCACGTCGGGGAATGCATCTCGTTGCCCTGGCCAGGTGCCGGGTGCTGCACGACAACTCGACCGGAAGGGGCCCGCTGCAAATGCCCAACTGAAGCCAACGCAGCGACACCCACTGCCTGAGAGCGGAGCAAGCTTCTGCCCCACCACGCCAACGCCTGGACACCCCACCAACAACGCCGCGCAGGGCTCCCATGCACACCAGTCCATGCCATTACTATCTCGCTCCTTGTGATATCACACCTCCATGCCACCGCACCCAACCGCCCCCACGCCACCACCCCAAAGTGCAAACACCAGGGCCATGCAGCCAACCGCAACGCAAGGTTTGAACTTTCGTTCGCACACCACAACCATCAGCTAGCAGTGCGCTCACTCCCGGCCCGGCTGGCCCAGCAGCGCCTGCAGTCGCCACTTCTCCGCCTCCCGCGCGCGGCCCTCCGCCTCCGCCAGCCGCACCAGCAGCTGCTGCTCCCGCGCCACCCCCGCCGCCCGCTCCTCCGCCAGCGCCACCTCCAGCCGCGCCTTCGCCAGCTGCAGTTCACGCATAGCCGCCTGCAGCTCCGCAACCGTCGCGCCAGCTGGCACTTCCCCCACAGTGTGCGCGCTGGGCCCCTGCTCGCCCCAATCACCCCCTGCTTCCTCCACCTCCTCCTCTGCCGGCGGCTCCCTAGCCGGCTGCTGCTGCTGCTGCGTCTGCTCCGACCCCTCTTCACGGGCTGAATCGGCGCCAATGTCCTGCTGTGGCCCCTCAGGCAGCAGCGGTTGTGGCAGGGCCACCAAGTGCTGTGGCTGCTGCGGACCCTCAGCAGCCTGGGGCCCTTGCCGCGGCGGCCGTGGCGGCCGCGGTTGTCCACGAAGCTGCTCACGCACGGCACGTGCCTCGGGCTTCGCAGCCTCCCACGCCTCCTCCTCCTCCTCCTCCTCCTCGAGCTGCTGCTGCTGTGACACCCCAGGAGCCTGCGCATCCGGGCCCTGGGCTGCCGCCTGTGGCCCTTGCGCAACCCCCGCAGCCCCCTCTTGACGTACTGGTGCCGCAACCCTCTCAGCCCCCTGCCCCTCCGCGGATGCTTCGGCAACCCGCGCTGCCATCCCTTCCCCCGAGACCCCATGCCGCTGTTTACCTCCTGGCAACTCCGTCAACCCCACACCCGGCGCAGCCGCCTCCTGCCTTACCGCCCTACGGTCCGTTGGACCTGCACCACCCCCGTGCTGCGACCGGCCTCCTGGCCGCACCCGCCGCGGGCGCGCCTCCAGCAGGACCCGGTGCCCCGCTTCCCCCTGCTCCCCGTCCCCCTGCGTAGGCACTCTGCCCAAGACCACATCCGCCGGCCGCCGCTGCTGCTCCTCCCCGGCATGCCTGGCCTGCGCACCCCCTCCCGGCGCAGTCTGCAGGGGGCTTGTTGTGCCGTGCGGTTCCCCTTCCACCGCCGCCCCGCTGGTCACCGCCTCAGTGCCGTCCTCCTCCTCCTCCTCATTATGGTCGGGGCCTGGGCCGGGGCCACGGGCAGGCCCGCGGTCCCGGGCTAGTCCCGCTATGGTACACGCCGCCATCAGCGTCCGGCTGCCCACCGAGAACTCCTGAGCAGGTGCGGGGCACCGCAGCACGCATGTGTACAGTCAGCCTTGTCGCAATACAGGCGCGCACGAGGCAAGTGCACAGGCATACAATCCCACTAAACACGCACTGCAAAGTTTGTCAGGCCCTGCTACGAGGCGCCCGTGGCTGTAAGCTTGCTCAGCACCTCCCCAGTCCTACAGCAAATGGATGCATGGCCTACCACCCCGCTGAGGACCAGCTCTTCCTGCGCGAACCACAGGCAGCGGGAGCCCTCCTGCTTACCCGCGAGTGCTGCGGAGCCACAGCCGGGCGCTGCAAGCCGCCGCGCTGCTCTGGCGGGGCCATGCCGCTCGGCCCGGGGCCCCCGCCGTCCGCTGCCGGCGGCGGGCAGACGTCCACGCCCGGAGGCCCCGCCCTCGTGCCCGTGCCAGCTCCGGGGGCGGTGGACGGGGCCGGGGGCCTGGGAGGGGCGCCAGAAGGGCCGGCGGCGGGCCCCACGGGCTGCTGCTCTCCAGCGGGCTCCTGCTTGACCTGGTAAGGCAACGGCGGGGAGGGTGAGGTTAGGCGGACGGCCACAGGGTTTGCGGCTCAGTACTGGGTGGCAGTGAACAGGACGGGCTATAAGTTCAACACAGGCCTGTCAGGAGGAGGGGCATGCATGTATGGGAAGCCGAGCCGGCGTGGAGCAACAGGCAAAATGCGTTGTAAATCAGTGTGCGATTATGCCAACTAACACAACCGTACCCGCTTGCTGGGGTCTGACCCCGCGTCCTGCGTGGACTTCTTCCTCTTGGGCCCCTTGGCTGGCTGCGCACACAGCGGCGACAGCAGGATAGATATTAGAGCCGAGCGGATAAGATACAAGTTCGGCAAACCCGTGGCGACGTCCAGGATCTCAAATCGTGCCCCGCGACTCCCTTCGCGGTACCGTAGCCCGTCCGCACCACCACCACCCTTCCCCACGTGGCAGCCACGCCCACCACCCTCCACCCTCCACCCCGCACCTGGTCCTGCGCCCCGCGCTCCTGCCGCCGCCGCTGCTGCTCCGCCTGTTCCTCGCACAGCCTGGCGAGCAGCCTGGGCAGCTCCTGCTGCTGCACTCCCAGCAGCGCCTCCCTGTCGTACATCACCGCCCCAAAGTACCCCTTACCCACCGCCACCGTCAGCGCGTGCGGGCTCAGCACAGACGGCCCAGCACGCAGCGCCCGGTGCAGCCTCTCCGCCTCCACCCACTGCAACACTCTCAATGCACCCCCTTCTCCACCCTGCCCCGGTCCTCCACCACCGCCTCCTCCTGCACCTCCTGCCTCTCCTCCATCCCCGTCCTCGTACTCCTCCTGCAGCGTCACAGCGCAGTGCTCGTCCGCCAGCCGCACCCACAGCGTCAGCGGCGGCGCGCGGCCCGCGTCGCGGCCTTTGCGAAGCCCCAGACGGCCGCCCAGCTGCAGCGCCGCCCGTGACAGGTCCCGGTCCCGCCGGGACAGGTCGTCCAGCTGCCAGAAGAGCTGCAGCGGCAGGGGGGCCTGCGCCGCGTGCCTGTGTACTAGGTCCACGGCCTGGCGCAGGGTGAGCGCGTGCAGCTCACCGTTGCGCAGCTCGCGCACGCCCTCCAGCTCCGAGTCGGGGGACACGCGGATGCGCCGCTCGTGGATGAGCAGCTCGGGCTGCCTGCGGGTGGGATATGGGGGACAGAGCAGGGCGCAGCATGGTACAGCGTGATTGGAGCTAGCCCATTAGCAGTTGAGCTTGGCGTGCTTTATGACAAGGATGGTGGCGTGTGGGTTGGCGATGGCTTGGCAGGCACAGTGAGGTGCTCTTTGCATGGGGTGGGTGGTTTCGGGGTGTCATGGAGGCAAAGCCTGTAGAGCCATGCGCAACGCGGAGAGCTCCGATGCACGAGGATGCCACGGGGAGCAGCAGACATGGGCGAGCCCTTACTGTGTGGAGGGGACGTCCGGGTGGCTGTAGCACAGCAGCGAGTTGTCCTTGGCCACGCCGGCCCAGTGGGTAGTGAGGCCCACCAGCAGCTTGTAGCACGACAGGTTGCGCATCTCGAGGCTGGTGACTGCCTCGGCGGGGGGCCATATGCACCGCTGGAGCGTCAGCAGCAGCTTGCTGGCGTAGCCCTTGAGCACCGCCAGCGGTAGCTGCAGGCGTCAACGGGAGGTTGGGCAGGGATGAGGTCAAGGGCTGAGCAATGGGGCTGAGGAAGTGAAAGGGGGTGGGGCTGAAGACGGTGAAGCTACAAAGAGCGCCACCGTGTCTACGGCAATGTGCGGAGCAAAACGGATAGTGGTGATGGTGCTAGTGCAGGTAGGGGTGAGGTGGTAAAGGGTGCTGACATTGGGGGGAGGTGATTCGAGTACGCTGTTTGGCCAGCACATGTGTACTGCTGTAGCTGTTCGCCCAGCCGCTAAAGCATGGCTGGCGTTGGGCGGCTAGGGCGACTGTGTAAGCGGTCACCCGACGCTTGACCAGCGCTCTTACCAGGTGGTACGCAGCGTGGTACGCAGCGTGGGCGTCGCCGTGATGGCGTATCAAGGCCACGCCGCGGAGAACCGCTGTGCGAACGGCGCTAGGACCACACCTCTCCAGGCAGCTTTCAATCGAAGCTTTATTTGTGTCCTGCTCGTCGCGGCTGGGTTTGAAAAGGTCAAGGTGGTCAAGCGCGGCCGGGCTGTCGTGGTAGACTGTGTTGCAGTCTTCCACCCGAAGCCGGAGCTTAGATGCATATTGTAGTTGACCAAAAGTCAGGTAGTGGCCTTCTTCGGTGGAGAAACCAAACAGGTAAGAGTTCGCTAGACTTGCGGGGTGGATTCTTCGTTCCAGATGCGCGACCCGAGCGCATTCGCCTGGGCGAAATACAAGTACTTCTGCACTAGATGTCAGGCAAACTAGGCGGCTCCCGTCATCCCCTACTATGAAGAGACCTAGGAACGACTGCATGCCTGCGCGCCTGCCCCTCCAACGGTCAGCCGGACCATCAGGAGCATAGAAGGGGGCAACATTGATTGAATGCAGCAGCTTCGTTGCCCACACGGCAGCGCTCCTTGCAGGCACGCATGCTGGGTCGCGTCATGCGTGCTGTGGCCATGGTGAGGTCAGCTGAACAACAGCTGAGCAACAGCAGCCGCAGCCGGGTGTCACTACCTCGGGCCCTCGGCCTCAGCGTCCCGGACGTAATTCCCATCGGGGTTGGAATCCACGCCGTAGCGCGCCGCCCGCCAACTCCCCCAAGTCATCGGGCCTCAATGTTTCGGACAACGCTGACATTGCGCCACCACCTGCGCCGGTGCCTTTACCAAGCCGCATGGCTCATGTCCTCGATCGTCGACGGCGTCTGCCCGGCCCTCTGCAAGCGCATTAAGTGCAGCTGCACGGCGTGTTCTGCGGAGGCCCGGCAGCATAAGGAGGAGAAGAGGAAGAGGAACTGGTCCGTTGGGAGCAGCAGCCAAGGGCTGCTGCGTACGTAGCGTGGCGACGGGCATCAATAACTGCCTCCCTGTGGTCCTGTGGCGCGAGCTCGATGCCAGCAACCACACCCACCTCCCCTGCCTGCTTCCTCCGCCAGGCGCACCTCTGCCATGGACGCCTGCTTGGCGGCTGCTCGCCTTCCACGCCCGCATGCTGCACGGTGTGATAGCAGGATGCGTCAGCTGTGGGGCTGCAGCACGCGGTGGCGCAGCCGCCAGAGTGGCGAAGCGGGGGCCATGTATTGATAGTCAGTGAAGGGGATGACAACGCAAGTATTCAGAGCAAAGCTAAGGCAACTAGACCGCGAGGGCATGAGCGGTTACTAGGGGAGGTTAGCGGCAGAGGCTGCAGCACGCATGCTGCAGTGTGTGCCAATTCCTGGTGGTGGCCATGGCGGCGCTCAGCGAACGGAGCACAGGCGGAAGCGAGGGCTCCACGTGCATAGACCTTGACACTCTGGAGCACCTTGGGTACGGGCCGTGGGCCCTCAAATGCAGGAGCATGTCCTGCACCAGCTGCCGCCAGGTGCCGCCAGGTGCTGACGGCTACACCCACAGATGCGTCCGGGGCCAGTAGAGAGGCGGCGGGGGTGGCAGGTGGGGCGGGCAGTTGTCCCGCACGCCGCTTTGCAGAGAACTTGGCACAGCTTGGCATGCTTGCTGCTGAGGCTGCTGCCTGCGCTGGCGAGGGCGGCGTTCGCGCTGCAAGCCCTGGGCCTAGCCGGCCATGCCCTGTGCTTGGTATGGTGCCACGGGTGGTAGCCCGCGTACCGCCGCTTGCTATGCGGGTCAAGGCAGGCAGCGTCCAGCAGAAGAAGAAGCGGCAGCAGCAGCAGCAGTAGCAGGGCACGGCCTCCATGGGTCCTCCAGCACACAGTGGCAGGCGCGGTGCTGCCACCGCCACCACCACCACCACCAGCAGCAGCGGCGGCGGCAGTCACCAGCCTCCTAGCACGCCTGCCGCCTGCACGGCTGCTGACCCAACCTCACGCACGGTTGCAACACAAACAGACCCCCCGCAAGGCTTTTTACACCGTTGCTGGATGGTCGTGCTGCTGGGCCTGCAGCCCTTCCGCCTGTTCCAGATGCAGCTGCGGGTCACGCTGCACGTGGACACCATCACCCCGGTCTACGCTGCACTACCTGAGCGCCTCCCTGCCGCACGAGCTGTGCAACGCCTTCTGCGAAGACCGCGAGCTGATAGGCCTGCTGGCGGCCAGTGCGCGCGAGGCGGAGCAGCAGGGGCACGACGCCGCCGTGAGGGGCTTAGAGCGGGACGTGGAGCAGCTGGTGCGGGTGGTGGGACCGTGCAAGGCGCTGGACCGCTGGTGGCAAGGCTGCACATGTCGGTGGTGTCGCGCACGGCCTGGAAGAGGCAGCAGCAGAAGTTACAGGAGGCGGAGCGGAGGCGGAGCGGAGGCGGCAGCAGCAGGGGGGCGAGTGGGAGTGAGGGCGGGCTGGGGCGGGAGCGGGGATGGAAGGGAGGGTGTTGCGCCGCTGCAGCTGGTGGTGGGGTTTGAGGAGGCGGGGGCGCTGGTGGCGGGGCGCTAAGCACTTAAGCGTCATTGCAACCGTTGCTCCATACGCCGCCGTGCACCCCACACCGTCCGGCGGGCGTGCGGTTGCGGCGAGGCGTTCATTCCCTTGCGCATGGGAGCGGTGATGCGGCGTTACGGAAGCGTAGGCCGTAGGGGCCGGAACGGGATTGGCTATGGCAGGGAAGCGGTGTTCGGTATCATAGGGCTTCCAGCCGGGGATGGCGGGGGGTCACGATGAGGAAGGGGTGCATGAGGCGGCGCTTGCGGACCGAGGATGGCAATTGGAACGTTCACGCATGTTGGCTTACGCCACGGTTGTGCAGTTGTGCTGCTTGCCACTCGCTGTTTGTGATTGATTGGTGGTCACAGGACATGCGCATTGAGCGCCTCATCACAGTCCAGCGGGGCAGCGGGTGCAAGCACAGGGCAGGCATTCTCCATGATACATGCAGTTCGTGAGCTTTGGTAGTAGCAAACCAAGGTGTGCTGCTTGAGCTGGTGGCGTCTCAATATGGGTATAGGTCCTTGCAGTTGCGTATTACCGGGTAGCACGGATAGGTTCCATGTTTTTAAGGGCAGGTGCATAAGTACCCTTGCAGAAGGCAAGCGCAGGACATGCGTGCTTAGGGGTGCAAAGAGGAGGGGGGTGACAGCAGGGGAGGCAGTGCCACTCACGCACCTGGGGTCCTGGGCAGTGTTGACGCCGTGCACTCCACTTGTGCGCCACCCAACGTTGCTGGCGTCTGGAGAAGCTTCAGCCTGAACACCATTGTGCAGAGTAATGTGCAGGTTTCGCCTATATGTATAACGCCAGCCTGCGCAAAGCCGAGTGCTCGTACCACGAGGCAATGCCACCGCTCAAACCATCCGCGTACACTTGGCTTCACCCACCCTAACTCGTCGTCACCGGAGTCGGAGGAATCTGCAAGAAGCTCGCAACACGCGTCGTTCCCTTTCTCCAGTTGCCCGATAGCCGCACCCGCCCTGTGCCCTCGTAGTGGCTGCATGGCTGCCGTGGGCAGTCGCATAACATACATGGAGTCGGTGCACGTGTATCGTGCCGCAGACAAGCAACAGTTAGCCAAAAGGAATACCAGGATAGCGGGTGATCAAGCTCTGTGGGGTCTTCCGTACGGTCCCTCCTAACGGGCGGATATGGGCGTGCCGGTTGCCCTGGGGCCTGGGCGACGCAAGCCTACGCAAGGGCGAAGTGCAGGTCTCCCCTGTCGCGTGGATGGGAGCTGGCTGGGTGGTGTTGCCGGTTAGGATCCCTTGCATTTGTTTATATTCAGCTGCTTATGTGCAGACCGGTGGCGTCTGCAGCCGTGCGCCTGCAGTGCATCCTCGGCCCCTTACGTGAGGCTCTGTGGCTCACCCGTCGATTGAGACAGAGGAGTCCTGTATACTCAGCTCCCAGTAATATAAGGGGAAGGATATCCCCAGTGAAGCCCGTAGCTGAGACAATCCCTTGGATG
>VFQN01000795.1_pt1 | contig 56451 bp, 57 predicted proteins | sample 3512371 | NCBI WGS metagenome assembly VFQN01 (sample SAMN10412370, study PRJNA504923) | tailings metagenome | isolation source: Replicate 2 from Balatoc abandoned mine | place: Philippines: Itogon, Benguet | collected 2017-08-28
GCGACGACCGGTTGCAGAAGCAGCGTCAGCGAGGAGAAGGCCGTCGGCAGATAGGCGAGCGCATAGGTGACGAGGCCCTGCCCGGCGACATGGCTGATCAAGGCAAGGCCGATGAGCATCGTCCAGCCGAACAGCGTCGCGGGCACCATGCCCCCCTCGAAGAAGAGGGCCACCGGCAAGATACAGACCGCCGCCGAGAAGGTCGTCCAGACCATGATGCGCAGCGTCGAAAACCGCGAACGGATATGGCCGAGCGACAGCATGTAACCGGCGTAGAAGAACGCGGCAACGACAGCCGTCGCGTCGCCGGCAAGCTGCCCGCCGCCGAGCGCCGACGGCCCGCCCTTCAGCACGAGCACGCCGATGAGCGTCAGCCCGAGACCCGCCAGGAAGACCGGCGTGACCCGCGTGCGGAAGAGCAGCCAGGAGCCGAGCGTCACGAAGACCGGCGCAAGATTGCCGAGCAGCGTTGCATTGGCGACGGAGGTCATGTGCAGCGACAAGTGCCAGGCGGCAAGATCGGCGGCAAGGAATGCACCCGGCAGCAGCAGGAAGAGATAGTCTCTGAGCCCTGTCGGCCGCTCGTCACCCTGCTTTGCCACCTGCGAGATGAGCACGAACGGCAGAAAGGCCAGCGCGACACGCCAGAAGGCCGTGACCATCGGCCCGACCTCGGAAAGGCGCACGAAGATCGGCGACCCGCCTATCGCCACGCCGCCGACGAGCAGGGCGATCAAAGCAAGGCGGCTATGCTTGGAGAAGGCAATCGGAGACAAGGCGGCAGTCCGGATATCGTGAATGCCGCGAGCTATCAGACCGCAACCGATTGGGCCAGACGGGACAGGCGAAATTGGAGGAAAACTTTGCGTCGCCCCCGGCCGCATGTGAAGGGCGCCCTTGCACGCGCCGCTTTCCCGACTGCCGACGAACGTCCGCACGATTTTTCCACCGTGATCGGGGCGGACCCGACCACCGGGCTTGGAGCCGCCGATGGAACCTCGAGTCAAGCACGAGGACGACAACAGCGCCAGTCAAGGCCGTCTATAAAGGAAAGCGGCGCCCCACAGGGGCGCCGCCGCTGTCTCAGGCCGCGTCCGGCCGGTGCACGGTCTTCACCTCGAGGAAATCCTCCAGGCCGAAAAGGCCGCCCTCGCGGCCGTTGCCCGACTGCTTGTAGCCGCCGAATGGGCTGCCGTAGCGGTGCGGGCCGCCATTGATGTGCACCATGCCGGCGCGAAGGCGGGCGGCGACGCGCTCGGCCCGATCGGGATTGCCGGTCTGAAGATAGGCGGCAAGGCCATAGGCGGTGTCGTTGGCGATCGCGATCGCTTCCTCCTCCGTGTCGAAGGGTATGATCGAGAGAACGGGGCCGAAGACCTCTTCACGGGCGATGCGCATCTCGTTGTTGACGTCGGCGAAGATCGTCGGCTTGACGAAATAGCCGGTCTCGAAACCCTCGGGCTTACCCGGGCCACCGACCAGCACGCGCGCGCCCTCGGCAACACCCGCCTCGATCAGCGCCTGCACGCGGCCGAACTGGATGTGCGAGACGAGCGGGCCGATGTGCTCGCCGGCCTCTTCCGGATTGCCGACAGTCGCTTCCTTTCCGGTGCGCTCGGCAATCTCGACCACCTTGTCATAGACCGAACGCTCGACCAGCATGCGGGTCGGCGCATCGCAGGACTGGCCGGAATTATTGAAGCACTCACGCACGCTGCCGGCGACGCGATCCTCCAGGTCCGCATCGGCGAAGACGAGGTTCGGCGACTTGCCGCCGAGTTCCAGCGTCACGCGCTTGACGGTCTCGGCCGCATCCTTGCTGACCGCAATGCCGGCGCGGGTGGAGCCGGTGAAGGACATCATGTCGACGTCCTTGTGCTTGGAGAGCGCCGCGCCGCATTCGAGGCCATCACCGTTGACGAGGTTGAACGTGCCGGCCGGGAAGCCCGCCTCATGCACCATCTCCGCATAGAGCAGCGCGTTGAGCGGCGTGAATTCGGAGGGCTTCAGCACGCAGGTCGAGCCCGTCGCCAGCGCCGGAACCACCTTCAGCGCGATCTGGTTGATCGGCCAGTTCCAGGGCGTGATGAGGCCGCAGACGCCGATCGGCTCGCGGCGCACCACGTCGCCGTTCGCCAGCACCTCGCGGCTCTTCAGCCGCTTCAGCCCGTCGATGAAACCCTGCAGGTGGCCGACGCCGACATCCGCCTGCTGCTCGGTGCTCATGGTGATCGGCGCGCCGAGCTCGAGCGTGATGGTGCGCGCCATCTCCTCGTAGCGGCGCTTGTAGATCTCCAGCAGCTTTTCGAGCAGCGCGAGGCGCTCGTCCACGCTCGTCTGGCTGTAGGTCGCAAAGGCCCTCTTGGCGGCGGCGACGGCGCGGTCGATATCGGCGGCGGTGCCCATGGAGATGACCGCGATCGGCTGTTCCGTCGCCGGGTTGATCACCGGAAGGTCATTGGGCTTCAGCGGGTCCACCCACTGGCCGTCGATGTAGAATTTGCGCTTGTCGAGCATGCTTTTCTCCCGTCACTTCTGTTTTTCATCGAGCCAGCCCCTTATGAGCTGGTGGTAGCGTTCCCCGCCGAAACTTGGAAAATGGCCGCCATGCACCAGCCGCACCGGCAGGGTCATGAGCCTTTCCATCGAGGCGATGTAATCCCCGAGATGGGAATGGTAGGTATCCTCGATCAGCGGGCCATCGTAGACGATGTCGCCCGAGAAGAGAATTTCGGTCGCCTTTTCATAGAGCGCAATACCCCCTGGGGAGTGGCCCGGCGTGTGGATGACCTCGAAATGCCGGTCGCCGAGATCGATGACGTCGCCGTCTTCGAGGATGCGCGTCGCCGGCGCCCGCTTCACCGCGTAACATGTCGAGCAATAGGGTTCGGGCGGCAGCGCGTCGAAAATGGCGTCGGTGACATAGGGATCGGCCAGCGTGTTTTGCCGCGTCGGGTTGGCGAGAAGGTCGGCCTCGGCGGAATGCACGGCGCGGCATTCGAATTCGTGGTGGCAGCCGATATGGTCGAAATGGGTGTGGCTCGCCACCGCGGTCAGCGCGCGCTCGGTGACGACAGGCACCCACTCACGGAGAGACACCACGCCCATGCCGCTGTCGACCAGCATGTCGCGGTCGCGCCCGCGCACATGCCAGATGTTGCAGCGGTAGAATTCCTGGATGTAAGGCTCGGAAATCGCGGTGACGTCGTCGTCGAGGCGACGAACGCTGTACCAATCCTCCGGGCGGATGCGCTGCATGTGACCCTAAACTCCCGCTCCGTCCTGAAGCACGACGATGCTATCCGCCTTCAGCCGAAGGTCAAGCTCGCCGCCGATGTCAGGCGTCTCGGTCTGCGGCAGATGGGCGGTGAGGCTCGCCCCGCCCGCGGTAACATGGCAGCGGTGATGCGTGCCGAAGAAGGCGCTGGAGGTGATCCGGCCGCGCCCCAGCGAGACGGTCGGTACCGCCGCACCGGCACTGCGAAAATGCTCCGGCCGGATGCAAAGCGTCACATCCCGCCCCGCCGCCGGCAGACCCGAGACGAAGGCGGAGGCGGGCAGGGCAACGCGGCCGAGCGCGGTTTCCACTTCGGCCTCGTTTGCCGCCGTGCCGCGCACCGTGGCCGGCAGAAAATTCGCCTCGCCCATGAAGCCGGCGGAAAATAGCGAGCGCGGCCGCATGTAGATCGAGGCGGGCGTGCCGACATCCTCGATGCGTCCCTTGTTCATGACGACGATACGGTCGGCGATCGCCATCGCCTCTTCCTGATCATGCGTGACATGCACGAAGGTCGTGCCGACGCGCTTCTGGATGGCCTTCAATTCGTCCTGCATCTGCCGGCGCAGCTTCAGGTCCAGCGCGCCGAGCGGTTCGTCGAGCAGCAGCACGTCGGGATCGACCGCCAGCGCCCGGGCGAGCGCCACGCGCTGCCGCTGGCCGCCCGAGAGTTCGTGCGGCTTCTTGGCGGAGGACGCCCTGAGCCCGACGAGATCGAGATAGGAAAATGCCTTCTCGTAACGCTCCGCCTTGCCCATGCCGCGCATTCTGAGGCCGAAGCCGACATTGTCGCGCAGGCACATATGTGGAAAGAGCGCGTAGTCCTGGAACATGGTGGTCGTCGGGCGTTTGGCCGGCGGCACGAAGGTCATGTCCCGCCCACCGATCGCGATCGTGCCCGAGGTCGGCTCGATGAAGCCGCCGAGGATGGAGAGCAGCGTGGTCTTGCCGCAGCCGGAGGGGCCGAGCAGCACGATGAACTCGCCGGCGGCAATATCGAGCGAGACGTCGTCCAGCGCCCGGAAAGCGCCGAAAACCTTGGTGGCGTTCTTGATGGAAACGTCGGCGGTCATGAGGATTTCCCGGTTTTGCGGAAGACGGTCAGTTCCACCACGACGAGGAACACGACCGAGACGAGGAAGACCACGCTGCCGATGGCGTTGGTCCGCGGATCGAGGCCGGAGCGCAGCATGCTCCAGATCTCGACCGGCAGCGTCACATCGAAGCGCGACAGCAGGAAGGCGACGATGAACTCGTCCCAGCTAAAGGTGACGGAGAGGAAGAAGGCGGCAAGGATCGACGGCAGCAGCATGGGCGCGGTGACGAGCAGCATGACCTGCCAGTCCTTCGCGCCGAGATCGCGCGCCGCCCGCTCGATGTTCACCTGATGGCCGCCCATCGAGGCATAGATGATGGCAAAGCACAGCGGCAGGTTGATCACCACATGGCCGATGCCGACCGTCAGAAGCGAAAGGCGGAGGCCCGTGACGTTCAGCATCGACAGCAGGCCGAGCCCAATGATCAGCGTGCTCACCGTCATCGGCGCGACGATGAGGCCGCGCAGCAGGCCCGAGGCCGGCAGCGTGTAGCGCGCGAAGGCATAGGCCGCGAGGAAGCCGAGCAGGCAAGCGACGGCCGAGGAGAGCATGGCGACGAGAAGCGAATTGCCGAGCGCCGCCATCAGCTTGCCGTCGGCAAAGATCGCCTCGTACCAGCGCAGCGTCAGCCCGTTCAGCGGCGGCACCGGCAGGGTGCCGTCCTGGAAGGAGAACAGCACCAGCACGACGACCGGCAGGAAGATGAAGAGATAGATGAGGCCCGCATAGAGCGCGGCGAGCGCGGTGGAAAGGTGGCGCATCGTCAGGTCCTTTCCATCTTCAGCCAGCGCGCGCAGGCGATATAGGCAAGCGTCACGACGACCATCAGCACCAGCGAGAGCGCGGCCGCCATCGGGAAATCCGCCCGCCTTCCCAGTTGCAGCATGATGACCTGCGGCAGCACCAGCTCGTTGTTGCCGCCGAGGATCTGCGGCGTGATGTAATCGCCGATGCACAGCACGAAAGTCAGAAAGGCGCCGACCATGATGCCGGGCAGCGTCAGCGGCAGCACGACGAACCAGAAGGTCTGGAAAGCGTTCGCCCCGAGATCTGCCGCCGCGCGGCGATAGTTCGGCGAAAGCTGGATGAGGTTGGCGTAGATCGTCAGCGTCAGCAGCATGACGAAGAAGTGCACGAAGCCGATGACCGTGCCGGTGCGGTTGGCCGAAAGCTCCAGCGGTTCCGCGATGACGCCGAGGGCGAGCAGCGCCTGATTGACGACGCCGCCCTTCGAGAGCACCAGCAGCCAGGAATAGGAGCGCACGACATAAGAGGTCCAGAACGGCAGGATGGCCATGACGAGGGCGAAGCGCTGCCACTTCTTCGGCACGCGCTCCGCGATGATCCAGGCGAGCGGATAGGCGAGCAGCACCGAGATGACGGTGACGATGGCGGTGATCTCCAGCGAGACGGTGAGCCCCTTGAAGAAATGCGCCTTGCCGAAGAAGGCGACGTAGTTGTCGAGCGTCCAGGTCGCGACGATCTCGCGCCCCTGCCGCGTCCAGAAACTGATCGCCGCCATATAGGCGAAGGGCACGAGGAAGAAGAAGCCCGTCCAGGCGAGCGCCGGCAGGGCAAAGGCCCAGGCCTTACGGCGCTCGGCGCGTTCGAGGGCAGTGGTGGTCATGCGGTCGGGTCTCCGTTCGCGCTCTATGCTGGTGCCGCCCCTCATCCGCCTGCCGGCACCTTCTCCCCGCAGGCGGGGAGAAGGGGTATGCCGCATCGGCTTCCTCGACCAATGACCGGTTCGTGGGGCAAGTCCCCTCTCCCCGCTTGCGGGGAGAGGGTTAGGGTGAGGGGCGAACCTGATGCAATTGCCCAACGACGCGGGCGACTGCGCTCCATTAAACCCTTACTGCTGCAACATCTCCGTCCAGACATCCTGCATCGCCGCGTCCATGTCGGCATCCGCCACCGGATAGAGCTGCGAGTTCTTCAGGTAGTCCGGCTGCCTGTCCCAGCGCAGCGCCGTCTTCTGCTGGTCGGTCAGGTGCTCGCCCGCCTTGGCGTTCGCCGGCATCGCCCAGTAGCAGGAGGAGGTCGCAAGCCGCGCCTGCCCCTCGGGACTGACGATGTACTGCACGAATTTCAGCGCCAGATCCTGCTTTTCGGAATCCTTGAAGACGCCGATCGACTGCGCCCAGCGCAGCGCGCCCTGTTTCGGGATGGTCCAGTCGAGGTTCGGCTTTTCCGCCGAAAGCCCGGCCGTCAGCCATTCGCCGCCCCCGACGACAATGTCCACCTCGCCGGTCGCCAGCGCCGTCTGCGAGGCGACGACGTCGCTCACCTGGCGGGCGACCTTCTTCATCTCGAACAGCTTTTCCTTGATCGCCGGCAGGTCGTCCTGCTTCAGTTCGGCGGTCTTCTTGCCGATGCCGACGCCTGTCAGGCCGACCATCGGCAGGTAATAGTCATAGAGCGCGATGCGGCCCTTGTATTTCTCCGACCAGATGACGGAGAGGTCGTCCATGTCAGCGGGATCGACCTTCGTCTTGTCGTAGGAGATCGTGTTGTAGCCGAACTTTTCCGTGACGGCATAGACCTTGCCGTCCTTCGTGGTCGTCTGCTCCATGCGCACTTCAGGAAAAAGGTCGCCGAGCGGCAATTTATCGGCCGGCATCTCGCCGAGGATTTCCATGTCGATGGCGCGCGGCACGTCGACGGCGTCGATGACCAGCACGTCCCAGTCACCGGGGCGGGACTGCTCGATGATCGAGATCGCCGCGCCCGTGCCCTCGTATTCCTTGAGGTTCACCTTGACATTGTTGGCCTTTTCGAACGGCTCGACCAGCGCGGGATCCGTGTGATCGCACCAGACGAGCGCGTTCAACTCGTCCTGCGCCATGGCACCCGCCGGAGCGAGGACAAGAGCGGTGGCGGTGGCAAGAAGCGTGCGGCGGCCGAGCCCGCCCGAAACGGTTGTCTTCATCGTCTTTCCCTCTGGCTGCAGGCTGTCGGCCTGGCGGATGGCACTCATTGCGGTGCCTTGAGAAAAAGATTGAACGAGTTCATTTTTTAAGTCAATCTCATTTTTGAGGAGATTCCAATGGAGGTTCCATGGCCGGATTGCGCGCAAAACAGAAGGCGGACAGGACACGTCGCATCCTCGAGGCCGCGACCACGCTGTTTCGCCGCGAGGGCTATGACAGCGCGCGTATCGAGGACATCGCCGAGATGGCGGAGGTCTCCGTCGGCACACTCTACAACTACTACCAGAACAAGGGCGACATCCTCGTCGCGACCGTGGCGATGGAGGTGACGGAGGTGCTGGAAGCCGGCACGCGCATCGTCGCCAACCCGCCGCTGAACGTCGCCGAAGCGCTGCGTGCGCTGATCGAGCAGTATTACGACCATTCGCTCTACTACCTCTCCAAGGAGATGTGGCGTACGGCCATGGCGATCTCCATCCAGCAGCCGGACATGCCGCTCTCCCGGCGCTACAGCGAACTCGACGGCCAGCTCTGCGCGCAAGTCATTCGCCTCGTCGAGACCCTGCAGGCCCGCGGCATCGTACAGGCCAGCGTCGACACCAAGGCAATGGGTGAGCTTTTCTTCAACAATCTCAACATGATGTTCATCGAGTTCTGCAAGGTCGACGCCATGCCGCTCGAAGAACTGAAGGCGCGCGTCAACACCCAGCACGAGCCCATCGCCGCGCTCATCAGCACCGTCAAGATCGTCTGAGCGACAGGAAGCCTCCCCGCATGACCGAACCGGAAACCACCGTTCTTGCCGCCGCCGATGCGCTGGTCGCCGCCTTCGCGCGGCACGACCGCGAGGCCTATTTCGCCGCCTTCGCCGAGGAGGCGAGCTTCCTCTTCTACAATCTCGACCGCCGCCTCGAAAACCGCGCCGCCTACGAGGCCGAGTGGGCCCTCTGGGAGAAGCGCGACGGTTTCCGCGTGCTCGCCTGCCGTTCAACGGACCGACAGGTGCAGTTTGCCGGCAACGTCGCGATCTTCACCCACGCCGTCGAGACCGATCTTTCCATCGGTGGCGAGACCGTAAGGAACAACGAGCGCGAGACCATCGTCTTCTCCCGCGAGCCGTCCGGCCGCTGGCTCGCAGTCCACGAGCACCTGTCGCCCGCGGTCTAAGTCAGCAACATTTTTCCTCAGCCTTGCCGGCCGCAAGCTGTTCGAGGATCGGGCAATCCGGCCGGTCGTCGCCGTGGCAATGCGCGGAAAGGTGCTCCAGCGTCTGCACCATCTCGTGCAGCAGGCGCATCTTTTCCTTCATCTCGGCGACATGCGCGCTGGCGATGCGCTTGACGTCGCCGGAAGCGCGTTCGCGGTCCTGCCAGAGCGCGAGCAGGTCGCGGATCTGGGCGATGGAAAAGCCCAGATCACGCGCACGCCGAATGAAGGAGAGCGTCGAGAGGTCCTTCGCGCCGTAGACGCGGTAGCCCGCGCCCGTGCGGCCGGCCGCCCGGATGAGGCCGATCTCTTCGTAATGCCGGATCATCTTGGCGGTGACGCCCGTCGCCTCTGCCGCTTCGCCGATGTTCATGCATAGTCTCCCTTGCAGAAAGCCGCGGGAAAACATTCCGGCCGCAGCAGGATCGAGACGGTGGGCATTGCGCAAAGCGCAGTGCCTGCCGACCCATCCGGCGCGCCAGGAAAAGCCAGGCGAGCCGTCAGCATACGAGCAAAGTGGGCCGTCATCCCGTTCTGGAAATGGCCGCGCAGTGCCCCCGTCTGTCAAGATCAAGCGGCCTTTTGCGCTCAGGCGGCGTCGACCGGCGAATAGCCCTCAGCTTCGATGACAGAGGCGACGGCAGAGCGGTCGCCGGCATTCTCAACCGAAACGCGCTTCGTGCCGAGATCGATCTCGATCTTGGCGGCCGGAAAGGCAGAAAGGACCGCGCCCGTGATCGTCTTGGCACAATGACCGCAGGTCATATCCGCAACAGTGAAGGCGAGGCGGGCATTGTCACTCATGAAGGGTCTCCTGATTGGTCTCCCATGCTGAAACCTTCCCGCATGGCAAGGTCAAGCCCGGATCCACCGGAAAGACTCAACCGAAGAGAAGCGTGAGGAGGACCAGGAACTGGTCGCGCGCCCGCGTACCGCCAAGTCGCTCCAGGCAATCCGCCTCAAAATCCGCCTCCGCCTTGCGGGCATCTGCAAATAGGCTCGCCCCAGCTGGAGTTACATAAAGGGCGTGAGAGCGCCGGTCGTTCGGCGCAGCACGCCGCTCGATCAGACATCGCCCTTCGAGCTCGTTCATCAGCGATACGAAATTCGCCCGTTGGACACCCATCGCTCCGGCAATCTCCGATTGCTTGCGCCCGGGATTTTCCGCGATCAGGGCGAGGGCGCTGAACTCTGCCGGACGCAGGTTCATAGCCGAAAAATAGAGGAGGAAACGGTGAAGGAACTGGCCGTGGGCCCGACGGAGTTGATGCACCACGCCTTGCGCCACCAAGGAGGCGCCAAGAGCGCCTTCGGTAGTTGGCCCGTCAACTTCGCCCGCTGTTCCCATGACTTGAGCCTCTTCCCCGCGACCGGACGTCCTCCGGTGCGCAGCATGCCAAGACCATAAGGACAACCGGAGCAAGCACAAGACACGGCCCGCGCGATTGCATCTATTTTCTACACGCAACCATTAGGGGCGAAATGATTTTGCCGCCCCCAGACATTCGGTGATGCCTGGGGTCTACATGAACATCGTCTCGCTCAGCTAAAAGTAGCAACCACTGATTAGTCCAAGGCGAATCGGTTGAGCCGTTCCTGCAGCCGCCCGATCGTCGTCACATCGGCATTGGCGAAGGCGAAGCGGAGGTAACCTTCCTGCCGCGCACCGAAATAGCTGCCGGGCAGGCAGAGAATGCCGGCCTCCTTGGCCAGCTTCTCCGCGACCCGCGCGGAAGGCGCTTCGCCGAACGGATGGCCGATGAAGGCGAAGTAGGCGCCGACCGCGCCAACGCGCCAGGCCGGAGCGCCGGCCATGGTCGAAAGCAGCGCCTCGACCCGCCGGGCGATTTCCCGACGGTTCTCCTCGCGCCAGTCGGCCAGGAGTGGCAGGGCTGTGGCGACAGCGGCCTGGGCAGAGCGCGGCGGGCAGATCTGCAGGTTGTCCATGATCTTGGCGACCTGCTCGACCACGCCGGCACCCGCCGTGATGGCGCCGAGGCGATGGCCGGGAATGCAGAAGGATTTCGAGAAGCTGTAGAGGCTGATCAGCGTGCTCTCCCAGCCCGGCCGGCCGAACAGGTCATGCGGCCGGCCGGCACCGGCCGGCAGGAAGTCGCGATAGGTCTCGTCGAGAATGAGCCAGACGCCGCGTGCGGCGCAAAGATCGTAGATCTGCGCCAGCAGGGCGGGCGGATAGACGGCGCCGGTGGGGTTGTTCGGGGAGACGAGCGCGACGGCGCGCACGTCGGGCGTAATCGCCGATGCCAGCGTCTCGATGTCAGGCAGGAACCCGTTGGCGGGGTCGCAGGCCGCAAACCGGGTCTTGATACCCAGCATCGCGAGCGTCGTTTCCTGGTTGAAATAGTAGGGATCGGTCATCAGCACCGCATCACCGGCTCCGGCGACCGCCATGGCGGCACAGATGAAGGCCTGGTTGCAGCCGGCCGTGATATGGACATTGCCGGCGACAATCGCCGCGCCGTAGGCCTCCGCCACATGCAGCGCATAGGCCTTGCGCAGGCTGTCCTCGCCTTCGATCGGCCCATAGCCCGTATAGGCGCGCGAAGCGGCATATTCGCCGAGCAGGCGCAGCATGTCGGGATGCGGCGGATAACCGGGCACAGCCTGCGACAGGTCGATCATCGGGCCGCTACGGCCATCATAGGCATCGCCCCAGGCGAAGACGGACGGGATCGGCGGGGCGGCAAGGGTTTCGACGAGCGGGTTGAAACGGGGCATTGTCATTTCCGTAGCGGTCAGGCGCGGGTCTTGCGCTGGGGGGTGGAGGGAACACGGCGCTTGGCCGGGATTGCGGTCGCGTGATGGTTTTCACCGGTCCGGCCGCTGCGGCCGCGCAATATCATGCGGGCGGAGGTCTGCGGCTCGGGCAGGCTCTCTTCGAGCGATGCAAAGAGCCAGTCGATGAACACCTTGACGATCGGCGCCTGGCGCACCGCCTGCCGGCAGGCGACATAGAACGCGTCATTGGCCGGCACCGTCAGGTCGAAGGGCACGACGAGTTCGCCGCGTGCGATGAGGTTGCTGGCGGTGATCGTGTCACCGAGGGCGATACCCTGGCCATGCAGCGCTGCCTCGGTGGAAAGGCGCGCATCGCTCATGAAATGCTGGCGCCCGCGCACCACGTCGATCGCATCCGCCGCCGCCAGCCAGGTATTCCATTCGCGCCCGTCGTCGCCGTGGAACAGCGTGTGGTCGGAAAGATCGCGCACCGAGCGCAGCGGCCGGCTGTTGAGCAACGTCGGGCTCGCCACCGGAAAGAGCTGGAGATGCGACCAGAGCCGCGTCCAGCAATCCGGCCAGTTGCCATCGCCGTAGAGCACGCTGACATCCGTGTCGAGCGAGCGCAGATTGTCGGGATCGTTGGAGGCGATCAGCGTCACACGCACGCCGGGGAACTGGTCGGTGAAGGTGTTGAGGCGCGGGATGAGCCAGAGCGACAGGAGCGCGGGCACGCAGGTGACGGTGAGATCGCCGCGGGTCTCCGGCTGCTTCATCAGCGCCGTTGCTGCCGCGATCTCGCCGAAGGCATTGGTAACGGCGGGCAGCAGAAGCGCGCCCTGCGGCGTCAGCTTGAGCCGCTTGCCGCCGCGCTCGAAAAGAACGGTGCCGAGCGATTCCTCCAGTGCCCGGATCTGGTGGCTGACCGCGCCGTGCGTCACGTTCAACTCGCGCGCGGCAGCCGAAACCGCGCCCCGGCGGGCGGTCGCCTCGAAGGCGCGAAGCGGGTTGAGCGGCGGCAGGCGCGAGGCCATGGAGGCGGTTCCGGTATGTGAGTTTTTCTCACACAAACCGCTACAACAATGTCAATTGATTTTCCAGCCGTTTTATTACGATACTATGAAGAACGAGGGCAAAGCCCCGGGGGAACATCATTTGGCTCGCTTCTGCTCCGGCCCCCGGTCTGCCCGCATTTCTGACAGGTGAGGTAAGGACAATGGGCGGCAGCAAGCTCGACGAACTCAAGGCAAAATACGGCGCAAGCCACGGTGGCGAACTGTTCGACCCGGCCTTCCGCAAGGTCGCCGACAAGATCTTCACCAAGAGCGGCTCGCGCCTTGCGCCCTATGCCGGCGTGCCGACCTTCCTCTCCGCGCCTTACATGCCCCTTGATGCGGAAAATCCCGATTTCGGCAATCTCCAGGTCGCCATAACGGGCGTGCCGATGGATCTCGGCGTCACCAACCGCCCCGGCTCGCGCTTCGGGCCGCGCGCCATGCGCTCCATCGAGCGCATCGGCCCCTACAACCACGTGCTCGATTGCGCCCCGGTGCAGGAACTGCGCGTGGCCGATATCGGCGACGTACCCTTCCAGAGCCGCTATCGCCTCGAGCTCAGCCATGACGACATCGAGAAGCGCTTCAACCAGATCGTGGATGCCGGCGTGATCCCGCTCGCCGTCGGCGGCGACCACTCGATCACCCATCCGATCATGAAGGCGGTCGGGAAGAAACAGCCGGTCGGCATGATCCATATCGATGCCCATTGCGACACCGGCGGCTCCTTCGACCAGACGAAATTCCACCATGGCGGCCCGTTCCGCAACGCCGTGCTCGACGGCGTGCTCGACCCGACCCGCACGATCCAGATCGGCATCCGCGGCTCGTCGGAATATCTCTGGGAATTCTCCTATGAGTCCGGCATGACCGTCATCCACGCCGAAGAGGTGAGCGGCCTCGGCATTCCTGCCATCATCGAGAAGGCGAAGGCGATCGTTGGCGACGGGCCGACCTATCTCTCCTTCGACATCGACAGCCTCGACCCGAGCTTCGCCCCTGGCACCGGTACGCCGGAAATCGGCGGCCTGACGAGCCGTGAGGTTCTGGAGCTGATCCGCGGCCTCAAGGGCATCAATCTCGTCGGCGGCGACGTCGTCGAAGTCGCCCCACAATATGACGCCACGACCAACACCGCCCATGCCGGCGCCCAGGTGCTGTTCGAAATTCTGAGCCTTATGGTTTTCAGCCCTTCCGTGGCCCGGACCGCCTGACATACAATAGCAACAACGGGAACGCACCGGCCGGATCGATCGGCCGGCCTAACAGGAGAAAAATGACGATGCGTGACATCCTCAAGACCAATGTCAGCCGCCGCGCGGTGCTGGGTGCCGGCGTTGCCGGTGCCTCGCTGCTGGCCATGCCGGCCGTGCTGCGCGCCCAGGACAAGTCGCTGAAGGTCGGCGTGTATGGCGGCTACTTCAAGGATTCGTTCGACAAGAACATTTTTGCCGATTTCACCAAGGAAACCGGCATCGCCGTGGAATCGGTCGCCGAGCCGACCGGCGAAGCCTGGCTCGTCCAGCTCGAACAGGCCGCCAAGGCCGGCCAGGCCCCGGCCGACGTCTCGATGATGTCGCAGGTCGCCATGCTGAAGGGCCAGTCGACCGAACTCTGGGCCGCTCTCGACACGGCCAAGATCCCGAATTCATCGAACCTCATCGACCATTTCGTCAACAAGTATCCCGACGGCCGCGTCGCAGGCATCGGTGCCGTCGCCTGGTACATCACGCTCGTCACCAACACGGATGTCTACAAGGAAGCGCCGACCTCCTGGAATGCGCTGTGGGATCCGGCCAACGCCGACAAGCTCGGCCTGCTGGCGCTCGTCTCGAACTCGTTCCTCCTGGAAGTGACCGCGAAGACCCATTTCGGTGGCACCAACGCGCTCGACACCGAGGAAGGCCTCGTCAAGGCCTTCGAGAAGCTCGCCGAAGTCAAGCCGAACGTCCGCCTGTGGTATCGCGACGAGGCGCAGTTCGAACAGTCGCTGAAGTCGGGCGAAATCCCGATGGGCCAGTACTACCATGACGTGACAGGCCTTGCCGCCAAGGATGGCCAGCCGGTCCGCTCCACCTTCCCGAAGGAAGGCGGCATCATGGATTCCGGTTGCTGGGCCCTGTCGCGCGCCTCCGAAAAGGCCGAAGAAGCCCACACCTTCATCAACTACATGTGCCAGCCGAAGATCCAGGCGCTCCTGTCGCGCAAGGTCGGTACCGCCCCGACACTGAAGCGCGATCTGCTCGACCTCACGGCCGAAGAGTTCGCCGCGGTGTCCTCGGACATCGAGCCGATCATCCCGCGTTATGACCTCTACACGTCCAAGGCCGACTGGCTGAACCAGAAGTGGACGGAAATGATCGCGGGCTGAGCCGCGCCTTCCAGAACTCGACCGGCCGGCTGAACAATCAGCCGGCCGGCCCCAAAACCGTCAGCGCCGAGCGGAGCTCCAATGTCCGGATTGACCCTCCAGAATATCGTCAAGCAGTTTGGTACCTTCACGGCCGTCAAGAATGTCGAGCTGACGGTTCCGCACGGCACCTTCGTCTGCCTTCTCGGCCCGTCCGGTTGCGGCAAGACAACGCTGATGCGCATGGTCGCCGGCCTCGATCTTCCGACGAGCGGCGCCATCAAGCTCGACGGCAAGGACATCACCCATGTGCCGACCCACAAGCGGGAGCTCGGCATGGTCTTCCAGTCGCTGGCGCTTTTCCCGCACCTGACGGTCGGCGAGAACATCGCCTATTCGCTGCGCATCCGCGGCGTCGGCAAGGAAGAGCAGAAGAAACGCGTCGACGAGCTGCTCGCGATGATCCACCTTACAGGCTACGCGGACCGCCCGGTCGCAAAGCTCTCCGGTGGCCAGCGCCAGCGCGTCGCGATCGCCCGCGCGCTCGCCATCTCGCCGAAACTCTTCCTGCTCGACGAACCGCTCTCCGCCCTCGACGCGAAGCTGCGCGAGGCCATGCAGGTGGAACTGCGCCAGCTGCAGCAACGCCTCGGCATCACCACCATCGTCGTCACCCACGACCAGCGCGAGGCCATGACCATGGCCGACACGGTCGTCGTGATGAGCGGCGGTGAAATCCGCCAGGCCGCCGCGCCCGTCGAAATCTACCGCCGCCCGGCCGACACCTTCGTCGCCGACTTCATCGGCATGACCAACCTCATCGACTTCTCCGCCGGCGGCGCCGGCGCGAGCGTGCTCGGCGCGCAGGTGCCCGGCCTTTCCATCCCGGCGGGCCTCAAGTCCGGCATCATCTCGGTGCGCCCGGAAGACGTGCACCTCACCGCCGCCGGCAACGCCCCGATCACGGGGACCGTCACCTTCGTGCGCGATCTCGGCGGCACGATCGAGACTTTCGTTGAGGCGGCCGGCAAGCAGGTCGTCGCCGTCTCCATGCCGAATGCCCGGCCAGACGTTGCGGTCGGCCAGACCGTCGGCATCCAGCTCAACCCCGGCGATTGCGTGGTGCTGAAGTCATGAGACGCGAGGCTCCGCAGAAGTTTTCCGACTACGGCCCGCTGTTCTTTCCCGCGGGCATGCTGATCGTCTTCTTCGTCGTGCCCTTCGCGACGATGATCGCCGTCTCCTTCTTCCGCCGCGACCCGGCGGGGTTCTACTCGCCCGATTTCGTCTTCGACAACTATGCCCGCTTCCTGAGCCTGTTCTTCGGCAAGGTGCTCGGCTTCTCGCTGTTCCTGGCGATTACGGTCGCCATCTGCTGTGTGGTGCTCGCCGTCCCCTTCACATATCTGCTCTCGCGCGCCCGGCGAAAGACGCAGGTGCTCTGGCTGGTGGCGCTGCTCTCCATCCTGTCGCTGTCGGAAGTCATCATCGGCTTTGCCTGGTCGACCCTCTTCTCGCGCACTGCCGGTATTACCAATCTGCTCGTGATGCTCGGCATCATGAACGAGGCGGTGGCCCTCAACCCGAGCTTCGGCGCGGTGTTGACCGCCATGACCTACCATGCGCTGCCCTATACCGTGCTCGTGCTCTATCCCGCGCTGGTGCGGCTCGACCCCACCCTGACGGAGGCCGCGCGCACGCTTGGCGCCTCGCCGGTAAAATCCTTCTTCACCGTGGTCGTGCCGGCGCTCAGGAACACCATCGTCGCGACGCTGATCATGGTGTTCATCTTCGCGCTCGGCTCCTACCTCCTGCCGCAGATACTCGGCCGGCCGCAGCACTGGACGCTCTCGGTGCTCATCACCGACCAGGCGATCTACCAGTCCAACATGCCGTTCGCCGCCGCCATGGCCGTGTTCCTCGTGCTCGTCACGCTCGGCCTCGTCGCACTCACGGTCTATGCCGGTCGCAAGGGAGAAGCCGCATGAACGCGCTTCTGCAGAAGGTCTATTTCGGCCTTATCGGCCTCTTCCTCTCGCTGCCGATCATCGTGGTGGCCGGTGTCTCGGTCAACGAGAAGCAGACGCTCGCCTTCCCGCCGCAGGGCTTTTCGCTCGGCTGGTACGGCGAAATCTTCACCAATGTCGAATGGCGCAACGCACTCTTCGCCTCGATAACGCTCGCGGCCCTCTCGGCGGCCGTCGCGCTCGCCATCGCCCTGCCGCTCGCCTGGTTCCTCTGGCGCCGCCACGCGCCCTGGGCAAACATCTTCCAGCTGCTCGGTGTCGCGCCCTTCACGCTGCCGCCGGTCATCACCGCGCTCGGCCTTCTCACCTTCTGGGCGACGACCGGCTTCTACGGCCAGCCCGCGACGGCCGTCATCAGCCATGCGATCTTCTTCGTGACGCTGCCGCTGGTCACGCTCTCGCTCGGCTTCTCTTCCATCGACCGTTCGCTGGTGGAAGCAGCCGCCACGATGGGCGCCGACGACCGCACGATCTTCCGCACGGTGGTCCTGCCGCTCATCCTGCCCTATCTGATCTCCGGCTATGCCTTCGCCTTCGTCCTGTCGCTCAACGAATATATCGTTGCCTACATGACGATCGGTTTCACGATGGAGACACTGCCGATCAAGATCTTCAACGCCCTGCGCTACGGCTATACGCCGACGATGGCCTCGGTCACGATCCTCTTCGTCGCCATCGCCGCCACCATCTTCGGTCTCGTCGCCCGCTTCGGCGACCTGCCGAAGCTGCTCGGCGCCATGTCGTCGCGGGACTAGAGCATTTCCAGCCGAAGGGAAATCGCTTCGGCATCGGATAATGCGGTAAAAACAAGGATCGAGAGTACGCCCGGAAGGCGGGAACCGATCCTCCGTCCGGGAATACGAAAGACAACAGGTTAGGGCGTTTTCGCGGTTCGAAGACAAGCGACAACGCTCTGCCGGCCCGTCAGGAGCGGGACGCTTGCTGCCGGAAGGCCACAACGAACAGGAGCCCGCATGCGGATCGCCGCCCTCCAGATGCACGCCATTGCCGGCGACGCCGAGGCCAATATCGAGCGCATCGCGGCAGCTGCCGCCGATGCGGCAGCCGGCGGTGCCAGGCTGCTCGTCGTGCCGGAACTTGCCGTTCCCGGCTATGGGGCAGGGGAGGTGGCCTTCGGCCGTCTCGCATCCCCCGCAACGGGTGACGTTGCCAAGCACCTCGGCGCGATCGCCCGCGACAACGCCCTTGCCATCGTCGCGGGCTTTGCCGAACAGGACGGCACGCATGTCTACAACAGCGCGCTCTTTACCGATGGCATCGGTACCAACGCCGTCTACCGCAAGTCCCATCTCTATGGCGACTACGAACGCGCCGCCTTCCGCACCGCCGCACCTGCCTCCGTCATGGTGGAGCTCGGCGGCATCCGGCTCGGTATGCTGATCTGCTACGACGTGGAGTTTCCGGAAAACGTCCGGCGTCTCGCGCTCGCCGGCGCCGATCTCGTCCTCGTGCCCACGGCGTTGCCGAAGGGCTCGTCCGGCACCTTCATCGCCAATCACATGATCCAGGTGCGCGCCTTCGAGAACCAGGTCTTCGTCGCCTATATCAACCATTGCGGCGCCGACGACCATTTCACCTATGCCGGCCTGTCACGCATCGCAGCGCCCGACGGCAAGCTGCTCGCCGAAGCGCCGGCAGAGGGCGAAACCCTGCTCTTCTCGGAAATCCGCCCCGAGGATTACGCGAAGTCACGCGCGGAAAACACCTACCTCATCGATCTTGGCCGTCAGGGCTGAACCGCCTAAAGGCTGATCAGAGCCGTTCCGGCGACCGCCAGCGCCGCGCCCAGCCATGCCAGCGGCGGCGGCACGGCGCCGGTGCGGGCCCAGATCATGGGCAGGATCACGACCGGCGTCATCGATGACAGCGTCGAGACGATGCCGACGCTGCCATGTGCCAAGGCGGCCATCAGCAGCGACATGCCCAGGCCCACACCGAAGAAAGCAGAGCCGACCGCAAGGCTCAGCGACCTTTTTCCGATCTGCGCCGCTGGCTTTACCGCCGGATGTGGAACCGCCATGAGAAGCAGGAAGAACAGGGCCGCAATCCCGGAGCGCACGGCCATTGCCGTGAAGGGTTCGGCCCCGGCCGCCATCGCGGGACGAGCAGCAAGGCTTCCGAGCGCCTGGCCAAGCGCCGTAACGACGCCCAGTACGATACCGAGCCACGAGACCCGCTCGGTTCCTTTGGACTTCGCCGTACCTCGAGCACCGATCGCGAGCAAGATCCCCAGGAGAACGCAAGCGATACCGGCTCCTTGCTGGCCGTCTATCGTTTCCCCGAGGAAAAGGTAACCGAACAGGACGGCAAAGGGTGCGGTGAGCGAGAAGAGCAGGGCCGTGGTGCGAGGGCCGGCGGTATAGATCGCCGCAAAATAGGTCGTGCTCGCGATGATGATGCCGAAAAGGCTGGAAACGGCAAGAAAACCGAGCTGCCAGAGCCCTATCGTGCGCCAGCCACCGACGGCGAGGGATACAGCGGCCGTCATGAAAAAGGCCGCGCCCATCTGCAGGCGCGCGAGATCGAGAAGCGGTAGGCGGCCGCGCAATTCGCTGACGAGCATGCTGCTCATCGCAATGCAGATGGCGGCGCAAAGGGCAAAGATTTCGGCGAGATACATGGAAAGACCGGACGAATGATCGCCCGGCCTATCGCACAGATTTCCCCTAGCGGATAGAGCCTTTCACGACCACCCTCCGCTCAGGCCCGAAAGGTGATGCGGCCGTCGCAAATCGTCGTGACAGGGCGGATCGCGGCGAGCTTCCCGTGCTCCGCCGCCTCGACATTGTCCGAGAGCACGACGACATCCGCGAGATAGCCCGCCTTCAGCATGCCCTTGCGGTCTTCCATGAACTCGACCCAGGCGCCATTCTTCGTATAGGCGGCCAGCGTCTCGGCCAGCGAGAGCCGTTCGTCCTTCAGGCCCTCCTTCCAGAGACCACGCGTCATGGCGCATTCGATGCAGTTCATCGGGTCGAGCGGAGAAACCGGCCAATCCGTAGCGAAGACGATCTCCGCCCCGGCATCGACCAGCGTGCGCCAGGCGAAAGCATAGGGCCAGCGGTCTTCGCCGATGTAGGAGAGGTAGGGCTCGACCGGCAGGCCGGCGCTGCCCGGCGGATGGGTCGGCTGCATCGAGGCGACGGTGCCGAGTTCCTTGAAACGCCCGATATCGTCGGGATGCACGACCTCGATATGCTCGATGCGGTTGCGGCTGTCGCGCTTGCCGTTCGCCTTGATGGCGGCCTCGTAGCCATCAAGCACCATGCGCACGGCGCCGTCGCCGATGGCGTGAACCGCCACCGGCAGGCCCAGCTTGTCGGCGGCAATCGCGATGCTGTCGAAGTGTTCCTGCGAGAACAGCGGGTCGCCCTTCCAGCCAGGCTGGTGTGCATAGTCGTCGATGAAGACGGCGGTGCCCGATTCCGTCACGCCGTCCATGAAGAGCTTGACGAAATCGCAGCGCAGGCGATCGGTGTTGAAGCGGTCACGCCACGCGGCCGCCTTCGTCTCGAGATCCGAGAGCGGCATGAAATTCTTCATGTGGAAGGGCATGCGAACGCGCACCGGCAGGCCCACCGTACGCTCGATCTCGTCGAGCATTTCAAGCTGGTAGAGGCTGCCGTCCATGTTCTGCAGCGAGGTAATGCCGAGCGAAGCCACATAGGCAAGGCCCCGCTTGATGACCTCGATATCGCCGGCACGCTCTTCTGCCGTCACATGCTCCGGGTCGCCGCCGGTGCCGACACCGAGCATTTCGCGCCCGCCGGTCTCGCCGAAGGCGGAAACGGGGCGGATGGCGTTGCTCTCGCGCAGTTCACCGATCGCGAGGCCATCGTCGGCCATGACGATCTCGTTGCCGACGCCGACATCCCGCCCTTCCAGGATGCCGCCCATCCTGAGCGCCGTCGTATTGGCCCAGGCGGTGTGGTGGTCGGGCGCGACGATCAGCAGCGCGCGGTCCGGCAGGATCCGGTCGAGATGATGCCGCGTCATGCGCTCGTCGTCAGAGAGGATCGTGTAGTCCGCCTGCTGCGCGATGAGGAGCTGGCGCTCCGGATAGTCGGCGGCATAGCCTTTCACGGCCTTTTCGAGGGCGTCAAATCCCTTGACGCCGGCCAACGACAATTCGGTGAGTTCGGCCGAACCGCCGAAGATGTGCATGTGCGCTTCGTTGAAGCCGGGCAGGACAGTCCCGCCCTTGGCGTCGATCACATGGGTGTCGGGCCCCGAAAAGGCATCGATCTCCGCTTCGGAGCCGACGGCCAGGATGCGGTTTCCGGCAATGGCGACCGCATTCGCCCGCGGGTTCGCCGCGTCCATGGTCAGCACCCGCGCATTGCGGATGATAAAGCTCGCTTCCGTCTGCATGGCGTATCCTTGAAATGCGTTCAGATTGCCCGGCGGCAAAGGGCCCGGAAGAACGTGAAATTGTCTTGGTTCTCCTCGTCGCCCAGCGGCTCCGGCTGGGAGGAGAGCTTGACGATGACGGTCTCGGTGCTCGGATCGACATAGAGCCACTGGCCGTGGATACCGATCGCGCAGAAGGCACCGTCGGCTTCACCCGACTGGTACCACTGGCTGCGGTAGCGCCCGTTCGGCAGGTCGACATTGCGGCCCTGCTGCCAGGCCTCCAGGTCGCCGTTCTCCTGCATGTCGCGGATCCAGCCTTCCGGCACGATCTGCCGGCCGTTGCGCACGCCGTGGTTCCGCAGCAGTTCGCCAAGACGGGCAAGATCGCGCGCCGTCATGGAAACGCCGCCCGCGGTGCGCGGCGTGCCGATCGCGTCCACCGTGATGTTGGCATTGCCCTTGGCGCCCATCGGCTTCCAGAGAAGATCGGAGGTGAGGTCGGCAAAACGAGCGCCGGTGACGCGCTCGATGACGACGCCGAGCAGATCGGCATTCGGCGAGGCATAATAGAACGGCCCGCCATGCGGCCGCTCGGCCTTCTCGAGGGTTACGAGGAAGGAAGCGAGCGTTTCCGGCGCAATGTTCGGCTCCGGCGGGTTCCAGAGCATGGCGCGGCGATAGCGCGCGAAGGCGCCGTGCGGGTCGAGATAGGCTTCCTCGAAATCCAGGCTGACGCGCATGTCGAGCACGTCGCGATAGGTGCAGTCGCCATAGACGCTGCCCTTGGCCTCCGGCAGGTAATCCGTCACCGGCCGGTCGGGATCGATCAGCCCGTCCGCCTCCAGGATGCCGGAGACGACGGCCGTCAGCGACTTCGAGATGGAGAAGACAAGGTGCGGCGCATCCGGATCGGCATGCGGTGCGTAATATTCAGCGACGATCTCACCCCGGCGCATCAGTACGAAGGCGTCTGTATGGGCGAAGTCGAGGAAGGCGCGGGCGCTCGCGGCACCGGCAAGGCCTGTCTCCATCGCCGCATCGAGAAAGGCGTCGCTGGGAAGCGGCGCTTCGGCGGCCGGCACCTCTGCCGCAATCACCGCCGTCGGCACGAGATCACGGACATTCTGGAAGGTCCAGCGGCTATAAGGGGCAGTGCGCCAGTTGGCGAGTGTAACATCCGCACGGGCAAAGCCGTGCTCGTCCTTGAACGTCTTGATCATGACATATCCAACCGAAGCGCGGGAAGGCGCAAAGCCTTCCCGCGTCCAGCTGTCCTCGGTTTTCGCGGCCTTGCCGCTTACTTCTGCAGTTCGGTCCAGATCTTTGTGTAGAGCTGCTGTACATCCGGTTCGCAGCTTGCAAGGAATTGGCCTGCAGGCTCGAATTCAGCCGGCACGACCAGTTCCGGTGCATTCTGCATTTCCGCCGGCAGGAATTTTTCGGAACCCTTGATGCCGTTGGAATACTTGGCGAAGGCGGAGATCAGGGCCGCGTTTTCCGGATCCATGATGAAGTTCATGAACAGCTTGGCATTCTCGGTGTTCTTCGCATCCTTCAGCAGCGCGACGCTGTCCATGAAGTAGGGGAAACCTTCCTTCGGGTAACCGAACTTGATGTCGGCGTTCTTCAGGCGCGAGCGCATGATGGCACCGTTCCAGTAGTAGACGGCGGCATAGTCGCCGGCCGGCAGCTTCTCGGTCACGCTGTAGTCCATGGCGAGCCATTTCGTCTTCGCCTCGACGAGCTTGTCGCGGACCTTGCGCAGCACGTCCTTGTCCATCGTGCACCATTCGCCGCCGAAGTACTTGATGGTGGCGAAGAGCACGTCGTTCATTTCCGGCGCGACGTTGATCTTGCCGGCAAGTTCCGCCGGCGGATCCAGGAAGATCGCAGAGGTGTTGATGTCGCCCTTGTAGACGGAAGCGTTGACGCCAATGCCGGTCAGGCCCCACTGCCACGGAACGGTGTAGTGACGGCCCGGATCCCACGGCACGTCGACCCAGCGCGTATCGACATTCTTGAAGTTCTCCATCTGGTCCGGACGGGCTTCCTGCAGCAGGCCTTCCTTGACCCAGATCTGCACGTAGTTCGCCGACGGTACGACGATGTCGAAGCCGTGGCCGCCGGCGCGGACCTTGGCAAGAGCTGTGTCGTTCGAATCATAGTCCGTGACCGTCACTTTGACGTCGAACTTCGCCTCGAACTTCTTGATCAGCTCCGGGTTGGTATAGTCACCCCAGTTGTAGATATTGAGCTCGCCCGCTGCCGAGGCGGCACCTACCGTCGCCAGCATGGCAATGGCCGCCGTCGCGGTCGTCGTCATCCATTTCATTTTCATTCTCTGTTCCTCTCTGTCGTTTGTTCGTCGAGATGATTACTGTTTTTTTCGGTTGATGAAGAAGAAGATCACGACGAGTGCCGTCGAAAGCGCCAGGAAGACCGTGGCGATGGCATTGATCTCGGGTGTCGTCTCGCGCCGGAGCTGTCCCAGCATGTAGGTCGGCAGGGTATCCTGACCACCGGATTTCACGAATTCCGTGATGACGACGTCATCCAGGGAGATGACGAAGGACAACATGAAGCCAGCGATGACCGCCGGGCGCAGCAGCGGCAGGGTCACATGCCGGAAGGTCTGCCAGCGCGAGGCATAAAGGTCGGCCGCCGCCCGCTCCAGCGTCAGGTCCATGCTCTCCAGCCGGGCACGGATGGGCAGGTAGGCGAAGGGAATGCAGAAGGCGGTATGTGCGACGATCAGGTAGCCGAGCCCCGAATAGCCGGTCCAGACCTTGATGCGCGAGAAGACTATGAGCAGCGCCACGGCCGTCACGATTTCCGGTACCATCAGCGGCTGGTTGATGAGCGCATACTTGAAGGTGAGGCCGCGATAGGGCGTCGTGCGCGTCGTCGCGAGAGCCGCCATGGTGGCGGCGATCGTGGCAAGGAGAGCCGCCCAGACCGCGATGATCAGCGAGCGGATGGCCGCGTCCTGAACGGCCGCGTTCTGCCAGGCGGCGACGAACCAGCGTGCCGAGAAACCATCCCAGCGCGACAGGGATTCCGCCCCGTTGAAGGAGTAGATGACCAGCGCCGCGATCGGCAGGTAAAGCGCGAAGAAGGTGAAGAGGGTGATGAGCCCGAAACCAGGCTGCGAGCGGATGTCGAAATGCGATTTAAACATGGCTCGAACCTCCCCGCGAGGCATTGCGCACGTAGAAGATCAGCGCAACCATCACCAGCGCCATCAGGGTGATAGACATGGCGGCGCCGAGCGGCCAGTTGCGGCCCGATCCGAACTGCATCTCGATGAGGTTGCCGAGCATCATGTTCTTGCCGCCGCCGAGCACGCGCGGAATGACGTAGGCGCCGAGCGAGGGAATGAAGACGAGGATGGAGCCGGCGATAATGCCGGGCTTCACCAGCGGAATCACGATGCCGCGCAGGACCTGCAGGCGGCTCGCATAGAGATCGTATCCCGCCTCCACCAGCCGGAAATCGAGCTTCTCGATCGAGGCATAAAGCGGCAGCACCATGAGCGGCAGGTAGACATAGGTCATACCGAGCAGGTTGGCGGTGTCCGTGTACATGATCTGCAGGGGGGAATCGATCACGCCGAGCCAGATCAGGGCGTTGTTGAGCAGACCTTCGTTGCGGATGACCTGCTGCATGGCGAAAGTGCGGATCAGAAGGTTGGTCCAGAACGGGATCGTCACCAGGAAGACCCAGATCTCACGGGTATGCGCCGGGCGCGTCGCGATGAAGTAAGCGGTCGGAAAGCCGAGAATCAGGGTGAGGAGCGTCGTGAAGAACGACAGCTGGAGCGAGCGCCAGATGATCGACAGATGCGCATCCGCAAGCCCGAGCGTATCGTCGAATATGTCGCGCTGGAAGAAGACCGAGACCCAGCCGTCGAGCGAGAACTCCCCGAACTTGACATCACCGTAGTCGCCCTTCGCCATGAAGGAGTAGAGCAGCATCACGAGCAGCGGGCCGACGGCCGCAAAGAAGATGATGAGCAGGGCCGGCGTGCTGAGCAACCAGCGGGAGCGGATGTCCTTTTTCTGCGCCGCGAGAGCGGCCTGCTGTGCGCCGCTCATCGTCAATCCCTCAAGATCTGGGCGACGTCGTCGCTGAGGCTGATGCCGACCACCTCGTCCTTCGAAAAGCCGCAAGACCCACTGCGGGCATTCTGCTGGCGCACGGTGAAGGTCGTGCCGTCCTCGAGGCGAATGTGGAAATGCGTGTCCGTGCCGAGATAGACGATTTCGTGGATGTTGCCGCGCAACACCGAAGACGGCGAGGGGGCTGCGACCTGGGCATGTTCGGGACGGACGACAACCGTCACCTTGCCGCCGGGCGTCAGGTCGGCCGGGAAGGTCGCCGGGATCTCCGCGCCGGAGGAGAGCCGCACGCGGGCCCGGTCGCCGGAAACCGCAACGACCTCGGCCGAAAGGAAATTCGTCTCGCCGATGAAGTCGGCCACGAAACGTTCGGCCGGACGGTCGTAGATATCCCAGGGCGAGCCCACCTGGCGCACCGTGCCCGTCGACATGACGGCGATGCGATCGGACATGGTGAGCGCTTCCTCCTGGTCGTGCGTGACGAAGACGAAGGTGATGCCGGTTTCGGTCTGGAGGCGCTTCAGCTCCATCTGCATGGACTTGCGCAGTTTCAGGTCGAGCGCGGAAAGCGGTTCATCGAGCAGCAGCACCTTCGGTTGCGGCGCGAGAGCCCGGGCGAGCGCCACGCGCTGCTGCTGGCCGCCGGAAAGCTGGGTGACCGGATTGTCGCCTCGCCCATCCAGATGGACAAGCTTCAGCATGTCCTTGACGACGCTGTCGATTTCCGAGCGAGGCTTGCCCAGCATCTTGAGGCCGAAACCGATGTTCTCGGCCACCGTCAGGTGCGGGAAGAGGGCATAGTTCTGGAAGACCGTGTTGACGGGCCGCTGGTTCGGCAGAAGGCTGGAAATATCCACGCCATCGAGCAGGACCTGTCCTTCGGTCGGCAGCTCGAAGCCGGCGATCATACGCAGGAGCGTAGTCTTGCCGCAGCCGGAAGGGCCGAGAAGGGTGAAGAATTCATTCGACCGGATATCCAGCGTCACATTGTCGACGGCCTGGAAATTGCCGAACCATTTCTTGATGCCATGCATGCCGATGGCACCGCCATGGGCCGCGGTCGTTCGGGTCTCAGTCATCGGTTCCCCGTTTATCGTCCGGCCGCCCGAGCGTGCTCCGCCCAAAGCGCCGGCTGTCCTCTGTCCGACCGCTGATCGCGGTTCTTATGTGATAGGCTTATCTTGCTTATGATCACAACAAATCATAATTTGATCAAATCTGTAAAGGGTGATTTTGAGCTTTGCGATTTTATCCGCCTTGCGTGCAAGGGTCGCCGAATTCAGCCCAGAGACGATAAGCCGGCAGAGGCCGGGTCGACAGAGGGGAGGGTTTCCGCATGCTGGTTGCTGCCGGTCGCGAAGCGTCCGAATCCGCCAAGCAATGGGTCTACCGCGTGCTGCGGCGGGCCGTCATGACGGGCCAGTTCGAGCCGGGCGATCCGGTGACGATCAACGGCCTGGCCGAATCCCTCGGCGTCAGCGCCATGCCGGTGCGCGAGGCGCTGCACAGGCTGGTTGCCGACGGCGCGCTGGAACTGCTCGATAATCGCCGCGTCCGCGTGCCGGACATCGATCCGCAGCGCTTCGAAGAGGTGCTGGAGGCCCGCATCGCGCTCGAAACCCGCGCCGCCGAACGCGCCATGCCCTTCATCGATGAGGCCCGACTCGCGCGCCTGCGCGCCTTCGACCAGCAGGCCGACGAGGCACTGGCACGGCGTGATTTCGGCCGCCTCGTGGAGGCGAACTTCGATTTCCACCGCTGCCTCTACGACGCCCGGCCGGGCACGGTGATGCTGCCGCTGATCGAATCCCTCTGGCTGCGCCTTGCGCCCTTCATGCGCCGGGCGGGCGAAACCCTTTCCGCCACCTACCAGATCGACCGCCACGCCGAAGCGCTCGCTGCCATCGTCGCGCGCAATCCCGACGCGCTCAAGGCGGCCATCGCCGCCGACATCCGCGACGGCACGGGCCATCTCGGGCAGATGCATTTCGAACAGATGGGCGCCGCGCGGAAGGCGAGTTGACGGCACCGGGGTTTCCACGACAACCCGACCGGTATTCTTCTTTGGTGAGCGCTTGCAGAAAGGGGCAGATCGCCGGTAAAGCTCTCGGCGACTGCCAAGCCCGCGCACCGGAGGATGCCATGAACGACAACAATGTTCTGAAATTCGAACGCCGGAAGCCGCAGCAGGAAAACAAGAACACTCCGAAGGCGCCGCAACCGAAAAAGGGCCTCATCTGGATAGCCGTTCTCGCGGTGATCGTCCTTGTCTGGGCCTATTACCAGTTCATCGCGCCACAGACGCTGTAAGCGGGCGGGACCGATCGTCGAAGGAGGCCCCAATGGCGCACGGAGAAAATCCCCTCGACAAGGATATCGACACCATCGGCGGCGCCTGCCACTGCGGCTCCGTCCGCTTCCGGGTTCGCCTTGCAAATGGGCTGCACAGCGCGCGCCGTTGCTCCTGTTCCTATTGCCGCATGCGCGGCGCCATCGCGGTTTCCGCCAATCTCTCCGACATCGTCATCGAGGAGGGCGAGGAGCTGCTTACCCTCTACCAGTTCAACACGAAGACAGCGAAACACTATTTCTGCGCACGCTGCGGCATCTATACCCACCACCAGCGCCGCTCCAACCCTGAGCAATACGGTGTCAACGTCGCCTGCCTCGAGGGCATCAGCCCCTTCGATTTTTCTGAAATTCCAGTCAACGACGGCGTCTCGCATCCATCCGACAGGCCAGCCGGAACCGGCCCAAGCCTTGCGGGCGTGTTGCGGTTCATTCCGGCTGATGAGTCCGAGCCCTAAGAGACCGGCAAACGATCACATAAGCTTAATTATGGAACGCTAATACCAGGCAGCGCCCCGGCGCATCCGGGGCGCTGTAACCGTCAAGCGGCCTTGCGCTTGCGGAACGGCCCGTGGGGGATTTCCGGCGGGGCGAAGCTTTCGGCGCTGGCACGGTCCCAGCGGTCGTGCCAGTCGGCCAGTTCCGGTATTTCCGAGCCGGAGACGAGAAAGCCCTCGGGCAGATAGGGATAGGCCTCGTTGCCGTCGAGGAACTCGTTGTCCTTCTGCCGGAACATGAAGTGGTAAGGCATGAAATCGCTCGGATCGCCAAGGCCGGCGGCACCGGCGATCTCGCCCAGCGCATGCATGGTATTGCGATGGAACCGCGCGACGCGGTCGCTCTTGTCGCCAAGATCGATCGCGCGCTGACGCACGGGGTCCTGGGTGGCGATGCCGACCGGACAGCGATTGGTGTGACAGGACTGCGCCTGGATGCAGCCGATGGCAAACATGAAGCCGCGCGCGGCGTTGCACCAGTCCGCGCCAAGGGCCAGCGTGCGGGCAATGTCGAAGGCGGAGACGATCTTGCCCGCCGCGCCGATGCGGACCTGGTTGCGGATGCCTGCGCCGCGCAGCGTGTTGTGCACGAAGGTCAACCCCTCGAGCATCGGCATCCCGACGCGGTTTGCGAACTCCACCGGGGCGGCGCCCGTTCCGCCCTCCGCACCGTCGACCACGATGAAATCGGGAACGATGCCCGTTTGAAGCATGGCCTTGACCATGCTCATGAACTCACGGCGATGACCGATGCACAGCTTGAAGCCGACGGGCTTTCCGCCGGAGAGCTCACGCAGCTGCCCGACGAACCGCATCAGGCCGATCGGGGTCGAGAATGTGCTGTGCGCAGCCGGTGAAATGCAGTCGATACCCATCGGAATGCCACGGGCCTCCGCGATTTCCGGCGAGATCTTCGAGGCCGGCAGCATGCCGCCATGGCCAGGCTTTGCCCCCTGGCTCAGCTTGATCTCGATCATCTTGATCTGGGGATCGGCAGAAAGCTGGGCGAATTTTTCAGGCGAGAAGCGGCCATCCTCGCCGCGGCAGCCGAAATAGCCGGATGCGACCTGATAGATCAGATCGCCCCCGCCCTGCCGGTGATAGCGGCTGATGCTGCCCTCCCCCGTATCATGCGCGAAGCCGCCCTTGCGCGCGCCGGTGTTGAGGGCGAGGATGGCATTGCCCGAGAGCGAACCGAAGCTCATGGCCGAGATGTTGTAGAGGCTGGCTTCATAGGGCTGCCGGCAGGCCGGCCCACCGACGCGTACGCGGAAGTCCGTATCCGCAATGGCGACCGGCGTCGCGGAATGGGTGAGCCAGGCATAGCCGGAACCGTAGACATTCTCGATCGTGCCGAACGGCCGCTTGTCCTCCACCCCCTTGGCGCGCTGATAGACGAGACCGCGGTCCTGCCGGTTGAACGGGACTGCGTCATTGTCGCTTTCGATGATGTACTGGCGGATTTCCGGCCGGATGCTCTCCAGCAGGAAGCGCAGATGCCCGACCACCGGATAATTGCGCAGGATCGCGTGCCTGTGCTGGCGCAGATCGTGAATGCCGAGCAGGAACAATGCGCCGCAGGCCGCGGCGACGAGGAACAGCCAGCCGCTATAGAGCAGTGCGCCGCCGAGGGAGGCGAATGCAGCCACCCCGACAAGGAAGAACACTGCATAACGCTGGTTGGAAACGAGGGCCTTTACCATATGTCTGGTCCGAAAATCGCTGGTATCGTGGGGAGATCGATGTGATCGGGGCGTTCGAGGAAGAGATGCGGCGAACGACGCCACCATGCCGGTACCACATCTTTGTGTCAGCAGATGTTTACCGGACGGTAAAGGCAATCGTTCGCCGCGCCTCACGTCACTTGAAGCCTGCGCCCGCCAGCTTCTCTGTCAGTACGGCGCGATCCTCGATGGATTGCAGGCGCACCGTCAGGGCCGTGCTCTTCACCGGAACCTGCGGCGGCAGGGAGAAAGCGATGCCCGGCAGGTTTTCCGCCGCCCACTGCCTGAAACGGGGCAGCTTGTTCGGACCGCTGATGGGGAAGGTGTGGCTATATCGAAAGCTCATATCAGGCTCTTTCTGAACAGGGGCAAGGCGGCGGCACGACGACGCGTCCGGCCTTGCTCCGCAGGTTTTCATCTCGGGTTGGAAAGCGAAATCCTGACGCCGCGCTTGCATTTGCAGTTTGCAGCGCCAGGCTCTCAGCAGTCGGCGCCGATCCTGCGGAAAGGACTTGAGGAACCACGGCGGCGGGCGAGACGGAGCGAAACCATCGGCTCCCTCACCGTTCGCCGGTCTGCGGCTCACCGGGCGGGTACGTCCACCCGGCAAGTGGACCGAGCGACCGCAGCGCTTCCGAGGAGGCGTCGAGCGACCGCACGAAGGCGGCAAGCTCCGTGTCGTCGAGACGTTCGGCCGCCGCGGTGAGGGAAAACCAGCGCCGCTGCCTTTGCCCCTTCTCGCGCCAATGGCTCAGCGTGCCGCGCACCTTCATGCCGAACACCGTGACGCGGCAGGAAACCTCCGAGCCGTCATCCAGTGCCTTCCAGTAGCGATAGGAGGTCACAGGCGAAGGAGAGATATCGCCGATGATGCCAGCCTCCTCAAAGGCCTCACGGGAGGCCGCGGCCGCCGCCGATCGCCCTTTCATCGGCCATCCCTTGGGCACGATCCACCGCCCACGCCGGCGCGAAGTGATGAGCAACATCTTCGGCTCGCCATCGCGCCGCAGGCGCCAGGGGAGCACCCCGACCTGCTGCAGTTCATCGCAGTGACCGGCCTCGGGGGCGGGAACGCTGGTGCGTGTCTTGCCTCTCATCATGCCCTCCCCTCGCCGCGCAGGAAGAAGACCGTCGCGCCGGGCCCGTGGCGGGCGCCGCAGGCAGAGCGGACGAGAATGGGCGCCTTGCACCAGGGGCAACGGCTGGCTGCGCGCGGCAGGCGCCGGTCGCAGGTGAGGCAGGTTTTCAGGGAATGAGACGTGGACATGGAAACGCTCCATCGGAACGCCACAAGGGCGAGACGACATGAACCGCACTGTTGGATTGTGGGGTTCCCGGAGCGGCGGGATTTGCGGCGGCGTTACAGGATCAAGACAGCCGGCTCCGGGTCAGGGAGCGCGCTTGATCGCGAAACCTCGAAATTCTGGCGGGCGTTTCCATAGTCATAGCCTGCACTTGGCCGTTCAATGCGGCAAATTCAAGAGGGTGCGTCCTTCTGCAGCATGCCACGGCGCACGACAGCAACGCCGACAACGAAGCATCACGATGCTGGACAGAACAGAAAAAACCCGTCCTGCCCAAGCCTCACAGCGTCGGAAAATGGCAGGCCACCTTACGGCCATTGCCATGCGCCTGCGCCTCGGGTCGCTCCGTCCGGCAGCGGTCCTTCGCGATCGGACAGCGTGGATGGAAACGGCAGCCGGAGGGTGGGTTGAGCGGACTTGGCACGTCGCCGGTAAGGAGGATGCGCCTGCGCGCGCCGCTCGGCGTCGTCTCGACGATCGGAACCGCCGAGATCAGCGCCTGGCTGTAGGGGTGGGCCGGCGCAGAGAAGACCTCCTCGGCAGGTCCCTCCTCGACGACGGACCCCAGATACATGACCGCGATGCGGGTCGAGACCTGGCGCACCACCGAGAGGTCATGGGCAATGAAGATATAGGTGAGGCCAAGCTTTTCCTGGAGATCGGCAAGGAGGTTGACGATCTGCGCCTGTACCGAGACGTCGAGTGCGGAAACAGGTTCATCCAGCACGACGAGATCGGGATTGAGGGCGATGGCGCGTGCGATACCGACACGCTGGCGCTGGCCGCCGGAGAATTCGTGCGGATAGCGCCCGACATGGTCCGGCAGGAGGCCGACGATGTCGAAAAGTTCGGCAACCCGCTTGTCGATCTCGCTAGAGGAGAGTTTCGTGTGGATACGCAGCGGCTCGGCGACGAGATCGCCGACGCGCCGGCGCGGGTTCAGCGAGGCGGACGGATCCTGGAAAACCATCTGCAGGCGGCGGCGCAGCGGGCGCAGCTCCCGCAGCGACCGGGCGGTGATGTCCTCGCCCTCGAACAGGAGCTTGCCGTCGGAGACCTCGTAAAGCCGCACCAGACAGCGCGCCAATGTGGACTTGCCGCATCCCGACTCCCCGACAAGGCCGAGCGTCTCCCCGCGCCGGACCGTCAGCGAGACGTTGTCGACTGCGTGTACCGTCCGTCGTCCCTCCGCGGAAAACCGCGTGCCGATCGAAAAGCGCTTTCCGAGCGCGCGGGTTTCGAGGATCGGCTGTTCGGTGTCTGTCATTGCAGTGCTCATGCTTGCACCTCCCGGAGGCACGCCGCCGCGTGTAGGCCGGCTGGAAGGACAGGTTTCTCGGTGAGGCAGGGCTCGTAGCGCAGCGGACAGCGCGGGCCGAAGGCGCAGCCCCGCGGCAGGCGCAGCAGCGAGGGCGGTGAGCCGGGAATGGCCGGCAGGCGGTGGGGCTTCTCGCCGGTCAGCGGCGGGATCGAGCCGAGCAGGGCTCGCGTATAGGGGTGGCGCGGATCGGAGAACAACGCAGCACGGTTGCCGCGCTCCACCACCCGGCCGGCATACATCACCATCACCCGGTCGGCGAGCTCGGAGACCACGCCCATGTCATGTGTGATGAAGACGACGGCGGAGTTGTGGGTGGCCCGCAGCTTGCGCACAAGATCGAGAATGCCGGCCTGCACGGTGACGTCGAGCGCCGTGGTCGGCTCGTCGGCGACGAGCAGGGCCGGATTGCAGGAGAGCGCCATGGCGATCACCGCGCGCTGGCGCATCCCGCCGGAAAGCTGGTGCGGATAGCGCGACATCGCTTCGCGCGGATTGGGGAAGTTCACCTCGGCAAGCAGCGCCTCCACCCGCTCCAGCGCCTTTGCCTTGCTGATCGCCTCATGGGCGCGGATCTGCTCGGCAATCTGCCAGCCGATCGTATAGACCGGCGTCAGAGCGGTCATCGGATCCTGGAAGATCATGGCGATCTCCCGGCCGCGCAGGCGCCGGAGTTCTCGCGCCGGCAGGCCGACAAGCTCGCGGCCCTTGTAGCGGATGGAGCCCTCGATCGTGGCGTTGGGATCGGTGATGAGCCCCATCACCGCCAGAAGCGAGACGGTTTTGCCCGAACCCGATTCGCCGACGACGCCGAGAATCTCGCCCTCGTCGAGATCGAAGGAAACGCCGTCGATGGCCCGCACCAGGCCGTCTTCGGTGCGGAACGACACCCTGAGGTCGCGCACGGAAAGCATCATGACGTCCTCACGCGGGGATCGAGAAGGATATAGACGAAATCGACCACCGCATTGGCGATGACCACGAACATCGAGGCATACATCACCGTCGCCATGATCATCGGCAGGTCGAGATTCTGCATCGCGTCATAGGTGAGCTTGCCAATGCCGTTGAGGCCGAAGACCACTTCGGTGAGAAGCGCCGAACCGCCGACCAGCGCGCCGAAATCGAGGCCGAACAGGGTGACGAAGGAGATCAGCGAGGTCCGCAGCCCGTGGCGCAGCAGGATGCGCGTCTCCGACAGACCCTTGGCCCGGGCGGTGCGGACGAAATCCTCCTGCATGGATTCGATGATCGCCGCGCGCAGCACGCGCCCGTAGATACCGATATAGAGCACGGCGAGCGTGATCCACGGAATGACGAGGGTGAGGAACCAGCCCTTCGGATCGCTCGTCAGCGGCTTGTAGCCGAGCGGCGGCACCCAGGAGAACAGCCAGGTATCGTGATAGCGGCTCTGGGTGATGAGGTTCATCACCTCGCCCAGCCAGTACACCGGCATGGAGATGCCGATGAGGCCGAGCGCCATCAGGAGCTTGTCGAGCCAGCTGTCGCGTGTCGCCGCGGCGATGATGCCGATGGCGACGGAGACGACCACCCAGAGGAAGGCCGCGCCGAAGACCAGCGACAGCGTGACGGGAATGGCGTCGAAGACGGCGGGAACGACCTTCCAGCCGCGGTTGACGAAGGAGGTAAGATCGCCGGTGATGAAGATCTTCTGCATCATCAGACCGTACTGCACGTAGAGCGGCCGGTCGAAACCGAAGGAGTGACGCACCGCTTCCAGCACCTCGGGTGAGGCATTGCGCCCGGCAATGCGTGCGGCGGGATCGGAACCGGGCGTGGCGAAGAAGATCAGGAAGACGATGACCGAGATGCCGAACATCACGAACAGCATCTGACCGAAGCGGCGAAGGATGGCGTAGATCATCAGGTGCGCCCCAGCCGGACCTTCGAGCGCGGATCCAGCGCATCGCGCAGGCCGTCGCCGAAAACGTTGAGAACCATGACGGACAGGGCAATCGTAAGGCCCGGCGCAAGCGCCACGAGCGGGCGGGTATAGAGCAGCGCCTGCCCGTCCTGGATGATGGTGCCCCAACTTGCCGCTGGCGGCTGCACGCCGATCGACAGGAACGAGAGCGCCGATTCCGTCAGCATGTTCAGCGCCATCATCAGTGGCACGAAGACGATGAGCGTGGTCGTGATGTTCGGCTGGATATCGCGCAGCAGGATGCGCCAGCCGGGCACGCCGAGATTGATGGCGGCAAGCACGAATTCGCTGTTGCGCAGCGAAAGCACCTGGCCGCGGATGGGACGGGCTACATAGGGCACATAGACGATGCCGATGATGATGACCGGCAGCCACAGCGAGCCGGACTCAATGAGGATCGGCCCGATCGAGATGCCGGCGGTGATGGTCACGATGGAAAGCGAGATCGCCAGCAGATAGATCGGGAAGGCCCAGAGGATGTCGAGCAGGCGCGACAGGATCGTGTCGGTGACGCCACCGAAATAGCCGGCGACGAGCCCGGCTGCCGTTCCGACGATCAGCGTGAAGACCGTGGCGGCCGCCGCGATCATCAGCGAGTTGAGCCCGCCGTAGAGCAGGCGCGCCATGACGTCACGGCCCTGGCTGTCCGCGCCAAGGAAGTAGTTGCCGAGCTCCCAGGTGGGGCCGATCGGCGTATAGCCGAGTCCGAGCCCCTCCGTCGAGGCCTCCATGACCGGAACCTCGACGCCGTCGACCATGATGACGGCATCGAGCGTCGAGGTGAACGGATCCACGCCCGCCCAGCGCGCATAGAGCGGCGCGCTGAGACAGGAAAGGACGATGAGCAGAAACACCGTCAGGGACGCGATGGCGGCCCTGTTGCGCCTCAAACGCACGAAAGCGAGGGCCCAAGGCCCTCGCGTCCCGCGCTGCACGGCAACGACTTCATTCGACACGCAGCTTTCCTCCGCCGGGTCTTACTGTACCCACGACTGGGTGATCATCCAGTCGAACTGGCGGTTGAACTTGAAGTTACCGACGCGCTTGCTAACGAAATCGAGCCGCTTCGGCGTGAAGAGACCGATGGCCGGCGCCTGGTCGGTGACTTCCTTGTCGATCTCGCTCCACAGCGCATCGGCGGCCGCCTGATCGGTGACGCCGAGGTCCATCGCCTTCTGCATCTTGGCATCGATATCCTTGTTGCAGAAGCCCGCGATGTTGATCGAGGCATCCGAGCCTTCGCGGAAGGAGGCGCAGCCGAACAGGATGTTCAGGAAGTTGGATGCCGCCGGGTAGTCCTTATACCACTGGCTCACCGACATCTGCACCTTGTTGTTGGTGTTCTGGATATAGGTGAACTGGATGTTGGCGGAGATCGGCTTGACGTCGGCAACGTAGCCGATGCTGGTCAGGACGCTCTGCAGATAGACGCCGATGGAGCGCGAAACGGCCGTGTCCTCGACGATGACGGTGACCTTCTGGCCCTTGGTGCCCGACTCCTCGACAAGCTGCTTGGCCTTCTCGACATCAGGTGCCGACCACTTCGCGCCCGGATCCTTCGTGTAGGGGCAATAGTCCACATGGCCGGGGAAGTCCGGCGGCAGGATCTGGCAGACCGGCGAAGCGAGAACCTTGCCGCCGAAGAGTTTTACCAGCGTGTTGCGGTCGATCGCGAAGGAAACGGCCTGGCGGGCCTTCAGATTGTCGAAGGGGGCAAGGCGCGTGTTGAGCGGCGCGTACCACCAGGCAGAAAGCGGCGCGATGTGCAGCTGCTCCATATATTTGGTACCGACTTCGGCAAGACGGTCGCTTGGCAGGGAATCGAACATCCAGTCGGCCTCGCCGTTCTGGATCGCCGTCACCGCCGCCTCCTCGGAAAGGCCGAAATCATACTGCACGACATCGGGATAACCGTCGGGCTGGGCGTCCTCGCTCCACTGCTTGAAGTGCGGGTTGCGCGTGACGGTCATGCCCTTGTTGGGGTCGAAGGCGGAGATCGTATAGGGACCGGTGCTCGGGATCGGCACGGAACCCATGTCCTCGGCGGGCGTATCCGCCGGCAACGTCACGGCATGCGGCAGGGCGAGCTTGTAGAGGAATTCGGCGTCCGGCTTCGTCAGGTTGATGGTGATCGTGCCGGCGGCTTCGTCCCCCACCACGCCGCCTTCCAGCGTGCAGCTCTTGGTGTCGGCAAGGCATTTGTCGGCGCCGACGATGCCTGCGTAGAAGGTGCCGGATGTCGGGCCGGAGACCTTGAAGATGCGCTGGAACGAGGCGACCACATCCTTCACGCCGACTTCCTGGCCGGTGGAGAACTTGATGCCCTTGCGCAGCTTGAAGGCGAAGGTCTTGCCGTCGTTGCTCACCTCCGGCAGCGCCTCGGCGAGATCGGCAACGACGGTGAAGCCGTCCATGCCCTCGGCCTTGCGGAAGGTGACGAGGCCGTCATAGATCGGCTGGTACATCTGCCAGCCCTGGGAGGTGTAGTTGATGTGCGGGTCGAGCGTACCGGCCGCCGAGCGGGCGAGCAGCCGCATGGTGCCACCGCGGTGTTCCTGAAGGTATTCGGCCTTGGCCGGGGCCAGCGATGCGCCGGCGATGAGTGCGACGGCCGATGCCGTCAGAAGCAGTTTCTTCATGTTCGATCCCCTTTTCTCTCTGTTTCTACCTGTCATGCTGATTGAGAAAATCTCCCACCACCCGCATGCAGTCGTCCTGTTCCTCGACATGCGGCATGTGGCTGGAATGCTCGAATATCTCCCACCGCGCACCCTTGATACCGTCCTTGAAGGGCTGCACGGTCGCAGGCGTGGCTTCGTCATGGCGCCCGGAGAGGATCAGCGTCGGCGGGTCGATGGCCGGCAGGCGGTCGATGATGCTCCAGGTCTTCAGCGTGCCGATGACGTGGAATTCGTTCGGCCCGTTCATCAGCGTGTAGACGGTCGGGTTGCGCGCGGCCTGCTCGAAGCTCGCCGTCACCTCCGGCGGGAACGGCACCACGCGACAGACATGCCGTTCATAGAAGGCCATCGTTGCCGCCTGGTAATCAGGATGGTCCGTCGTGCCCGCCGCCTCGTGCCGCGTCAACGTGTCCTGCACGTCCGCAGGCAGGTCGGCGCGCAGCCGGTTCGCCTCCGCGACCCAGAGCGTCATGGAGGCGGGTGAATTGGCGATGGTCAGCGAGGCAAGTCCCTTCGGGCGCAGCACTGCGTATTCGGCGCCCAGCATGCCGCCCCAGCTCTGGCCGAGCACATGGAACCCACCCCGGATGCCGAGGTGGTCGACGAGGTTTTCCAGTTCGTCGATGAAGAGCTGCGGCGTCCAGAAGTCCGCGCCCTTCCCCGGCAGGAGGGTGGAGTTGCCGCATCCGAGTTGGTCGTAGTGGATGACGGCCCGGCCGTCACGGGCAAGCAGCTTGTAGGCGTCGACATAGTTGTGCGCAACGCCCGGCCCGCCGTGCAGGATCACCACTGGCAGCTTGTCGCCAGCGAGGTCACCGCTGATGCGATACCAGGTTTCGTACCCCCTGAACTGCGCCCGCCCCTCGGTGCTGTTGATCGTCGCCGACATTCCCATTCCTTTCCCGGACATTCAAGCGCCTTTCCGACTGGCCTGAACCCACTCTTCCAGCATCTGCACGCCAAAGGCCGTCGCCCCTTGCCGGCCGAGCGGCCGGTCCTCGCCCGCCAGTTCCTTGCCGGCGATGTCGAGATGCACCCAGGGGCGATCCTCGGTGAAATGGCGCAGGAAAGCCGCAGCATAGGGCGCGTCGCCATCTTCCATGTCCTTGGCGTGATGGCGCAGGTCCGCCAATGGCGATTTAAGACCCTCGTCATAGGCCCGGTCGAGCGGCATGCGCCAGAAACGCTCGCCGACCGTTTCGCCGGCAGCGATCATCTCGGCGGCAACCGTGTCGTCGGTGCTGAACAGGCCGGCAAAGATCGAGCCGAGGCCGCGCATCACCGAATAGGTCAGCGTCGCGAGATCGACGATGACGGAGGGCTCGAAACGCGTCGCCGTATAATAGAGACAGTCGGCGAGGATCAGGCGCCCCTCCGCGTCCGTGTCGAAGACTTCGACAGTCTGGCCGGAGAGAGTGGGAATGATCTCGCGCGGCTTTAGCGAATGGCCGGACGGGAGGTTTTCGGCAATGCCGAGCACACCGACGGCATGCACCGGGCTCTTCTGCCGGGCGAGCGACAGGAGCAGGCCGACGACCGCCGCCGCCCCGGCCATGTCGGCCTTCATGTCGAACATCTGCGCGCCGCCCTTGATGCAGAGCCCGCCGGAATCGAAACAGACGCCCTTGCCGACGAAGGCGAGCGGCTGGTCGCCCGAGCCTTCGCCGCGATAGCGCAGCACCGCGAGCCGCGGTGGCCGCACCGACCCCGCGCCGACCGCAAGCAGCGCGTCTGCGCCAAGTTCCTTCAGCGCGGCGGCATCGAGCACTTCGACGTCGATGCCGGCCTCGCGCAGCGGCTCCAGATGCGCGGCAAAACTGTCGGGATGCAGATGGTTCGGCGGCAGATTGACCAGCGTGCGGGCATATTCGACGCCATCAGCCACGGCATTGGCACGGACAAGCGCCGCATCCAGGGCAGCTTTCTGTGCGCCGACCAGCCGCAGCCGCCAGACAGTGTCAACCTCGGCCACCGGCTTCCTGTTGCGAAGGTCGAAACGGTAGCGCCGCAGCCGCAGCCCGAGGGCGATGCGCGCCAGGATCTCCGCCGCTGAAAGCGGCGCGCCGTCGATCCGGTCGAGGAGGATCGTCGCCTCGGCCTCGTCCTTCTCTTCCAGATGCGCGGCAAGCTTCCCGCCGGCTGCCGAAAGGGCAAGCGCCGTCAGGCTCTCCGCCTTGCCGAGGGACAGGACGATGACACGCCGCGTCGATACAGTGGGTGGCGGAACGAGATCGACGACGGCACCGCTTTCGCAAAGCGCCGGTTCAGCAGAACAGGCCCGCGAGAGAATGCCGCCCATGGCCGCATCCAGCACGGCTGCACGCGCGCCGAGTGCCTGCCCGGCTGCGTGCAGGATCACGATGACGGAGCTTTCGACGGATATATCGTCTGCCGCTTCGAAGACCGGTGCGGGCGATTGGGGCATCTGGGCGTACTTCCTGTTGCGGCGCCGGTGATCGCCGCAGCCGACACCGCCTGCCCGGGAACGGCTTGCTGCCGACCCGAACCATGACGGTTACGCCACAAGCCGACCACCGCTGAAGGCGAGATGGTGCCAGAGGCCGAATAACCGTTTCCCCATGGCGACTTAGGACCCTATCTCAAATCGGTACGGGTGAAGGTTCAAGCGTCAATTTCGTCCACATCGATTGACAAAAACTCAGGTGATAATCCATGCTGATTTTATGGCTTTACCCTCCCTCAACGGCATGCGCGCATTCGAGGCCGCCGCCCGCCTCGGCAGCATCAAGGATGCAGCGGAAGAACTGCATCTGACGCCCTCGGCCGTCAGCCGGCACATCCGCACGCTGGAAAAGACCCTTGGCCAGGACCTCTTCGAGCGCGGCTTCCGGCAGGTGACGCCGACCATGCGCGGGTCCTACTATGCGCGCAGCCTCTCGGAGGCCTTCGAGGCGATCTGGCGAGCGACGGAGGATGTCAGCTTCTACGACGAGCCGCGCGGCAGCAAGGCCCGGCGCGTCAAGCTGATGTGCGAGCCGACCTTCCTCAATCTCTGGCTGGCGGATCGCCTGCCGGTCTTCCGGCGCCAGCATCCGACCGTCGATCTCGAAATCTCCACCTCCGGCAAGCGGACCAATGTCGATTTCGCCATCGTCGACGAGTTCGTCTACAAGGCCGGCCCGGCCCTGACGATGATGGTGCCGCTGCTGCTGACGCCGGTCTGTGCACCCTCCGTGCTCGAAGGCCCGATCCCGCTGCGCTCACCCGCCGATCTGGTGCACCATCACCTGATCCACGAATGCGAGACCACGCGCTGGAAGCAATGGCTGGAGCGGGAGGGTATCGCCGATGCCCGTCCCCCGTCAGGCTCGACGCTGCATGACTGCACGCTGATCATGCGCGAGGCGATGAACGGCGCGGGCATCGCGCTCGCCGACACGATCATGGCGCAGGATCTCTTGCGCCAGGGCAAGCTGGTCGCCCCGTTCGCCGCCCGCCATGCCTATCCGGCCGGCTACTACCTGCAGCAACGGCGCAGCATCGGCAACAAACCCGGCACGCGCCTTTTCCAGGACTGGTTGTTGGCCGAGGTCGCGGAACACAAGCGCGCAATGGGCATCGAATAGAAACAACCGGGCGCCGGCCGGTCCTGTCACCATGACAAGAACGAGCGTTCTCAACGCCGCGGCGGCCCTCTATGAAACAGGCACCGCATCAGCTGAAGGCTTGCTTCAATGACATCCATCGAAATGATCGTCGCCGCCAGATCCCGCCTGCAGGGCCATGCCCGGCGGACGCCCCTGCTATCCTCTCCCTTCCTGGATGAGATGGCCGGACGACGTGTCTTCGTGAAGGCGGAATGCCTGCAGCACACCGGCTCCTTCAAGTTTCGCGGCGGCTGGTCCGCCCTTTCGGGGCTGGAGCCGGACGTGCGCAAGCGCGGGGTGATCGCCTTCTCGTCGGGAAATCATGCCCAGGGCGTCGCTCTCGCCGCCACGCGGCACGGCGTTCCGTCCGTCATCATCATGCCCTCGGATGCCCCGAGGCTGAAGATCGACAACACCCGCGCCTTCGGGGCAAAGGTCGTTCTCTACGACCGCGACAGGGAAGACCGGGACGCCATCGGTGCGCGGCTTTCCGCGGAGCGCGGCCTGACGCTGATCCGGCCCTTCGACGAGCCGCTGGTCATTGCCGGCCAGGGCACGACGGGCCTGGAAATCGCGGAACAGGCGGAAGAGGAAGGTATAACGGCAGCCGATGTGCTGGTGCCCTGCGGCGGCGGCGGGTTGAGTTCAGGCATCGCCCTCGCGCTCGAGGCCACCGCGCCGGGCTTTACCGTGCGTACCTGCGAACCGGAGAATTTCGATGACACCGCACGCTCGCTGGCGGCCGGAGAGGTCGTGCGGAACGCCACGCTGTCGGGCTCGATCTGCGATGCGATCGTCACCCCGGAGCCCGGCAGGATCACCTTCCCCATTCTGAAGCGTCTCGCCGGGGCCGGCATTGCCGTGACGGAAGAGGAGGTCCTTCGCGCGATGGCACTCGCCTTCAAACGGCTGAAGATCATCGTGGAGCCCGGCGGGGCCGTCGCCCTTGCGGCGGCGCTCTTCCACGGTGCTGCGGTCAAGGGCGATACCGTGATTGCCGTTACCTCCGGCGGCAATGTCGATACGGATCTGTTCACCGCAGCGCTCCAGCGCTTCGGCTGAAGACACGGCCTTCCATCAAGGCCGTCATAGGGCGTCTGTGCTATCCATGTCCGTCTCCAAAAGACCGCGGACGCCGCTCACGATGGTTTCCGGCAGGATGCGCGATTCCCGGCGCGCAAGGTCGAAATAGACGGAGACGGCCAGCAATTCGGCGCAAAGGTGGCCGTCCGCCTTGTCCAGCAGCCTATGACGGGTGGTGAGCGAGGTGCGCCCGACCTTGACGACGGCGCTGCGGATTTCGAACAGGCTGCCGACCGGCAGCTCCCGCCGGAAATCGATCTCGTAGCGGCGGTCCGCCCAGCCCTCCTGCCGCTCGGCGATCCAGGTCGCCGAGTAGCCGGCCGCGGCGATCAGATGCCAGAACGCCTGGTCGAAGGCGGCGATATAATATTGCACGTTCATGTGCCCCATCGCATCGCATTGCGCGGGATAGACGACACCCTGATAGGTGAGAAGCGGCACGGCGGATCTCCTTTGTCCGTTGAAACCTTTGACGCCCGATGGGCGCATGCAATAGTCGCGGCCCGAAGCATAATTTCAGGGAATGCACATGGCGCGGCAAAGACGGCGTTTCGTCTGGGAAATCGACTGGAACCTGCTCAGGACCTTCATGGTCATCGTGCAGGAACGCGGCCTGACCGCGGCGGGCGAAAAACTCTCCCTCAAGCAGCCGACCGTCAGCAACGCCCTGAAGCGGCTGGAAACCCATATGGGCTGCCGGCTGGTCGAGCGGAACGCCTCGCATTTCGCCGTCACGCCCGCCGGACAGCGGCTGTTCAGTGAATGCATCGCTCTGTTCGAGATCGTCTCCGGCCTGCCGCAGCACATGGAGGAGCAGCCCGGCGACCTGACCGGTCATATCGAGATCGCGCTGGCGAGCCATGTCGTCTGCCCGTTCCTCGACGAGGTGCTGGCCGGTTTTCACACCACATTTCCCCAGGTCACGCTGTCGCTCTCCGTCGCCTCCAGCCAGGAAGTGACGACGGCGGTGCTCAACCGGGACGCCGGTTTTGGCATCTGCCTGATGCAGGAGCGGCATCCGAAACTCGAATATGACGTGCTCTACCGGGAGAGTTTCGGTTATTTCTGCGGCGCACGGCACCCGCTGTTCGGCGTCAAGGACCTGCCGTTGCAGGCGCTGCGCCAGGAGCCCTACGTCTCCTTCAAGACGGACCAGATGTCCGGCGCGCTCTGGCCTGTCGCGCTCCTGCGCCAGCAGGAAGGGTTCGAGGGCCAGACCGTCGGCACCTCCTCGCATCTGGAAGAGGTCAAGCGGCTCATCATCGCCGGATTCGGCTTCGGTCCTCTGCCGATCCATGTGGTGGAGGAAGATGTGCGCGTCGGCCGCCTCTGGCGCCTCCCGCCCTATGAGGACCCGCCGGTCATCGACGTTCACCTCGTCTATGACGGCGCGGCCCGCCGCAGCCGGGCCGAGACGATCCTGCTTGCCGAACTGCGCCAGGCGATCGCCACGATACCCTTCGCGCAACGAACCTATCCCGCCTAACCGTTCTTCGTACCCAAACCGGTGAGAAAGGCCGTCAGGTTGTCGCCAAGGGCGTCGCAGAGATAGCCGCCCTCCTGTACGACGACGGTCGGCAGATGCAGCGCCCCGATTGCCTCCGCGATGCGCGCAAAGCCCGGCGTCGAGACCGAGAGGCCACCGAACGGATCCTTTTCGAAGGCATCGAGACCGAGCGCCACGACAAGCGCATCCGGCGCGAAGGCCCCGATGCGGCGGATGGCGGCGGCCAGCGCCTCCAGATAGACGTCATCGCCGGACTTGCGCGGCAGCGGCAGGTTGAAATTGTAGCCGAGACCTAGCCCTTCGCCCCGCTCGTCGGCATGCCCCCAGAAGAAGGGGTAGAAACGCACCGGATCGGCGTGGATCGAGACCGTCAGCACGTCGGCGCGCTCGTAGAACATGCCCTGCGTGCCGTTGCCGTGGTGCAGGTCCACGTCGAGGATGGCGACGCGTTTAGCTTGCCGCAGCAGGTGCTGCGCGGCGATGCCGGAATTGTTGAAGAAACAGAACCCGCCGGCGACGTCCCGGAAGGCGTGGTGGCCCGGCGGGCGGCAGAGGGCGTAGGACCATCGCTCGCCGGCCATCACCGCTTCGGCGGCGGAAACGGCCGTAGACGCGCTCCAGCGCGCACTCTCGAAGGTGTGTTCGGAGATCGGGCAGGACGTATCGGCCATGTGATAGCCAGCCTGCCCGACCGCTGAGGCGGGATAGCTGCCCGTGCGGGCGATCGGGTGAATGTTGGGGATGACCTCCGCGGAAGCCCCCTCGATACGCTGCCAGCGCTCGTAGATGCGGCTCAGGAAGTCGATATATTCCGGCGTGTGCACAGCAGAAACGGGTGCGAGGCCATGATCCCCAGGCCGCACGATCTCCGTGCCTGCCGCCCGCGCGCCGGCGAGCAGGCGCTCGACGCGTTCCGGTTGCTCCGGGTTCGGCTGCGGCGCGCCGCTGGAGAGGAAGAAGCTCGGATCGTGGCGTTTCTGTTCTTCCGCAAAAAAGGTCTTCATGGATCTCCCTCACCGGCGAATTTGTCGAAATCCGCGCCCTTGATCATGTGGATCTGCTCGCTGCGGGAATGGCGGATCCCGAGGCGATCATAGACGGCCTGCGCACGCCCATTGTCCACATCGACCGACAGGCGCATGTAGCGCGCACCGTGCGCCCGGCCATTCTGCGCGGTGGCGCGCAGAAGCCGTTCGCCGATCCGCCGTCCGCGAAAGGCATCCGCAACGAAGAGGTCCTGCACATAGAGGCCGGGCTCGCCCATCCAGGTGGAAAAGCTCGGGAAGCTCAGGCACAGGCCGGCGAACGTCGTCCCCACCTCGGCGATCAGCACCTCGAAGGCCGGCGCCTCGCCGAAACCGTGGCGGCACACGTCCTCGACCGTCGAGACGAACTTCGTCTCCGCGCCCATGTCGATGGCCATGGTCCTCAGCGCCGCATGGATGGTCGCAGCGTCATCGGCGACGGCGAACCGGATCGTGATGTCGTCCTGCATGTTTTCTCCTCAGAATGCGACGCGGTCGCCACCCTTGAGACCGAGTATGGCGCGCGCCTCGTCGGGCGTTGCGACCTCCAGCGAAAGACCTTCGAGGATCGCGCGGATGCGTCGTACCTGATCCGCGTTCGAGGTCGCAAGCGCACGGCCATCGAAAAGACTGTCCTCCAGGCCGACGCGCACGCTGCCGCCCATGGTCGCCGCCATCGTTATCATCGGCATCTGCCTGCGCCCGGCGGCGAGCACCGAGAAACGGTAGTCATCGCCGAACAGCTTGTCGGCGATACGCTTCATATGGACGAGGTTTTCCGGATCCGCGCCGATACCGCCAAGCACACCGAAGACGAACTGCATGAAGGGTGTGCCGGGGATGAGCCCGCGATCGCGAAAATGGGCGAGCGTGTAGAGATGCCCGACATCGTAGCATTCGAACTCGAAGCGCGTGCCGCACCCCTCGCCGAGACGTTTGAGGACCGTCTCGATATCGGCGAAAGTGTTGCGGAAGATCGTGCCGCGCGTCGCTTCCAGAAGCGCGGGCTCCCAGGCGTGTTTCCACTCCCGCGGCCGGTCGAGCATCGGGAAGAGGCCGAAATTCATCGAGCCCATGTTGAGCGAGCACATCTCCGGCTCGGCGGCGAGCGCTGCAGCCAACCGGTCCTCCAGCGCCATGACGGAGGAACCGCCGGTGGTGATGTTGATGACCGCATCGCTCGCCTGCTTGATGACCGGCAGGAAGCGCATGAAGACCTTGGGATCGGCCGTCGGACGGCCGTCATCCGGGTCGCGGGCGTGCAGGTGCAGGATCGATGCTCCCGCTTCTGCGGCTGCGATGGCTTCGGCGGCGATGTCCTCCGGCCTGTAGGGCAGATGCGGCGACATGGACGGCGTGTGTACCGACCCCGTCACCGCGCAGGTGATGATGACCTTGTCCGATTTCATGACCGGCTCCTACTTCGTGACTGGCAGCGAAAGCTCGCCGGCAAGTTGCGCCAGCGTCGCATCGAGGATCGTCACGATCTCGCCGACCTGCGCCTCGGTGGTGATCATCGGCGGGCAGACGAGGAAATGATCGCCCTCGACGCCGCCGCGCGTGCGGCGCGAATAGATGACGAGGCCGCGCTCATAGGCAATGTCGACGACGCGCTGATGCGCATCGAGCGCCTTGGGCAGCGGTGTCATGGTCGCACGGTCGGACACGAATTCGGCGGCGAGCAGCAGGCCCTTGCCGCGCACGTCGCCGATGAAAGGATAGCGCGCGGCAAGCCCCTCCAGCTCGGCCTTCAGAAGAGCGCCGATGCGGGCGGCGTTGCCCAGCAGATCCTGACGTTCGATCTCGTCGAGCACGGCAAGGCCCGCGGCACAGGCAAGCGGATTGCCGGCATAGGTGTAGCCATGGGCGAAGCCGCCGCGATCGAGCACAGGCTTCACCAGCTTCGAATGAGCGATCATCGCACCGAGCGGGCAGTAACCGGCGCCGAGCCCCTTGGAAAGCGCGACGATGTCCGGCTGGCAGTTCCAGTGGTCACCACCGAGATAGCGGCCGGTACGGCCGGCTCCGCTCATCACTTCGTCGTGGATCAGGAGGATGCCGTACTTGTCGCAGATCTCGCGGATGCGCGGATAATAGCTGTCGGGCGCGACGAGCGCGCCGGTGGAAGCACCGCCGATCGGCTCCATGATGAAGGCGAGAACGCTTTCCGCCCCCTCCTCGAGGATCTTCTCCTCCAGCATGTCCGCATAACGGATGCCGCGCTCCTCCATCGAGAAGTTGTCGCGGTCAAGGTAGGCGGTCGGGGCCTTGATGTGCGGCATGTCGCGCAGCATCGGCAGGAAGGGTTTCTTCAGCGCGTCATAGCCGGTGACAGCGAGCGCACCGAGGGTCGAGCCGTGATAGGAAGGGAAGCGCGAGATGACTTTCCAGCGCTCCGGCTGGTCGGTGGCGAGCGCCCATTGCCGGGCGAGCTTCAGGCAGGATTCCACCGCCTCCGAGCCGCCGGAGACGAAGAACACCCGATCGAGCCCCTCGGGCATGTAACCGGAAAGGCGCCGCGCCAGATCTTCCGCCGGCTGGTTCTCGAAATGCAGGCGGTAGGCAAAGGTCGCCTTGTCCATCTGCCGCTTCATGGCATCGAGCACGTTGCGGTTGGAATGGCCGATATTGACGACCATCGCGCCGCTCGAGCCGTCGATGACCTTTCGGCCGTGTTCATCCCAGATGTAGATGCCCTCCGCCCGGTCGGCGAGCGGCCGACGCATGCGGGATTGGTAGAAGAGGTGGGAGGCCGGGCGTTCGCCGGATGCATTCTGATGCTGGCTCATGATCGATCCATGAAAGAAGGAAGCGGTTTCAGCGGCCGGAAAACTCTAGCCGCCCAGGAATTTCTTCAGGAAGCTGCGGGTGCGCTCCTGCTTCGGATTGCGGAAGAGCTCGGCCGGGCTGTCCTCCTCCACGACCGCGCCATCGGCCATGAAGATCACCCGGTCGGCGACTTCGGCGGCAAAACGCATCTCGTGGGTGACGATCACCATGGTCATGTGCTCGCTCGCCAGCTGCTTCATGACGAGGTTGACCTCGTCCACCAGTTCCGGATCGAGCGCCGAGGTCGCCTCGTCGAACAGCATGACCTTCGGCTGCATGGCAAGCGCCCGGGCAATCGCCACACGCTGTTTCTGCCCGCCCGAGAGGCGTGCCGGAAAGGCATCGATCTTGTCGGCAAGGCCGACCTTGTCGAGCATCTTCAGAGCAAGCGCCCTCGCCTCCGCTTTCGCCATGCCCTTCAGCTTGGTCGGGGCGATGGTGATGTTCTCCGCAACGCTCAGATGCGGGAACAGATTGAAGTGCTGGAACACCATCCCCATCTGCTGGCGCACATTGTTGATGTGGCGTTCGAAGGAACGGCGATCAAGCTTTTGATTTACCTGAACACCATCAAGCCAGACCTCCCCGCCATCGAGCGTTTCGAGATGGTTGATCGAGCGCAGCAGCGTGCTCTTGCCCGAACCGCTCGGGCCGATGACAGCGACGATCTGGCCGCGCGCCACGCTGAAATCGATGCCCTTCAGCACCTCCAGCGGCCCGAAGAATTTTTGGGCGCCACGCACCTCGATCATCGGACGGGTATCGTTCATCGCGAAAGCTCCACTTTCCGTTCGATCCCGCGCAGGACCGCTTCGAGGATGAGATTGAGGCCGTAGTAGAGGGCGGCGGCCGTCAGGTAGAATTCGAAGGGCCGATAGGTCTCGCTGATGACGAGCTGGGCGCTGTGCACCAGTTCGGCGATACCGATCATCGAGACGATCGACGACTCCTTCAAGAGCGCGATCATCATGTTGCCGACCGCCGGCACCGTGTTGCGCACCGCCTGCGGCACGACGATGTAGATCCGCGTCCGCCAGGCCCCGAAGCCGAGCGAGCGCGCCGCCTCCGTCTGCCCCTTGTCGAGGGATACGATGCCGGCGCGAAAGATATCGGCATTGTAGACGGCGAAATGCAGGCTGAGAGCGATGATGCCCGACCAGATGGCGGGAATGTCGATGCCGATCTGGACGAGGCCGAAATAGATGAGGAAGAGCTGCAACAGCAGCGGCGTCCCCATGAAGAGCCACATGAAGAGACGCACGGGATAACGAACGACCGGCGTGGCATAGAGCACGAGAAGGGCGAAGCCGATGCCGGCGAGAACGCTGAGCACGGCGGAGGCGGTGGAGATGACGACGGTCCACCACAGGCCCTTGCCTATCAGCGGCCAATATTCAGGAACGATACTGAAATCGAGACCCTGCATCTTCACGCCTCCCCGGCATAGGCGCGGTCGAGACGGTCGATGACGAGCGTCAGGCCGTAGACCATGATCATGTAGAGCACCGCCGTCACCGCGAAGATCTCAAAGGGTTTGTAGGTGGAGCCGATGAAGCGTTGCGCCGTGTAGGTGAGTTCCACCACCGAGATGGTGGCGACGAGCGCCGTGCCCTTGACCAGCGCCACGGCATTGACGCCAAGCGGGCGGATCATCAGCTTGGCGGCCTGCGGCAACACGATCCAGCGCATGGACTGCCCTTCGCCGAAACCCAGCGAGCGTGCCGCCTCCATCTGTCCCCGATCGACCGACAGCACGCCGCCGCGGATCGATTCCGCCATGTAGGCTGCGATGTTGAGCCCGAGCGCAATCGCCCCTGCCGCGAAAGGTTCAAGCTGGATCCCGACTTGGGGCCCGCCGAAATAGAGCAAAAAGATCTGGATGAGCGCCGGCGTGCCCCTGAACAGGCTGACATAGGCCGCACCGACGAAACGCAATGCCGCGACGTGCGAGAGGCGGAGCATCGCGATCAGCGCCGCCACGGCAAGCCCGATGGCAAGCGACAGCAGGGAAAGTTCGACGGTCGTCCAGGCCGCCTGGACGAAGACTGGGACAATGCGGCCGATGAGAGCGATATCCATTGCCGGATCCTCGGCGATCGGTCAGCCGGCCGGCAGTTTCCCGCCGGGCCGGCCCTGTGACGGGCAGAAAGAGATCAGCGGATGTCCGAGCCGATCCACTTCATGGCGATGGCCTCATAGGTACCGTCGGCCATCATGTCGTCCAGCGCCTTCTGCATGGCGGCCTTCAGCTCCGGATTGCCCTTGCGGATGGCGATGCCGATCCTATCCTCGGTACCGGCAAACTCGGGCACGTCGAGCTTGACGACCTTGTCGCCCGTCTGCTTGACCGCGATCGATACCGGCACCGCATCGACGATCATCGCCTGAATGCGGCCGGCCTTGAGTTCGAGGAAGAGCTCCGGCAGCCCCTTATAGGTGCGGATTTCCCAGCCGCCGCGCTCGCGTGCCCATTTCTCGTGGGTTTCGCCGAGCGTCACGCCGATCGTCTTGTCCTTGAGATCGTCGATCGACTTGATCTCGGACCCGTCCGAAACGAAGACGCCGCGCCCCGACTTGTAGTAGGGGCCGACGAAATCGACAGCCTTCTCGCGCTCCGGGGTAATGGTCATGCTGCCGATGATGGTGTCGTATTTACCGGCAAGCAGGCCGGCGATGATGCCGTCCCAGGCGGTGCTGACGCCGGCACCCTTCACGCCGAGGCGCTTGGCGATCTCGTTGCCGATATCGACGTCGAAGCCAACGGTCTGGTTGCTGTCGTCAACGAAGCTGAAGGGCGGATAGGCGCCACTGTTGGCGAACTTGAACTCTCCCGCGGCCTTGATGGTCTCGAGGTCGTCGGCACGCGCGGCGAGCGGCGCTCCGAGGACGGAGAAGGCAAGGCCTGCGGCCACGGCATAGGACAGAATGGACTTCAACATGATTGTTCCCCTTGTTGGTGCAGGATCACCGCCGGAGCAATGACGCCCTTGGGGGACGATATGTCGCCAAGCCCATGCATTTCGCAAATAGATATATGAAATGCAGTTCATAGCCTCAGGGAATGAGGTACTTGATGCCTGCCTATCGCCCACTGTGCTTCCTTCAAGCGCCACCGGCGGCAGATCCGAGTTGGTTTGCTCGGGCCGGATCACCATGACAAGCTCCTGGGCCGGATCGGCGGTGAAACTGCCGAACTCCGCGCCTTCGCACGCTCTTCGCCTGATCAACTCGCTTTGCAGGATTCTGGAAAACTGGAACGCATCGGCTGGCGGTCAGGCATTCATAAGCGCCTCGATCAGTCGGTCCCGCGTCAGCGGCAGGTCGCGCATCCTCAGCCCGAGCGCGCGGGACGCCGCGTTTCCGATGGCCGCGGCCACCGGCCCCTGTGCGGCCTCGCCCGCGCCGAGCGGCGGGTGCATCGGATCGATGATGAACCGCGTCTCGATCTCCGGAATTTCCGAGAATTTCAGGATCGGATAGGCATTCCAGTCCAAGGCCGGCACCCGGTCGCCCTCAACCTTGACCTCTTCCTTGAGGGTCCAGCTCGCCGCCTGGATCGCGCCGCCCTCGATCTGGCTGCGCGCGCCCTCCGGGTTGATCACAAACCCCACATCGGCGCAAAGCCACAACCGCTCCAGCCTGATCTCCTCTTCCACCGAGACCTCGGCAACCGCAGCAAGCCAGGCGCCCTTGTTCTTGTAGCGGGCGGCGGCAATCCCAAGCGACCGCCCCTCACTGGCCCCATGGCTGCCGGGCCAGCCGCTCATTTCGGCCGCCCCTTCGAGCACGGCGCGACAGCGCTCGTCGCTAAGATGGCGAAGCCGGAAATCCAGAGGATCAGCACCGGCGAGATCCGCCAGTTCGTCCACCGCCGATTCGATAGCAAAGATGTTGAGATGGGCGCCGAGCGAACGCAGCGAAGAGGTGCGGATGCGGGAGCGCGTATCGAGCCGGACCGTCACGGTCTGGCCCGGGAAATCATAGATCGCCACGGCATTGCGCGCGGCACCGCCACCGGCAACGGCGGGAAGGTCCGCAACCTTGCCCGGCAAATGGGCGCTGTCGAGCGCCTCGGCCGAACTGAGATTGACATGGCCGCCGAAGCCCGGGCGCTGGGCATGCGGTTCGCTCACCACCGAGAGTTTCCAGGAGGTCACCCGGCCGACGGCATCGATTTCCGCCTCGACAGCTGCGGACATGGCAGCCCCCAACGGGCCGCGTCCGAGCTCGTCCTCGCGTGACCACTGGATACGCACCGGCCGGCCCGGCCGTTCCAGTGCGATGATGGCCGCATCGAGCGCGGCGTCGTCGGCACCGTTGTGACCGTAGCAGCCGGAGCCGTGCGCATGGACGACCCGAACCGCCGGCAGCGCGAGCCCGAGGCATCTGGCTATCTGCGCGCGAAGCGGAAAAATACCCTGCGAATGGCTCCACACCGTCAGCCGGCCGGCATCGAACAGGGCAAGGGCACAGGACGGGCCGATCGATGCATGCGCCACACGTGCCCGCGAGTATCGTTCGTCAAGCCTCGCCGCCCCGCGAGAAGACCGGGCCGATCCAAGCCGGGTGACAACCTCCCCGGCAGTTTCCGCCGGCCGCCAGCGGCCGGGCACCTCTTCCCATGTGGTGAACCTGCTCGCATCGGCATGTGCGGCATGAACACCATATTCGTCCGGTCCGATGAGGGCGAAAAAGTCGTTCCTTCGCAGAACCGCGATGTCGGGATAGCTGCGCTGCAGCCTTGCTTCATCGACATCGGCGAGGCGCGCGAGCCGGAACGGTTGCCGGATGACCCTGGCGTGCAGCAGCCCCGGCAGGGAAAGATCATGGATGAAGCCGGCACCACCGCGCTTTGCCGCCATGTCGATGCGCGCGTGGTCGACGCCCACGGCGCAGCGCGCGGCAATGGGCTGGACAGGCACAGCGCCACTGACGGGCTGCCTCCAATCAACTAGGGCGGCGACCGACCAGAAATCGAGGCCCGTCGGTGCACCCTCGAGAAGCACGACACCATCGTGACACGAGAGACGGGCGGCATCCGCACCAAGGCGAGCGGCGGCGGCATCGATCAGCGTTGCACGCGCCTGCGCCATGGCGATGCGGATGGAGGCGCCCGAGACCTCGACGGACTGGCTGCCGGCGGTGATGCCCTCGTCCGGCGAGCAATCGGTATCGCACGGGGCCAACCTCACCAGCCCTGGATGGAGACCCAGTTCATCGGCAGCAATCTGCGCAAGCGCCGTGAGGATGCCCTGGCCGAGTTCGACCTTGCCCGAGCGGATGGCAACAACGCCCGGCTCATCGAAGGAGACCCAGCGACCCAGTTCGGGATTGTCCTGGAGGCTTTTGGGAAGCGCGTTGTCCGCCATCACACCGCCTCGCCGAGACGGGCCACGGCACGCTCCGCCGCGCGCAGGATACTGCCATGCGCTCCGCAGCGGCACAGGTGCTTGTCGAGCGCCGCGAGGATCATGTCCCGGCTCGGCCGGCGCTCCGTTTTGAGCAGCGCATGGAGACGCATCAGGATGCCGGAGATGCAGTATCCGCACTGGCCGGCCTGTTCCACCTCGAAGGATGCGAGCAGGATCGCGCCGACACGGTCGTTCGCCAATCCCTCGGGCGTCGTCACGTCAGCCCCGGCCAGGGCAGACACAGGCAGCGTGCAGGAATAGCGTGCCTGCCCGTCAATGCTGAGCACGCATGCCCCGCACTGCTCCAGGCCACAGCCGAAATGGGTCGCCTTGAGATCAAGCTGGTTGCGCAGCACGAAGAGAAATGGCGCCTCACCGGTTTCATCAACCTGCGCCGGCGATCCGTTGAGCCGGAAGGAGACGGGCGCGCTCATGGTTTGCGCTCAGCAGTCGCGGCGCGGTCTTCCTTCGCCCGCTTCAGCCGGTAGGCCGTCGGCGTCATCCCCGCCGAACTCTTGAACGCCCGAAGGAAATACTTCTCGTCGTTGTACCCGACGCGGTAGGCGATCTGACCGATCGTATCGTCGGTGAGGACCAGACGCTCCCGGGCGTCCTCGATCCGCATTTCGCGGATCAGCACCTGGAAACTGGTGCCGGTATACTGGCGGATCAGAGCGCACAGCCGGCTCTTGGAGAGACGTGCGGCGGCCGCCGCTTCATCGAGGCTCGGGCCACGTGTATAGTTTTCGCCTATGAACTCGGCGATGCGGCGCATGTGCCCGCTGTCGCGACCGACCACCGGCAGCGTCCTCGACAGTTCGGCGAATTCGGCCTCGTGATCCTGGCACAGCGTGGCAAGCATCAGCGTAAGCTCGGCACGGACGATCTCCGCTGCCCCGATGCGCTCGGACCCGTGCTGGTCGATCATCGACCTGATTGCGCGCTCCGTTCGTTCGCTCTGTGCGGTATCGAGATCGAAGTTCACATGGTTCTGCCACGCAAAGGGAGTCAGCTCCGGCGCCAGCCGCACCAACTCCGCCACGGGGTAGGAGCGCGTGATGTTGGGGCGCAGGAGATCGAGATCGAAATAGGCAACGACACAGCGCGTCGCATAGTCGAAACGGATCTGGTGCGGCACCATCGGTGCGATGAAGTAGATGGAACCGGCTCTGGGCTTGTGCGACGTCAGGCCGATCCGGATCGCCGGCGCATCCGACAGGAAGTAAAGAATCTGAAAATAATCATGCTTGTGGGCGGGGTAGAGCCGCTGGGTGTTCTCCACGAACCTGATGTGGAAACGCGGGCTGCCGGATCGGTCGAGCGCATAGGAACGGAAGGGGGCGACCTCGCCCCGATCCTGCCGATCGTCGTCCGGGTCCACTTGCGGAGGCTCCGTCCTGCCGCTTCCCTTGGCCATGTGCACTCCTGTCCTGCGATCCTCTCAAGAAACGTGGTCTCCGGTCGCCTAGGTTTTTGCACCCTCGGCAACCGCGGCATGAAACTCCGGCACGGCTTCGAACAGATCCGCGACCAGACCGTAGTCGGCAACCTGGAAGATCGGCGCGTCCGGGTCCTTGTTGATCGCAACGATCACCCTGGAATCCTTCATGCCGGCGAGGTGCTGGATTGCACCGGAAATGCCGCAGGCAATGTAGAGGTCGGGCGCGATGATCTTGCCCGTCTGCCCGACCTGGAGATCGTTCGAGACATAGCCGGCATCGACGGCCGCGCGGCTCGCGCCGAGCGCCGCCCCCAGCGCATCGGCCAGCGGGGCCAGCACCGTTTCGAAGTTTTCAGCGGACGCCAACGCCCGCCCGCCCGACACGACGGTCCGCGCGCCGGCCAGTTCCGGGCGCTCGGATCGCGACAGTTCGCTTCGGACGAACGACGACCGCCCCGGATTTGCCGGAATGGCAACGGCTTCGATCGGTACCGCCGCAGCTGCAATGGATGCAGCAGGAAAGGACGAGGCGCGAACGGTCAGCACCTTCTTCGCGTCCGTGGAGCGGACGGTCTGGATGACGTTGCCCGCATAGATCGGGCGCTGGAACAGGTCCGGCCCGTCGACCGCAATGACGTCGGATATCTGCATCACGTCGAGCAGCGCAGCAACGCGCGGCAGGATGTTCTTGCCGCTGGTGGTGGAGGGGGCGAGGATGGCGTCATAGCCGGCGGCGAGACCGATGATCAGCGCGGCCACCGGCTCGGCAAGCCGGTTCGACAGGGCAGCGTGGTCCGCGACGAGCACCCTGGCGACGCCGGTCAGCCGGGCCGCTGCTTCGGCGGCCGCGCCGCACCCCTCACCTGCGACCAGGACGTGGACATCGCCCCCCATTCTTCCCGCGGCGGAGACCGCCTTGCCGGTCGCTTCGTCAAGCAGCGTGTCGTGATGCTCTGCAAGTACGAGAATGGTCATGCGAGAACTCCTGCTTCCGTGCGCAAGCGCGCAACAAGTTCACCCACCGATCCAACCTTGATGCCGGCCTTGCGGGTTGCCGGCTCGTGGACCCGCACGACCGTCAGGCGCGGCTCCATCGCCACACCATAATCCGCAGGCGTGCGTTCATCGATCGGCTTTTTCTTGGCTTTCATGATGTTGGGCAGCGAGGCGTAGCGCGGCTCGTTCAGCCGGAGATCGGCGGTGACGAGCGCCGGCAGAGGCAGATTGACCGTCTGCAGGCCGCCATCGACCTCGCGGGTGACCTCGATGGTCCCGTCGCCGACGACGATCTTCGAGGCAAATGTCCCCTGCCCCCATCCCAGCAATGCCGACAGCATCTGGCCGGTCTGGTTGGCGTCGTCGTCGATCGCCTGCTTGCCAGTGATGATGATATCCGGCCGTTCGGCCTCCACGACGCCTTTCAGGATCTTGGCGACGGCGAGCGGTTCGACCACCGCGTCCGTGCGGACCAGGAGGCCGCGGTCCGCGCCCATCGCGAGGGCCGTGCGCAGCGTTTCGGCTGATTTTTCCGATCCGATCGACACGACGACGACGTCGCTCGCCTGACCCGCCTCCTTCAACCGGACCGCCTCCTCGACGGCAATCTCATCGAACGGGTTCATCGTCATCTTGACATTCGCAAGGTCGACGCCCGAGCCGTCCGCCAGGGCACGCACCTTCACGTTGGGATCGGCAACCCGCTTTACGGCAACCAGTATCTTCATCTCCGTTCCTCCTTTGACAGGCGCTGGGGCAGGCGAACCGTCCTGTCCCTTGCCCGCTTCGCTTCAGGTTTCCGGGCCGGCATATTTGCCGGCGGTGGCGGGGAACATGTTCTTGATGATCTTCATGCGGCTGACATCCACCGTCGCATCCATGTGCAGGAAGATCGCTGCATCGCGGAACAGCTTTTCAATGCCGAATTCCAGCATGGCACCGTTGCCGCCATGAAGCTCCAGCGCATGGGTCGCGACTTTCATGATCTCCTCCGAAGCATAGACCTTGGCCATGTTGCAGAGAATGTCGGCATCGGGATGCGCCTCGTCCACCGCCTTCGACGCCCGCTCGACCAGTGACCGGACGGCTTCGATGCGCGTTGCCATGTCGGCAAGCCGCAACGCCACGGCCTGGTGTTTGATGAGCATGCGCCCGCCCTGGACGTAATTCTGGACATAGTCCGCCGTGCGCTCGAAACAGGCAACGCCGACCCCAAGGTTCTTGGCGGCCTGGATGATCTTGCCGGCACGGAAATACTGGCCGGCAGAGGCCAGCGCCGTGCTCTTGACGAGCAGATGGTCAGCCGGAATGCGGCAATCCTCGAAGACCAGCTCACCGTTGTTCATGAACCGGCAGCCCATGGTCTCGTTGCACTTGGTGACGGTCAGGCCCGGCGTTTCGCGGGGAACCAGGAAGCTCGATGTGCCCTGCAGCATGCCGACGGAGGGATCGGTGTTGGCATAGACGACATAGAGACTGGCGTCGAAACCGTTCGAGATGAACTGCTTGCGACCGTTGATGACCCAGTGGTCACCGTCCAGCACCGCCTTGGTGTGCATC
>VFQN01000796.1_pt1 | contig 56448 bp, 85 predicted proteins | sample 3512371 | NCBI WGS metagenome assembly VFQN01 (sample SAMN10412370, study PRJNA504923) | tailings metagenome | isolation source: Replicate 2 from Balatoc abandoned mine | place: Philippines: Itogon, Benguet | collected 2017-08-28
TTGCAATTAAATCCGTCCAAAAATTTCCGCTCCGCGGGCTGATAATTGGACTTTACAGTGAATATTATTTAAGATGCCAGCCCTGACCGGTAGGCCCCATCAGGTCCCATGCTTGAATGTCCCAATTTGTAGAGCCATCTAACAAACTTGACCATAGTTTGTCCACGCGAATTCCCATGGCGCAACGGGCCGGGCAGACTCCCACGAAACGATCCTGGGGGACCTCCCCTGCCTGCAAAAGTGGCTATAGCCATGGGGCCTCCATGTATGCATTCAATATTCCTTTGATTATGTTATTTAGAGTCGAAGGGATTGCGCTGCACCCTCTTTGGCCAAGAAGTCAACCGTCCGTCAACCGGCCTGCTACATCACCGGTGAACATGACCCTGGCTGCGACCTGCGAGCATTTCTTGATCAGCAATATATCATTTACACATAAATTATGCACACAGGGCGTTGGCGTTCTTGTACAAAGACCACCCGCCGCATACTTTCGGGACCTTGGACAGGATGACCGTGACACCCCGCGTCATGCTACTCATGATATGCGTACTCGCTGTCCTATTAGAAGCTCATGGCTCACTCATACACTCAGCTGCCAATCACATGCATAAGCTGCACCTAACGTCACATTCAAACTTCGATGGCCCATATGGCCTGGCGGCAGCGGCGAACCTGTCCCGGTGGCGTTCAAGCCTGTTCGCTGCAACTATGGACTTTATGGCATCGGGAGACCACGGCGTGCGGGGGCGCTACGACCTCCTAGAGCCTATCGTTACCTGTCCGCCTGGCACCGCTTTGGAGCGTGTTGGCGCTCCAGATCCAGAGGATGTAAGCACGCGACAATGCGATAGCTTTTGCTTACGTACACACGCGCTTCGGGGGTGTCACCGCCTACACGGCGTCGACGGAGGCATGCCCTCCCGGGCGGAGCGCTCGCGCTCGGCACACAAGTATCCGTGTGCAACATCGCTGCCGTATGACTGCTTGCATCTCCATGCACTCCCTTGCGCACAGCACAGCCGCCGTCATTGCTCGTCTGCCCACCTCACCCGCAGGATGGAGGCAAGTGGCTGTGCTCCCCACTGGACAACTTGCTCCCGCACGGCCAGCCGTGCGTAGTGTACAGCTTTGGCAGCAACATGAACTTCATGTTCGAGAGTGCAATACTGAACACGACCGGCTGTGAAGTGCACACGGTAAGAACCACTGTAACACGCGGCGTGCTGGACGGCTTTGTGTGCTGCCCATTGGTGGAAACTGGTGGGAAGCTAACCAGCCGAGCAGCACGTACGAGGGGACACGCTGAGGCGTGAGAGATGGGTGCCAGATCTGCTTGCATATGCCCGGCTGGGCCCATCCCCCATGCCCGCAAGCAAGGCCAGACACGGAGCAGCCCGCAACATAAGCACCTACAGCCTCTGCCGGCTGTTTCCTGGTGACACACACGTGCTCGGTGCCGCCGCCGCGGCAGCGACTGCAAAAAAGGGTGCGGCCTACGTATCATAAACACGCATGCCCACATCGTGCATTTATCTTACCAAACGAGTCCGTCTTGACTCTTCTGGTTCCAACGGCAAACACCCTGATCAGCTCGGTCTGACTGCTTTTCCCCACCGCAGTACGATTGCACCGTGCCAGGCGCAACGGTCGACCGGAAGCGCCACACCTTTCATCGCAAGGTGAGCGGCATGGCCACTGCTGTGCACGCCAGGATGTGCGCATGCTCTTCATGCCCAAGATGCGTTGTGACCATCTGTCTCACAACGATTTTGGTGACGTACGGCAGTGCTTACGCGTGCATGCATGCTTCACCTGCTGCTGCCATGCCAACGTTTGTGGCCGCAGTGTGTGGGGCCGGCCTCCATGGGGAGGGACTTCATGACGTGGGAGGAGGTGCTTCGGGCCAACGGTCATTCAGAGGTCCACATCTTGAAAGTGGACATTGAGGGTGAGCAGTGCGGCCAGCTGCGCACGTGGGTCTTGCTGCCAAGCTGGCTGGCACTGTCAGCGGTCCGTACCTATCAAGCCAGGTCCGCCACCTGCACGACTTGAGGTGCACGACATGCATGGGCGTTCAGTGTGACACCGCACTGGTCAAGCAAACTCACCTGACACTGCGGGCCCCGGCGCTCCATGACCGCGAACCGCATGCAAGGTGACTCTCACCGGCCCCGGACCGGACAATTCATAGCCCTCATCCAGCTTCCTTTTCGTCCCCATTCTGTACACGTAGGTTACAGACATGTAAGGGGGCCCCTTTGGGGTCAAACAACGCCTAAATTGTGCGCGTGGCTATCCCAAGCAGGAGGCGGCACTACTGTGTCTGGTCCACACTCCACTCACAAGCACACCTGTGACTTGTGATCATGCTTCCCCGCGCACGGTGTTACCCCTTGCCGTACCGGTATCATGCATGCAGGCTCCGAGTGGGCTACCCTGGGGAGATGGACAGTCGACACCCCAGGCCTCCCGACCGTCATCGCCATTGAGCTTCATATCAAAACCGATCCCGTGTGGCAAAGGGAAGAAACCACAATCTCGGAACTGGCGCTGTTTGTGCAGCACCTGGGGACGCTGGGCTACGCAAGTAAGCGTTGGCGGGTAGCAAGATGGTGCCCAGGGAATTACCTTGCTGCTGCCTGCCGCCTTGGACTGCCTGCTCCCAGCCCATTCACTAGACAGCAGTGTGGCTACTCTCACGCACACCTAATCAAGTGGGGGTGGTGCATGTCAGCGACACATGCCTGCTTGGATTTAGGCTGACCAAAATGCCTGGGGCGACACGGCGTTGCGCTTGTTTTTCCAACTTCGCAACTAGCTGCACAAGAAGCACAGGCAACCCTGTCCTGCTCACTGTTTGTCACCCGTGCTGCCCCGTGCCCTACCCAATGCAGTGGTCCAACGAGAGCCGAACCCGGAGTGCCGCTCATGCGCTGAGTTCACGTTCCTCAGGGTGGAGGTGCCACGGAGGTTCAACAGCATGCCACGTTACTAGCCGCTAGACAGGCATGCGGACACCTGTGACGTATCTGGATTGGCATCGCACATATGCACAATTCATTACTCGTTTCGTTGGCCTTGGGTTGCGCCATGGTAGTGGGTAGCATTCGCACTGCGTGCTCGCACAGGACCAGGGGGGTAACCCTACACAGGTCGCTCGCATGCAGGGTAAGCAGCACGTTGGCGAGCATGGCAGGCGGTTGTGGCATCCACATGGATCTGCTGTGCGGCCTACCATGTAGCGCGCAGACAGTCGGGCTTCACGCGCCCATGTCTTACTTAAGTCGGTAGGAGCCCACGGGAGGCCGGCGGGCTGGTGACTGATGAGGCACGTGTCGTGCTTGCTTGTAGCTCAGAGCAGGGGGCCATGCTCTCCTGGCTCAGCGCATAGTAACGGTGATGGTTCTTGTGCGCTTTGCTGCTGAGTGTTGTACCATACCTGGCAGTGTGTGACAGCGATGACGCATGATATTGAAGGGCGTCTAAAAATACCGACATCCACACGATGCTAGCCAGGAGCCGGAGCTAGGTGTGCTGCGAGTGGTGGCGCGTCGCAGAGGGGTGCTGTAGAACGAGACAATCGACATGCGGTACATGTGGTATCGCTGGCTATAAGCTTATTCACACACTGCGCATTCACTTCGCCCTTTCTCCTATTACCGCCGCCCATTCCTCTGGCGGTCAGCCTCTTGGTCACGTGTGGACCTGAGGGGGCAGCGTCAAAGGGGCTCCCTTCGTTGGGGCCTCCGTCGAATGCCTCTTGTGACAAATATGGACGAACCCACCTCTTTTCCAGTAAGGGTGTGAGGCAAACACGTTGTGGCTAGGTGCACCTGGTGCTGTCTCGGATGGGATGCCCCGTGGACGACAGGGGGGTCAGTGCGGGGTTGCATGGGGTTAGAGCGGTACGTGAGTACGTCCCGTTGCGGAGTCACAGCGCCTCTAGGCCTGCTTCGCCGGCCAACATGGAAAATCGAAGTGCTCGTATTTTGACAGTGCAACATTCAGGACTCTGGTGTCGTGCTTTCTGCGCGCAGGGTTTGCTAGCCTCCCGTCGTCTGCATCGTCGCGGGCCGCGCCCTGGCACTGGACAAACCCATACATGGCGTCATTCTAGTTCATCCAAGATCATGAGCACACGGGGTCGCGCGCTGGTATGAGCAGGGCGGACGCGGCACGCAGTTGGCGCCAATCCGTGCGATAAAGCCTTTCACCGAGGTCTGTGCCCGCTCATCACTTCTTAGCTATGTTTCGGTCACCACTCACATGAATGTCCGTGCGTCGAATCCTGCACTGGACCGCTGATCACTGACCTCGTTGCGCGCCAGTTACTCCCGTGCTCACGCCTTCCAGTGCACTTCCATCCGCTGCTGCGAACTACATCAGGCAGAGACCGACCGTCTGACCCCTTGCTCCCCTTACCCCTTTCGCCACCCTTCCTCAGCAGGCTTAGCATCCGTCCTGCCCCAATAAGCGCAGCATGGAAGCACGCCCAACCACTCGCAGAGCGCCACGGCGGCCGCCACCGCAGCTCCCCACCGCGATCCAGCTGTACATCCTCTCCCTGCTGCCCCCCAATGAGCGCACCCTCAGCGGCCGCTTTGTAAGTCGGGATACAGCCGAAGGCCTCAGCAGTCTTGAGGACCGGACCGCATCCGTGTCCCAGCCGCTCCCTTCCCACGCCGTGCCCTGGGCCCTGGCGGCAGGGCAGCAGCACATGCGGCAGCTGCCCTACTGCCTCAAGCCGCAGCTGCTGTGCAAAGCGGCTGCCAGTGGAAGCGAGACCAACCTGCAATGCGCCTTGCATCTACTACACGCAACCATATTCCCGGAGCTGCTGACGAGCAGAAAGTGGGTCAAGGAGCACATTGACCGTGGGGCCGACCCGGGGGTCGCAGCGGTCAAGGCTGGACACCCGCAGCTGCTGGGCTGGCTGCTGCACCACTGCCCGGCCCTGCTGAACTACGGCAGGGTGCTGCGAGCTGCGGCCCGGCGCTGCGACCTGGCGGGGCTGCAGGCGGTGTGGGAGGCCCTGCGGGACGACAGTAGCAGGCCCCGGCGGGAGCGGGCGGTGCTGGACCAGGATGTGCTGGATGCAGCGGCCGCGTCAGCCACCCCTGACGCCATAGCCAAGATGGAATGGGTGCTGGCCAAGGGGCGTCGGGCCTGCAGCTTGGACGTGGGCGTTGCACATGCTGCTGCTCGTTCGGGGGACCTGGCCCGGCTGCGGTGGCTGCGGGGCCGAGGGTGCCCCATGGCGGATGCGGAGTCGTCTGCGCTGGAGAGCGCCCTGCAGTATGCGGACCTGGCCGTGGCGCAGTGGCTGGTGGACGTGGCGGGGTGCCGCCTGCCGAGGCTGGGCCGTGTGGATATCGCGGAGTGGCGGGAGCTGCTGGAAGCTGCGGCTAGGAGCGTGGACGGTGTGGCCAAGATGGAGTGGCTGCAGCAGCGGGGCGCGCCGCTGTCAGGCCCGGACAACGGCATTATGATCTGTGTGGGTGTGACGGCGATCGAGGAGGGGACGGTGGAGGTGGTGAGGTACCTGCAGTCGGTGGCGGCCATGGACGAGGCTGGGGAGCTGCAGGAGGATGTGGCGCAGGCGATCGAGGACGGGAAGCCCCGGAGCGTCGCCATGGCGGAGCACCTGCGTGCAGCCGGCCGTGAGTTCGAGCCGAAGTCCTATGCAGCAGCGGCGAAGGCCAGCAATCTAGATATGTTCCGGTGGCTGGCGCTGGAGGCCGAGGTGTCTGCCGAGTACCTGTTTGAGATTCGCCTTGATGAGATGATCCAAAATTGGTCGCAGTCCTCTGCTGCGGACAGCCGGGACCTGCTGGAGGCGGTGCAGCTGCTGGTGGGCACGGCGGGGTTCGAGGGGTGGGACGCGAAGCTTGCCGTCCGCAGCGCTATCGCTCGGGGCGACCTGGCCCTGGTGCGGTACCTGCTGCAGCAGCAGCCTGGCTACCAGCTTGACGGGAAGGCGGTGGAGGGAGCGGCCAAGGCCGGGTGCGAGGCGCTGCTGGAGTGGCTGGTGGAGCAGCAACCGCGCTGCCTTGCCGGCCCATGGGTCGTTTCCCCCTACGTGCGTGCCGCCGCCAACGGTGACAGGGCCACGCTGGAAGCCCTACGGCGGCTGGGCGTGCTGCGGGGTGCACACGGTGTGGCAAGGGCGGCGATCAAGGAGGGGTGCGAGCTTCCGGCTTTGCGGTGGCTGCTGCAGGCTGGTGCGGGTGCAGGCATGGGGAGCGGGGGAAGCGACCACGGGCTGGACGGGCTGATGCAGGCGGGTGTGCCGCTGGGGAGCGGAGGGAGTGGCCACGGGTTGGACTGCCTGGTGCAGGCGGGTGCGCCGCTGGGGAGCGGAGGGAGTGGCCACGGGTTGGACTGGCTGGTGCAGGCAGGTGCGTCGCTGGGGAGCGGAGGGAGTGGCCACGGGTTGGGCTGGCTGATGCAAGAGGGTGCACCGATGGGGGGCGGAGGGCATGACCATGGGGTGCACTGGCTGATGCAGGGGGCGGTCCTGTGCATGGAGCAGGCGATGCAGGCGTGGATGCAGGGCATCATTGCCGTGGCCCGGCTGGCGGATGGAAGGGGCTGAAGCTGGATACAACGCGAGGAGCTTGGTGGCGACATGGTGGTCGTTGGAGCCTTTGCAGTGGCGTGCTGGGCGGCGGGAGGTAACGGTCTGGCAGGTAGGGTTGGTGGGAAAGTGATGTACCATTCCCGCATGCTGCAGCCTGTGAATGGCGAGCACCTGTTTGGTTATAAGTGATCTGCTGCGTGAAAGCGTCTGTTAAGTCCGTAACTGGCTGCGGGGACACGACACGTGCTGGTATGGCATGGGAGAGCATGGGGGAGGTAGGTGGAGGGGGCCTGGCTATGCTGCTGACGGTGCCCTGTTCTGGCATTGGTACATTACCGGCGCACTGCACCACCAAAGTGTGTTCTGGGGCGTACGTGCAGTTATGTAGTTGCTCATTCATTCGTGGATAAGGCATAGCCAGCAGTATGTGCAGTCCGTGTACTATGGAGTACACACCACGCACGGGTTGACACGTGTCGGTAGAGATCTACCGTTGGGCTGGAGCACCGAACGTAGTGTGTACTGGCTGTCTTGTACGGTCGGGAGCTAGACGGGGCATCGCTTGAAGGGTATCAGCTGCCTCCGATCCAGGTGTGTGCTTCAATGCGCCAAGTACAATTATGGTACAACCCATAACCGGATAATGCGTCCTTCAGGAGGATGCCGAGTGTGCGAACCTTGAGACTTGTGTGCGGGAGCCTGTTGGCATCTAGGTGTGCCAACAGCATGTGTACTCGGAGCTTGTGGGTGTTGGCTCATCGGTACAGTACACGTGCTGCGCGTGGCACGGTAGCGTGCTGCACCAGTGCAAGACACCAGGGTAACAGGCGAGGTCTTTGGGCGACAAGCAGTGCTTGGAATATACGGCTCGTAGCTAATGACGAGAGCTTCAAGATTGCAGCAGTGTGCCCTTGCTCTCCCCGAGACAGAGAGCAGCTTGCAGGTGGTTGGCAGGGTAGTTGCGCGTCAGAGAGTCGAGGAGAACACAAAAGGGCATGCAGTCTATGCATGATGCAATCCCTTCATGCCTATATTAACTATTTGAGAATTGTAAGCTTGCGGTAGCGGTAGCTTGCGGTAGCATGGTGCAGTAGGCGATTCGAGGAGATGAGGACGCTACCTTGTATCGCCTAATACTTTGACCGTTTAGAGTTTGATGCTGTTAGAGTAACCACGGCTTGGCACGTATGCGCCTATACTCCGCGGCGGCGAGCTGCCGGCTTTCTGGCCGGCTTTAGTTCGATCGCCTCTTTAGGTTTAGCAGACTACTTTGTACAAGAGTAGCAACAGCTACCGGTTCTCGTACTGATGGATATGGATGTTCCTGACGCAAGCGGCTGCATCTTGTGGGGGCGATTGCCTTTTGCGGTCCAGCTGCACGTCCTGTCCCTGCTGCCCCCAAACGACCGCGCCCTCAGCGGCCGCCTAACGTGCCGGGATGCCAGCAGTCACCTCAGCAAGGTCAATACCGCATCCCTGGCTCTGCCGCTGCCTCCGCACGCCCCATCCTGGGCCCAGGCGGCCGGGCGGCTGTACGTGCAGCAGGTGCCCTTCCGGCGCAAGCTAGGGTTGCTGTGCACTGCCGCAGCCAGCGGGTGCGAGGCCAACCTGGAGGCGGCGCTGGCGGTGATACAGCCGAGCATCTTCCCCGAAATGCTACACAGCGGCAACAAGTCTTGGGAGGACCTTCACTCCACCCCGCACGACCAAGGCGTGGCGGCGGTCAGGGCACAGCTGCTGGGCTGGCTGCTGCGCTACCGCCGGGCGGACCGTCACGCCACCCCGCACGACCCAGGCGTGGCGGCGGTCAGGGCGGGCCACCCGCAGCTGCTGGGCTGGCTGCTGTGCTATTGCCCGGGGCTGATATATCCACAGGGTGTGCTGGACGCAGCCGCACAGCATTGTGACGTGGCGGGGCTGCAGGCAGCGTGGGAGGCGTTGCGGCACTGGTGCAGCAGCAGTGACAGCAGCAGCAGCGGGGCCGGCAGCGGCTGCACCAGGGGCGGCAACAGCTTTTGTGTGTCTCTGGGCCAGGAGGTCCTGGACGCAGCTGCACAGTCCCCAAGCCCCGACGCTGTGCCCAAGATGGAGTGGCTGCTGGCTGCTGGCGGCGGCTCCTGCCACCTGCGTGAGAGCACCGCCGCGGCCGCCGCTCGCTCTGGGGACTTGGGCCGGCTGCGGTGGCTGCATGAGCACGGCTGCCCCATGAACGACCCAAGCCCCATGGGTAGCCCCAACGTCCTGGCGGGGGCCCTGCAGTATGCCGACCTGGCCGTGGCGCAGTGGCTGGTGGACGAGGCGGGATGCGCCCTGCCGTCAGCGAGGGGAGGTTCCTCACCATGGCGGGCCCTCCTGGAGGCGGCGGCCAGGGGCTCTGAGGCTGCAGCCAAAATTGAATGGCTAGAGGAGCTGCTCATTCCGCCGTGGACCCTGGACGACCTCCTTCTGGGTGGCACGGCATACGCACTCGTGCGGGGAGGCCAGGTGGAGGTGCTGCAGCACCTGCAGTCCCGGCCCGGGCTGGTAGCAGCGCAGGGCCCGGAGTGGTGGGGCCGGGTGCACAACGAAGCACTTGCGTCGGGGAGCATCCTCCTAGTGGAGTATCGTGGCAAGAGGGCTTGCCATTCACCCATACGGCCTATCTCTATGCCTTTGAAGTGCCTTGCCTGCCCATGGTTCGGTGGCTGGCGGTCGAGGCTGGGGTGTCAGCTGCCGGGCTTGGGCTACGGTTCCTGGGCCAAGCCATTGCGTTTTGGCCTAGCAACACGGCAGCCGACCGGGACCTGCTGGAGGCGGTGCAGCTGCTGGTGGGCACGGCGGGGTACCGGGGGTGGGACGCGGACGAGGCTGCCTGCGCTGCAGTGGCGCGGGGCAGCCTTCCCTTGGTGCAGTACCTGCTGCAGCAGAAGCCGGTCCAGCCGCACGGGAAATTCGTGCACCTTGCCGCGAAGGTCGGGTGCGAGGATCTGCTGGACTGGCTGCTGGAGTGGCTGGTGGAGCAGCCCGTAGGCCTGGACAGCCTAGGAGGCCCTGACGGCTCCCCGTACATCCCCGCTGCGGTCAACGGCGACCGGGACACGCTGACCGCCCTGCGGCAGGTGGGCGTGCCGTGGTGCAGCCAGGACGTGGTAGCATGCGCAGTCAAGAGCGGGTGTGGGCTGCCGGTGCTGCGCTGGCTGGTGCAGGAGGGGGCCCCCGTGGGCAGCCGCAGGGAAATGGCACATGCCATAGCATGCAAACCAGAGGAGGACAGGGTTGACTCGGAGACGGAGGGGTGGCTGCTCAGCTTGGCAGCTGCATACGAGGCGGGCATGGCGTCTTAGACGGGTGAAGATGGGAAAGTGCGTGGGTGCATGGCGGTGGCTTGAGGAGGACCGGGGCTCGGCCTAGCTTAACCTCAATCGCTTGGCATCCGCTGCTGCTCGTATAGGGCACCACGAGGAGCACTAGTGCCATTTCTGTAGCAGTCTGGCGTTCAAAAAATCAGGGCCTTGCAGTGTCGGCAAGGTGGTGGATTGGGGCGCGAAAAGTCATGATTGGTCTCGGTTTGGAGCGCATTGGTGGCGCGTGGCATGGTCGGCCGGCAAAGTTGGGGTTGCGGTAGCTATGGCAGAGCTAGTTCGCATGGACGCACTGCGCGCAGCTGTTGTTTGCTGACCTGCCAAATGCAGCAAATGCACCACAGAACGGTGGTGTCTGGTGTGGGTTCACCAGGGTGCAAACTGCGTGCACCTGATGCGAGCTTGTAGGGTGCCACCCTGGACACGGGGTAATAAGAGTGTGTGCTTCAGCTTTTGAGCGGGAATAGCGACGGAGTACGTATGATATTACAGTCTGGAGTGTGAGGAACGGTACATTCTATGTTATCAAGCTGTCAAGTGCGTAGCCCGTACGCAGCAGCTTCGTGGTCCGTATGCTTGCTGCTGCCTTCGCTTCGGTTGGTGCCTTGTAGGGAACCCTTTGACAGTCAGGCACCAGGGCTGGTAAGGGGCCAAGGGCTGGCCAGGGCGGTCAGTGCACTAGTAGCAGCTTCAATGGGTGGTGGCAGGCGGTCATCACCCTAGTCAGCTCCAGTAGTGTTAGGTTTCAAGTGGACTGACAGCTATTACGCATGTACCCAAGCAGAGCTTGAGTCCCGTCAGAGCTTGAGTCCAGATCATGGGACGGGCCTGGACGGGTCCACACTCCACAGCCAGCCTTCTGCCCACAGGCCACAGCCCCACCCCGCAAAATGCTTGTGCCAGTGGGGCAGAACCTGACAAGTTACTGGCCCGAGCAGGCCCGAGCCCTCCCAAGCCACAGCCGTGCACGTGCGTACACGCAAAAGCCTTCGTTGGAACAGGGAGTGTGTCACGAAAACCAGGAGCAACCAGTAGCGTCACGGCGTGCAGCCGTGCCAGCTGCACTGACGTGTGCCTTCCACCCCTTGCTCCCACCTGGCTGCAATAAGTTCTGGTGCCTAGAAGCCTTCATATCAGAAAACGTGCTGATTGTTGCCTATGACCGCCTGTATGTGGGTGACGGGTGCCGGACAGTTGGACGAGCACCCCAAGGATTCCTGTGCTCACACGCTTGCAGCGCCATACAGCTACAAATGGTACTCTTTACACGAAGCATAGTTCAAAAATAGACTCGTAGTGATAGCGCTAAGCCCAACGTGAACTTCGGCACGCTGCTCAATCGCAACTTTCCAGCGACTTTCCAGACAGAAGCTAGCCTTGCAAATAAAAGTAGTGTGTTAACGCGCTTCTGCTGTACCGGTTAGAGATGACTGGACCTGACGCCTGCGCCGATTCCACACCGCGGCAACTGCCTTCCACGGTCCAGCTGCACATCCTGTCCCTGCTGCCCCAGAACGACCGTGCCCTCGGCGGCCGCCTAGCGCGCCGGGATGCCAGCAGCCACCTCAGTGAGGACAACGCCGCCTCCTTGGCTCTGCCGCTGCCACTGCACGCCCTGCCCTGGGCCCAGGCTGCAGGGCGGCAGCACATGCAGAGCGTGCCCTTCCGGCACAAGCTGCGGCTGCTGTGCACGGCCGCCGCCAGCGGGTGCGAGGCCAACCTGGAGGCGGCGCTGGCAGTGATACAGCCGAGCGTCTTCCCCCAAATGCTGCAAAGCGGTAACCCGTTTTGGAAGGACCGTCACACTGCTCCGCACGACCCAGGTGTGGCGGCGGTCAGGGCGGGCCACCCGCAGCTGCTGGGCTGGCTGCTGCGCCACTGCCCGGGGCTGCTGGCCCCAGACCTGGTGCTGGAGGCGGCGGCACGGCACTGCAACCTGGCTGGACTGCAGGCGGCATGGGAGGCCTTGCGGGACGGGGACAGCTGCAGCAGTAGCGGCCGCAGTGAAGGGCACAGTGGAGGCCATGCTGACCGTGATCGGGTGCTGCTGGACCAGGGGGTCCTGGATGCAGCTGCGCGGTCGGCAACCCCGGATGCCGTTGAGAAGCTGGAGTGGCTGCTGGCTGCTGGCGGCGGCTCCTGCCACCTGTGTGAGAGCACCGCTGCGGCCGCCGCTCGCTCTGGGGACTTGACCCGGCTGCGGTGGCTGCAGGAGCAGGGCTGCCCCATGAACAGCCCTGACGTTTTGGTTGCTTCCCTGCAATATGCGGATCTGGCCGTGGCGCAGTGGCTGGTGGATGAGGCGGGATACCCCCTGCCGTCAGCGGGGGGGGATTCCTGGCCGTGGGGAGCCGTGCTGGCGGCGGCGGCAAAGGGGCCTGGCGGTGCAGCCAAGGTGGAGTGGCTTCAGTCGCTGCTCACACAGCCGTTAACCGTCGACGGCAACCCATTGCATGGCGTGGCGGCTGCCATCGTGAGCGGAGGCCAGGTGGAGGCGCTGCAGCTCATGCAGTTGCGCCCTGGGCTGCTAGCGCCGCACGGCCTGCAGTGGCGGGGGTGGGAGCCCAATGTAGCAGCGGGGTCCGGCAGCATCGACATGATGGAATACTTGCGGCAAGAGGGCTTTTTCGTCGCCTACCTGTATGCCTTGAATGCGCGTGACGTGTCCATGTTCCGATGGCTGGCGGTTGAGGCACGGGTGTCAGTTTCAAGGTTGTCCCTGATGAGCCGTGCCATTGAGAATTGGCCCAAGAACACGGCAGGCGACGAGCGGGACCTGCTGGAGGTGGTGCAGCTGCTGGTGGGCACGGCGGGGTACCAGGAATGGGACGCTAGTGAAGCCGCCTGCGCTGCCGCGGCGCGGGGCAACCTGGCCCTGGTGCAGTACCTGCTGCAGCAGAAACCAGTCCAGTCGCTTGGAGGTCTCGTGCACGCAGCTGCGAGTGGCGGATGTGAGGCGCTGCTGGAGTGGCTGGTGGAGCAGCCCGGCTGCCTGGAGAGCCTAGGGGGCGGTGGCGGCTCTCCCTATATCCCCGCTGCGGTCAACGGCGACCGGGACACGCTGACCGCCCTGCGGCAGGTGGGCGTGCCGTGGTGCAGCCAGGACGTGGTAGCATGCGCAGTCAAGAGCGGGTGCGGGCTGCCGGTGCTGCGCTGGCTGGTGCAGCAGGGGGCCCCCGTGGGCAGCCGCAGGGAGATGGCTGAGGCGCTGGCAGGGCGACCGGAGGCGCTGGAGGCTGGGCTTGACGCTGAGACCAAGGCATGGCTGCTGGACCTGGCAGCATAACCGGAACCAGCGGATCTGGACGCGGTGTCCTGAGTCGACCAGCAGCTTGAGCCCGCTGGACGATGCCCGGTCCTGAAGTGTCTCTGCTTCTGGTCATAACTCTGCGACCTTTGCCAGCTGTCTTTTGGGGCGGGCTGGGGAGCCAAGACATTGCTGAGTGGGTGGGTTGCTGTGTATAGCCGGGTGTAATGGGCTGCCTGGGAAGGTGTGCTGAGCGGCGCATTCGTCGATCGGTACTGAGGCAGCGGCAAGGGTGCGGAGGAGGAGTGTAGCGGCTGGGTTGGCAGGAGGCCGTTGGTGCGTGCGTGGGGGTCGATCGGCATGTGAACGGACGTGGGCATGGGTTACGGTGGGAGCTGAAGCATTTGGGACTGTGTGGGCACGTTGTGTGGAATTCTTGCTGCGCCAGCCAAGGCTCATAAGGTCAGCGCGCTGGTTGTGCCTTAAGAAACAGGTGCATGATCACTGGCATGGCATGTGCAGTTGTGCTACTTTCAAGGGCGTGTAGGGGACAAGAAGGGTAGTCAGGCAGCGTGTGTGGCTGTCTAGATTGGAGTTGTCTGTGGCGCTGTCCAGCAGGACAACATTTTGCAAAAGGAGGAAGCGTAGGTGTACTGCTCCCTTATTATGTTGACCTGTCGAAGCGCGGGCGCAGGTGTGCACTACTGCATCTTTGGTTCGCGTCTGGACACCTGGGCGGCGTCCTGCGTGCAACCAGGTGCAACTCAGGCTATCGTCAAGTGTTCCTGTCCAGCAAGCACCTGCACTGCGTTTACGTTTCTGCTCTACATCCTGCTGCCGCCAGGGCCCAGCTGTCACAGGTTGTTTAGGGCTGCCCAGAGCGGCGCTTTTCTCGTCCTTTATGCAAAGGAGTCAGGACCGCTGGCAGCAGGTATACCGGTACGCTTAGTCCTAGGTCGCTATGTGTGCCGCAGCACGGTACCGTACAAAGTGCGCCTGCACAGCACGATAGGTGGCTACAGGTGGCTGGTGCAGCTGACCGGTCCGGCAACGCAAGCAAGAACGACAGCGCGCTGGTAGAGGTATGTACGGTAGTCGCAGTCGTACTGCTGCTCGGAGACGGAGCATCGTCCGTAGCTATCCCTGAGCGGTGTGCACACGTCACGTGCTGGCATGCATGGCATGATGAGGGTGGCAGGCTGGTAACCGACAAGGGAGGGCGAAGGCACATAGCTGCCATAACGGCCACTTACAAAGGCGCGCCTACTCATGCACGCCTCCAGTTACCGTACAGCCTTCGTCTCAGTACCGCCAAGTACCGCCTGCTGTGGGCCACCGGCAACACGTCAATCTGCACAGCATCATCCAAGCTCTGCACGTCCAGGGTGATGGCAAGCTAAGCCAAGTGGTAAGAGATGTTCAGTCCTGCATGCACATGCTCGCAACCGCAGTGGGCTAGACCAGGGGCCAGACGTTGCATCCCCGGCGACCCAATAATCCAATATGTATGAACCGCTACACTGCCCACAGGGCTGCACGGGCACGCTCACCCGTATCTGTGGCTACATGCATGAAGGACGTCGAAAGGCAACACAAGAGCCGTATGACCGGATGAATGAACAGAAAAAGTTGGAGATCAGGAGGGTTCGGGCATGGAACATGCCGCCACTGCGATGCACAAGCTGTGACTTTCTTCTGATTGGTCTGGGCCGCCTAGGCGTACCGGTATGCACACAATGCACACAATGCACCCCGGCAGCGCGACGCAAACGGTCAATAAATTAATAAATGGTGCATCAATATGAAGCAGGCGTCCAATATACTACGGTAGTCCCAAACGGCAACACAGCGGATTAGGTAGCGGTCACACCACGTTACGTTACCGTCACGTTTAAAATTCAAGTGGTCACAACTTCACCGAAACGCCCATACGTGTGGTCCATACCAGGTAACGTGGACCAGGTAACGTAACGCCGGGCCCCTCCCCCGACGTTACGTTACTGGGCCACGTTACCAGCCTCCGCATTCAGGTAACTTGACGTAACGTAACGTCGTATGACCGCACCCTTATCCCACACACGTCAAGTCGTTGTTGTCTCAGTGTCACAGCGCGGACAGGGCTGCCGGCGAGCCGTTCCTGCGCCTGATTCGGATGAATGTATTGTCTAATACCTCCTCCTACCTGTGCTGTCGCCCCCTCCTAACGCCATCTACATGGGGTGCAGCCGCGCACGCCAGCAGCTAGCCGCCCACCAGCAACTGCATGGCCGTACCGCACCCCGTCCGACCCCACTCCTCACACCAACGTGAAGCGCTGCGCCGCAGTGTTGTTGCACCACCACAGCTGTATCTTGGCGCCGTTGGCTGTGCTGGCGCCGCTGACGTCCACGCAGGCGGCCAGGCCGGCGTGCTTGGGGCGCAGCGTGTAGCTGTGGGCATGGGCAGTGCACGCAGGCAAGACCGTGAGCTACGCATATGGGTGTGCTACAGAGCGTGTGAGCTATAGGGGTGCAAGCGCACCAGCCGGCGGCCTGTGGGGAGTGAGGGTCATGTGTCCATGCCCAAGCAGGCAAGGCCGGCGCACTTGGGGCTGAGAGTGCAGCTGTGGTGTACGTGCGCGGTCGGGTGCGGGCAAGGGCCAATAGTAAGGGTTCTTGCGAGCGAGCTTGGGGCCAAGGCTGCAGCGGTGGTGCGCGTACGGGAAAAGCCACTGTGAACCCATACGGTATGCGACGTGCCTCTTGCTACTGTTACCGCTAAGCGAGGACACACCCAGGCGGCAGGCACTGACCTAGGTGCTGAGGACCACGTGTCCTTATGTTGGACACGCCGAAATCTGTACCTCCGCACTACACGGGGACATTCGGACGAGGCTCAATGAGGAGCGGGCCCGCAACGTACCCTGTTCCGGAAGGGACCAGCGCAAACTTCTGGTTGTCTTGGCCGTTGCAGCTCCACAGGGCAACGGGGGTGCCGTCCCCCATGGCAATGCCGGGCACGCCCCAGCACTTGCCGCCCGTAGTGCGGATGTTGTAGTAGTTGAGGTCACCTGCAGGGCACGGGCCAAAAGCAACACGTTAATACACCAGGCCTTCAAGCCAGCCTGCAAGGAGTGAAGCGTTTTACTTGCAGTGTAGGGCCAACCGATTATGCCGGGCGCGGCCCACCGCCACGGTTGCGCGTTGTGTGTGTAGCGACCAAGGCGGTCCGTGCGAGTACTTGTGTGCACAACAATAAGAAACGCAATAGTACCGAACGCTCTCTCCACACCTGGGGAAAGCAGCACGAGCCCTGCGCAGGCGTGAAGCCCTTGTGCAAACCGGCCCCCATGTGCTCGTGCATAAGCGCCGTGACCAGGCATGACCCACCTGAAGGCACCAGCACAAAGCCCTGTGAGGGTGTGCTGCTGCAGGCCCACTGCCACAGCGCCACGCCGTCGGTGGAGTTCTGGGAGCTGGGCACGTCCACACACTTTTTGGCGGCGGTGGAGGTGCGGATGGCGTAGGTGGTGGTGCTCGCACCTGCTTGGAGAAGCAGCGGTGGGGCCACATCGGGTGAGGGTACGGCATAAGACTGCTACCAAATGCTAGCTACGGAACAGTGAGTGATGCTGGAAATCCAAGGTGGTATGGCGTTCTGGAGGCAGGGTTACAACAACCTGAACCACCTGACCTGACCTGAAACCATAGAGCCCCCCTACCACCACATGCGCAAGTGACGCAGGTCAAGCGCCAGTGTACAGATACACAACGCAGCAGTTTGAGGGCCGGCCATTCTTCAAGCCAGGTGCAGCCGGGCGCAGTCAGGCAAGCCCGAAGCAACAACACTTCGCGACTCTGCAAGTCCGCATGTCCATCTACTAGCCTTACCCGCAGAAGCCACGCAGGAGCTGTTGGCGTGGGACCACGCCTGGGTCGCCGCCCCCTTGCTAGGTACGCACGCCAGGCCGCCAGGGGGGCGGTTGTCGGTTAGCCCGCCGCGCCGCTTGGCGAACACGCGGCCCCAGGAGCCGGGGGTGGCCGGGGCGGGCTTGAAGCGCAGGCCGCCGCTGGCACTGCCGTACACCTTGCAGCACACCCGGGAGCCCTGTACGGAACGCGCGTACGGCAGTGCAAGCTACGTCAGCACGCTCCGTTGGGCGACATGATAGAGCAGTGCGTTTGAATGTGTGCAAATGGGCGTCAGGGCTGCAGCTGCCAGTGTAGGTCTGCCCTCCGCAAACCCAGCAGCCCGATGCGCCGGGCCGACCACCCTACACCAGCTGCAGTACCATCTTACACCAGCTGCCGTACGACCAGCCCTGCCTAGTAGCCCTACCACGTGCACGCACCTGATACCAGTCCACGCCCAAACATGCCGCGTCCTGGTTGCAGGCACTGTTGCAGTCCGCCATGCTGAGGGGCTGCACGCACTGCGTGCTGGCGTGCCCCTCGTGCTGCTGGTCGGCCCAGTAGCGGCTGCACGTGTCTGTCGCATGGTAAAAAGATGGATGGATGGAAGTCAAACACGACGGAAGAACGTCACCGGAGGTCCAAATCATATGGTGACGGCCTTTCCGCAAGGCGGCTGCCAATGGCAAGGCGTAGGATGCAATGGAGGTGATAACACGTGTGCTGTAAGTGCCTTCTGTCGTGTTTGTACCATCCGCATCATATCAGCGTTCTCCTGGTATGTGTCATCCAGCATAGCAAGCAGCAAGTGGATTGCAGGTACTCACGCACGCCAAAGTTGACGGTGTTGGCCTTGCGCTCCCTGAACACGCGGCCCAGGTCGTTGGCTGCGTTACCGAACGGCAGCACGCGGCTTTGACCGTTGACCGTTACGGTGATCGTATCGCCGTCGTGGCCGTACTGCGGTACGCGCGTGCAGGTCCGGTTGCCGTTGCGCGACGTGCACGGCTCGCTGTACGACAGGATGGACGTAGCGCCCGCCGTAGGGCCCTGAGGGGAGCCGGCGACGACCCTGCAGCGATGCCAAATAGCGAGGCATAAACGAGGTAACCACGCACTGTTAAATGCGTAATCGTCTTTGCCAGGGGTACTGCACAACGGTGAGGCAACGATGGGCGCACGGAAAATCCAAGGAGAGCGTGCATGGTGCACAAAAGTAAACGCGCACTGCTCATGACGGTCACACTGACGAGTAAGATACTCACTCGGGACTGTCGGGGGCAACACATCCCGGCACACGCGCACGCGCACTCTCACCAGGGTGCAAAGGCGTACGGGTGCGTGTTCGACGGGTCCGCCTCCCGGTTGTGGTTGCCCCCAAAGTTGTGCCCCAGCTCGTGCGCGAAGGTGAGCGAGCGGAAGCAGTCGGCGCCCACAACGCTGCTCCGCTTGCCAACCCATGCGAGGCCGCAGTACTTGCCCCCCGGCACCACCAGGAGTACCAGGTCAGCCGCGCTGCCTGCCATACTGTCTGGGGGGTTGTACCAGCCGAGATTGGGCTCCTGCATGGGGTTGCAGGGACAGCCAGGCGGACATGTGAGTGAAGGAGGCATCAGGCACCTTGTATTTAGGTTTACCGCGAGTGTTTTTGAGCCCTGAGTAAAGGAGCTGGCTTAGGGCGCTCAGCAAGTGTGTGTCAAGGGAGCTGCTGGTGTGTCACACTGGGTATGTCAGAATGTCACCCGGGCCCTAGCTCAACAAGCAGCAAGGGCACGTGTACAGCCACACATAGCACGCCGAAGGGCAGCCTGCCTGTATGGCTGGACAGTTTCGCAACAGTTACCTGTAGGTTATCGAGCGCTGCGTCCATGTCGCCGTTCTTGTGCCAGGAGCTGTGCACCTGCGGGAGCAGGTGGACAGAAAAGGTTTTGCCACATGCGCCAGGCCCCTCTTGTCCAGCGCGCTTGTCGCACACCGGTTGCACGCTGACGAGGCGGCTTTCAGCAGTCCCTTTTTGCTGGCCGACGCGCATATGGCAAAACCAGTGCTTTGCGGCACCTCACAACACCCGCGTTCACACACGTGCTTACCTTCTCGAACCGCAGCAACACCAGCTGGAACCCCGCACGCGCGCGGAGCAGCGCCTGATTGGTGATGGCCACCTGGGTTTCCACGTCAGCGCGCGTCAGGCTGACGTCCTCCGTGTAGTACACCTGCAGTACGGTACGGCACGGCATGGCGTCGTACGGCGTACGGCAAGGAAGGGGCCAGTCCTACCGTAGGGCTCACATCGCAGGACACGAGTGGAGTTGGGGACTGCCTGATCAACTTGCAATCGCCATGCGGCCCTGCATACGCCATGCCCAAAAGTAGCACGTATCTGTTGCGAGTAAGATGCGCTCACGTTGATGTATGCGTAGCTGCCCTCGTCGGTGTCGCAGCTGCCGCCCTGCTGCTGCTGCAACGCGCGGCGGCCACCCAGCAGGCCCCGGGGCGACGGTGTGCGGGCCGCAGGGATGGTGGAGGGCCTGCGACGGTAGAAGCAACGACAGCAGCTCGAATCTAACCGGTTGTCATGCAACAGGACAACGTTTGTACCTGTGCCCCTGTCAGTTGTCGTAAACAATGCAGCGAATGGCAGCCAGCACAGCCGCTTGAAGCAAGGCGGCACAAGCAAGGGGTGCCCATGAAGGAAGGCCATACGACAATTGAACCCGCCCCCTGCATCGCGCAGCCACCTGCTCAGGAGTTGCAGCCTGCCGTCGTCCCCCTCCACGTCCACAGCCTCAAACAGCACGTAGCGGCTGGTGCTGCTCAGGCGGTTGGCCTTGGCGGTGCTGTCGTCGGCGGCGGCGGCGGCCGAACCACCCACGCTCGCCGCACTACTCGCATCAGCGCCGTCCTCGCCGTCCTCGGACGCGGGCGCGATGACCCACATGCGGTAGTCGGGACCAAACACGGCAGCCGACCACGTGCTCCCTGGGACGGGGTAGGGGGAAGGCCAGACCGACACAAGCAAGCGGGTCCGGGGTTAAGCGCAGCGGATTGGGTGGGAATAGCGGGGACGCGGACAGGGCAGCAAGGAATTTGCGGGGACTCAGCAGTGACATGTGTGGATGGCCGGCGTCACCGGCAGAGGCATGCCCAGCCTGTAACGGTATGCAGTTGCACGCTAGAGTGTACGGCCATGCAACCATACCGGTATGCATGTGCTTAGGCAGGCGTGCTTTATCATGAACAGTTCATGCAACTCACCACAGCGTGTGAAGACGCCGCTGCTGCCGTCCGTGCCGTTGACGCCCTGTCCTGCCCAGGTCTCGCACTCCGCATCCACGTCCACAACACCACCTGCTTTCTCTTCCTGCTGCTGGTCCAGGCACAGCTCCTGACCCTGGCCCGACGCGGGCTTGGCACACAGAAGCCTGCTGCTGCTGGCAGCTGCCCCGGCTTTCGTCATCTTGCTGACGGTGAGGACCACAGTGTTCCCATCGGGCAGGGCCATCTGCAGGGTGGTGGTGTTACTGGTGGGGGCATCAGGGTCCTCCTGGGACAGGGCCTGCACCTGCTCCTTGCTGTTCTGCTGCTGCTGCTTGTCGCCGACAGGTGCAGTCCGCAGCAGAGCCCCAAGGTCCAGGTCCACCACGTGCACCACGCCGTCCTGTGGGGGACAGGTAGGGGTGGAGGGTAGGGAAGCATGTGCAGGGAAAGGCAGCATGGATCGGGACTGACCCACCCTCAGTCCTCCACCCGGTGCCTAAAACAGGAAGTGCTGCCCTTTTCGCAGGTGCAGATGCGTTGTGCGAGGTGGCGGCCCTGCCATGACCCACCTTGGACGCCGGCACGTTGCGCAGGCGGAAGCTGGAGTCACTTGGGCCCGCAGCGCTGATGGCAATGGTCCCGTTGACAGTCGCGTTGGCGCCGGCAGCAGCGGATTGGGAGGTGGTGGCGTTGGCGTCGTTGCCTGGTGCTGTGGCGTTGCCGCCCAGGCCAACGGTGGCCGAGAGCTGCCGCTGCTGCCTACCACCGTCCCCACCGCTCACACCACCACCAGCAGAGCGACCCACGGGCCCCTGGACCTGGGCCACATACGTAAGGCAGCCGCCCTTCATAACGGCGCCCTGTGACGCGGCCGCTCCTGTTGCCGGCGTGTTGTAGGCCAGGGCGCCGCCGAGCATCACGGCGAAAGCCACCAGCAACGCCATGCCATGCAGCGGCCCGTCGGCACGCCGACGGCTATACCGGCATGACCCGGAAGCCATGGTAACCGAGCGCAAGCGTGTTAGGTACAGCAACTGAAAGGACAGGAGGTGCTTAGCAGTGCACGGCGGCGATATGGGAAGCTGCACTTGGGTGGTAAGTCGTCAAACTGGAAAAAGCTGCTGTGTGCTTGCAGCTTTGGGTAACTGCTTAACGCGTAACTGTACACGGCTCAGGACTTGAGTGCTTCCTTGCTTGCTTTGTTGGTAGATGACAGCTTGCATGTCGCAACCTATTATAAGGCCTGTGCAGAGGCCCGCGAGCGAGGGCCCCAGCAGGCCTTTTGGCGTACGGCTCTCGACCCATCGGCCCGTGGCCTTCGTTCGTTGCCACTTGCTGTGCTGGAAGGTGCATCGAGCGGTTGGTGGATGCTGTTGAAGCTTGAAGCTTTTGGCCCAACAGCAACGGGAATGTGGAACAGGCGAGGCAGTCGGTGGCTTGCCTCGAGTTGGTCACACGCGCCTGCCTCGAGTTGATCACACGTCCCTAGGACGAAGGGCCCTCAGGTCAGGCCCCCGAAGCAGCACTTGGATGTAGGTGAACGAAAAGGTGAACGAAGAGACAACGGCATATCTCATGACCCGCAGCCTTGGGTTTGCGTAGGTTGTTATGCTGCACTGGCAGCCTATGCCGGTCGCAGCCAACCGCTGCTGCCCTGACGGTCCTCGTGCAGCCCTGCCCAAGCCTCCCCTACGCATGTCCAGCTACCCTGGAACGCCAAGCGCCATGCCCCGTAAAGGACCCGCACTTAGCCTGAATACTGCAGCGGTAGCATTTGCAGCAGCACGGTCGCAAACCCGTGCGAGTGCACAGGCGTGCCCTCCGGTCCAGTGCTGGATGCAGCACGCCTTACAAGCTCACACCGGCATGCATGGACTCGTGGCGCTGTGAGGGCAGCGGATGTCCGACAACCTAGTGGTACTACGCCGAGCTTGGTGACAGTGTACACCTCTACATGAGGTACAAGAGAAACCGTAGACCCTTGGCGGATGAGGGTGCTGCTGTCAACCATCAAGCCTGCACCGTAAGCGGGTTTCTCCAGGCCTCCGCACCATTACTGGTGACCATCCCCTAAACCCTTACGCAGTACCGAATGAAAACCATTTGAGCCCACCTGTTGAGGCAGGGGCCCACCTTGTGCTCTGCGGATCTGCGCACGTGTCAAAGCTGCTTGCCTCATGCCGCGTACTGCGATCCACAGCTCTCCCCAAGCCCCCTTTACGTCCGGCCGGCCCCATCCTCCACGTCATTCGCTTGCACCCGCGACAATGCACGTGCGGCAGCGCTCGTTCGGGCTCTGCCTTGGAGGCCGATGTAAAGCCCATCTGTCCGTGCGAGCTGCAGCCAGTGGGCGCAGCACAGTGTCCTGTTTTAACCACACCGCAACTATTTCAGCTGTATCATCCTTGGTCCTTTGGCAGGATGAAACGGTTGTTGTCTCGCGCAATGCCCGCGCGATGGAGCTCAAGCGCGTCTGTTGCGTCTGTTTGTCGGGCGGTGCTGCTGTTCTGGTTATCAAGCATTGTGCTGGAATACGGCGGTGGACATTATGCTGCCTGGCACGACCCCGTCGCTATGGGAAGGAAGGCCGGTCAAGCTCACCGTACGGATATGCCCACGCGCCACGGTATCCTAAGCACCAGCAGAGGGGGGAACTACAATTGCCGTCGGGTGCCCAGGCTTCGCATGCCATCGACCCGATATCCATGCCTTTCCGTGCACACGTGCGTACAAAGGTGATACCGTAGGTAGCGGATGACGTATGGCACCGACACAGACGGTCTGGGGCTGCCTGGAACCACAGCTGCCACCCGTCCTTGCTTACCGGTACGCAGGAGCACATACAACGCAGAGTCCTCCAAGCACTTGTGCGTGCGTAATAACCTTAACATCTGGAGAACGTATTCGCCAGGACCTAAGAGCCGTTGACGGACACTTTGCAGCACGCAGCAGGCCAAATGACTTTGGGGCCGGCCACACAACAGCACGTGGCGCCCTTGCCGACCAACGGAACACCATGGGATTGCCTCACTCCACCGTGTGTAGGTCCAGTCCGCTTACAGCTCTAGTGCATATGCCAGCACTTCTTCTCCCAGCTTTTGCCCTCTGCCCACTTGGCACTACCACCCCAATGGGCGTACTTGTGTATCGGCCCAGCAAGGATTTTGGCAACGGCCCCGGGTGTCCTGTGAATACCCTCCATCACAGCCCCCGCGTGCACAGGCAGCAATGCTGCAGTACGACCAGCTGAACACAGCTCATCACCGTGGCTCAGCCCCTGCGGTGCAGGGTACCCCTACCGCATCGCGTCGGCCAACTCCCCTGCCCCCTTGAGCCCACACTGCAACTCCAGGGGCGCTGAAGACTTCCCGACAGGCTGCACTGCACACCGCTCACGAGGATGACTCAGTCGCCGCATCAGCTGCATGGTGTCCAGCTGGCAGCTTGGCACGCCTCCCGCCCCCACACCTTCCCGTTGCAGCCGAGGGCAGGGCGTGCCGGTACGGTGCACTCGGTAGGCCAGATGCGCTATACGCCCCCACAGCACGCCCCAGCCCGTCACCACCTCGCTCGCCAAGCCACGGCACCTGCTACGTGCTCGACGGCCAAACCGCGCCTTCATGCCTGGCCAAGGCGCCTGGTGCTGCCAGTCTCACGTACGTTTGTTACACCGTGGCTCAGTCCCTGCGCTGCATAATGTCCAGGTGGTAGCTGAGCGGGCGGTTGTAGGTTGGCGGCAGCACGTGGAACACCAGCAGCCCCACCGCCGCGCCCAGCACCCCCAGGCACAGCGCCGCCATGATGACCACCATGCCCACGATGGTGCGGTCGTAGCCCTGGGGGCAAGGGAGAGCGTAATGCGGGCGCGGGTTGGGAGACGTGCAGAAGCTTGCTCTATGCAGGAAGCATGGCGTAGATCTCGTATGCCCCCCGCGTGTTAGGTATACTGCGAGGTGCGGGTATGCGCGAGCTCTTCTCAGGGGCAGGTACACGGCTTTGTGGGCACAGCCTTGAGGCTCGAGCTGCTGAGCCGCCAGTGCAACCGGCTGGCAGACCCTACACGTCCGCTCGTGCCCTGTTGTGCCGCTTACGTATGGAGGTTTGGGCGGTCGCTCCCCTTTTGGCGACGCCAGCAGCACCAGGGCCACGATGCCAAGCATAGCGGTGGAGGCGAAGAAGATGGCCCTGGGGGAGGTGGGGCATGTGTAATAGCATGTGCACAGCCATGGTGCAAGGTCCTACATGCGCAGTGGTGCGGGTGCAAAGCAAGCGCCACACCGCCCAACATAGTGGTGGAGGATCAGGTAGCCCTTTGCTAGTGCGGAGATTAGAGTTTGGTGGGATGTGAGCGGAGATGTTTTTCAGGGGTGGAGGCTCGGGCAGCCAGGGACAGCCAACGCTGCACGTATGGCTACAGCTGCGAGCGTCAGCACGGCATTCCTGCTGTGTAACGCAGCGCTCCCATGCAGCACTTACCCCCGATACTTGGTTCTTGAGCCTATGAGGCATATTGCGAGTGACAGAGCTCTGCGCAGGGTGGCCAGACCCCATGTAAGCATCAAGACAGGCACCCCAGCGTACGCAGGTTGCCTCTGAGGCAACTGACAGTGCCCGTCATCCATACTTACAGGAAGAAGAACAGCACGAAGACGCCGACGCCCACTCCCACCACGCGGGTGGACATGAGGGCTCGGCGGTGGCCCAGCTGCTGGAAGTCGTGCAAGGGCGCCTCTGCAGGCTGCCCGCCCGAGTCCAGGGCGTGCCATTCACTGGCCGCCCAGCTGACGAGAGAAGCTAATGAATGCATGATAAGTCACTCTCTAGGACCTGTACGCGTGTGTGCTTTGCAACGGCAAGAGCCTGGAGGTCGTGAGTCCCCGGCGCGGGGAGGGTTTCGTCTTGGCTGTCATAGCCTCAGCCAACCACAACGCAGGTAAATTACTTCTGCCATAGCTACAGGACGTTTTGCTGGTAGTCGAAGGTCAGCTCTCAGCCAAAGGCCAAACAGCCGCGAACAGATGAAATCGAAAAGGCGAAGTCCCAGTAATGTCCAGTTGCCAGCCTACTGGTGAATAATACATACTAAGAACAATAGCATATTTACTGCATAGCAACCTGTCAAGGTTTCTACCGATCGCGGAGGCAGTTGGTTCGGATGATGCTGATGAGGAATCCGGCCTGCAAGGCCAGGCAAAGCACTGGTCTGACATGCTATTCGCGTAAATACGCCGTGCCGACGTCGCGGCGTTGCGCGCCTGGGCGTCAGCGCGTAGGGACTGAGGCATCCGCTGCTGGGACAACCCCCACTGCGACAACGTACGAGGATGTGTGGCGTGGTTTCGCGGAAAGCGCTCAAGGTGGGCTTGAATAAATGGGTATGAACGCAACACCTCCGGAGCGGCTGCCGCAGTTGGCAGCCGCATTGCCACGTGGCAGATAGCATCCTGCCTAGTGCTCTGCTCAGAGCCGTCCTCCCAAACTGTGATGCCATATCCACATTGACAGTAACAAGTGCCACTGGTCAGTTGCTGCTGTACACTACCCAGCGAACCCGCAGCAGCGTTGGCCAACCACATGTCAGCCAGGTTGTAGCCGAACAGCCACCGGTCGAGTGGGCTCTGGTAACTCCCACTATACCCCTACTCGCCTTCACTCATTCTCCCCACTCGCCTTCACTCATTCTCCCCACCCATCATTGTTGACCATGCAGGGGAGTGGGAGGGCGTCACGGTCACGTTCGACGCATCTGGGTCGCCCCAGCAGCTGCCCGACCGCTACGTCCCCAGCGCCTACCGCGAGTGGGGTGTGGAGCTTTTCGACTGGCAGAGCCAGTGCAGCAGCGTGGTGGAGCAGGCGGGGGCAGGTGGCAGAAGCAGCAGAAAGCTGCGCAACATCCTCAAGCGCCTCATGCCGACCGTCGGGTGTGAGTTGGCCCACACCTGTGGGCTGCTGAGGGGTACTGAGAGTTGGGGTGGGCTGTGTGCCAGGACAAGGCAGGTATGGCGCCCGTACCAAGCTGGTGCCAAGGGAGTACGTTATGGGCCCGTTGCACATCCATGCACACGTGCAGTACCGGCGCACATCCATGTACACGTGCAGTGCCGGCAACGCATCGTGTTTTGCCCCTTCCTGTGTGCCTTGACAGGTGAGGCGGACGCCATTGCCTTTGTGGAGGAGTCGCAGGACGTCTGGCAGGCGGACGGCGGGTGGGTGGCGGCGTGGCAACGAGCTGAGCGATTGCGAGGCTGCCCCGTTTTCTGTCCGCAAAATGGTAGTGCCGAAGCAAGCCAAGCACACTAGTTGCTTGTACTTGATCGCAAAGCAACCGTCTGGAGCTACATAACAAATCAGCATGGACCCCATCCTCAGGAGCGACGTCAAGCCGGTGACACCATGCGGTAGCTACGTGGCAGCCCCCGCCTCCCTGCCCACGGATGGTGGTAAGGTCAAGGTGGAGGTGTGCCTGGCGACACGTGGCAGCGGCGGCAGCGCGGCGGGCGGCGGCGAGGCGCCGCGGCGGGAGCGGCTGCGTGTGGCGGTGACGCTGATGCAGCACTGGGAGAGCAAGCAGTGGCAGCCGGCGTTCGTGGACGTGAGCCGGGAGACGTGAGTCACCGGGAGCGCTTTTGGCATTTGGGTTTGCCGTACGGGGCGCGTTGGTAGGACGCAGGTAGTGGAACATGGCATGGGAATGGGTGTCTGGGCTGTAGGGGTATCACGTGTGCTGCAGCCCACCTGGGTTGCTAGGGCAACGCAGCAGTCAAGCCCTGACGGTTGCACGCATTGTGCAGTCGTTGTGTTTTGCCCTGCCTGACACATACCTTTCCACACGTTGCAGGTACGACGGGCCGTTCAACGGTGGCGTGGAGCTGTCCGGGTGCGCGGGCGGCGGCAAGCCGTTCGCCAAGGATCCTGTGGTGGCGGAGGAGCAGCTGGCGGGCGACTGGCGGGCGGAGCCGGGTGCCACGTGCTGGGTGTACGCGGCGGAGGGCAGGGGCATGGAGCTGCAGCAGGGGCAAGCGGCCCCAGACAGGTGGGGTGGGGTTGCCCAGATACCCACGGCTTGTGTGTCGCAGGGGCAGGGGTTAGACAGCGACAGCTGCTACACATGTCACGCAACCGCAACACGCAGCGATTCACACAACCGCACTGTGAATCGAATGGGATGTGCTCCACAGAGCTTTGGTGCATAAAATTGTTGTGCGTTTGCCTTATGCAGGCTATCCTCGGCGGCTTCTGCGGGCTCTCGTATGGCGCTTCCGGCGGGCCTTTGGATAAGCTGCGAGGCGGCTGGGCAGGACTTGCGGTTAGAGGTGGGCGTGGTGCGAGGGGAGGCGCAGCGGGACGTTGCGGCCTGCAGCTACACTCAAGGCCAGCTGCGGTTGGTGGTGCTCGGCCGGGAAGCTAAGGCTTGAAAAGATTTTTAACGGCCGAGCGAGTGACAGCATACAGCTCATCGGCGTGAAGTAGGGTGTGATGGGATATTACTTGTTGGTTTTATTTGATATTTTCCGTCATTTTCGCAAGTGTGGAGAAGCTGCCTATTGTGTCCCATGGGTCGGAGCGCGCCAAATCCGCATGGTGTTGCGGAATGTGGCCAGCTGGAGCGGAAAACACCTCGGGAAGCACATACTGCTCTGTATAGTAGCAACGTGAACCTCTATCATATATTATTCTGTTCTTTGTAACATAGCGCCTGTAGCCTGCTGTCCGCTTGCCACCGTCTTCCTGTGCGCGTAGCCTCAAAGCGCGACACACATTCTCCTCAGGTCCTGTTACTACCTTGTGACCATCTATCGTGAAACAAGCGCGCTGCCAACGCTGAGGCAGCAGCTGCCGGCTAGGCGTGCCCTTCCTCGCCCTCGGCCGGTGCTTCGAGCGTCGCGCCTGCCCAGCGGCTTCATCGCGACGCCTGTGCAGCGGCAGGAGCAGCCATGTTCTACTCTCATGACCTGCTGGGGCGCAAGTCGCCCCTGGGCGCAATCTGGTGCGTTTTGCTGCGTTGACTGCTGGTCGGAGGTCGGGGGGTGCGCGCGAGTTTGCCGTTTCTGTGACGTCGAAAGCCTAACCACCTTGGTAGCTAAACTGCAACAGGCAAAGCATACTGGGTAAACCATATCGGCTGTGCACCTGGCCCACTTCCGCTGTGGCATAAGGCTAGGTGCTCTCAACCGCCCAGGCCCTGCGTAACCTGGCGGTGGTGCGGATAAAGGACCTCATCCTATGCGAAATGCTCGGTGCACGCATGTACTGATGTTGTCTGCCCACGGACCAAGTGCGCGACTTGCGTACAATCACTCTGTGCCAACCGACCCAATGCTTACCCACCTGCTCCTACTCGCCCTGCAACCACGACACCAGGACGATGGCCCACGGCAAGAAGCTGAGCAAGTTCAAGATCCTGGGCATCAACGTCAAGGATGTGTGGTGAGTACTGCATAGCGGCATCCCATATGCAGCCGGTTTCGATGGAGGGGTGGAAGGTGTATGCAGCTGGCCCAGAGGTACTGATGCCGCGTGTCGCTTACCGCCATCCGTGCCCCCGCAGTGATCAAATCCTTCAACCCGACGTGCCGCACTCGTTGCGTCTCCAGGGTATCCTCATCGGTAAGCAGCTGCGCGCTTACAAGCTGCTAGTTTCCCATGGGCTTTGTGTCTTCTGTCGCTTCCGCCAGGCCTTAGCACCTGTCGGGGCTGCGTGTGTACCGTAATGCCTGTACCTGCCTGCTCACCGCCGCGTGCCTTTTACCCCACATGCCAGGCGGCGTCGTGATCGTGTTCAACAAGCAGCAGATATACCTCATGGGTAGGCCGGGGGCCGGGTTGCCACGCATGTTACCGTTGGGCCGCGTAAGGTATTGCACGCCTGGGTCAACCTGTAGCGTGTCCTGGGGCAATAGGCCCGACCCACATCCTGCAGCTTGCAATGAGGCACGTGTAACCTCGACCCAGATCGCTGCCCTGCGCCCTTGGCTCACCCTACGCACCCAGTACCTTCTTTGGGGTTTCATTAGCCCAAATTGCCTTGCGCAACCTTTGCCGCACAAAGCTCTTTGTGACGCATGTCTGTAGCGTTGCTTCGCAAACTGCATCCAGCTCAACGACTGCGCTTACACCCTTCGCGCCCGCGCCTTTTCCTCTCCACTTCCACCCTTCAGAGGACCTGCAGGAGATGGCCCGGCGGGTGCGCGCCGCGTCCGTGCCCGAGGCAGCTGCGGCCGCCGCGGTGCACACCATGCTGCAGAAGGGCAAGGACAAGGCCAGGTGGGGCACCGCCTTTGCGCTCCATTGCATTCAGCTGCCCCGATACCCAAGAGTGCGGTGCACGCCCCATGTCATCATGGTCCGCTGGCCGAAAGGAAGCACTGTAGCATTGCCACAGACCGACCCAAATCGCATGCCGCTGATACCTGTGCCTTACACCTCTTCCTACACACTCACGCCCCTTCCCACGCACACCCCCACCCCAGGGTCGAGGCCATCACGCTCGCCGACATCGACGCCGACCTGGACATGGACATGGAGCAGCTGCTCATGATGGACGCCAACCGCCTCAACCGCCAGCCACTAACCGCCGCCAACGACCCGCAACGGCCCCGCCGTGGCAAGGCCGCCAAGCCTGGCGACAACGGTGTTGATGCCGTCGACGGCGAGGAAGCGGCCGGCGGCGGCAAGGGCCGTGCAAAGGGCGGCCAGACGCCTGCAGCAGCTCTGTACGGCGTTCCGGATGACCCCAACTTGGCGGATTTCGACCTTGGCGGTGACGCGTTCGGCCTGGAGTTCACGGCGTTCGCTGCGCGCCCCGGCGGTGGCGGCGGAGGGGCGGCGGGCGGTGGCGGCGGCGGCGACGGCTTCCTGGGCGCCACCGAGGACCTGTTCGTGGTGCCCACGCTGGGACCGTACGGCGACACGCAGGACGCCAGCCTGGGTGGGTACGTGGGCAGCTTGGTAGCTGGGGCGCCAGTAGCGGCAATAATTGGGTGGGCAATTGCTGCCGGTTGACGTAGTTGCGTTCCCCTTCGGCCCCAACGGGCTGTTCGCCTCGAGGGGTAGCCGGGGTACCGGGTCCTGTTTTTTGCTTGTCCATGCTTGGGGGACCACTTCCGGTCGGGCCCACGTTTCCTGGGCCACCACCCCGCTCCTTGTTTGTGGCTTAAGCCACAGGCCTTCTTCCGCGGGTACCACGTGACAGGGCGTGCTAAGCTGGGGCAGTGCGTGCCCTTTGGCGGGCATGACACATGGTCATGGGTACTCCGCTTGCATTACCCTTTCTGTGGATTGCCGGTATCGGTACCTCCGCAACGGCCTCGATCCCCGTTACTGCTGCCTTATTGTTGGCGTTTCCTGGACACTCCTGGTTGTGCACCCTTTGTCATGTTACGGTACCCATTCATGTCCATGTGATCTATGCCCTCTCAACCCCTCACACCTCCGCCCGGCACAGGCGCGCTGCGCAACAGCTCCCGCGGCGGTGCCTCCGGCTCGGGCCTCCCTGGCAGCCTCCTGGTGCGCTCCGGCACCGGCACAGGCACCGGCACGGGCGCTGCCGCCACCGGCGCCGCCCACACCTCCACGCTGGCCATGGATGACGCCATGTGGGTCGGGGCTAGCGAACCCTTTGGGGCCCTCATAGCGATCTGGGTCGGCTTTTAGACACGTTGCTGCAGCTTGCTTTCGCTTTTTAGCGACCGTGTTACAGTAATACTACAAAAACCTACTACGCGTCTGCGCTGAACGAGTCCTAGCTGCATGCTATCTCTATTGGTGGCTCCATGCCTTTGTTGCTCCATCCATATGGCGAACTCCTTCTGGGCCTTAACCCACCAGGGATCCCGAGGACCTGTTTGAGGCTCCCGACCTGGGCATGCTGCTGCGGGGCGCCGGACTGGCAGCGGACGGCGACGAAGATGGAGATGAGGACGACCGCGGCCAGGAGGCGTTTCTGCTGGCGCTAGGTGAGTGGTCTCTCAAGCAGTGTCTAGCATCAAGTGGTTGCCGATTGCCGTGATGTGCACTTGACAGTCTGTGGTTGCATGGTACGGCGCTGCGTTTCACCCTAGCGACACCTGCAGCAATCAGGTGACCAGGCAGCTCTTCATGTCAGGATTGATTGTTTCAGGGTTGCCCCTCAACGGCTGACGGCTCTTGCATTGCTCCGCCACGCAGGCGGCTTTGGCCGGCGCGGCCGCGGCGCCGCCGCCACGGGCACCGGCACCGCTGCGACTGACGGCACCGGCCGTCTGACCAAGGACACCACCGTCGACGGCGCCGCCGCCGCCACGGGCACCACGGCAACAGGCACCACCGACGGCGGCGGCGGCGGCAAGAGCCGTGCCACCGATGGTGGCTACAACGCCAACGCTAACGCCACCACCATGCTCATGTTTGATATGCCCACGGACCTGTTTGGTGTGCCGGAGGCGGGGGAGGGCACACAGGAAGAGCTGCAGCAGCTGCGCAGGCGGCGGCAGCAGCAGCAGCAGCAGCAGCGCAAGCAGGACTTGGCGGATGACGGCACGTTCCTGGACAACGACGACGAGGAGGATGACGATGGAGACGAGCAGCAGCAGCAGCAGCAGCAGCAGCAGCAGCGCAGCACCAGCGTGGTGTCGCTGCCGCTGCCGTCCGTGGGGCTTCCTCCGGAGCACGACATGCCGCCATCGCCCCTGGCCGAGGGTGAGTGTCATTCTCGTACCCGTAGGGTCGAAAACTATGGTACTCTCAGTTCAGCAGGTGGAAGTCTGCCAGTTATGCAGACCGTCGAATGGGCAAGCTAGGTGTAGCCGTAATAAGGGTCACAGCCCTTTATCGAGCAGCTAGCACGGGCAGCACCCAGGACTAGGACACTAAGAGGGGCATCCTAGGACTACCGGATGCTGGCTTGCCAGTAAGAAGCGCGTCACATTACCGTCATTTGCCTCCTCTTCCACCCGCAGGCTTCGGAGCCGCCCAGCACAAGCGCCGCCGCAACTCGGACGACGAGAACGACAGCGCCGGCGTGCCGTACGACAACGCCAACGCCAACGCCCGCCTTGGTGGCGGCGCCGCCCCCGAGGCCTCCCTGTCCGACCAGCAGCTGGAGGCGGAGGCGGGCGGGGAGGGAGTGGAGCAGGAGGCGGGCGCCGGCAAGAAGGTAGGTGTTGCTTGCCCGCGGCTCTTTCGCCGGTGTAACTACCGTATACATGTTGCACGCTGATATCATCATACTGCCATCCGTGCCTGCCTCCCCGTACACGAGTGGTACACTACCTGGCATGGACTGCGGCGGTGTTGCCTGTTTCCTGTGCTGTAGTCTTCACTGGCATTGGCACGGCGTGCCGACGCTTCCCATCCCTCACAGGCCGGCGGCCGCCGCACCGCCAACGCCCGCCGCGCCGACGGCGACGCCGCCAACAACCGCGCCGGCCGCAAGGGCGCCCGCCGCCGTACGGGCGGCAAGGTCACGCTGGACGAGCAGCAGGACATCCAGGTGGGGAAACAGCGTACCAGTAATGTGTGTGGTATTGTGCCGTGAATAGCAGTAGGGTTTAGGAGGTGGGGAGGAGTACGATAAGCCCGCTAGCGATGTGCGTGCGGCGTGCCCGTGGAAATGCCGGTGTCAGCGCTTGGTGCACGCCATGGGCCAAGGAAGCAGTGTGTCGCTACCGTAAGCTGTGCCGAAGCAAGGCGAGGCTGGCGGCGCATACGCGCACCATCGCCAGTGGGCTTATCGCCGGCCTTTATGCCCGCCCGTCATCGTGGCATGTGTTCGTGGGTGTTAACCTGTATGCATCACCACTACATCCGCTCCCGCCTACCCTTGCCACATTCAGCCCTCAGCTTGTACTGGACCTCACGTCGACCTCACTGCGCCCATCGCCGCAGATCCGCGGCTCCGTCTACCGCGAGTGGACGCTGGACCCCCGTCCCATCACCAAGCCCGCCGCCAAGCGCCACCACCACCTGCTCCACACCCTGGCGGCACCAACACCCGGCACCCAGCTAACAGGCCCCAGCCAGACGCAGGGCCAACAGCAGCCCTTCGCCTTCCTGGCTGGCACGCCGTACAGCCAGAGCCAGGCCCACGTGGCCTTCGCTGCCGCAGCGGGCGCAGCAGGGGCACCCCAGCAGGGCGCCAACGGACCCATGGGTCACCTGAACGGGCTGTACCAGCAGCGCCTCACAGTGGGGGCTCCCCTGGGTGCCGCGGTGGCGGCGGCGCTGGCGGCGGGCGACGTGGACAAGGCGGCGGCGGCGGCGCTGCGCGGCCCGGCGGCGGCGGTTGGCGGTATGGGCCTGACGGGGTGGTGCGAGGAGCTGGAGGCGGTGGTGGAGAGGGCGGCGGCGCCGATGGCGGCGCAGGCGGCGGCAGAGGCTGAGGATGCTGCAGGTCGGGAACCAGAGGGGTTTTCTGGGCAGTCGTGTGTTCGTGCGCTTCCTTGGTGCCTGACTGCGGGTGGATCCGGGCAGTCGTACAATCTAACTTGATGGTTGATATGCCTGTTGGTCATACGACCACGGCTCCTGCCTTCAGCCCTCCGCCCCGCTGACTCTCCATACAGATGGCGCCCGCGTCCAACGGCTTCTGTTATGACTACTTTGGTCTTCATTCTTTTCTCTTGCACATGCAGATGGCGAACGCGTCAAGCGCCGCCGCAGGGGCGAGCTCCCGCTGGTGCCCGCCCCTGGCGGCGCCGTTGACGGGGGGCAACCAGGCGGCGGCGGCATGGCACCCCTGCCCCTGCGCCGGGCCCGCAGCGACACCGCCACCGCCAGCGAGGCCGAGGCCGAGGGAGAGCAGCTTGCGGAGGAGGACGAGTACGAGCAGCCTCTGCTGGACAACATGATGCTGGTGGAGGAGGATGAGGAGGGTGCTTTCGGCGGTGCGGTGGCGCGCGGGCTGGTGAACCCCTTCAAGCAGCCGCAGCTGCAGCAGCAGCAGATGCTTGGCGGCAGGGCCCGCGCTGGGACCAACGCCAGCATGCGGTCGGGCGGCACGGAGCAGGAGCAGCAGCAGGGCACGGACCTGTTTGCGGAGGGCGAGGAGCTGGCCCCGATGGACGAGGACGTGATGACGGGGCTGGACGGCATTGAGTACGAGAGGTGGGCCTGGGGAGGAATGCGTACCCTTGCAGAGAGTAGCGAGTCTGGATAGGGGACGTGCTTGGAGGACAAAGCGTACCTTTCGGACAAACAAAGCCAAACTGTTCAGCTGATATGTGCCTTACAACCGTGGCTTCATATGAGGGCAGGCGGAAGTCAGCTGGGTTCAGGACCCAACTCGTGCAGGTAGTTGTGCCGTAGTCCCGTTTGCTACAGAGCTCCTCAGCAATCCTTGACTATTCCTTGACCCCTCTCTCCTCTCCCCGTTGTCACTCCCCCACAGGCTCCGCCGCGGCGACCACACCCCCGCGGGCGCACGCGAGGCGCTGGGCCTCTCGCCGGGCGGCTCCGGCAGCGGCCTGGGCCTGGGCGCCCTGGGCGGCGCCAACGGACCCATGGGTCGGCGTGGGTCGCGCGCCACGGGCGGCACCACGGGCACCACCGCGTCGGGCAGCAGCCTGGGCCGCGAGTCGGAGGACGGGGGCACCGCGCAGGGCGGCCTGGGCAGGTGGGCTTGGGAACCTGGGGAGCAACGACTCCTTGCGCTGGTGCCTATGTCTGGGTACTAGTTGCTGCAACCGACGTTGGACAGCTGTCAGTGTTTACATCACGTAGGAAAGCTGCATTGCCCTTGGTAAAGCTGTCTCAACCGCTGGCTAGGAGTTGTGGCTGACTGTTGTAATGTGGATGTGGATGTTGACGTAGCTCGCGCAATGGCACCCGCAGGCGCGGCGGCGCCCGCAGCGGCAGCGGGCTGGACGGCAGCGGGCTGCGGCCCCTGGCTGGTGCGCTGCGGTGGGGCAGCGGCGCGCTGGAGGACCTGCTACCCGCCATCTCGGAGGGGGAGGGCCGGCTGGGGGCGGGGGAGGAGCTGTGGGATATGGTGAGTGGGGCCGAGGACAGGGGACGGGTGGAGCATGCAAGGGGTGTTGACGGTAGCCAGCAACAGGTAGCTATGCTTTTTTGAGGTGGCCGGCGTCGGAGGCCGTGCTGGATGCTACGTGCTAGCACCGGCATTCGCCCGGCTATTGACCGGTGTGGAGCACAGTGCACGCATTAAAATATAGGACTAAGACGTGACGGATTCTCACTGCGATCCACTGAGAGAGACTGACGTACGTTGCCCGTGCTGCTACGCGCCCACAGGAGGAGCAGCCTGATGCGGAGGCAGCCGCCGCCGCCGCCACCGACACCGGCGTCGACGGCACGGAGGGCGGCTCCCGCTCCCGCCGCCGCGGCACCGCCAACGCCAACCCCGCCAGCGGCACCGCCACCGGGACGGCCACCGGCACTGGCACGGGCACGGGCAGCGGCAGCCTGGGCGGGCTGGGCACGCTGGCCAACTTCCAGCTGGTGGAGACGTGCGGGGGGCCCACGCAGCTGCCGGGGGCGCCCAACGGGGCGTACGCCAGCAAGCACACGCGCACCGTCATGGCGTGAGTGGTAGCTGGGGGGATAAGGCTGCGGCGTCGCGCGTTCTGGCCAGGGATTGATGGGAAGGTCCATATGGCTGACTGTTTGATGCTGCACATGAAGTCATGCTGGTGCCTAAAGCAGGGCGATGCCGGCGGGAGCTGCACAACCCCCGGCTTACCAGCCTTTGTCGCGTTACGCCTTACATGCATGCTGTGCTTCTACCCTCCCGTGCAGTATCTACCGTCGCCAGCTGGCATCCGCCGTCGAGCGCGCCGCCGCCGCCACCGCCGCCGCCGCCGGCCCCAGCACCTCCGCCGCCGCCGCCGCTGCGCCGCCGCCGTCTGGCGGCGCCGCCAGCGTGTCGTTCTTCGACCTGGCCGCCCGCCTGAGGCGCCCCGAGGCCGTCAAGCTGTTCTACCAGACGCTCGTGTCGCACACGCTGGGTGTCGTACGCGCGCGGCAGGACGAGCCGTACGGGGACCTGACCATCACGGTGGGGCGGTACTTCTGAGCGAGCGCAGGCGGGAACGGTACCGTACGTATGCGCAAGTGCAATTCGGGACGGGGATAGTAGCTGCGGCAACTGGCATGCACCGTATGATGGCCCACGTGTTTAATCGGTGGTTGTTTTACCAAGCATCATGTACTTTTGACGTAGTTTGGGGCAGTGGCAGGTCAGGTGGGGCCATGCCAGGGAGGCGCTTGGGTGGGTAGATTTGCGAGGCACTTGCTGAGTTCCATTTGCTTGATGTTCCGCGTTCTAAGATCCCAGGGCCTGATGTGTTGGCGGAAAACGAGTGGCGAACTCTAGGACAACTGTGCCAAACACACTTTGTCCCGGTAGGGCTCAAACACAGGTTGCCCGCGCCGTGCCCATGGAAGAGCGTTCAGTCGTGCAGTGGTTGCGTGTGTTCTGGCGCCCGCTATTACCGGCATGTGGTTGACGTGTATAGCCAAATAGAACTTTTACGGGCACGTCAGCCGGTGTGAGACCACGGTACTGGTGGGCACTACTAGTACAGCGTGCTTTGGCTTCTTGATTTTGATTTTGTATTACACTCCCGGTGGTGTGGCCACCTCACTATCACGGCACAGGGAAGCCCAGGGATTACATGTAGCAGCCGAACGCCGGCCTGTGAGCTGTGACTGCAACTCTGTAACGGTAACTACTGGCGCCCTGGACGGGCGACTGCGCCGACCTGCGTAGTTGTGGGCTTGGACGCGCCCCTGACGCACTGTGCACGTCAACTTGCTGCAGCCTGCTGCAGCCGACAGTACGTGACTTGCAATTTGACTCGCGGAGTATGCTACAGCAAGGGCACGCATCGGTTTGCCCAGGCTTACAGCGGAGATTACTACATACCACTGACTGAGGCGTGTGCTCTGTGGCATAACTTCGCTCCGTCAGGCAGGGAAGCTCCCGCCATGCTGTGGGTACGCTACGGGTCAGCCTAGCAGGTTGCCCTGCACAACCGTGCAGCCACCAACCAGCACCTACAAACCTGCAACGCTGCAAGTGTGAACAGCTGATGCCGCGAAGCCCACCAGACCATGCGGCAGGAATCGTGCCTACGACGGCCAGGGGTCCCTGGCCGGCACCTCTCCCCTGGCCGGCACTGCGAACGCCTACATAAGCGTTCTTGCTGGACTACCCGGCAACTGACAGCCGGTATGCGCAGAGACGTCTCCGCGACGTCGCATCAACAAAGAGGAAAGACCTGATATAGCACAAGAGCACTCCGGGAGCGTGCCAAAAGTAGACATGACAGTGCACCTGGAAGTCAGGGGAGAGGATGCGTGGGTGCGATGGCGGCTACAGCAACCGCCAACCGCCTCACAGCCCAGCACGCAACTTGCGGGTGTGTACAAGCAGAGCCAATGCCCTCTTGGCTCACAACCAACCTGTCAATCAAACTTTCTGAGGAACATACGGCACGTACAGCAAGAGAATGCGATAAGACGAGAAGGACGATCAAAGACTGCCCAATGCTTGCAAAGAGCGCCAGGCTTCACAGCCGGTTGTGCTATACCGGTACCAAAAAATCATAAAGCTGCACACACCAGACACAGCGGAGCGCTGGAGCGAGGTATGCAGGACGCAGATGATTTGGTCACACGGTGCACGGCTAAGGTAGCCGCACCACCTCCAGAGTACCCCACAGCACCCCTGCCCCGTCCAAATGCGGACGGAACCCAACCAGCGACACAACAGCATCATACAAGTAGCCCCCCACAAAGGTACCGGTATACACCAGTCAACTAAGAACCCGCAGCACAGGTGAGACGCCCAGTGCCCCTCAATTGCAGTCCAATTGTCAATGTGCTTTACTGTAACGCTCAAGGTCGCTACAGCATTCCGCAGCGCACCGTGAAGCAAAGAGAGACGGGGCTTGTCTTTGGTCAGGCCCCACAAGTGTTCACTGCAACATTTTGCGTCTTGAATTCCATGGGCATTGTATGACTTTGATCCCGTGCCATGCACCTGGACACATACACCTGACACACAACCGCCCGCCATGATTGCCCTTTGTTCGCATATTGCCATCAAGTTCCTGCCTGATAGCCGCAATTGACTGCGGGTGCATATATGGCTAGCTGCTCGTGCTAACCACAAGCAACACCCGGCATGCCCAAGTGCCAGCAGCTCACGGTGAATCGAACGCTTCCTGGTCACAACGAGGCTCCAGTACAATGGCAGCAAGTGCAAATGCGCATACGGCAGCGAATACCATGTCCAACAAATTTGAATGCTGCTTGTTGGCACCCTAATAAGATGCTGTACGATACGAAGGAAGGATTGACGTGGTCTAATATGTTATCCAACACAGGTGCACGGCAGCACCGGTGACAGTACGCCGCTAGGAAAGGCGAGTATGTCCCACGAAAGCATGTGGCTTGGCATCTCTCCGTAGCACAATCAATGAAGTGAAGCCAAGCAATGGAGAAAGAGCTCGAGCAAACAGCAACGCGCTGTGTGCAACCTCATCACGTGGAGCCTGTCCTCCTGCCAACCGCATGCCTGCAAGTTTACTACAATACTGTAACAGCAATGACCTGTCCAACGCCGACGAAATACATACATGTGGTGTCCAAGTTCACAGCGATATCTGCCATCCACCGAATGCCCGACCGACTGCAGCACCACACCACACAACGCCTGCACACCTGCCCGCACTGCGCACGTACACGTCTCACGTGCACCTCCTCTTCCCCGGCCGCCCCCCAAGCTGCTGCGCCACGATGCGACGGGGGCGGCCCTTGAGTACCGGCAGACCGTGCGACTCAAGCCACCTGCCTAGGGGAACCTCATCATCCTGCTGCTGCCGCCGCTGCTGCTGCTGCCCCTTGGCTGTCTGCTGCTGGACACGGCCCTGGCCATGTGTCTTACGGAACTTGACGGGGTCCGGCACCCCGTCCCCGTCGCTGTCCTTGTCACCGCTGCCAAGGACCACGCGAATGGAGCGGTACCTGCCGTACGCAGCGAAAAGCGGCAAGGCGGTGCGGTGTCAGTACGGCACACAGCGAATGGCTAAGGCCAGAGTGTCCGCATGGGCAGGGCTACGGAGACTGCATCGCTTCAGCGCATGCAAGGCCAGGCCCGCAACGCCTGTGAGGTCCTGACTATCCCCCTTCCTTGCGAATGGTGCAGCAGACGCTTCGTGCCTATCCACGTGCTGATTTGTATCTTACCATTTGGCCTGCGGCGAATAGCCGATCTTCTCGAAGCAGCTGCGGGTCACCAGTTGGCCCTGGCTCTGGCCGTGGTCCTGGCCTCCGGCCTCGTCCTGGTCCCCGCCCCCGTCCTCTCCCGCCCCCACGCGGATACACGCCTCTCCCTGCAGGTACAGGTCGGGGTAGAAGGTGCCGTACGTCTGCGCGCGGAAGGGCAAGTGTACGGCTCGCATTAGTCAGAATGAAACACAAGAATGCGTTTGCCATGGCAAGGGAGGCTTCCTGGTTGCTGGATGTGCGGCAGCGGGCCCTCTACGTCACAGATGTTCGTGCGTCCAGCTTGCAGCACCCTGACGGCGTCAGCACACTGGGGTGGTGCCACACAAACCCACCATGCAGTTGCTTGCGACTTGCAAGAGACACCCACCGTCACAGGAATGGTCTCGCGCTCGTCATCCTCCGCTGGCCGCATGCCGCTCACCACCACCCGCACGGGGCCGGGCAGCGGCCCTGACGGCTGGCCCAGCCCCAGCCCCAGTCCCAGCCCCTGCTGCTGCTCCTGCCCTGTGCAGCCCTCGTCGCCGGAGCCGCTGCCACTTATGTCCCCGCTGCCGCTCGCCCCCTGCGCACCCCCGGTAGAGAGCATGCCGTTGTTGCTGGCGCCCTCTACCGGTGTCCCTAGGCCGGCAGCGGCACCCCAGGGCCGCGGGGACACGCGCTTGGACGAGCGCGCTCCTGTGCCGAGGTCGTCGCCCCTGCGCTTGGTGCCGATGGTGATGGCCTCCGCCGGCGGCGGCGGCAGCGGCGGGGTTGACAATGGCAGGGAACGCAACGGGCACGCGGTGCCACCAGCAGTTGCTAGCAGGCCGCGGCCGGCCCCTCCGTGCCAAGCTCCGGGCGCCAGGTCCACAGCCGCGTCGCATGGGTAGCCGCCTATTGCGCACGGCCAACTGCTGGGTGTAGGGTGCCGCGCCCCTGCCGCCGCCGCTGCCCCTGAATCCATGCTGCCGCTGCTCGTGCCCCCCAGCTGGACCCAGCTGCTGTCCGGCTCGGGAGTCGTAGCCAAAGCTGCAGGCATGCCTGTTGTCACCGCCGTCGCCATCGCCGCAATCTGCTCCACACCGCTACTGCCACGGCCGCTGCCGCGGCTCTGCGCCCCCAGGCTCCCGCCCTGCTGCAGCTGCTGGCTGTCGGCCATTGGCTCGCCGTGGCCGCCGTAAGCAAACACGCCGGTGCCAAAGGCAGCTGCCCCGCCGCCGCCAGGCAGCCACCCTTCACCCCCAGCTGGTCCCGGTGCCTGCACCCCCATGCCGGCCCCGAGGGCGCACCAGTCATGGTCGTCCTCGCCGTCGCTCAAGAGCAGCATGCGGCCCAACTCCTCGTCGTCAAGGCAGCAGTCGGGCTCGCCTTCGCCAGGGTGCTGGTGCTGCTGCTGCTGCTGCTGGGTGCGCGGCTGGCCGTTGCGGCACCCTTCTGACAGACGCCGCCCCTGCTGCGGGAGGCAATGCGCTTGCAGTGGCAGCAGCAGCTGCGGCGGCTGGTAAGGGGACATGGAGCGCACGCGCTGGTCTGTGCCGCATGCGTTGGGTGTTACAGGCGCCGCTTCGTCTGCAAGCACTGCTGGGTGGGGAACAGCTAGCACGCCGCCGGTTGGCGCAGGCGTTCTCAACTGCAGCTGCTGGAGCACGCCAAAGCCTCCGGACACGGCAGTGGTCTTGCTGACACCCATTGCAGCCACTGCAGCAGCATAGGGTTGCGAAGCCGTTGATGCCCTGTACGGCGATGGCACGTCAGCTGCCTCGGGCGCAAAGCGCGAGGAGGCGTACGGGTGCGGTTGGCCGGCGCGGAAGCCGTACGGGTATGGATGGGGTAGCGGGGGCAGGTGGTGGGGATGGGGCAGCGGGCTCGGGAGGAGGCCGTGGTAGCGGGCCGGGTAGGGAGCAACGCGGGGCGCGGTGCATGCGGGCATGGGTGATACCCTGGCGGGGTGGTGGTACGGGGGCGGGGCGCTGACAGCAGGCCGCCGATGGAAGTGGCCGCTGCGGTAGCTGTAGGAGGGAGGAGGGTAGGGGTGCGGTAAGGGCCGGGGGTAGTGGGGATGGTACGCGAGCGGGTGGTGCGCCGCTGCCGGTGGTGTTGCTGGGTGGGGCACAATGGATTGGTGGTGAGCTGCTGCGCCAGGGTCTGGGACGTCGCATGGGTGCGGTTGGCCGACGCTGGACGCACACATATCGCCGTATTTTTTGTTGATCCAAGGATCAAGCTCTGCTACTTTGAAGGCGGTCGCTGTTGAGTCTCTCGGCGGCACGGCTGTGCGGTTATAAGCGCTGTCGGAAAGCGGCACGGGAGGCCCGAACTGTGAAGTTCGCAGACTGGGGCCCTCGGGACAGTCCGCACCAGGACGCCGCGACTGGATCTCCCAACCAAAAAAGCTGTCCCTCACTGCTGACGCTTGGCTCCGACTGGTCCAAGCGGGCTGCAACGCCCCAGGAGGGCCATCCACAGGGGATGACCCACCCGTAAGGTTAAAGAAGCTATCTTGGAGACCTTCAAAAGCTGGATTCGTTGTCGCGTCCATATGAATTGATCGCGAAAGAGCTCCGTCCTAGGGTTGCAGTTTTTTTTGCGTCTTGTTGTCGTCAGTTCCGGGCTTGCGGCGTAATAGGATGCGAGCCAAAGGCTAACCAGTCATGGTACAACGCAGCGATGTAGGGAAGTGTTTAATCGTTGCGCTTGGCGGCCTTGCCGCACGTGGGCATGCTGTCCATTGAACCTCGTGCAGCAGGGTTCGCGCCCTCACCACACCCGAGATGACACCACTGATATCATTACGTATCAAGACGGTATGTAGGATTAATCGGGCGTCTTGCTCACAGGGTTTCAGGTGTGCGGAGTAGGCGACGAGCAACTTCCCCGTACCTAACCAGCTCCTAACAACCTGCGGAGTACAGAAACCTGTAACTGAATTGTAACATTTATTTGTTACACGACGTTTAAGTTACCGCAAAAGCTCCGTCAGTGTTTACTGCAAACGAAGGAATTTCGCAGCAAATCCTCTGGATTGCTCGGGATGACTCGCCCAATGGGTTTTAGTTTGCGGCGAGCGTAACGCAGACTCCCAATGAGCTTAGAATAATATATTGTTTTATTTGCGGCACAGAGTGCGCTCGCACTGGAATTGAACAGAGCGTATCTTGCAACGGGCAAGATATCAGGGTACGGTACCGCAAGCCTTTCTTTGGTCCCTCCCTAGTGACTCCGTGCCAACAGCTATGCAGGTCGGGATGTGAGCGCACCGCGCGGCCTCGCAATATATGACCAGCACTCCACAGGTCGGCAGCCAGTGGCGCTTCCAGGCCTTGCTGGAGGAGACACGTGCCATGAAGGCCAGCGGGTACCCCTGCTGCCCTCGCCAGCTTAACGGGCCCGCCAGTCCTTTCCATGCCTGCAAGGGAAGGATGGGCAGGCAGGCGAGCGCCGTCCACCTTTTCTGGAGCATAACTGTTTGAACATATAGATTGCAGGACGCGCAACAGCTGGCTAGAAGCCACAAGCCAGTACCAGTACATACCGCCCGCACAGCGCAAAACCGGTAGCACGACCTGCCCTCTCGTGCATGCCTTGGCCATCACCTGGGCCTGCCTGGGCCATGGGAGCGAAACCACAGCCTGCGGCCCAAGTTCCGCACCAGGGTCTGTCAAGGTCTGCCCCGGAGTCTGCAGCGCTGCACATACGTCCATGCTGCGGGGGCTGCAGTCGCCCCCCGCTGCCTCGGCAGTGTTGGCAGCTAGGCTCAAAACTTTCGTACTCACTCCCTTTGACGTGCACAACGTGCGTTAAGAAGCGAAGTCTTACACTTTTGAGTTAGCCAATGTCTACGGTACAACACGGCCAAAGTTAAGGGCCAAGGAAGCCCTCCCCTGCATGGGGCAGTTCGGCGGGCGCAGCATGCACAACACCCGGACGCAAGCTGCCAAGACTGCATTTTGGCCCAGCGTAAGTCATAGCCGCTCCGTTGTTGGACGGAACTTGGTCCTGATGAAGTTGTGGACTGCAAGTAAGGCTGCATGTGCCGTACGCTCGCGCTCACCCAGCCGCTAACATGCACAATGTATGCCAGCATAAGCCCCCGACCACTTGCCATGGTACGGTGCAGATGGTTCACGTCTGCAAGAACGGGATTTGAGTGGCCCAACCTGCGCTCGCCCTCCTCTAGGGCCTGCTTGACAATCTGCTACTGTGTCCCCACAACTGCATTGCTACACACCGCGCCGCCCCTCATTCCCACCCCATGGTACCCTCGGTGCCTCCACCACGCCCGCCTTAACCTCCGCACTCGATATTCTCCTTTACCAGAGACTGGAATCAAAATACAGGATGAAGGCGGCTATCCACCTGCACCAGCGCCGTGGGCAGCCGTTTCTGCTCCCCAGCCACCTGCCACTGCCGCCACGGCTCCAGCTCCTGCTCCTGCCGCCACCGAACCTCCTGCTCCTCCCGCTGCTGCTGCTGCCGCTCCGGGCTCATCTCCGGGTGGGCCCCCACCGCCACCCTCCCACCCTGCCCCTGCCGCCCCTGCTCCAGCGCCCGACCGCTGTCCACCTCCACCACCTCCCCATGCTCGCTGCGCAGCAGGCTGCCGGTCGGCTCCACCTGCCCACGCGGCCGACCGCCATCGCTGGCCAGCCGGGTCCCCATTGAACCATCCTCCCCCTCCCCCTCCTCCTGCGCTCCCTCCTCGCACCCCCCTCCCTCCTCAAGGTAATCCCCCTCCTCCCCCTCCCCCTTGTACCCGTCCTCTCCCTCCCCCTTGCCTTGCTCACCTTCGTCGTACTCCCCGTACTCCTCGCCCTCCTTCTCATGCCCCTGGCCGTGCTGCTGCTGCTGCTCCTCCCCCTGCCCACTGCCCATGTGCCGCAGCTGCTGCTGGCGCTCCAGCTGTCGTTGCAGCTGCCGTTGTTTCAACTCCTCAGGAGGCGGCAGCGCGAATGGCTCCAGGGGCTGCCCGTGCAGGCCGTGTCCCTGCCCGTGCAGGCCGTCGGGGTCGGCCTTGGCGCACACGCGGGCAGCGCGCTCCGCCAGGGGGTGCAGCTTGCTGGCAGCCTCGTAGCGGTCTGTGAAGGTGCTTGGTGGCTCGTCCCTGGGGACAAGGAGGGACACAAGTGGTGGGCACAAAGCGTTCAGTGGATCGCGCAGCCTAGTCTGCCTGGTATAGAGGACTGCGCAACATGGTAGTGCCGGGGGCGAATCTCCGGGTTCACGGTACTCGGGCTGTGAGAAGCGCGGTGCACGGTGAAACAGTACGGTGCAGGGGTCGAAGGTACCGGGGCATTGGGGTGCTCACCACAGCTGTGCGAAGCGCGCACGCGTCCGCTGCAGCAGCGCGGTGGCAGCCTCCGACAGCTGCTCCACCACCGCCTCCACCAGCTGCTCCAGGCCGTGCATGAGCTCGTCTGAAAAGGGACGTGACAGCGCAAACCTGTTGAGCCGTAAAGCGTTGGACGCTACGGTCGCGTGAGACTTGAGACAAAAGGGACGCCGTGCACGCCTCGAGCCTAGACAGCAACCCAGGCGCGCGCCCTCCCCTGCAAAGCAGCAAGTCGAACGCTGGCACACGCACCCTTGACCGGGGGTCCGCAGAGCTCGCCAAGGGACTGCCTGCCTCTTCGGGCTGCTCGCCCCACGCGCTGTGCCCATTCACCCTTCGCCACTCCCCGTAACCCATCACAGCACGTGCCAGTGGTGCGGTGCATAGGAAGAGCTTTGGCTACCAGTACAGAGGGAAGCTCGAGTCTGCAGCCCAGGAACTCACTGGTGGCCCCAATGAGCATGTCCGTCCCGCACTCGTCCACGTGCGCCTCCACGTGCGCCTTCATGCGCATAAAGCAGCCCGTCCCACGCTCCTGCGCCGCCCCGCTGTATGCCGGCGCCATGGCCACCCGCACGGCCGGCTCCACCACATCACTGCCTAGCACCTTCTTGCGCTCGCCCACCAGCGCCTCAACAGCCTCCAGACGGGACTGCAGCTGCAGAGCCTCGTCACGCTTCACCTGCAGGGGAAGAGTGTTACGTGTGTAAGGTCTGGAGGGACAGGGGTCGGCACTCACCATGACAGGGGGAGCCCACACTGGCTGTCTGAACCCACTGGTGTGGGACGGGGCAGGCAGGGATGGGGTGCAGCACCTCATCAGCGACTCGGTGCCGATAGCCGCCTGTAACCGTGCATTTAGCACTTGGCCACGCAAACCTGACTGGACCGATTGAACCACAGCCGCCATCGCACAGCCTTTACCCCACCACCAGACCACCACGTATCCCCTCGCCCGCTCGTTCTACGGAAACCATTGCGGCCATGTTCCAGCCCATAGCTTGCAAAACCTCATTCAGTGGCATGCTGTACCGCCTGCCCCATGTGCCGGCTCACCCGATCGTACAGCCCGTCCAGGTAGCTCTCCCACCATAGCCCATATTGCCCAAGTCACTCCGCCCGTCCCGTTCACGCGCGCAGCTGTGCACTCACCCGCTCGTACAGCCCGTCGAGGTAGCTGGGCTCCACCCCCAGGCGGCCCACCAGCTCCTGCCGCAGCGGGGCGTAGAAGGCGTCCAGCGAGCCCAGCAGCACGCCCTGCACGTCGCTGCAGGAGGTTGCATGGAAAGAAGGTGCGCGTTGCTCAGGTTTCAATGGCTGTGGCAGTGCCGTCGGGCAGAGCATGCAACCCTGCCCGTGTCTGCAGCACGCATGCAGGGGTTGCCACGCTTGAGCACATTTGAGCGTCACTTGGGAATCATGTAGGGTGGGGTGCGAATCACTCCCTTTCTTACGCGAGCATCTTCGTCAGACGGTTGGTGAAAATGTCGTCCCAGAGTGTTGTCACAGGGCGGAACACGGGCAGTGTCAGGTCGCCTGCAGGTATGGGTCCGACGCATCGGGAGCAGTCAGTGGGCAGATCATGAGAGTTGCAGGCTCAGTTCCTTCCAGGCAACAAAAGACTTCCTGCTCATACCATACTGTCGGCAGACAGCGTTAAGAGCAGACCACCATGCAGAACACTGTGCAACATGGCCCTGATGGACACGGCACGAAAGCCGCTGTACATGCAGTACTCACCGTTCCAGTTCTGGTCATTCGCGGCGTGGCTGGAGAAGACTCCCTGCCGCGCCGCGACGGCCTGCAGCGCACACAGTAACAGTGCAAGTAGGCGCAGGCACGCATGAGGTACGTACCCACAACCGTGTGCGTTTAGGCATTTCGCCGCATTTGTGTCACAAACCGTGTGTGCAGGCAACGGCTGGCAAGTGCTGTGGCGGCACAGTAACGTGGGCACAGAGGCACACGGCCTCAGTAGCCCTGAAAACGCCACGCCCACAATCTGCACCCTTATACTATAAGCTCTGGTGAGAGGGGCAGGTCACGCTCACCCGGTAAGAGGGCCACTTGAGCGCCGTGCCCCACTCCCTCGCCAGCCCGCGCGCCCTGCCTATGGCGTCCTGCAGGCCCCTGTCCAGCCCCGCCACCAGGGGGCCGTCCAGGATCTCGGCCTGCAGCGCCTGCTGCTGCGCTGCCACCTGCGCCTGCAGCTGCTGCTCCAGGGCACCAAGCCGGGACACCACCGCCTCCTCCACCAGCTCGTGCCGCGTGTACTCGTCACGCTGGGGTGGGGAGCAGGTCAGCACAAATGGCACGTGGTCAACAGCGCTTGGTGTATACTGGGCACACAAGGCCCACCAGCATCGCACCCTCCACCGCCTCGTGCCGCGTGTGCTCGTCACGCTGGGACAGGGAGTATATGGGCCAGGTGGCAGGCTGTCAAGAGCGCATGCGGGCTGTAACACCTTGCGCGGTCAAGGGCAGTTGGTCGTTAGCAGTGGTCCTAGCGGGGCGGTGTGCAGCGCTTGGGGGCCAGGAGTGGGGTTGAAGGCTCTGCGTGGCATGCAACGATGCAACATCCACCGCTTGGTGCAGGTGTGGCGGAGCACGGGTAGCAAAGGGGGCGGGCAGTACCTTTTGGCTTGAAGGAAGGGCCCTTTGGGGTTCGAGCGTACTGCTGCCGCGTCTGACTGTTGGTGTAGAGGCACCGGGGCCGGGCGCACCTGGTTGAGCAGCGACGCCGCCACGCTCTCCACGAACTGGAACAGCGCGTGCGCCAGCTTGGCCTGCGCGCGCACGCGGCCGCGGTCCGCCGTCTCTGACACGTGCTTGCGCAGCGCGGGGACCTCCGTGTGCGCCACGCTGGGGGCCGCGGTGGGCAGAGGATGCAGTAGGCATGGGGGTTCAGCGGTGCAATGTGGGTGGGAAGGACAGCATGTGACTCAAGGGCTGCTTGTCTTGGGTCAGCCCAGGTTACTAGCGGTGGGCGATCGCCGGCACAGTGTGTCCCAGGCAGGGTGTCGGCCCGCGGCCGATAGGAGGGCGCGCTGTAGGGTCCATGCGGGGGCTTCCGTGTGGCTCGCCGCAAGCACGGCGGGTATCCATGAGACACTCACTTCTTGAACGTCGTCGGCGGCCCGTCCTTCCTGCAGCGGCCCTCCAGCTTGTGCGCCTCGCGCGTGGACACGCAGAACACGGGCAGCTCGGGGGCGGGGCGGCGGTGGGCGGTCTGGCGGGGCTGCGCAGCGGCCTCCTCCATCTGGGAGTTGAACGGGCCGTCAACGGCAAGGGGCCGGCCAAGGGATTTAGGGGCGAGGGCAGCATCAGCTGCAGCAGCCGCAAGTATGACAGAGGACAATAACGGCAAGGGGGCTCCCCTTTGCTGCTTGCATGCCATCATGCGCACCTAGCAAGAGGTTCGCCTGCCCAGTATTCACCCGCAGCTGACAATCATCAGACGTAGCGCAGACCTACCGGCACCGCAGCCATCGCCCCACGCGTACCTCCTGGCCGCCCTTTTGCGCGCTTCCTAAATACCACAGCCTTCGCACCGCACGTGCCACACAACACCGCATACGGCTTCCTACACACGTCCCTTAAACGAACACACCTCCTGAATGCCATCCGCGAACTGTTGCGTGAGGCACTCCTTGCTGAAGTCGTTGCGCGCCCGGGCACACAGCGAGTTGAGCTCCAGCTGCGGGCCCCGCAGCACAGCACTGCACTTGGCCAGCTGCTTGGCCGCCTCCTTGTGCACAGCCACCGCGGACAGGTACTCCTGCCTGCACGGGTGCAGAGAAAACCAACATGGAAGCTGCTCGGTCGTGGGTTAGCGCCAGGGCGGGCTTTGAGCGGAGTCGTACGCTGCCGGTTGGCAGTAAGGTACTGAACCCGTCGGCAAGCAACGCGCAGCTCGCAACAAGATCGCAGCATGTCCACGGGCGGGATGCAGCTCACAAAGCACAAGTATGGTCGCCGGGAGTTACCGGTACGTGTGATGTATGTGGTGGGCGGATATGGCGACGTGTCGGGGTCGGGGCGGCGACATGTCACACGATACTTGTGACACAGGTGGGTGACGGACCTGCTCTGGCGGAATTTGGCGACAGCGTTGAGGAAGGCGGCACGGAGCTGATCGGCGTCCATCTTGGCAATCCTGCATGCAGGGAGGCGGGGAGGGCGGGAGCGAGGCACAGCTCACTTGTCATCCTTCAGTCCATTTAAAATTCGCTTGGCGCCCCAGGTGTACCTCTGCTCCTAGGAGAGTCCCAGGCGCCGAGCGGATAGGCGAAACTGGTCTATCTGCGCGTCTGCCGTGCCCTTCGACCAATGCAACAGGGAAAGATGCAGTACCCCCCAAACTGTAGCGCCGTGGCCTGACCCTGGCCTGCTGGCTGCTTTACTAGACCCACACGACACCGAAACTCACTTGGCCTGTGTCCTCTTGGCGGGCTTGCCGCCGCCGGGGGCCTTGCGCTTGCGCTTGTTGCTCTTGCTCTTGCGGCGCCGCTTGCCGCCCTCCTCCTCTTCCTGCTCGTCGCCATCCTCACGGTCGCTGCCGTCACTGTCCGCCTCCTCCTCCTCCTCCTCCTCGTCCGCGCTGGCGTCTGTTTCCTCCTCCTCCTCCTCGTCGCTGTCTTCAACCTGGCACCAGAGGCGAACCAGCAGGACGATCAGCAGCTCAAACATACCGGATTACCGGTACCAGCTTGCCACACTCGCACATAATACGTACCGGTATGCGTCACGCAGCCCCACGGCACCTTCGTGCGCAGTGCGTCAACGTTGCTTAAAAGGCAAGCAAGCTGCCGTACTCCCCGGCACACAGCCGTACCTCCTCCCCGTCAGAAGACAGCCCCTCCACCTCCTCCCCGTCGGAGCCGTCATCGCTGCTGCCACCATCCTCCTGCTCCTCCGCAGCCTCCTCGTCCCTCCGTCCCCCCGCCGCCTTCTGCCACGCCTTCCTCAGCTGCTTGGGCAGGCACAGCTGTGCCGCCTCCTCCTCCACGGGCCCGCTCAGGCCACCCCCCGCCCGCCCCTCGCACTCCCGCAGCCGCCGCTGCACGAAACGGGCCTCGTCGTACATCCGGATGCACTTGGCGCCGGTCGACGTCACCTGTGCACAACCACATGGTCAGCCAGATACGCGCACGAGCGAGGCTGTCCACCCGACACGCACAGAGCGTACAGCCACCGCAACTGCGTGCACGTAAGACACCTTCCGGGTGTCTGCCATACACCATATGACTTTCATACAACATCCGCCCGGTCCTTAATACGGTAGTGAGTTTCCCACAGTCCACAGCGGTACATGCAACCCCACTCGCCCACCCAGACCGCACCTTTTTGCGCGCGCCCAGCTTGTCCTCCGCCGCCTCCTCCTCCGCCTCCCGCAGGTCCAGGATGCGGCGCTTCAGGGCGCACACCTCCTCCTCCCCTCGGCCCGTGCGCCGGGCCACCTCCTCCACGCCCAGGTCCCTCAACACGCCGCTGGTCTACGGGGACGAACAATTACCGGAAACAATTGGTTGCGGGGGCGCACCGTACACGCATACGACACAGGCACAGTTGCAGGAGGACCAGATGCCATTGTGCCGCGCCTGTGCCGAAAGCAGCTGGCAGACTTGAGTACTACGCATAACGTGCAAGAACACGAAACACAAGGGTATTTTGCCTACATCCCTTCCTGAACACCGCGTCTGTGGACGAACGTGTACTCACATGCAGGTTGTCTGTCTTTGTGCACACGAAGGTAATGGCGTCCATGTGGCCGTCCATCATCATGCGCTGCTTGAAGCTGGAGCCCAGCAGGTCCTGGGGGGTGAAAGCGAGGAGGACAGCGGAGACTAAATCGTTCCACAAGGGTGTAATGGATGGGCAGGACACGTCTGAGAGGTGCTAAACACCGTCTGGAGCCAAGCAGGTCCTGAAGAGGGTGTGGGGTGGTCGAACGATGCAAGCAAAGGGCCTAAGCGGATGGGCAGAGCATGCGAGGATCCAGTCACACCAGGGGTGCTGGACACCGCTGTGGAATGTCCCGCCCAGACGTCCATATGGTGAAGCACGCTCAGCTAACTGAATGCTAGTTGAATGTTAACTGAATCCTTCGTTGCCAGCTGGTCCATCACGCACCTTTGCCGTCTTGTCGGACACTGCGCGGTTTATGTCCGCCACCACCCACACGCTGTGCAGGCGCCGCATGTAGGCCTCCGCCACGGCGCCGCGCGCCTCGTTGGCGTCACGCACGCCGGGCAGGTCCACCAGCACGGCGCCGCCGGACAGGATCTGCAAAGCAAGATGGCAACAAGTATGTGTTGCCTCAAGTCTCAACCCATGAAGGTGATGAAGAGGGGGCGGGGCGAGGTTGGCAACACCGCCGGCGGGGAAAGGCTGTAGCAGAAGCAGGCCGGGCGTCACAGGTGTCAGCTGCGTGAATACGAGCCGCTGTGACCCAAGTGTAGCCCAGCAGCAAGACGTGCGGGCAGCACAGCTCGTTTGTATACGTCAACAGCGCTGCTGTAGGTCTGTGTCAGCATGTACAAAACGTGCGGGATCCTGCTACACTTAATCCAGGGTGACGCACTCGCCTTCCAGTTGTGGGCGATCTTGCACACCTTGACCACGGGCCACGCCTGCACCGCCGACGTCTTGTTGGTGGAGTCCACGTACCTGCCCACCTTGGCCCTGTGGGCGTACAGCGCAACCAAGGTCTTGCGGGGCCTGGCCGTACGACACGCTACGTCCTCCTGGAACGATGCCTGCCGCTCAGCCCATGCGCAAGGCAGCTTGAGCCGATAAGTGGGCCCAGGAGCCTAGAGACTCAGAGGTGATGCCCAGCCAGCACGCTGAACGGCGCAACCGACTAGGTTGCCGTGGATTGCCGGCACACCCACAACCCACAATGCTGCAGTCTCGAATTTTAGAGGGTGCTACCACCTCACTACCTGACCAACGCTGAGACCAGCCTATACATGTGTTCGCGCCGCTTGGTGACCAGGGTATGGTTAACCCACCTGAAGGCCTTTTTGTCGCGCTCCCTGACCTCCACGACTCCCTGGTCCATGCAGAGGGTAACATCGTTGCTGATGGACGTTAGGTAGGCGAAGGCTCGGCTGGTGTCGTTCGGCATGCGCCGCACGTTGTCCCTGCCGTACACGGCCTCCAGCAGGGCCTGCACGGCAAGCAATGACGCAGACACACACTGCGAATGAGCCCATACGGTACGGGTGACAGGCACGCAACGGAAGCGTAAGGCGTTGGGTGTGACGGACCCGGGCAAAAGGGCTCCACGATGCCGGGCGGCAGTGCCAGTTCACGTTTTCCCGGCCGTGTGTACACTGTACGGTATGGCCATGCAGCGCCAGCCCACCTGCGCGGCCGCCGGCTCGCCATCTCCGAGCTGCTGCGCCATGCTTGGCCTGATGCAGCCGTCTTCCTCCTCCATATTCCCCAGCAGCTTGCGCGCGTAGTCATGCCAGTCGGCCTGCAGCAAAGGGTGGAGATTTGCATTCCTCGCAATTCCATATGGCAATCAGCGCACCCGGGACTTTGCCTGGCCTGGGCATTGTCACAGCATGCCAACACGTTGCTTCCGCACGTGCGAGCCGGTGCCAGGGTAGCCGCTTAGCTCGTGTAGCTCGACATGCTGCCATGGGAAAATGCTGGCGTGCAGCTGGTGTAGTGGCAGCGGGGTATAAGGGCCTGTGGTCCGTTACGCGAGTGTGCACGCCCGCAATCGTTGCCGCTCTTGCCTAGTCCCCTACCTTGCTCATGAACTCGATGGTGGCATGGTAGGACTTGTCCGGGTGGTACGACACCTCGACTGGGCAGGAGGTGGATGCGCGCATGCCGTTGGTGGGCAGGATGTCCTCCTCCTCCAGCAACACGTTGAGCAGCGAGGACTTGCCTGCGAGGGTTGCGTGCACAGTACGGCTAACACGCTTGCCACGGCGGCCGAGCACTGCTCTGCACACAACCCGTCCTACGTGTAACCAAACATATGGCACATGATAGGTGGGCGACCAACGAGCTAGCCCATCTGTTGCAGCGGGACTGCGCCGATTGCAACGGTTGCCTACCAGCGCCCGTGTTGCCCAGCACGCCGACGGGGTACCGTTCAGGCCCAGGGTTGACCCCAAGTACCGTTACAAGCTAGCCCCTGATTCTGTCCACTTCAGGTGAGCGCTCTTCCCCACCTGCCCCCGTGTTGCCCAGCACGCCGATGAGGGTGCGCGGCACGTCGCAGCGGCGCAGCAGCTCCTCCAGCTCCCCCGCCCACACCGCAGACAGACCGGGACCCGCAAGCCGGGAGGGAGGGCGCTCGGCAGCGCCTGCACCGTCCGCATGTGCGCCTGCAAACGGAAACGGCAATGCCCGCCACACGCATCAGTTCCGCACCTCCTGAAGCTTAGAACCCGTACTTATTTTTGCAGGGTGGAAAGGGCGGTGGAGTTCGCAGAATGCCCACCTGCTGACAATGTGAACGATCCGGTACTATAAAAGCAGGGCCAGTCGCATCACCATTAGGCTCACCTTCCCGGGGCGGGAACAGCAGGTCCCTCACGCCTCCGATGACCTCCTTGCACTCCTGGAGGATCCGGGCTTGAGGCGGGCCGGCTGTCGACATGGGCTCCCGCTGTGGTGGCGGCTGCGGCTGCTGCTGCTGCCCCTGCGGCTCCTCCGGCTGCTCTTGTCCGGGTTGGCCCGGGTTGGCTCCAGGCGCTGGCGTGTGCGGCTCCTGGTGCTGCTGCTGGTGTAGCTGCTGCTGCTGGTTGTGCTGCTGGCCGTGATGCTGCTCATGCTGCTGGCCATGGCCGTGAGCGTAGGCGGGGGGCTCCTCGTGGTGCGCGAACATGTGCGTCTTGACCGGGTCCGCCCCTTGTTCTGAACCTGGCCTCCGTGCCTGCTGCCCTCCCGGAGTTGCGTTGTCCACCAGCACCTGCTGCTCGTGCGCACCATTGGCGCAACCGTCCCGGGCCGGGTCCGTGTCCATAGGGACGCTGCCCATCCCAGTGTTTGGGGGCATGTCGGGTGACGCGTTTACAGACGGTGCAAGTGGCGCGGCGCCGTTGGGCGTGTGCGCTGTAGAGCTGCTGACGCCGGGTGCGCAGAGCAGCAGGGGCGCTGGGTGGGGAGCTGAAGCAGCGGGTAGCTGCTGGGTGTGGACAGGGACCGGTGGAGTAGGGAGAGGCATGAAGGACACGACCGGCTGAGGTGGTCCTGCCTGCGGTCGTTGCAAGCCGTTGTGGGTGAAATGCCTAGCCAGGTGGAAGTTTCGCTGCCAGGCAGATCTCAATGATCACAATTCCTTAATAACTGTTATGGAGATGGCCTTACCAGCTGGGGAGGAGGCATTGCGTCGTCGTTCTCGAGTAGGAGGTAGGCAACATCCGCGAGTTCGGGAGGCTCAACCGTCCCAGGCGGGCATAGAACCAGTTCATCGCAGGCAGCAAACTTCACAGGTCGGCCCCTGATGAGCTTGGTATGCGTCGCCGCGCCAGAGTCGTCGAGCTTCCGGCACCAGGCGACCTCATTTCCCAGCAAAGTGACAGACGGCCCGCCGGTCACCGTAGGCTCGATTTTGACGGCCCTCAAGTTGTTGAAGCCGGACAAGTAAAGCGCAGCTGACACGGTCCATGAAGTGGGCGCGCCTTCAGGTATCGGGCGCGTGCCAGTGGCCTCGAAACAAAAGACCATTATAGTTGCTCAAGCGTGCACCATATAGCGACGCTCATGTGGTGGTGCAAGACGCTCTAGCTTGCTTACGAGACAAGCTGTGGCGCCTTCAACATCTTGAACGTTCGCGTGGTTCCGGAGCGGCTGGCTCAGCATGGCGGGATGCACCGCAGGCCACACGCAGCTCTTGTCGGCGATCTGCAATGGTGGTCCTTTTAGGGTCCGCCATGCATACCAGCCCCTTTTTGGCTCAAAGCACTTTACGGTACTGGCTGAACGGCTGTTTACGGTAGTACAACACGGCTGTCAGAGGGATGACCGCAGCAAGCCAAAGCACGGCAAAGGCGCGCGTCCCCATCCGCTCCTCCCCACCAGAGGGATGACATAGCGGTTCACATGGTCGCGGAGCGTGTCACTCATATCTTTAAAAATCAAGCACGGGCGTGCCGCAGTATGCAAACGGGGCTGCCATTGTATGGGTACGGGTGCCCTGTGCAGACGGGTCCGCGCGCGGGGGCCCAGATGAGTGTGGGGAGGGGGTCAGATGAGCCCAGAGCCCACCCCCAGATGAGTGCAGCAGGGAGGTCCGACTCACACGGTGACAGCCCCGTGTGCATACTGCGGCACGCCGGTCAGGGGGGGGGTACGAGAAATCCTGTACCTTACCCCCTGAAACCTGGCGGGGCCCCCGGTCGGTATACCCCCCACCCCCCAAATTTGAAAAAACGTGTGCGCCGGTGTTGGTATTTCATAATTTGAGTGACACGCTCCGCGGCCATTTGAGCCGCTATGTCATCCCGCTGCGGCTGTGTACGGTACGTGCAGCTGCACCCTTTGTGCATACGTTACCAAGGAGCAGGGCAGGACAGTTTCTTCCTTGGAGGACAGTTGTTAACAAAGGCGGCAGGCAGCAGCGCAGCACCCTTTCACTGTTTCACAGCATCACCCTTCGACCGAAGGAGGGCCTCTTCACGTGGCCAATTCACCGAGCGAGCGTCATGACCGGCACGTATTCGGCTCTCAGATCTGGAGTCCTTTCACGCATGCGGCCAACCTTAGGCCAGCCACACCTGACCACACCCTGCACCTCTATCGCTCAAGGTGCGATACTTGATGTAGGCCATGCGGGGAACTACGGTATAAAATTCACTACCCATCGCTCACAGCGTGGGCTGTTGACCAGCGCACCAGATGTAACCCCTGTGCGCACCTGCATGCCGCCCCAGCCCCTTTCCCTTGGCCTGGACTGCCCCTGGCCCGAGTACAAGTGACGCCAGCGAGGCACCCACGCGCAACGCACACTTCACACGTAGCCAACTAACACCATTGGCCTGCAGCTCCCTGCAACATGCACGAAGAAGACTTGAAGAGTTGTTGAGCTCGCGACCCATCTCAAGGCCGTTGGCTCAAGCTGGTCCAGCGTCGATGTCCCCACACTACGACAACGTCTTCGAACACAAGCCTGCCACACGCGCGCTGCTCAGCCGGTGATCATGGTGCCCACGCCCTCGTCTGTGAGCAGCTCCATGAGGATGGAGTGCTTGGCGCGGCCGTCGATGATGTGGGAGGCGCTGACGCCTTGGGACAGGCAGCGGATGCAGCACTCGATCTGCGGGCCGGGCGGGTAGCAGGACCACGGGCATGTGACAATGTGGGCCGAGGCTGCGTAGTACCGGTAACTAGGAAAATCAGGACCAGCACGCAAGGTTTCAGTGCCGCCTTGCAACCCCACCCTGTGTCTGGGTACCCCATCCTGTGTCCTGTCAAAGCATCGCAATTGCCTTCGCGTTCCTGCACCAAGCAGGCATGAGGTGGTACACCTTCCCCGGGCGGGCCCCACAACAGTGCTGCATGGGCTTCAACCCCCGTCTGTCCTCCCCGCATCCCCTGACGCCCCTCCTTTGGGGGCGCCGGCT
>VFQN01000797.1_pt1 | contig 56422 bp, 92 predicted proteins | sample 3512371 | NCBI WGS metagenome assembly VFQN01 (sample SAMN10412370, study PRJNA504923) | tailings metagenome | isolation source: Replicate 2 from Balatoc abandoned mine | place: Philippines: Itogon, Benguet | collected 2017-08-28
CTGCAGCGACACGTGCGGCGGAGGGGCGGGGGCCAGCACCTGGGGAGGCAGCGGCTCCTGCAGGCCAGAGTGCTCACCGACGGTGGGTCTGGGCGCTCGGCTGGGCTCGTGGGAAGTGCGTTGCCGTGAGAGCGGGGCAAGAAAGGCTCTTCTGAGCGGAACTGGGCCGGGGTACGGGTGCAGGGCGTCAATACGTGGAATGGCTTGTGGTTACGCATAGCGGTATCAGCTACTGTAACAGTGTTCGTCTTGACGATGGTAGCGGTGCTGCACCGCGGGACTGAACCAAGGCCCCGTTCACGAACCAACCCGTGCCCCACCTGCCCCTTGTTGCACGCACCACAGGTTGCCGGCGGCGCCTTCTCCTACTGCTCCTGCTCCTCCGTCGAGTACCTGCAGTGCATGTTCACGGTGCACGCCGCCGCCGCCGCCGTCTACCACGACACGTGCCTCGCCCTGCCGCCGCGGGGGGAAGCTCCCGCCCCGCCTTCAGACGCCGCTCAGCCCGCCTGGCCGCAGTGGCCTGCCGCCCCGGACAGCCCCGCGTACGACAACCCGGCCCCGGGCAGCCCCGAGTACGACAGCCCCGCCCCGCCGCCGTCGCCCAGTGTGTCGTACCAGCCGCCAGCTCCAGCAGGCGAGGGCCCTGCGCCGGCCCCTGCGTACTCGGAACAGGGGCAGCCGCCCGCCAACTCCCAACCGCCATCGTACCCGCCCTCCTACCCGCCCACGTATGCGCGCTCATAAGCTGGCCTACCTGGTCTTGATGCAAAGGAGGTGTGGGTGTAATCAGCATCCGCATGGGGAGGGTTGTTGAAGGGTAGGCGATGCACCTGGCATACACTGGCCTGCCGCTTTATTCGAGCGGCGCATCGCACATTTATATTCATACAAGTAGGCTATTCATCGATTGGACGAGACGCAGCAGCTCGCATGCCATGTGCTCGCCACGCTCATGCATACTCTCACATAGCCTTGTACATAACCACTCGGACGTGTACCGTAGTACTTTGTTACCTGAGTTCGGTCTTGACCTAGAGCCCTGGGCTGTGGACGTGTCCGCAGTGGCAGTGGCATTGCTGGCAAAACAAGCTGAGTAAGCTTAGTAGGGCAACGCTTTTTGTGTGTTGGCAATAGCTCACTCTTGCTCCTATCCGTACAGCGAGAGGCGTGAGAAACCACGTGTCCTGTCTCCCTGATGGCCGGGACCAGCCCTGCTTCCCGGGTGGGACAGGGCTGGGCTCTGGAAGGTGACCACACCTGTAAAACCATACTCTACAGTCCTTCTGCCCGTACGGCAGCGCACGCGTGCAGCCTGACGCAGATCTGGTGTGCAGATATTCGCCGGTTGGCAGCGCAACGGAGCCGCTTCTGTGTAGGGGAGCCCCCCCTACCCCTGTAGGGGTTGTGCTCGGAGCGGTACCGGTATGATGTTGAAGCCAAGTGGAACCCGATGCAGTCATCAAGCAAGTGCAGGGGCTCCTTTGATAGAGATATGTGCGGCAAGTTGGTTACGCTTTCCAGGTGCCAGGCACCAGATGGGCCCCACACTGGTTGATGCCCTCGGCCCCTGCGTGCCCGAGTGTGACCTGTGTGTGGGGCCTGTAAAGATGCACCACCTGTGACAGTGTACCTACAACTCGCTGCCTTCCGCTTGCAATTCATCATGCTCAGCCTGAAGTACAGGTCTCCCTCTAGAGACAGGCAGCGTGTGGCAAGGTGCGTGCAAGGGTGCCGAAGGGCCCAAACTGACTCTGCTGGGGTACACCAACAATCAGCGTTTGTAGCTGCAGCGTTGAGAGGTTCCCAATTACAGTTAATGCCTTGAGATGTACACAAAGGCCCTTGGCCCTGCTGTGTCCAATTCCCACTACACGGCTACACGGCTCCCGGTGTTCCCACGTCTCCTTGCACGTGCAGCTGCACGCAACGAGACGCGAGGTGCCGTACCGTCCTGTCGGACAGCCGGTGGCAGGTTGCGTCACGTCGGATCCCCTCGGTCCCCCACAGGGTGCATCGAGGTTGCTTGAGGCATGCCCGTGCCGCAGCGAAGGGCAGCCGGCGGAAGAGGGCAGGCGAGGACAGCGTCGGCAGCGTGGGCAGCTGCGGGCGAGTGCGCAGGCGCGAACAAATAGACTAGCAGCCCCCCGAGAAGTGAAGGAGTTTTGCATGGCGGGCTAACGCTCACGCCTTAGGCTGGGAAACGCTGCATTATGTTGTAGTAGTCGTAGGTGGTATACGTGATGAACCGCGGGTCGTGAACTCTTGGGCGACCCAGGTCTCAGAGTGACCATGGTTACAACACAATATATCCTTTTGTCATTGCTCAATTGCCCCAGCTGCCAGAGCGGCCGGTGATGGGCTGACGGCTTTCCATACATTGGCCTCGGGCATATTGCTGCAAAGCCGAATGCATGCAATAGAAACATAGTTTACACACTAAGAGGTCCGCTGTGCACGTTGGCCGACGTAGTGGCCTGGGCGCAGCGCTCGGCATCGAGTTGCACCCGATGTGACATGGGCCCCGACACGCGACAGATACAAAATAGATTCGTCGCGTCCCAGACACACACGAACTCAAACTCGTAAACAACAAGCCAACAACTGGAGCACATACTAGATCAAGTTATCGCCCTACGCAACAGTCCGTAATATCTGAAGAGCGCAAACGCCTGCGCGCTCTGTGCTCTCCACTTCTACAGCCGTAGTCCACAAGGTGGGCTCATGAACTCATGAAGCATGTTAACACTCGGAGTTGCTGAGCGAGTCTCAAACCAGGGTTGATGATGGCGGTGCTGCGAGTCACGTCAGTGCCTCTGCCTTTTTAAGGTTGTTTGGGTTTGTCGAAGCGCTCAACAAGGACTCGTTTGCTGCCGCAGGGTCGCGCTCGCCAGGATACCTAAACCCCAGACGTGGTAGTTGACAGCGGCGATGCTTAAAGCACACTCTCCCGCACAGTGGCGATCTTCGGCTCCCGGAGGCAGTGCTCCAGGCGTGCGTGCGCATCACCATGCGCCTCGTTCCCGGGGGAAAACGTTGCGGGTAAGGCCGCCATCGGCACTCGCTTTTCTGCTGACTTGGCAAAGCGTGCAATACCCCTCCAACACGGTGTCTCGGCTCCCGCTGTTCAGTTGCACAACCATTTTGTACAGTGTTGCAGAGTATATTCTTGTTGCTGCGCTCGCGTGCTTGGCTCGTACCCGGGGCTTGGGGGGTTATAGGAGCGCGAAAGCCCGCTATCGGCGCGATCCTCCGGCTTGCTGAGTCTCGGCCCGCGCCACTGCCTTGCAGGTCTACGCTTCCTTTATAAACCCGCACACGGTGCTGGGCGTGAGCGAGACTGCTGATGTCAAGGAAGTCAAGCGCGCATACCGCAAGCTTGCCCTGCAGTGAGTTACGACCGCCTTTCCGGTACTCTCTGCAAGTCAAAAGCACACTCGTAAACAGCTTGCAATGTACACGCTGGGGCTCGCTTGCGCCGGGGCTCGCTTCCGGCATTTCGGCGGCCAGCGCAACAGCCAAGGTCTCACCCCCCCTGCGCCTGTGCACAATTCACCAAACCCGCTCGCTCCTCCTCCTTAATCAGCGCCCCTCAGCCGCACACTCCCGTGCCCCTTCCCACTTCTCCCTTCCCCCCCCCTCCCCCTCCCCCCCCCCCCCCCCCCCCGGACCCCCCCCCCCCCGCCCCCGCCGCCGCCGGCCCCCAGAAGTTCATCCTGCTCACGCAGGCCTACGAGATGCTGCTGGGCCGCGCCGAGGGCAAGACCAGCCCCGACCACGCCTCCGCCTCCGGCTGGGACTTCCACGACTGGTACTGGTCCTTCCGCATGGCGCGCAGCTGGGAGAAGCAGCAGGGCAAGGCGGCCGCCGCCGCGGCTGCCTCCGGCGCTGCAGCGGGTGCTCAAGAGGAGGACGGCTGGGGCCGCCGCCAGGCGCCGCACTCTCACGCAGGCTTCAAGCAGCCCGAGGCGCGCGACAACCTGCGGTCGCAGCTCGCCGGCCTGCGGCACCGCGCCGCCGTGCGCGCCAACCGCCCCTCCTCCGCCTCCGCCACCCCTCCCGCTGCTGCCTCCCCGTCCAGCTCCTTCACCTCCACCGCCGCCGCCTACCCCCACCACACCGCGACCGCCTGCTGGGCCGCGGAGCAGCAGCAGGACAGCTACACCTCCCGCCGGCAGCAGCCGTTTCACGACGAGTATGACGAGGAGCAGGAGGACGGGCAGGAGCAGCACGATGCGTACTTTGGGAGGTATTCGGCCACGGGGGCATCTGCCTCGGGGCAGCGCTCGGATGCCGAGTCTGATGCGGAGGAGGAGCAGGAGGACTCGGAGGCGTACCGGCAGCTGTACAACCAGTTCACTCACGTGATGATGTCGGGCGCCAGCGTAGACGGGACGGAGGGCGGCGAGGGGCAGCACCACGGCCCCGTGGTGACGCCCCGTGGCGCCAACGACGGGCACATGGGGATGCAGGACGGGCACTACGGCACGGTGCTCAACCACGCGGTGCCGTTTGGGGCTGCGGCAGCGGCTGCGGCTGCTGCAGCGGCTGCTAGCACAGACGGTGGCGTGCCGAAGGGGCAGGAGCAGCAGGAGGGTGAGGAGTTGGGCCTGGCGGATAGTGAACCAGAGCCTTTTAGCGCGCCGTTTTCGGGCGCGGCGGCGGCTGGGCAGCAGCAGCAGCAGCGCAGGCGGTTTGTCAACGGCAGCAACGTGCGCGAGGCGGTGTCGCACCAGCTGGCGGGTCTGAGGCGCAAGGCGGCGCTCAAGAGCACCTTCGTGTGAGCACCGGACTTCTGGGCCATGGGTGGTCCGGCGGAAGGTCTGTAGAGGTACAGCTTTTTGGTGGTGCGTGCGGCGCTTGGGCCGGTGGCCTGGGTGCGGTTCGGCCCCCCGGTAACACGTGCCTGCACGGCAGACGTGTGTGCAGTAGCTTTTTCCCTGAGCAGAGAATCTATACTGTTGGCTCTATGTGAACTCGGTAAACCCGAACATGGTGACCATTGATTACCCCAGCAAGGGGCTCATATGGGGCAGCCACTAGTGCTCGTTTCGATCCATGTGTGTGTTGAGGAGCCCAGGCGCTCTAGTTGACATTGCAATCTGCCGTTTTGAGCAGTTGTTGCATGCACTAGGGAAGCATGACATCGGGTGCATGTTGCACGGCACAGCACAGAAAGGCCCAGTGTGGGGGACCATTGTGACAAATGCAGACGAACGATCACAGCTGGGGTGACACCTTCAGGCCTAGGATGTTCCCTCTGTTGTTGCCAGACGTTGTCATGGTAACCTGCGATTGCACGTGCGACCCATGTCATCCTTGCCATCCACTTATAGAGGGGTGCTTAGCTTGCATGCATCCTGCGTGTATAATATCGTCGTAGGCTCAACAGCGTTGGCCTCAAGTAAGACGCCAAGCGACAGCTACCGTTTAATTTGTGGCGGAGTTGTAGCAAGTTGGTACGAGAGTGTTGCACGAGCCCCTGATCCGTTGGCAACAAGCGGTGGCCGTCACCGTTGTATGCCCGGGACTGGCTGTACCTAGTCGCTGTTGCTGTCACTCTTGAGAGAAACGGGTGCATGTTGTTTGCGGTGTAAATGCTGAATTCGGTCGCGAGTTTTGTCCCGGCCGATCGGCGCCTTCGCGTTATCGCCTTCATCCCGGTTTGTGATGGACCGTTTAGGAGAGGTGTGTGCGGCGGCCTCACGTCGCTTTTCAGCCGTTTTCGTTTCGGCAGGGATGAATGTTCCAAGTCCTGCAGCCTAATGCAGGTGGTGGTGTGCTGGACTGGACGGCGGTGTACAATTCATGTTGTAGATAGTACCTAACGCAGTGGGGCTCGAAGTGGAATGCTACAGGCCCCCTGGGGCTTTTTGGCCTGCAGCGGTTTTGGCATGAGCTGCAACGCTTCTATGATCACGCAATGATGTGTGGGTGTGTAAGGAACGCTTCAGCCTCGCTCGTGCACTGCTTCCCGTTCAACATGTTACAAGGCTTTGCAAGGCTGTCCGTGCTGCACCTGGTGGTACGGCACGCAGCGGGTTGCGGGTGCACAAGTCAGGACCCTCGAAGCACACGCGCAGCAGCACAGACTACAAAACAGGATGAATACGAGCAGGATAGCATACATTTTGTATAAAGGTACAAGACTCGTGGGGTACTGCCTTTCAGGGCACATTCGTGTTCTCCGCTGCGCAGCAGGGTACACTTCTTGCTACACAGCGCTCTGAGACAGGTACAGCAGCGGCGCAGCACCCTGGCCCATCGTGCCACGACGCCTACTACGCAGCACGACGCCCTTCAGTTTGACAAATCGGGTACATTTGTACAGCGTATCCCCCTATCGCCAAGTCGGGATATAGCCCCGATATTGGCCGGGGTTCCTTCCTTTGGCGCAACTTGTGCAGTCCAAACCCCAAAGGCGTTTACTACTTTTCTGGCTACAAGCAATGCCTATTATAGCGTGTTCACACCCGGCCAAAGACGTTACTACTGTATTAGCTACAAGCGATGCCTAACCCATAGCGTGTTCACGCCCCGCCTCCAAGTGGTTCAGCGTTCCGGCCATGGTCTTCTCGTACCCCCTCGTGCTGCAGCCAGACCCCAACCAGGACCCCAACCCATCTTTGCTGAAACACGTCGCCACGTGCTGCGGGTAGGCGCGGCGTGACACGAGGGGCACGCCTCCACCCGCCACCACGATGGGGTACGACGCGGCCAGGACTCGCAATAGTACAGGCACCAAGCGGCACGTGCCACACGTGTTGCCAGTACTGCCTGACGCAGGTTGCCTGACAGCTTTAACGACCATAAAACAGGAATAGCTAAGTCATGATCCAATACACAGAACACGAGCCCTAACGCCAAACCGCACCAGCCCCTCACGTCCTGTTACATGCTGCCCACCAGACAACCGAGACGCTACCCTGCGCCCGGCCGCCCCCTCTCCTCCCCACGGCCTGCATGTGCCGCCCACCCTCAAGTACTGTACACCCAGCTCACGCCTCCTCCCCGCCCTCCCGCTCCTCCCCTCCCGCAGCCACCCTCACGCGCTGCCGTTCCCATCCGCATGCGCCGCCGCCCCGCCGCCCTGCACCTCCAGGCGCCCCAGCAGGCCGCACACGTGCTCCACGTCCTGCTCCCCCACGTCCAGGTGCGTCACCAGCCGCAGCACGCCGGGCCCCATGCTGGACACCAGCACGTCCTGCGCCTTGAGCGCCGCCACCACAGCCTGCGGTGGGGGAGGTGCGGCAACACAGGGGGGCAGCACGGCTATATCGTTGCAGGGGTGGACGCCGTGCTGCCGGTATGCACACGCGCAAGCAGACACGCGGCGTATTGCTGTTCGGCTGCCAAAGCTCTAGCCCTCGCCCCACCACAACTTCAAGGCCCAACGTGCCCCCTGCTGCACTGCTGCTACCTACCCCTCCACCCAACCCCACACCAAACGTCTTCCCTACCTGCGCGTCAATGTCCCCCATGTCTCCCCCATCCCCCCAAATGTCCATCACCAAACTCCGCCCCCTACTACCCGCCCCACCCCCACCTGCGTGCCCCAGATGCTCCCTGCCGCACGCTACTGAACCTCCAGCCGCCCCTACCCATACTAGGACGCCAGGGCGGCCTTCCTCATGCACCAGTGCCCCCCCCCCCCGGCCACCTTTGCCGCTCTGCGGTTACCCCCCCGGCCACCTGGGCCCCACCTGCGCGTCCACGCCCTCCCGCACTGTGAAGATGGCGATGTTGGTGTCCACTGGCGCCACCGCCGCCACCCAGGGCAGGGAGCCCAGCACCGCGCCCAGCCGCCGGGCGCGCGCGTGGTCCTCGCGCAGCCTAAGGGGGGGCGGGAAGTGAAAGGGGGCGCATCAGCAAGTCTGGGGACGTACCGTAGGCATATTTGCGCTGGCACACCATGTGTCAGCCGCCGGGCGCGCGCGTGGTCCTCGCGCAGCCAACGGGGGAAGGGGGGCGGGATAAGGTGTTGGTGGAGAGACAGAGGGCAGTGGAGGCGGGGCGGGTAGAAGGGGCAGCGGTGTTCGCAGGGATCCTGCAAGCACCATGACAGGCCACGCTGTGTGTCTTCCTCGCGGCCTGCCGGCACACTCGACCCGCATGTGTGTCGGGTCAACACGCAACCACACAGGTGCTAGCTGCACGTCTCTGCCAGCCTGTCGCCGTGATACTTTAGGCCGTGCACGTCCACCCTCCTGTACGGTGGTTGAAGCACACAGGCGCTGACACACGCTTTCTTCCTACCCCATCTGTTCACATGGTGTTCCAGGGCATACCTCGCACCAACCCGGTAACGCACACTGCTACGTGCACGTGCTAATACACATGCCTCTCACCTCCCCCACCTGTACACGTGGTGGTCCAGGGCTTAGATGCCCGCCAGCTATGTAGAAGACCTCTGCTAATACACGCACATGCTAATACACACTGTTCCTGCCCCACCTGTCCACGTGGTGGTCCAGCGCGTAGATGCCCGCCCCCGCCAGGAAGCCCGCCTGCCGCATGCCGCCGCCCAGCACCTTGCGGATCCTGCAGGCCGAGCAGCAGGGGGGAGCAAACGGGGGCAACAGCAGCATGGGGTTACTGCGGCAGCAGCCGAGTGTGGCGCGCAGGCGATCCGACAATACGTGTCTGGCACCTGGCACCCGGGTGCCGGCATTCAACTTGCCCTCCGTGCCCCACTGCTTGGCACGGGCCGGGAGGGCACTGTGCAGCTACGGGTGCGGGCTGCTCCAGTGCTGCTGCCTCCTGCTCGGCCGCAAGCCGCGCATCCCCAGCAGCTGCTACGTCCAAGGATGGCCGACTCCAGACCGCCTTCCTTAGACCTTGGCCCCGGCGCCCGTCAACAGCCACATTTATAGCTGCAAATCCCCCACCGCACCCCGGTGCCAAGTATGGCACCGTCTCCTGCTGCGCACACCCATGCTCGTCCCGCAGCAGCAACTCCATGGCCCCCTCGACCGACCGCCGCACCCATACCCCCGGCTCCGCTGTCCCGACCCGCCCACCTGTGCGCCCTGCGTATGAAGGCCGCGGGCCCTACCAGCAGGGAGCCCACGGGGCAGCCCAGGCCCTTGGACAGGCAGATGGAGATGGAGTCGAACAGCGGGCCCACGTCCTGTGTGTGTGGGGGGAGGGGGCGGGGAGGAGAGGGCCCGGGTGGGGTGGAAGGAGTGCGAGGTGGGGAGTCGTGAGGCTTGGAGTGGCACTGGAGGGCGGGGGGGGGGGGGTCCACACTGGGCGGCCTCAGGTCGGGGGCATTCGGGCACAGGCCCAAATGCGTTGCTGTGCTGTGGCAGAGACCCGCCGGAACGGCTCGGCACACGCGGCGGCAACTGCAGCCGCCCCAAGGCGCACGCATGCACGGCCGCGTACGACCAACCAACCAACCGCCAACCTGCCAGCCATCCTGCTGGCCCGCTCCTTTCGCACGTCCCCACTTGCTGCCCGTACTCGCACCTCACCAATGCGTTGAATAGCCGTACACCATCCATCGCCCAGTACTGTCAACAGCCAACCGCCCGGCTGCTACCCTGCCCGGACGTCCGCACCTGCGGGCCGTAGCCGCACTCCACGAATGCGTTGAACAGCCGTGCGCCGTCCAGGTGCAGCGCCAGGCCCCGGGAGCGGCACAGCAGCGAGATCTCCTGCCCGGGGCACAGCGGAGTGCAGCAGGCACAGTGTAGCACAAGCACAGCTGTGGTCACTGTGGTGCAATGGGTTACAGGTGCGCTGGGAGGCAGGCCAAGGTGAAACGCCAGAGGTCAGGTAGTGTGATAGACTGCGGATGAGGCGCGGGGGCTGGGGGCGGATGCGTGGGGGAACAGGTGGGTTGTGGGTACCGTGCATAAGGCTAGACGCCGTAAGCTCCGTTGGCCCGCGTTACTCAAGTCTCGTGCGTCCCCCTTTCCATCGAACACACTCACGACCATCAGCCCTCCCACCATGAGGAACCCTGTTCATAAGCGTATGACATTCAACCCCCACACCATGACCAGCTTTCCCACCTTCATGCTCTCCAGGCTGTAGCACGCGCCTCCGCCCTTGTTAGCCGTGTTCTCAAGACACACCAGCCGTGTCGTGGGGAAGTGGGAGTCCTCCTGCACGCATGCGCGGACGGTGGGATGTCCAGTCAGGTGCCTCTCCTGTGACTTTGGTAGTAGCTGCGCCACAGTAGGTTGCCATTTGCACGTGGGTGCACCATCGGCGTGTTACGTGCAAAGCGCAGCAACGCGCGGCAGCGCCGTTTAGAAGGCAGCAAAACTGCGTAAGGGGCTTGGTTGCCCTTGCCCGTGCGTCGCTGTATGCCGCCTTGGCGTGCGCGCTGCTTCTCCTGTTGTGCTGTGCTTGCAGTGCTCCCGTGTGCAAACGCCTCCTCACAAAGAGGGCGCCGACCGCCCCGATGACGCCCCGCGGCGGCGACGGCGTGCGTGCCGCTGACACGTGGCACTGCCCACGCGTGGGGCAGGCCGGCGCGCAGCCGCCGGGCGGAGCGCCGTACAGCGGTACCGGCTGGCAGTGGCGGCGCAGCGGTGGCGGTGGCAGTGGTGATGATGTAGCGGGGTGGAGGTGCGGTGCGGTTGGGCGGGAGGTGTACGGCAAGGGAGGGGAGGCTGGAGGCTTTAGTGATGCGGATTGGGCGGCCAAGGGAGGACGGTAAGCACCTCCCCTGGCCCCCCACGCCGCCTCTCAGGCCCTCGCGTCCAAGGTTCGACGTGCAAAACCGTTCATCGGGGATTCATACAGCGGGAAAGCGCGTGCCGTGCGTGCTCCGTAACGCCTGAGCCAGTGCGTATGCCTGGGCATGCCCTTGCAGTGCGAGCCGTGGCCCGTACGGCGCATCACATGTGTCATGGCCACGTGCCACGTGCCACGGCCGCGCAGTGCGCCGTGCACCTGCCCATGCAAGCTGTGCAGCGGCGGCTAACGGTAATGCCGTGGCCCGCCTCTGGCGGGGGTGCCGCTGCGACCGGCACACTATGGCCACCTTGATGCAGCCCCGCCCACCGCACTGCCAGGTGGAAGTGCCCTCTCCTTCATCATACGACATATTAATCCGGCTAAACACAAAGCCGTGAAGTGGTACCACATACCACACATGGTAGGTGTGCTGTGTGCCGCTGTGGCTTACCATGTTGATGGCTTTGGCGATCTGCGCCGCGCTGATGCGCCCCCTGTCGCTGGGCAGCAGCTTGGGCTGCACGCCTGGGGGCAGGGGCAGGAGAAGCACGTAACTCGGGCAGCTCCGGGCGCTTTCACAGTGAGGACGACAAGCTTGGGGGGCGCACTGGTTCGGTACCGTGTGCGGGCGCCAGATGGCCAACACGTGTGAGACAGTTGGCGGCCCCAAGGACGCTCGCCCACCCACTGGCCCGGTCCGCCCCGCTGCGTACAACCGGTGCCCACCACCTGCGGCCCAGCCACTGCCAATCCTTGCCCCCGCCCGCTCCCCCCCCTGTGTGTCACTGCCTACCCGAGTTGAAGGCTATGCCCCCGCCCTCGTACAGGTAGATGTGGGCGTTGTCGGCGCAGATGAGCTCGTCGCCAGGGCTGGTGTGCACCTGCAGAGGGACGTGTGTAGGCAACGGCAGGGGCCAGGGTGTGGGTAAGCAGGGGGCGAACTTGACGGGAAGACACGTCAAGGGTATCTCAAGGGGATGTTCGTGTCGGTTGTATCTTGTGTCGAGATCTGCTGACACCTCTGCCAATCATGGAAATGGGCACCAGGAAGGGTGGGAGCGTGGGACGCTGCGGACGTGTGGAAGGCTCAGGTGGCGGCCCAGTGGGTCACCCTCCCCGAGGACGAGGGCTGTGCAATGCTGAGCCTTAGGGTGTAACAAAGATGGACAAACACGCCGCATCACTGAGCTGTGCCGTGTGCACACAGCTTAATCGCCCTCCTAGGGGTGCTCCTGTGTGGCGGGCTTGGCGCTGCACCCGCCTGGGTCCCGGGCTTGCACACACACAACACCGGACATGGCCGCCCCACCTTGATGGCAATCTGGTTTGTCATGGTACCCGAGGGGCAGAACAGCGCCGCCTCGTGGCCAAACATCTGGGCGGCCTTCGCCTGTGCGGTTTGAGTGGCGGGGTGAGGGGGGAGCGGCAGGGACGGATGGGGCGGAAATGGGTGGAGCGAGAGCAAGGGCGGGGGGGCTGTGCGGCTGCAGTCGGTACATGCGGTCTGCCTGTGTTGCTTGGCGTCCCATAACGAAAGGCTGTAATCAAGTAATGTGGCGTTGCGCTGTAGTGGTTTACATGGTGTGTACAAGCGGAAAAGGCGGCAGGACGCGGCGTGCCTGGGCAGGGCGTGGCGACGCGTGGCAGCGCGTAAACCCCTTCGCCTACCTGCAGCGCGTTGACTGTCGGGTCGTCGCTCCAGACATCATCGCCGACCTAAATGTACAAAGCAAGTACTATAAGCCACGGGAAGCGGGTCTTCCCGAGCAAAGCGATGGACTGCGACGCAACACCGCAGCGAGAGGGCACAGCCGACAATGCGCAAATAAGTGTACATAAGGCAGTCGATACCTCTGAGCTCATCATTGCCTCCATCATCGCCCGAGTCGGCTTTGTGACTGTGTCGCTTCTGAGGTCGATGACCCGCGCCCGGGGGGCTTCAGCCGGTTCCATAGGTCCTGCTACCATCTTCTGAGACCGTTTATATTTTTGATATAATCCCGGGTTAGCCGGGGGTGTCTACGTGCGTCTAGGGTCTTGTGACGGGGTCGCAGTCAAGAGGGCGGAGGTTGCAGGGCTTTCCGGCAGCATACATTAACGGCGACCCAAATGCGTTGCCGCTCTAGCATTCGCAACAGAACAAAATCACCACAGGAGCCTGGAATACGGTGTCGGAAGACTGCCGGCCTCCGGGGTGACAAGGCCTCGACGCATGTGACGGTGGCCAGGCGTCAGCGACAGCCGAGCCAATTGTTTTGAATCAACGGCTCGCAGAGCTCGCGCCAAGTCGCAACTCGCGGTGATAACAACGGACACAAACCCTACGGCGTGCACACCTTAAAGCTGCCCGACCAGGAGACAGTTGATTAGCGGCGACCCACGGGCCCTAGCAAGACAATTGCAGCCTTCTACCATACCATATACACTCATATCACATAAAGCATCACAGCAAAGTAACACGTTCATGCCGCGACGTGATGCCGCTGCACATTGTGGACGTTACCTAACCGCTTAACGTCGTCTTAAATGGGAGGTCGCGACCATATGCACTGTGCTCGTGGAGCGCTACCTAACCGCTAACGTCGCCTCATGGAGAGGGGCTCCGTCAGCCCCAGTCTCCCGGGACGTCGCCGCCTGCACAGCCCCAATCGCTCCAGCAGCGTCAAGCCAAAACCCTATCAGTCCCAAACGAGAGCACACCGCAGCCCCGCGCGCAACGGCTCCCCGCGGCCGGATGCCGTTCCCAGTCACATCAAACACCACCTCACCCCTCGTGCCGCCTTCGTCCTACCAGTGGCATTTTTCACTCCATGGCGGACCCTGCACCCCCTCCCCCGTCCCCAGCCAACACACCCTCCTGCCCTGCCCCCGCGGCCCCAGCTGAGACCTGCCCCTGTCCCGCCTGCCCCTGTCCCGCCTGCCCCTGCTCCTCCCCCTCCGCTGCTGTCGCCCGCGCCACGTGTGCGGTGTGTGGGAAGAGGTGCAGCGCCATGTCGTTGAAGGCGGAGGGCGCGGGGAAGCGCAGGTCGGGCGTGGGCAGCTCGGCAACGGCGCCTGGGGGTTGGCCAAGGGAGGGTGCGGGAGGGGACACACGTGGCTGGGGCCAGGTAGGCTCTGTCGAGGCAAGGCGTGGGCAGGACCGGCTGTGCTAGAACTAATGTCGCTTTGCCGCCCATCTTTGCTTCCAAATGTCCATGCATTTTGGTCAGTCTACATCCAAATGTCCATGCAATGTGCCACAAGTGTTTGCATGGAGCAGCCGAGTCCAATCATCCGAGTCCCATAAGCTACCAAGTGTTTTGCTTTAAGCTGCTGAGTCCTCACAGCCACGTGTGTCGGTGATGCGGTTGCACCTCCCGGTGCTCATCATCGTGCCCCGGCCTGCTCAAGCCCGGTTCCGCGCAGCTGGCCCCTGACCCCGCCGCCGCTCCTGACTGCTCGCCCTCCCGTCGCCGCACCTTCCACGCAGCACCGCACGATGCGGTGGGGCTTGGTGGGCCGCCCGTTGCCGCCCCCGCCGTGACGGTCGCTCCCCGCCACCTCCCACCTGCAATCGACACCAAGCGGTTGATTGCTTTGGTTGGTTGGTTGGTTGCTTGGTTGGAACGGCCACAGCGGTGTGCGCCCACGCAGCTGTGCCACACCACATGCTACCTCGTCCCCCATCCCTCGTTCTCCTGACAAGAGCCCGCACCCGCCCTCGTTGCCAGCACGCGCCGGTACTCGTGCTGCAAGCCCCGCTGACCCCCGCCTGTTGGCCAGTGCGGGCCTGTCCGCAGCAGCAACAGCAGCATCTCCGTGGCACCCTTGTCCGGTGTAAGAAATGCCCGGAAGATGCGCACAACCACATTTCCCCAGCCGCGGTATGACCCCAAGCCAAATGCCCCTTCACCCCCTGCCCCTGCCGCCTGCCCTAGTCCACGCCGCCGTCGCCGCAGCTGCTGCACCCCACCCATGCCCTACACCCATCCCCTTCCCGACTCCCCTCCCCCACCCCCGCCCTCGCATCCCCGCAGCCCACACCTCCGGCCGCCCGCTCGCGTCCCTCAAGCGTACTCCCACCGCCCCCTCACACTCCCCCACCTCCCCTGCCCCCTCACCTGTCCCTGTACGTCCCGAAGCTGTTCCCCAGCACCGCCAGCAGCGGCAGCCGCCCCGCCTCCCAGTTGGCCCCCAGCAGCGCGTCGCACAGCGCCCCCTCGCAGTGGGGGAGGTAGAACAGCGTGGGCACACACACGCGCCGCGCGCCGCCCTCGTTCACAGACAGCACCTGCAGCACGGAACGAGAAAGGGGGAGGGAGAGGAAGGGGCGGGGAGGGTTGCAGTGAGGAGCGTATAAGGAGGAGGAGTGTTAGACGTCAGGCCACCGCTGCCAGAGGTCACGTGTCTGGCTTTCTGCCACCCCTGCATACAAGAGGGGGCGGGGGGGCAGCGTTGAGGGATGGCGTGGGCTGGTGGGGCTAGAATTCGGTTAAGCAGGGCGGGGCTTTGGGCGCTCGCTACACGGACGTGCTGCGCGGCTCAGCAACCCTGATGGGCCTGGCGAGCACCCAAATCCACAGCAGCGCTTGCCCAGACAGCACGGCGTAAGGCCCAAAGACGAAGGCCGGCCCCCGGGGCATGGACCAGCTCAGCTGGCGCCGCGGCCGCACTCTCTTCCTCCTCCTCCCAACCCCTCCCCGCCCCTCCCCGCGCCTCCCCGCCCCACCTGCATGCCCAGCTGCTCCAGGGCCGCCCGGTCCACGTCGTCAAAGGCCGGGTCGTACAGCTGTACGGCGCCGGCCCCGGGGCCCAGGCCCGGCAGCAGGCGGTCGCGCCGCAGCAGCACAAGCGTCAGCTGCGGCAGGGGGCCGCGGAGGGCGAGGCGGCGGGGGACGCAGGTAGGCGTTGAGCCGGGTGCCTCAAGGCAGCGGACCGGAATGGAGCAAGGGTACGTGCAATGGACGGGAACACATTGGGGGACCCTCGACATGAGGAAGCGGCGGAGCAGGGGGTCAATGCACCACCACGGAAGCAAGCAAATGCCTGCCTTCCCGCCCCCCCCCCGCCTCCCAGCCCCACCTGGTACCTAGACACGCGGCTCTCGTGCGGCGAGCCCAGCCCGTACACCACCAGCCGCCGGACCAGGCCCCACCCCGCCGCCGCCGCCGCCGCCGCCGCAGCAGCAGCAGCAGCACCAACACCGCCGCCGTCACCATCGCTAATAGTTTGGGCTCCCTCGCCGCCGCCGCCCGTGCCCTCCGCCTCCATACCATGCAGCTCGGACGCGCCGCCGCCCCCACCAGCCCCTTCCCCGCCGCCGCCTGCGCCTCCCCCTCCTGCTGCGGCGCCACCGCCCGCTGCTGCCGCTGCCACCGCACTCCCCTCCTCCCCTTGCTGCTGCTGCTGCTGCGCCTGCTGCATCTCCTTGTCATGTATTACGTCATCGCACGCCTGGTGCTGCTGCCAGTGCTGCTGCAGGTCCGCCAGGTGCTGCGCCGCCCCCCGCACCATCACCTCCACCAGGCGCAGGAAGAAGGGGCTAGACTCCACCTCCTGCCTGCGCAGGGGGAAGCCGCACGGGGTGCAAACGAGACAATGCCTTGCCAGGGTGTCGCGGTGTGGGCAGGAAGGGGGCTGCAAGGCTGTCGGACAAGGCGAGTGCTGGGTGGGCAGGTTGCCAGGGGTGGACTGACCCTGGCCGGTAGCCCCCACACCTGCCCACACCCGGAGCCAGCCTCCTCCCGTCGTGCTCGTATGCGAACCTGTGTGATCATCGCATGCATATGGGTCGGCGAATCTGCAAGTCCCCACCTGCAGGCCACGATGGCGTTGAGCAGGTGGGCGCATTGTTCGGCAGGGGTGCGCTCACGGAACGCCCTGCGCCCATGCCGCCGCCCGCCCGTCGACTCTGCCGGCTCGCGCGGCAACGGTATCTGGCCGACGGCTTGCATGTCACCATTGGCTGCAGCTGGCTCACACCCGCCTGTCGATAGCGCGTTCGTGTACAAAGTGAGGTTTCGCTGACAGCGTGGGCAGTCGATGCCCAGGAAAACGCTGTGCAGACAGAGCTGCTTCTATGAGGCTCACCGCCTGGACAACATTCGTCACGTGCGCGTTTGGCAGGTGTTGAGCGGCCCTTTCCTTTCCCTTTGCCGCGAACTACCGTCCAGCCGTCGTCGTCCATGCCGAACAGCTTTGGATAGGCCTAACACGTAATATGAGTGTTTGTAAAAGCAATGTCAAGTATTGGAGCTGACGCGGTGCTCCTGGCCTAAGTTCTTTTTTCACCTCTCTGGTATCCGCACGCAATGGTGCTGCCCCGCCCTTGCCCTGGGCCCCTGGCAGGTGCCTGGCTCACCCATCCGTCACCTGGGGCTCACCTGCCCCCCCTTTTGCCGCTTAAGCGGCATGTAGACTGACTAACGAGAGCAGTACAACATCAATGATAGTGGAACCGTGCCAAGCCAGCGCCCATCAGGACAACGGTAAGCACAGTTTGCACACACGTGCGCAGCTGCGTACTGCACAGCCCGGCACAGCCTCATCGGCAGCACCGGTGCGCCCTCGTTGCCCCTGCGGGAAGCCTCATAGCACTAAACAGGAATGCGCCATGTGCATCTAACGCACACCTGCATAACGCTCCAGGCGTGACCTGCGTCTTGCTGCTCCAGGGTCGGCACGGCGCATGGGTAGCTAGGCCGTGGTCGCTCAGCAAAGGCCCACGCCCACTTCTGCAAGTTGCCTTAATGAGGTGGGACACTGGGGCTGCCTTCATGGCAGGACTACTAGATGGGAAGGGGGCTGTTGCGGCAGCCTGCCTTGCCATACCGCCAGACGTAGCTGAAGGCTGCATCGGGGTGTCGCCATAGCTGGCATGGCAGATGTACGTGTGCTGTAGGCGGCTGTAGGCTTGTACAGACCCTGCTACAGCCCCAACCCATGCACGTCCTCTTCAGACGACCCTGTGAAGTGAGATAATTTCCACTGATTACCATTGGGTCCTGATGAGAGCTTGACTGACAGGGCGGTTGGGGACTTCAGCTGCGGAACTCGGAATGGGGTGCAACGTAGGGCAGGAGAGCAGGGGGCACGTCGACCTGCCATCCCGTACTTCGCGCATGGCTCGCCGGGTAGAAGGTATCCTCAAGCATATCGCTGACTAGGGTAGCGCTCGTAAGCAGCGGGTCTCGACACGGAGGGTGGCAAGGTTGTCTGTGGGTGTTCTGGGCTTCGCGCCGCACAGCAGGAATCTGCCACCTCGGCATCGCTGTGACAATCCTTCCCCTGACGTCAGGTCACGCGTGGAAGTCAGAACCCAAAAGCGGACATTGCATATTTACACATTGGTACCAAGCTGGGATACACTGCGGGGTCTTGTAGGCTAGGAGAACGTGCCTTGCACTGAGAACCTTGACACGATGTCGTCGCGTAGTACTGTCATGCTCCTTGGCGGCATAGGAAAACCAATATATGGACCATGTGCTGATTTCGTTCGCGTGGCTGCTGCTACAAGGTGCGCGAGGGTGCATAGCGACGGTCGCGACGGATGTCGAGCGGCCCCGCCAAGACGGAAGGGCACACAGGCTTATCCGGGCGCCAACTTGAATATTTCTGCAGGTGCATTAGATCGTTCGCTGGCGTGTTTGCGGAAGGGGCAAGTTCAAACGAGCGGTTGGGGCTGCTACAATCGGCGGTCGTGCCTAGCACCTGCGACCGCAGTTCGGCAGGGAGGCATGGCAACTGCCAATCCACTTCCGAAACAACAGCATTAGGAGCAGCATGCGCCCAGGCTGAGCAAGAGCCGGCAGGGCCGATCTGCTCTGCGCCAGCTGCCACTAGCTGCAGCTCAGGCCAGCAGTGCCGCAGCCGCTGTCACTGCTGCACCCCGCCGCGGATGCAGCTGCAGCCGCTCGCAGCGCAGCTTCGCGCCACCACCTGCACCACACCGTATATCACACAGCAAAGAAGTACCGGTCTCAGCTCCCTGCTATCATCATCGCACGGGCCCTCACGCCCCTGCCCACCCCTCCTCTCCATGCCCGCCTCCTCCTCCCCACCTACACGCACGCCCTTCCCCTCCCTCCAGCCCTCCCTCCGCCTCCTTTGCACCTCAGCCCCCGCCTCCGACGGTGCCGCTGCGGCCGCCGCGGCAGCCTACATGATGCAGGGCTCTGAAGACCCCACCAACACCAATACCCCTCCCGACCCCCGCGGTAACCCCCAACACTCAACCACCACCACCTCCTCCTCCTCTGCTGCTACCGCCTCCCGCTCCCCCACCTCTGCCTCCGCCCCCGCTCCCGGCGCCTCGGTGGACCCCCGTGAGGCGGCGCAGTTTGCGGCGCTGGCAGCCAGCTGGTGGACCGCCAGGGGAGGCCCCTTCGCGCCGCTGCACGCGCTCAACCCCGCGCGCGTGCGCTTCATTCGCGACTCCCTGTGCGCGGCCATGGGCAGGGACGCCAGCGCGCCGGAGCCGCTGGCGGGTGCGTGGGGCGGGCCGCAGGCCGTGGGCGGTTTTGGCATGGGGGTTCAGGGGGCGGGCGGGCGTGGGGGAATACTCAGGGCTGTTGGGCAGAGGGGTGGGGCCGCTGCTGGGTGGGTGGGTGTGGGGGACGCGGGTGCTTGGCGCTGAGGGCGTGTGTATTGGGGTCCTGGTGTGGGTGGGTAATGCAATAGGCGGATTGGTGGCGGCAGGCGGGCGGTCAAGGGGATGTGACGGTGGTGGCTGGCCATGGCGGCGGTGCAGGGTGTGAACGCACCACCCTCCCATGTGCTGAGCCAGGGTCCGGGTGGGCCCCGCACCGCTGCCCGGGACACCGGACATGCGCTGTCCAGTATTGCGCAGGACAGCTCCTTGGGCCACATCACCCAGTCGTAGCACATGCGCGGCTGCCTACGTATTACGAGGCGTAGGCTGTGCATGCACACCGCGCCGGCGCATGCATCCTCCACAACGGTGGCCCGTCACCACGTGTTACACATCGAACCAGCGGGCGTTACCTGCCTCGCCGCCCCCCTCCCCAGGCCTGCGTGTGCTGGATGTGGGGTGCGGCGGCGGCATCCTGGCCGAGTCGCTGGCCCGCCTGGGGGCGCACGTGCACGGCATAGACGTGACGGAGGCCAACGTGGGCGCGGCGCGGGCGCACGCGAGGGGCGACCCGCGGGTCGGGGAGCGCGTCAGGTGAGGGCGCTGCGCCAGTGGGTCTGGGAGGGGAGGGTGGCCTGTGGGTTAGCAGTTGACAGGAGGTGTGACCCGCGGGTCAGGGAGCGTGTCAGGTGGGTCCTGTGCATGGCAGCAACGGGCGGAGGAGGGTGAGCCGAGGTCCAGGGCTGCGGGAGGTGGGCGCACGCGCGGGGCGGCATGCAGGTGGTGAGCGGTTCAGGTGGGGCGCCGTAGTAGTGGAGTGAAGGAGACTCGTGGATTGTGGGGCGAGGCTCAAGGCGTCAAGGGGCAGCCCGCGGGCGGGCGACTGTCCGAGACACGTGCATGCCAGGTGGCACAGGCAGGGGTTTGCAGGGGCACGGGACAAGGTGACCTGCTGATAGGAGCTCGATAGCTGTCGGCAACTAGACTGTCGTTGCGTGGGAGACGGCGCAGGCCCTTAACGGTCGCAACACCTTGACTGGACCGCTACTCCACAAGGCCCCCGTAGGCCCTACTGGTGTAAGAGCTGTATTCATTCGGGTGCGATGCACGGGGTTTGTCCCATGCCGACAACCTTGCACCGCCGCCCGCCAGGTACGACGTGATCTCCGCGGAGTCGCTGGCGGCTGGCGGCGGGCGCGGGCGTTACGACGTGGTGGTGGCCAGCGAAGTGCTGGAGCACGTGGCCAAGCCCCACGCGCTGCTGGGCGTGCTGGCCTCGCTGCTGGCGCCGCAGGAGACGACGCCGGGGGCGGCCGTGGTGGTGTCCACACTCAACAGGTGGGGGTGTGCATGCAGGGGCCCAGGGCCAGGATGCGGGACTCGGGAGGCAGGTGGGGGTGTCGGAGGTGTTACTGATGTCGGGACTGCTACACAGGGGCCAAAAGCCGGGGGCCCGGCCCAGGTTGCGGTCGGTGTGTGGTGTCGGATCCGGCAGGTGGGTGTGGGAGCCGAGCGGCACGAGACCACCTAGCATCAGCACCCCTGCCCGCTGTGCCGCCCGCCAGGACGCCCGCCGCATGGGCCGTTGCCATCGCCGCCGCCGAGTACGTGGCGGGCGTGGTGCCACGTGGCACGCACACGTGGCGGAAGTTCATCACGCCGGACGAGCTGCAGATCATGGCGGGTGAGCAGGTCGCCCATATGGCGCGGGGGGACGGATGGCAGCTCGGCCAGTGGCCAGCAGATGGCGTTTGCTTGCGCCAACGCACGTGCCGTGTGGGACGCCCGCTCCTCGCGTGGCTCCTGCCGCCGTCACACTGACTGTTACAAGCGACCTGCTACACCAAACAAGCCCCTGCTGTTTTCTGCCGAACTGAGCCTTCCGACACATGTTGTTGCGCCCTCGTAACGCTGCTGGCTTGCCGTACCGGTGTGTCCCGGTGTGCACTCGCCGCCCGCAGCTGCCGCCGGGCTGCACGCGTGGCACGCGGCGGGCATGGCGCCCGTGGGGCCCCGCATGTCGTGGGCGCTCACCGCCGACCTGTCCGTCAACTACATCGTGACGCTGAGGCGGGCGGGGGAGGTGGAGGAGGGGGCGGCGAGGCCGGCGGGCGAGGCAGCGGCGGCGGGGGGCGGAGCGGCAGCGGGGGGCGGCAGTGGGGCGAGCACAGGCACGGAGGCAGGCCCGCAGCCCTGAGTGCACACTGTGTTTGATGCGGCGGCAGGCTGTCATGGTGGGCCAGGGCGGGCGGAGGTGCTTGCGGGGGCGCGCTGCTGGGGGTGGACAGCGGTGCAGCCTGGGGATGCCGCACGGCGATGGCGACGGGCTGTGACGGGCGCGTCTGTAACGATGAAACTTTCTTTCCGGTATCTCTACCACTGGCGGAGGGCCGTTCGGGGCAAGCGTCCACGTCTCGAGGGTTGCAAAGGTTTTACGGTTTCTGAGTTGTCAACAAGCGAAATGCTTGAGAGCAACCAGGGTGCAGCTACCTGTCTCGGAGGAGCAACAGGCAGGGCGTGAGGAGCACCACAAACGGGAGTTGGGCGCTTGGGCCACAGCCCGAGAGAGCCATGGCAGCAGGGGAGCACCCACGCCCAGGTTGGTTAGGGATCCTTTCCCGCCTCTGCGCACAGCGCGGAGTATTCTTTGCGATGGGCTTTTTGTAACGAGTTGTGTGTTACTAAGCACGTCCTTTTGCAGCGAAGAGGAAGGTCGATGTGTTGCTGAAGGGGTAGGGCAACGGCTCTGCGCTGTGACGCAGTATGCAAACTGCGGCATAATTAGAGGGCTGAACTTAAACCTGCTGAGACGCTTTACCAACTGTGCCCTGCGCTACGATGGACAGTTTCGCAGTTTCGCAGAGACTCGAGGTCAGAAGGTTGTATGATCGCGGCCTACCCTCGGCCTGTGACTGCACCATATTTTCATGCAATAAGGGGTAGATGTCGTCTTCGTAGCAGTCGTAATCGGGTCGTGGGAATCGGGTTAGACATATGGGCAGACGACAGATCACGTTGCGTGCCACATGCACTGGCGAAGAATGACTGGACGGCAGGCTTAATAATATTGACGGCGACATATTTAAGATTGTGTACTTTCGGCATCCACGGTCCAAATCTGTCGCAAAAACGCCTTCCGGCCTTCGTCCCGCACTTCACGCCCGTCCGCCACAGCCTTCTCAGATTTGGGTATGCTCTTCAGCAACATGTAAATAATTGTGCAATTACAAGTTCAGCAACGGCCCGCCTACACCACGAATTACACTTTAACGACCGCGAAACCTTTCTGGAGTCAACTACAATTCCTTGTGCAAGAGCTTCGACTCCCATTGTGCCTGGGTACTTCATCCTATAGGCTTTCTGGAGAAGTTTAACAACTAGCCTATGTCCGGGCTTCAGGGAAAGTATGCATAAGATATTTTCCAGTGTTGGAGACTCTGTGGCGGCAGCCTAGAGCATCCGTCCAACCTGCAGCAATGGGATTGCTATGCTGCTTTCGGCCGAGCGCTGGACTAACGGCTCAGCGTGGTTCGGAGGAAGCCCCCAACGTCAGCGAAGTCGCCGTTCCCGAACCAGCGAGGAGTATAGCAGCGGGCAACTTGACGGCCATACCGCAGGCAACACAAGCTACATCCACGAAACCGCACTTCGAGGTACGCTATTGCCACATTTTAATGCGCCAACGGTTCGTTTCTCAGCGACCGTCGTTTCTTGCGATGCGCTCAAGCAGCGCTTTCATGCGAAATTTGCTTGCTGCCATTGGTGCTGCTTTGCAGGTGGCGGCTCTGCTGGTAGAGCTGTTGCACGCCCTGGCATGTCCCGATTACGACAACATCCAGGCCCCAGTGGACATAACGCAGCGTGTGGCGTCTGTGGTGCGCAGCCACATAGGCGCCGCTGCAGTCAGGTATGACTGTCACCCTGGGTGTTCCCCGACACGCACGTGTGTGCTGTGACTGTCGCTGCACAACATGCACGCCGTGCTTCCCAGCTACACCCACGAAGTTTTCTGCCACTAAAGTAGCACAAAACTGTAGTCCTACCACTGCACTCCACATGCTACGCCCTCAAACGCACACGTGCAGGCTGTACGGTTGGGCGGAGGACGCAGGGCCGCCGGAGGACTGGGCCGCAGCGCTGGCCTCTGTGGACGCGGCCGAGTGCCCCCGGGAGGGATGCCTGGTGCCCCTGGCCGAGGCCACCAGCTGCACCATAACCTCATCAGCCTGGGAGCTGCACGGCGGCGCCGCGGATGGGCCTGCCCCCTCTGGCCCTGGCAGCGGCGGGGGCGGGGGTGCAGGGGAGGGCCCGGAGCCGCCGCTGCGTCTGCGTGTGGGGCCGACGGGTGCGCTGGAAGGCGACAGCGTGGTGCTTGGCAGCGGCTGCCGGGGGCTGATGGTGCAGGCGTTGAACGATAAGGTGGGAGGGGGAGGTGCGCGCTGGTGTGGCGGGCTGGTAGTGGTGGTGGGGCTGTGGGCATGTCGTTTGGGGCGCATGGGGGCTGCGTTCCGCACATCTGTGCCCATAGCGCCTCGTGCTGCTGCTCCGGCGCCTCATGCCATGCCTTGAGCTGGTGCATGGCGCTGAAGGCGCGACAGCGCGTTTCCCGTGTTGCATGAGTGCATGGCGGTGACATCCGCCCGTGTGGTGATGCGGTGACTCGACCGCCGGCCAAGTCTGCAAGTCCCTGCTCCGGCTTCACCCGTGTCGTACGTCCAAGCACCCGCCTGTGCCCCCGGCACCCATGACGTAGGAGCCGGCGGTGTTCTTCGCCGCCGGGCCTGCGGATGCGGAGCTCCCCACCGACTGCGTGCGGGACGCGGAGCGCCTGGGTTGCACAGCCTTCGCCGCCCTGCCGCTGGGCGCCGGCCGCGGCGGCCACCGACCAGTGGGTGTGTTGTGGGTCGCTCTGACGCCCTCGCAGTCGGCCGGAGGCCCCACGCAGTCCCTCATCCCCTGCGCCTCGCTGCTGCAAACCCTGCCCTCCGGCCGCTCCGTCGAGCAGCAGGAGCAGCAAGCATGCCGCATGCAGCTGGTGACTGTGGGCCTGGGCGTGGGGGCCTCCACCGCCTCCGCCGGCCCCGCCTACCATCCCGGCCCCGACGTGGCGGAGGAGTTGCTTCGCGACCGCACGGCCCTGCAGCAGCTCGCGGGCGCGGTGTCCCTGGCGCTGGCATCATCAGCGCCGGCCGCCAGCCCTGGCCCACCCAGCTCGGCAAGCGGCAGGGGGCACCAGGAGGACCCCCTGTCGTGGCGCGCGGGCGTCGTGGCCCGGCTGTGGTCCGCCGGCAGCCTGCAGGCGCTGCTGGAAGCTGTACGGCAGGCGGCGGCGCAGCACGTGGCACGTGGCTGCATGGCGGAGGTGGTGGTGACGGCGGCGGTGGCGCCGGGGGCCGCCGCCAAGCTGGGCTACATGCTGGCGGCGACGGGCGTGCCGGCGGCGGCGGCGGGGGCGCCCCCTAGCGGCCCGCTGCCGCTGGCGCTGTCAGAGGTGGCCGACGGCGGCCGGGAGTCCCCACCGCCTGCGGGCTACACAAGCCCCTTCATGCGGCCAGCGACCCTGTGAGTGCGCCCAACGGGATCCCTGCAGCAGCCCCCGTGTGCCTTCCTTCGTTACACGCACGGCAAGTGAGCGCATTGTCAGCGGGTGGTGGTGCTCAGACTGGTTGCGCACACCCACCACCAGACCAGCCAGTGCAAAGGAGCCCAATGGCAAGGGCCGACGCAGGTAGCAGCCAAGATTCCATGTGTCAGCGGAACCGGGACCCCTTCTCTGCTGTTACCTCTTGCGCTCCACCCCTTCCCCACCCTTTCCTTGAACTGCAGGGGCGAGCTACCCGCCCTGCCTTTCCCCATCGGGGACGCAGCCTCCCTGGAGTCACCTTCCGGCTGGGGCGTTCGGCGCCCGCTCCCAGGCATCTCGGTCAGCCCGCCGCCCCCGCGGCCCCCCGCCAACCACCACCGCCCGCCCAAGCGCTCCGCCTCCCTGCAAGCGGCCCCCGCCGCGCCCAGCAACGGCAACAACTCCCTTTCCTTCACCTTGATCGCAGCGGCAGGCATTCCGCACGAGCCGAGCGCACCGGCAAGCTCCCGCTTCCACCCCAGCATGCAACACGTCCGGCGCCTGTCCCCTCCAGCTACCACCTACAACCAAGCACCACACCCCCCTCACCACCACGCCACGGCGGATGGCCACGTGCACCCCAACCCCTCCAACAGCATCAGCGTCCGAGGCACGCATGACGGCCGGACGTCCCTGTCGTCGTCACAGCTGCCTCGCCTGGTGGCGGCAGCAGCCGCGGCGGCGGCCGGCGGGTCCGGCAGTCCGGCCTTCGCCAGTCCGGCCTTCGCTGGCAGCATCGTACGGCCGGCCTCGCCCGATCTGTTCGCACCCCTAGCCCTCCCCTCCCTCACCGCCAAGCCCTTCCAGCTGTCCAAGACGCTCCTGCAGCGCATGGTGCAGCACCACCACCAGCAGCAGGGCCAGGCCCAGCAGCACCACCGCCACCGACCCACGGGTCAACAGACCGCTTACACACAGGACTCCGTACTGTACGGCACCGGTGGGCATGCGTCCGGCGGGTCGTGGGTGCTGGTGGGGGACGTTGTCCCCGACTGCGGGCGCTGGGTGCAGGACCCCCGGCTGCCCACGCGGGACGTGGTCATGCTCATGGCGCCGCCGCACCACACCACGCACGCACAGGCGCACGTGTCGCAGGCACGTGGCACTGCTGGCACCCCCGGGGTCAGCACCTCTCTGGCACACCCGTTCAGCGGCACAGCTCGCACCCTGTCCGCCGCGGGACAGTCTGTCTACGCTTCGCCGTTTTCGCGCCCCCGGGCAAGCGCCAGCGGCATGGGGGATGCGTACGGCAGCGGCGCGCTCGCGATCCCGTCCTCGCCCAAGCTTTCGGAGTGCGGGATGGGGTCGACGGGCGGTTGCCCTGCTTCTGTGGGCTGCGGAGCGCGGTCGCTGGTGCTGCTCGGCGTGGACGTGGGCGGCGGGGCGGTGCTGGCGCTGTACCTGACGTGCAGCATGCGCCTGGCGCCGCGGGTGCTGGGGGCGGTGCGGGACAGCTGCTCGGCGCTCCTGCGCACGGTGGGTGCGCGGGCTGGATTGGACACAAGCGGCTCGGCGACAGTGTGTGCTCATGCAAGGTATGCTCGCAGCTGTTGTTGTCATGCTGTGGCGTGCAGCCTAACGCCGCGGTGTGTTTCCAAACTGCTTGCAGATGCTGGCCCCGGTGGTGCGGCACAAGCTGGCCTCGCCCGACCAGCTGGGGCCCGAGTGGGACACGCTGAGGGCGGGCGTGCCGGGCTCGTACGCCGTGCAGCAGCCCGCCAGCCCCAGCCCCAACACCACCCCCGCGCTGCCCAAGGCGCCGGGATCCGGCTCGGGCCTGCTGCAGCAGGTGCGGCCGCATGCTGCCACTGTCACCAAGCGTGTGTCCTTGATGTATGCGCAGCTGTCAACCGCCCCTCTGCGCCGTGTCCCGTCCCTGTGCTGCCATGGCGCTCGCCATTCAGTGGGTGGCGTAGAGTGGGGTAAACGTGGCAAAGGCGTATGGCTCATGTTGGTGCCGTGCCATGCCTGCGCTGCAGGCGAACTGGCCTTCCTTCAGGCTGCAGTCCAGCGGCCGCTCCCTGCCCGCCCTGCCCGAGCTGTCCGCGGCGATTGGCGCCGCCGCCCACATGGCTGCGTTGCCGACACCAGGGCTGCAACGCGCGCCGTCAATGCCCGGCGGCGCCGCCGCCGCCTCAGCTGGCTATGCCGTACAGCCTGCCGCGCGACCCATGGGTCTGCACCACGCGTACGGCGTACTGCCGCCGGTGGGTACGGAGGGCGCTGCCCGCATGACGGAATCCGGCCGCCACCAGCGCCGCAGCAGCACTGGGGTTTCCTGGGGCCCCACCCAGGCACAGGGCCACAGCCAGGCCTCGCAACGCAGCGGCGGAGACAGCTGCTTCACGGAGGATGCAGCGGCGCTGCTTGCGGCGACGGAATCGGTTACAGAGGGACACGGTCAAGCCCTGTACGCGGGCGCCGGCTCCGCCTCCGCCTCCGCATCCGCCGCCGCGACCGTCACGACCATCGTCAGCTCCCTGGGTAGCTCGGCCACCACCGGCACCTCCGTGTCGTTCTCCATGCCCCTGGCCGCACCGCTCACACCCGCAGCAGGTGGCTCCCCGATCCAGGTGGTCACCACCGGCCTGCTGCACGTGCAGCAGCTGGACGGCTCCTGCTCCCTTAACACACACATGGGCCTGCTGGTCAACTCCATGATGGCCTCGCTGCGCGCAGCAGCGGCTGCCGCTGCGGCCGAGCAGCAGGCCGTCCAGCAGCACCAAACGCTCGCAGGCGTCAGCGAGGGCGACACCAGCGCGTTCGGAGACACCGACCTGTCCGACCTGCAGCTGCTCGAGGTCCTCGGTTCCGGAGCCAGCGGCGTCGTCCTCAGCGGGCTGCTTGCTACAGCCCCGGTAGCGGTCAAGCTCGTGGAGCTGCCGGAAGCTCCCCCGGCGGCGGAGGTGGGCGCGGCGGAGGCGGCGGCGGCGACGGCGGCGGCGGGGACCCGGTCGTCGGCGTCAAGGAGGGGAACCGAGTCGGGCTACATGGCGCCCGCGGTGGCGGCAGCGGCGGCGGCGGATGGCGGCGTGTCGCGGCGGCAGAGCGGCGCTGGGACGGCGGCGGCGGCGGGGGCGCAGCGGCTGCTGGCCAAGCTGCAGGCGACGCACGAGGAGCTGCTGCGGTCGGCCATGGAGCTGGCGGTGCTGCGCACGCTAACCCACGTCAACATCCTGCAGGTGGGTGTTGGCCGTGCAGTGCGGCAACCGGCTGTATGAAATACCTAGCAAGCCGGCTGGGGTGTGCGTTGGGCGCCCAGTCTGCAGGAAGAATGGCATCAGGGGATGCTTGGGCGTTTGGTCAAGAGGTAAGTCTGGTGCAATGCGGTGTGGATGTACGTCGCTCATCATCACCCTGTCGTACTGTGCGGGCGCAGGTGTACGCCGTGTACGACAACGTGTACCTGCGAAAGGAGGAGGACGAGCGGGGCGACCCGGCCTTCACGCTGACGCACCTGCGGCCGCCGCCGGCAGCGGGTAGGGCAGTGTACGGCATGGTTCTCCAGCGGTGGTCACTTTTATGCTTCTGCCCCGTGCTGTCGGGCTCACAGCCCTGTGCCTCCCTGGGCTGGATCTCAAGGTGCACAATGAGCCGGACAAGCGTGCCTAACGGGTTTGCGTTGCTGCCTCTCTTTTTCCGCCACAGCCAACAGCGACCCACTGTACCAGCGGCCCTTCACGGCCATCGTGTCCGAGATGTGCGACTGCGGCTCGCTGTGCGATGCGCTGGTGAAGCGCTCCTTCCCGCGGAAGCTGCCGTCATCCCCTCCGGCCTCGTCCGCACCCTCCTCGTCATCCCCGTCCGCGTCCCCTGCGGCGCCCGGTGCCCCGGACAGCAGCCGCCCGGTCGCAGAGCCCCGCGCCCTGGACTACATCGGTGTGTATTACACGCTGCTGGAGCTGGCCATGGCGCTAAGACACATGCACGCGCGGCGTCTGGTGCACCGCGACGTCAAGCCGGCCAACCTGCTGCTCAAGGCCAGCCCGGGGGACCCGCGCGGGTGGACGTGCAAGCTGGCGGGTGGGTTACTGCAGCACAAAAGCTGCGGCGTTTGAGATTGCGGCGCTGTTGCAGCACCGCGTGCAGGTTCCCTCGGATGGGACAGCACCCAAGGGGGCTTGCTTACTGACAGGGTGCAGCTCAGCACTAGCGCAGTCATCCGTGGTGCCTCCATGCTTCTTTCGCCGCCACTTAGTCATTCAGTGCCCGCCCTTTTATACTGCGGACTTGCAACTCCCGCAGACTTCGGCCTGACCCTCGTGCTGGACTGCCCCGAGGTGGGTAGGGGCCGGTGGCAGCGGCCAGGGGCTCTGGTAGCGGCCAGGCGTACGGGTACGGATTTGGGGGTGGGCAGCGCGCCACGGCTTGGTGTGATGACCAAAAGCTACGCCTTGCATGCCCCCACTTGCATGCCGCCGAGATAGCACTGTCCGGGCGCTTAGGCACTTGGTCGTTCGTTCAACTGCTGGGCGGTGCCGTGCTCCCGCGTGGCAGGGGGCGCCGCCGACACACGTATCTTGGCCCTGCTATGGACAAAGGCGCTGAAGCTTCCGCACCTGCTTGCCTGATCCGCAGAGTGACGGCCCCGCGGTGGTGACCTCCGGGACGCTGCTGTCCGGAAACAGCGACAGAAGTGCCGCGGTGACCAGCCCCTCCGCCGTCGGCGGCGGCATCTCCGGCATCTCCGGCCTTTCGAACTCCATCACTGGGGCGGCCCCTGGTGCCTTCGGCGGCGGCAGCGGCGGCGGCTGGGCCGCGATGCGCGGCCAGGGCCAGGGAGCGGCGGCGGCGGGCGGCGGCGGCGGCGGCGGCACCCGTTGGTTCGCGGTGCAGGACAAGGCGTGCGGCACGGTGACGCACATGGCGCCCGAGGCCATGGTCAAAGGTGGGTGGGGTAAGGGGCACGGCTTGGAGGGGCATGTGCACCGTTGCTGGGGTTTGCTTGGCGGCGGGCTGACTGCTCGGCTTGCCTCAAGCTCGAGGGGTGTCCCCCTGCTTGGGCGTGCGCCGTGCTGTACTTCACACGTCACGGCTCTGCATACGAATGTTGTGCGTAAGGACAAAGCTGCTGCCTCTCGCTCGCAGGCGCCCGCATCGACGCCTCGGTGGACGTCTTCGCCTTCGGTGTGGTCATGTGAGTGGTGCGCGTGCACACAGCAGCAGCAAGTTTCATCTTCATTCATCATCAGCCGCGTGGGCAGCATCCCCTGACTTGCACCTGCAAAGCAGTGGCCGCCCTGCACACCAGGCGCCTGCGTACAGCACTCGGCGCCCACCTGCCAACATCACCCACGGCTTGCATGCACCCCGAGGCCTTTGCCACCCTTGCCGGCCTGTACCGCGCGAAAAAGGTAGTGAAGGAGACTCCCTGTCCCTCACCACCGTGGGACGTGAACGCGCAGGTGGGAGATTGCGTGCGGCCGCGGCTACCGGCCGTACAAGGAGCTGAAGCCAGACAAGATCCCCCGGGCCGTCATGGGGGGGCTGCGGCCCAAGTGGGCGGGGGACGTGCCGCCGGCCTACAGGTTCGTCCCGTGGCTGCGCGGAGGCGCCATAAACGCATGTGTTTGTTGTGTTTGGGCTTTGACGAGTCTTTGAAATGAGTTGGGCTGAGCTGAGCTGGCCAGAGGAGCGGCGGAGACCCCCCGAGCTGACTAGGACCTTACACTGCGGAGGAGAGCACGCCCTTGCCTACTGCAACTGGATTCTGGCCCAGACCCCCTCTCCAGGCCCCTCCCCGTTTTTTTCCTCCCTCACTTGCACTGCCCATCGCATTTCCGCCCTGCAGGTCGCTTGCCGAGGCGTGTTGGTCCCACGAGCCCCACCGCCGCCCCACCTCTGGCCAGCTCGTAGCGGCGGTCAAAGAGCAGCTGGCGGCGCTCGTGCGCGGCGGCGGTGGGGGCGGCGGCGGCGGCGGCGGCGGCGGCAGGCGGGCCGACGGCAGGGTGTCGGCGGCGGGGGCCACGTGAGTGCGGCGGCGGGGTTGCTGGCTAAGACACAGGCGCGGTGTGCTGCTGCGGCCTGCGCTCCGTCGCTTCTGCTGGTGCTGGTGGTGGTGGTGCTGGTGGTGGTGGCAGGCTGCCTGCGCTTTGCCGGCCTGCCATGCAGCACACCACCTCAGGGCCTCTGCTGAGAGAGGTGGGCTGAGAGAGGTTGGCTGCGGGCACTCCCACAGCGCAGTATCACTCGCTCCGCAACAGCTGCAGAGGCAACGCTACTGTGGGTGCGGTGCATCTGCTGCTGCATGAATATCAAGCAGGGAGGGCGGGCCTAGCGCGGCTGCAGGGGTCGCTGAGGCTAAGGCTCTGGGGCGGTTCGGTTGCCCGTACAGGTTGTGCCAGGAGGGAGCTGGCATGGATGGTTTCCTTTTGTCGCCGTGCTAGCCATGGCAGCGGGCCACCGGGAGTGGGGTGCACTGAGGTGCAGGTTCGGGTAAGAGGGGCAGGTGCTGCACGGCCCGCCGCTTTGACTGCTTGCAAGGGCGTTTGCCAGGCGGCGGCTTGGTCTCAAACGGTACCTGGGGTCATGGGCATTCGTGGGCTTTATGCTTTGTGTTTGGCCGGGCTGAAACGTGTGGGCTTGTGCCGAGCGCAGGGCTTGTGCAAGCCGCTGTGGGCCCATGCTGGGAGGGTGGTGCAACGTGCCGTGCGTCGAACTGTGTCGGAAACGTCAACCGGTGTCAACGCCCCTTTGCCTTTGAAGCGCAAGGAGCATGATGCCTTTTATATTCAAGTAACAGCAACCAACGGAACCTAAATCTTTGCAACGATTGTGGACGCTTTGGCTGATTGCTTGTCAACTTGCTTGCGGGCTGTCGTGATGTGGCCATGGTGTTTGTGGGCCTGTGTGCGGGCCCCCAGACCGGAGCCCGCCAAAGCTGGCTTCTCGCTGTGTGCAGGCGCTCGCGAGTCCTACATTGAAGTTGTTGCATGGTGTGGCTCAGCATTTCTGGACTGCGAGTGGGTGATAATGTGCTTTGTGGTTCGCGTCTTGCGTCTTGCGTGTTTCCCCTTTGCGATGGAGGTTGGCGCGGGTGTCGGAGAACAGATTTCGCAAGCTGCGCTCGGGATGCAAAGATCAGCTCTTGAGGAAGCTGTGCAGGAGTCTATGCAATTTCGACAACGGACAGTCTCTTGGGGTGATGGTGGGTGGTGTATGGCGGGTGGATTCTTTGGTGGGCGGGACAAGTTTTGTGTTTGGGCGGTTGCCGTTAGGATGCGCGCCCTGGCGTGGGTTGTGCTCCTATAGTACGGCAAGCAATGTAGAGGGTGGCGTCACGTGGCAAAGATTGAGCCATTTTTTCGTGCCAAGAACACGGGCACATGTTGGCGGGTGCAGCCTGCTTGTTTTCCCAGAGACCGTAAGCGACGGAGGGTAAGCATCTGTTGGCTACTGATGTTGTATTGGAGGTTCGGAAGCAGCATGCCTTTTACTTGACGTGTGGCCAAAACCGCCGCCTCTGTTGCACTGCACGTGGTGTCAAGTACATGGATGGATGGGGGGCAAGTAGTTATGACGGGGGCCCAGCTCACGACGAGCACAGTGCTTGGGGCGCAGTGGATGGGTGCGGTGGGAGGAAAGGCATTGATGCGAGCGCGCATTGTCGTGCGTTGTCGCTTGTACTGAACGGTGTGTAGTACGTGCGATGTGTGGTGTGGCGCGCAAGGGCTGCTCGTTGCATCAGAGAGTCCATGTGGGTTTGTGTAGGCGCGGTGCCCTGCTACACGCACGTGGGGCTGGGCATCGCGGGGCTGATGACTCACAGACCGGCCGTACTGTCTTACGTCTACGTACGCAATGCCTGGGAGTACCTAGCTACCCTACCGTGCAAGCCGCCCCAGCGGTGTGTGCGACGGGAGGGAGGTACTGGGGTTGCACGGGGGTGCCGTAGTCAGGGCGCGTGAGGCACCCGGCTTAATCGCTTCCTTAGTAGCAATATGGTCCTGAACAGTTTGTGTGTTGGGGTGCTGCGACCCCGGAGCGCTCATATCTGCATGGAGTGGCATGTGTTGCATGCGGATACTCAGAGCGACTCGTGGTGCCGGCCAGGGCGGTGTGGTCGTGCAGTCTGGAATGGTCGTTAGGGGTGCAGGCGAGCGGCATGTGCGTTCATCGCGGCTGTCGCCCGCCCAAACCCTGGTGCGTGTGGGTCCAATAAAACGTGCACGGCATGCGGCAGTGGCCTCCCTGTGGCACCTGGATTAAGGGAGGCTGTGGGGCGCAGGTTAAAGCACAAGCGGCGTGCGTGCGCGGGCCAGTTTTGAGCAAGGCCGCTATGTTACCATGGCACCTGCCACAGCTGGACATGGCCTGACTACTGTGGACCAGTGTGGACATTTCCTGGTCATTTTGCCTTGCGGCCCGTTGGTCATTTCCGTTGCGCAAGTGCTGGTGAGGCCACATAAACGGTTATGTCCACGGCCACATGTTTGCCGCACTGTGAAGTACAAGGATGGTGAAGTAGGATACGGTAGAAGGATGGTATGGGTAGTGCAATGAAGTATGAGCGCACTGCAGTACGCCTGCCGTCCTGGGCTTATCTGTCCAGCAACTGTGACGGGGGGTGCAGCTCAGATAGTGTTTTGGTCTCTGCAGTTGAGCTCGCACCTAGGGTATGGTGGTGGTCCGGTGGAGGGTAGGTCAGCGCCGTGGAAAGGGGCACAGGTGCTTGCGGTACGGCAACACGGTCTGCGTAGTTCAAGTGCCGCATGCTAGGGGAGGAAGGCCGCTTGACTGATGTTCTTGCCAGGCGCAGACCCTGTCGTGCGTCACGTGCGAAGAGGAAGGTATCCAAGGCAAGACAGATTGAGCTTCTTCCATTTGCTGACATGGATGGATTCGTACACCCAGGTCCCTTTTGTAACACCCGCGCACACCCACGCCGGGGGCCCCACCTGCCCCCACTCCTCAACCCCTCCCGGCCAAACGTGCCAAGCCAAATTACGTGCGCGGGTGTGCGCTGCCGCTCAGGCCGCGAACGACCCACACAGTTGGGTTGCGAAACTGGTGCAAGCGCAGGACCCCATGAGAATTGGGGGCTGGTGGGCCATGCCCCGGAAATGCATGACGGCCTTACTCATCGGTTCCCCGGGGCGCCGTGGGGCACCTGGGGTTCCGGAGCAGGGGCAGGACCCACTCAGCTGTGATGTACAGGCTTTTGGTGTCTTGGAGCGCACGAACGCATCCGCTATTGAAGTTGGGCGCTATGCATTGGCACGAACGCACGCGCTGCCAGTCACTTTGCCACTAGTATACTGTCCCTACGCGACACATCCGAGTAAGCTGGTGCAGAGCCCTGCCGACCAGCTCCGTTGCGCGCCGTGCGTGTCATGTCCTTGCACCTCGTCTTACGTCTTATGAACTCTACGAAACAGCCGTTTCTTAGGCATTCTTACAGGGCTGCGCGACGACCATTGCGACCGGACAACCTGGGCCCAGGCCTGGGCCTAACATTACACTTGTGAACGTAGCTTTCAACACACCGGAACAATTTGAGAAGGACATACTGATAGATGGCTGGACAAGGGTGCCCAAACGCTTTGGTAACGCTGCAGTCCGCGTGCGACCTTAAGGAAACGCAGTGGATAATAAGGTGCGCTACGCTGCGAACATATATATAAAAAAAGCCAGCATGTTCTGCCACACACGGGGCCAGGGAGCGATTGCTGCAGCCTCGGCGGTGTTGCTGCCTGGGCCCAGGCTTTGTGTCCCCCTTCTGCCCTGCACACCTTGCCAGATTGCCACCCTTGGTCGTTGCGCCGCTGCAGCTCCACCACCTGTCCCCAGTGTCTCCATGTCGTTGCGTACCTAGGCTTCCTCCCACCCCTGTCGCGGTGTGCGCTGCAGGCAGAGCCCCTACTGCCTGCTGAGGTACGGCAGCCAGGAGTTCCGCTCCCGGCCCAGCCACCGCGGGGGGCGAAACCCCGTGTGGAACCAGACCTTCCGCATCAAGTTGGCGGCAGAGGATCTATTGCATGTCGAGATTTTTGTGAGCGGGGTGCGGCCAGTCCGGCTTGATGGTACTGGGCGCGTGGGTTACAGGTGTTGGCGTTTGCGTGCTTTCGTTGTGTCAACCGGCCAGCGGCCTCCAGCAGTCTGGCACGACCCTCCACATTGCAGCACACCATGGAAGAATGGGTGCGCTTAACTGTCGATGACGCACACACACTGCCCGCCCCCCTCTCACTAGGCAGCGGAACGCCAATCCACCCTGTCCTCCTGCGCATGTGGGTCCCGCCATCCCATGATTCCTCCCGCCGCCCTGCCCTCTCCCTGCGCCTCCGCCATTTGCCCCTCACCCTGCTGTTACCCCGCCTGTTGCTGCACGGGGCCCCAGGACGACTCTGGCTGCCGGGGCCTCACCTGCCTGGGCCACGCCACCATCAGCCTCGCACAGCTGCGCACAGCCGCCAGCGGAGGCGCAGGCGCAGGGGAAGGCACCAGCGGCACCGACCAGGGACAGCAGCAGCAGCAGCAGCAGCAGCAGCAGCAGCAGCAAGTGCAGCAGCTGCAGGTGCAGGCGCCCATCCTCACCGGCCGGCGCACCGTCGCAGCCGCCCTCCAACCCTGCACCACCACCGCCACCAGCCCGCAAGCTGCCTCCGCCCGGCACAAGGGCCCCGTGCTCAGCGTGTTGCTAGAGCTGGCCCCACCAGACCCAACCCCTCCCACATCCCGAATCGCCCACGTCGCAGCAGCACCGACGGCCACCACCCCCGCCCCGCAACCGGCCCTGGGCATCCCCGTCTACCCACAGCCGCTGCCCCCGCCCGCCAGCCCACCCCCGCCCCTCCCCCAGCCCCACCCGCACCCCGGCGCACTCCCCCATCCCCCGCAGGACGCGTCTGCCTACCCGCCACCCCACGCAGCGGTGCAGCACTACCCCGGCGCACACTACCAGCCGCACCACAGTGCTCTTAACGGCGGTGGCGCGGGAGGGCCTGCGGGCTGGGCCCAGGCGGGGCCGTACGGTGGCGGCGGGGGGGTTGGCACTGGGCTGCTGGGTGTGCCCCGGTGGGAGTACCCTGTGGCTCCGGGGCCCGGGCCGGGCAAGCACCACACGCACTACATGCAGGCACTGGCGGACGCGGGGCTGCTGGCGGGGGCGCGACCGCCAGCGCACATGCAGGGCGCGGAGCCGGGCCGGCAGCAGTAGCCAAGGGAGGGCCCAACGGAGCAGCTGGGGGGTGTACAAGCAGCAGCGGCAGCAGCAGCGGCAGCAGGTCGCGGCGCTGCGTTTGTGGGGGCATTGGGGCGGTGGCTGTGCCCGGAAGCTGCAGGGGCCCTGCGGCGGTGCGGCAAGCGCCTCGGGGTGACCAGGGTGTGGGGAAGGTGGGGGTATACGCAGGGCTGGGCGGAAGGGGCAACCGCAGAGCGGGAGCTGCCGGGCGGGGAGTCGCACCAGCAACGACGGGACAGCGCTGTCTGGACCACGGTGGCTATTCCCGGTGAGCTGCTGGTTGATGTCATGCAGGATGGACACGACAAAGTAGCTGGGGCGTAATGGCATTACGGTGCGTGCGTTGCATTACTGAACGTAGCGAAATTTGAAAGATGAATGCACGAGGGATTTGAGAGAGGCTAGAAGCGACGATGCAACGTGTGTGATTTTACACATAGCAGCTGGGCAGGGCGGCCTGCTCATCGGTCTGTACTGTGCTTTCCGACGACGGCGCGTCACAGCTTGCACCAAACGAGTGGCCCCATTGGGTGTCCGCCTGGACATGTGCCCATATGCGCTGAGCCTGGTAGCACTGATCCTAGTTTGCAAGCACTGGGGCAAAGATACTTGTGGCATTTATTTTTGTGGAATCCTGACGGCCAGCCGTGCGTCGCATCTATGGCGGACAGTGGCGTAGGGGCCCTAGCAGGTGGCGGACTCTGTAAGGGCGTTCGTAGGAGCCCACCAGGGCTCACACGTGACAGTGGCACCGTTCCGACGGCAGGCCCACGCCAGCCCATGAGGCAATCACGCAGGCCCTTGCACACGTGTGTTGGAGGTTGGTAATAGATTTGGTGATGTGGGGTACCCATAGCCGATTACGACCAACCGGCGCGCTGCTGCTAGTGCACTCCGAACGCGCGCACAGCGTTGAAGGACCAGCATCCAGGAAAGGAGTACGATGAAGTGCCATGTATTGCCATCCAGTGCGTCAGGGCGCTTCGATGCATGATGCTCAAGGTGCGCAGGAGTTATGTGTGGCTTGTGCGGTAGGAGCTGGGACACCTGCTGGTCCTTGCAACCTTGACCGGTCGTCTGTATATGTTCAAACGGGTCCGAGCTGAAGGCGATGCGGCAGGGATTGCGAGGTTGCAACGGCTACCGTGTTCGTGAGCACATAGAGCGCTACACATAGGACATACGTCTCAGACGCGAACACCTGTGGCTGGTGATGCCTCCCCGAGGCATCCACCGGAAGGTGTGGGAAATCGTGTGCCCAAGCGCGTTAACCGCCTTGGAGCACGGACGGCGGCACTTTACTGTGAGTGACCAGTCTGCGTGTGTGGCAGAGTGGTGACCCTGGGGTGGTTAGCAGGTGCCACGTGTACTCGGGCTGCAATTTATGCTCAATGCCGTTGATGGTTCCTACTCCTGTCCAGATGCGACGGAGTTGCTCTACCCGGTATCCTGCCGTGCTATTTGACTGATTATGCAAGGGGATTCATGGTGTGGTGCCACGGCCGTGACTAGGCCTTGGCAGGCCTTGGCAGTAGCGCTCTGTTTCATTTGTGAGGGTCTTTGCCTCGGTTGCCGGGTGGTGAGTGTGGTACGACACCCCGACCGGTCCCACCAACCAAAGCAACCCAAACCAGTAAACATATAATTGTAAGCAGTGTAAGCAATGTTTGTGGCTGAGCGTAGCCACGTTTGCGTGCGATCGTGCGAATGAAGCTCCCTTGTCGTGTTTGTCGATTGTCGTAATCGTCGGGCATTACATCCTGCCTATGACCTAGGCCTGCCCTGTTCCCTTAATATGTTAAAGTCCTCATATTACATACATAATACATAGTACAACAACCGTAGTCGACGTCGCTGCAGCATTTGAACGGAATTTGTCGAACGGGCCTAAGCCGCCCGCTCATTAAAGAGCTGAACGCCACGGTGGCCTTCTGCATCTTGGTTTGATATAGTCAATAATATGCAGGCGCCTATGCGGCATGCCGAACCCCAAGTAGGGCGCCTGGCGGTCCTTCTGCACGGGGCGAGGGGCCTGAAGGACAGCAGCTGGTTTGGACTGTGGGTAAACCGTATCCCGTAAGGCACGATAACTCTTCTGATCTCCGCAGCTGTATCGCTCTTGTGGCCTCTTGTCAGCTCTGTCACCGCCTTCCCGTTCGCATGCGTGCGACCCTGCGAGTTGTAACGTTCGCGCATGCCCCACATGTATCCCGCACTGACCCTGCGCAGGCAAGACCCATACTGTGTAGTAGCGTTGGGCAGTCAAACATATCGAACACGCACAGCGGTGGAGGGCGGGTGCAACCCGGACTGGGACGACACTCTGCACTTCTGCATCGCTCCCGGCGACGCCACCCTCTCAGTAGCCGTCCTGGTGAGCTGCTTAAGGCCCCACGGTTCATGCTGCATTTCATTCAGACAACACACCAGCGCCTTGCTGGATTGCTGTTACTAGGACTCAGCAGCAGCATGCCGAAGGGGTGGAAGAGCGTGCCTGCTGACCACCCGTTACTTGGCATATATACAGCACGACAGAGTGCGGTACAACGGCCTAGCTGCCTGGCTGTTTGAGGGCGCGCGTGTCGCAGGGCCCCTGGTGGCCTTAGCTGTATCGTGTGGGGGCTGCTGGTCTGCGGCCGCAGCCTGTGGCTGTGCTGGTGGGGCCTACGGCGCCTTGGCACCCTAGCGCCCCGCCAGCTGGCATGTGCCCGCCTTGCGCCCTCGTAACCACCCGTTGTCACCCCCAGTCCACATCAGCAATGTCTTGGGGCCCCTCCGTCCTTCCAACCACCTCGGCGTACGCCAGCCAATAGCCCAACTTGACGCAGACCGACACCGTAACCCCTGTCCGCATGCCTGCCGCCTTCCAAACCAAACAGGACCGCAGTTTCATGCTTGGCGACGACAAGTGCCTGGGCACCGCCTCCGTGCCCCTGGCCGCCGCCCTGCGCTGCGGCACCGACACGCTGCACGTGCCGGTGTTCCGCAAGACCAGCGGCAGGCAGCAGGGCGTCCTCAGCCTCACCCTGCACTTCACGCCCACCAACCACAGCCGCCACAGCAGCTGCCCCCAGCCCGCCATCCTGTACCCTCCCTCCGCCTTCGCCCTGCCGTCGGCGCAGCAGACCAAGCGCCCCCGCTCCTCCCGCTCCATCAAGGGCGGGCAGCAAACCCTACCCGAGTCATGCTACAAGGCGGCCCTGGTGTGCTACGCGGCGCCGGTGGAAGCGGCCAGGGCCGCGAGCCAGTACTACCTGGGGCCAGCCGCGGTAGCGGGGGAGCCGCAGCGGTGCAGCAAGCAGCACACGCAGCAGCGGGGGAGTGCGGGGCCAGGGCCGGTCGGGGAGGCCCAGGTGGCAGGGCCGGCGGGGGCGGGGGCGGGGGCAGTGGCGGCAGCCCAGCAGGTGCCGTTGTTGCCGGGGGCTGCGTCGGGTCAGGCGTTGGGGCTGGGCGGCGGCAGGCTGTCGTGTGCGAGGGCGGCTTGAGGGCGGCAGCGAGCCAGCCGTACAGGGTGGTTGCTGAGTGCGGCGCATGGGAGAGTGGTTGCTAATGGATGCACGAGAGCGAGTTCTTATGCATGTTGAAGTACCAAGCGCATGTGAATACTCCCTCGTTCAGCGCGCGTGTGGAGCGCAGGCAGGGACGCCCCCAAGACAGGACGGCGGCGTGATCATGGACCGTGGCATGCCGTGACTGCATGGAGCAGATGGCATGTGGAGGACCGTACCAGTTGCGAACAAGTATATTCATTTGTGCTGTGTTGGTAAAGCAACTTCCACGTGCTGTGCATGCTGTGTGTGCCGTGTTGCTCGCACGCTGGTTGCGCGTGTGCGTAGCTGTGCCGGCCCTACCTGCGTACGGGTGGCGGAGCGCCAGCAGCACCAGGCCCCCATGCAGGCCACAGCATGGACAGGGGATCCTCCCCATACGTCATCCGATTGTATTCGGTACGCCACAGGGAGTTATCATTTCTTATCATTGTTTCATTCCAGTTTGTTGAAGTAGCCGTTGAATGCCTCAGGAAGGAAGGCCCGCGGTGCATGGCTGCTGCACCTGGTTGCACCAATGCATGCAAGGGGCCGCTGTGGTGCTGCACTGTGGCGCTGTGGCCCTGCATGGTTAGGGAGGCCCAAGAGGATCCTACGTCCAGGTGCAGTGTACCTTAGGCATGCTTGGGCTGTGTACTTGAACGAGCCTTGCCGGATAGGAAGTTAGCATGGAACGCAAGTGGGTGGACGGCGCCTCAAGGCGGTTGCCTGCAGGGGAGGGGGCTCCCGTGGTAAACTGCGCGCCTTGCACTTTCTCGGTTGGATGCGGATTTTAGTGGACCCTCCTGCGCCAATGTACCATACATCGCATTCGCATTTACAGAGTTGATGCTGTACTGCGCCGCGTGTGCCGGCGGTGCTGACAGTTGCTGCGTCAGCGGCCATGAAGACCCATGGGTCGAGGAAGCCGCGATGGAGACGAGCAGGCTTGACAGTGAGAGCCAGCAGGCACAGGTACTTGCCCTGCGATGAGCTTGCATCCTAACACAATAAAACGCTTAGCAAGCTTGGCCCTGGAAAGCGGAGGCCTCCAGTCTGTGCACGTCTCGGTTCCCTCGCCGCTGCGTTGCTCACCGAGACCCCGAAATCTTGGCCACCAGCAGCTGCAGACTCTCAGCAAGGGCGCTGATAGACGTCATATAAGTGAACCCGGAATGAGCGCCGGCGTGGAAGCTGAAGCAGACCCGTAAACGCCAGTGTCGGCAAGCTCGGCGAACGGCTCAGCAAGAAGCCCCTCCCAACAAACAAGCATTAGGGCATTCCTATACGTGGAGGCACCTATTGCAAGCTGTGGCGGCATGTCGTCCTGGACGTCCGTCAGCGCGCAGGGCCCCGCAGGCGACGCCACCGCCACACCCGCGCCTGGCGAGGCACCGCGGGAGCAGCAGCCCGCGCAGGTGGGTCCGCGCTGGTCCGCGTCTCGCCATGCCGGCAGCTTGGCACCGTGAGACTGCATGCCAGTGCCGCGGGTGACTGCTGTGCCCTACCTTCCGTCTAACGGTGTAAGCAAGCGAGCTTCCCTTCTGCTGCCTGTGCGTGCTGACATCCCGCTGTACGGCCCCCATGCGTACGGCGGACGTATGGCGTACGGGTGTACGACGTACGGCACAGAGCGGCGCCGCAGCCACGTCTGAGTTCCTGCGGCGCCACGCGCTGGACGCCCTGGCCTCCCTGGGGCAGCTGGTGCGGCTGGGGCCGCAGTCCGTGCCGCAGGTGGGGTCACTACCTCATCACCTCACCTGGAGCACTGCGGGTGGTGAAGGTGCCTACTTTCTCTTAGGATTAGGTAAATCGTGTCACTTGTTTCATGGTTTGCCCCCCGCTGCTTCCGCTGCTTCCCAGGACCGCATGGGCCAGCCTGCCGGCCTGCTGCCCCTGGCGGCCCTGCAGGCGTGCCAGGTGAGCGGGGCCGAGGGCACTGTGTGGCCCGTGGCGGCGGCGGAGGCGGGAGCGAGGATGACACCTGATAGCGTGTGTGCCACGCGCCTTACGGCGGTACATGCAATGCAGGGCCCAGTCAAGCATTAGGCATTATACTGCTTCCGGTAGTCCAGCCAGGCATTGTACCTGTACACCTGCTCTCCAGCATATGTCAAGTACTACCCTGCCACACCCAACACCGTAATGGACCGCCTCGGTCCACCGACCTCTACCCGCCTGCACGTCCGCCCGCCCCTACCGCATGCCGTACACGTGCCCACAGGCCCTCATGTTCATGCGTACGACCAAGGGCGGGCTGGGCCTGTCGTACAGCCACGGCAGCGGCTTCCTCATCAACAAGCTCAGCACCGAGTATGTGCCGCAGCCGCCGGGGCCGCACGCGCACACCCGGCAGCTGCAGCTGCAGCAGGTGCGGGTGCGGGCGTGGGCAAGTTGTCTGATTACGGTACCGCCGGACGTACGTACCCCACTCGTGGCGTGTGTTAGCTTTCGTTTTGCACGTGCACTGCCTTCTCACAGGCATCATGTCCAAATCTCCTCGTACGCGTAAGACAGGAGCAACCCTCATGGTGACCGGTATACTGGCCAGTCTAATGACCGGTGTTCGTTAGGCTAAAACACGAATGACCGGTATGTACGGTATGTCGTGATGCCGTGTGCCGCCCCCAGGGCCCCGACTCTACCATGGTTCCGCACATCCGCTGGTCCGCCCCCTGCTTCTACTCCATCGACAGCCTGTCCCTGGGGCTGACTGTGGGTGGGTGCCTGGGCGGTGTGGATACGGTTGACGGTTGGGCGGCTCAGCGGCTTCATGGAGTGGCTTGTCGCAACCGCCCTGCCTCCCAGGTGCTTACTTCGTCGTGGCCCCTCCCCGCATCACTGCCTGTGTGCCTGCACGGCTGCAACTTCTGTGTCTCCCGCTTGTCAAAGTGCGCCTGCCCCCAGGCATCCAGCAGGCGCACAGCGTGCTGCTGCGTTGATTGAATGCTGGTCATTTGTGTTCCTGGCCGGCGCCTCCTCGTCCTCGTCCTGCACACCCTGCAGGCATCGAGCAGGCGCACAGCGTGCTGCTGCTGTGGAACGAGGCCACGCTGGAGGTGGTCAAGGCGGGCAAGGCGGTGCTGGGCACGGACGTGCACGTCATGGTGGGGCAGGTGGGTTAAGGGGTGTGGATTAAGGGCGTGTGGGTTAGCGGCAGGTGATCCCTGGAGGTGTTCAAGGCGGGCGAGGCGGGGCTGGGCACGGACGTGCACGTCATAGTGGGCAGGTGGGGCAGGTGGGTGCACGGCGTGTGGGTTGGCAGCAGGCGGTCCCCATCTGTGCACCAGCGGGCACGCGGTGTTGGGCATGACGTGCACGTGAAGAGAGAGGCAATATATAGCCGATCCTCTTTCTCATCCACTAGCATCATATTTCCACCACATCCAAGTTATAACCCAAAGAGGTAGAATTGTTGCGGCAGGTGAAGTTGACGCCTTAAATGAGGGCCCTGGCACCATGGTGGAATTTGCTGAGCACCGTGTGGCAGCATACCCTTGCACACAACGACTTGCTCCATCCACCACCACCTATGCCGCAGCGCGCCGACGTGGAGGACGGCAGCAGCACTGGCGGCGGCAGCGGCGGCGCGGCGGGCGCCGGCGCCCTCAGCGCGCCGCAGCTGGGCACTGGCGGCGGCGGCGGCGGTGGCGGGCTGCTGGGCGGCGGGGTGGGCGGCGGCGGCGGCAGCAGCGCCCTGGGCTTCAGCCTGGGCGGCCTGGGGGTGGAGGTGCCGCTGCCGCGCCTGCCGCACCTCCCGCACCTGCCGCACCTCCCGCACCTGCCCCAGCTGCCCCACCTGGGGCCCCACGGAGGCGGTGGCGGCGGCCACGAGGCGGCGGCGCCGCCGCTGGCGGGCGTTACGGTGGCGGGCCCTGTCAGTGAGGCGGGGCTGCTGCCGGAGGCCGTGGAGGCCAGCGGCAACGGCAATGACAGCGGCAGCGGCGGCGGCGGCGCTGGTGGCAGTGACAGTGCTGGCGTCAAGGACCCGCAGCCCGCTGGGGCTGGACGGCCAAGTGTTGCCGGCGGTGCTGCTGGTGGCGCTGGCGGCGGCGGGAACGGCGGCGGCGGCAGTGGCGCCCCACCGCACGCGCCTGCGCACCCCCACGCCCACGCCCACGGCGGCGGCGGCACCGTCATCTCCAGCTACACGGTGCACGAGGGGGCGCTGCTGGACATCAGCCTGCTGGGTGCGTGGGATGGGGTGGGGGACGGGGCGGCGGGTGTACGGGGCCTGGATGGGCGGGAGGGGCGTCCCTGTGAGGTGTAAGCGTGCTCCAGATGCAAATATTGTTTAACAAGTTTTTGTGACCAGATGCCGCTAAGGCTGTCACGCCGCCAGCCGGTCTGTCGTGGCCTTTGAGCAATGCGCGATTGTCGCATTGGCACACAGCTAAGCATGTACCGCACGAGCTTAAAGGCGTCACAAGGTCGTCTCTTGAAGAGTGGTCAAACTCTGGCGCGTGCGGTGCCTGCCCGCTGCCCCCAGGCGGCGCGCTGCACCCTGACAACCGCCACAACCGCGCAGTGTACGGCGACAGCGTGTCCATGGACGACATACTGTACGGCAGGTGAAGTTCTTACATCAAGCAGTCTGGGTAGCTGGATCCTGGTACTGTAGGAAGCTGCCCGTTGACCCCATGCCTGCCCCTCCCCCCGTCATGCTCGCGTGCATCCCTCAACCCTCACCGCTCGTCCCCCCCCCCCCACCTCCCCGTGCAGGGTTGAGCCACCCGAGGAGTTCGCCCCGCTCTACTCCTCCCTGCACCTGCTCACGGCCAAGACGCGGCAGCAGCTGGCGGCGCTGTGACGGGCGCCCGCCTGCCAGCAACCGTGCAACTGTACGGAGCGTACGGCGTGTGTCCATGGTTGCGCAGTGCAGCTATAGGCCGTGCTTCTGAGCCACCGGGACAGCCGCACTTGGTACTGCTGCCTGGCTGGCGGCATGCTGTGCGAGGCTGGTCGCTGCTTGTGACCTGCTGTACCGCTTTGTTAGAGTGCAGTACGCATACGGTAGCAGCCCAGGCGGCCATGAAAGCGACAGTCGTAAGGCAATGAGCTGGTACAGTTTGACCGGCGGATATAGGACGCCTACAATTGCGTACCGTACACGACGTTCATGCCATAAAGCGCTAAGCTTGTTGCAGGCAATATAGTGCAAGTCAATTGCTGGGTTGAGTTGACGTGTGCTAGTGAAGTGGCTAGTGGCTTTTTACAGTGGCGGCGGCTAGTCACAGGCAGATAGCGTAACGCGCATTGGGTGAGGTGCATGATTGTGCACGTGGCCATGCAGCACAGAGTTCAACCTGGGAAGCTGGGATCCGCCTCGCTGTCGCTAGTGTGAGCAGTCCGCAGCGCAGCACGCCTCACTGCATAAAATGCACTTCCAACGATGTACAGTTGATAGATGCCACCTGTCTGGCGGCTTTGTTCAGCACAGTTCAGCTTACCAGTTGTAGCTTAATGTCCCAACCGCATGGAAGCATGCAGGGCAACGGACCCAAACATCCGGCAACCCTTACGCATCAGCACGCCTACTTACGAGCAGCCTATGCGCAAGGGCATGCTGCCACATGGAGTCAAGGAGAGCCTAACACCCCATACCAAAGTTCCTCTCCATACGTCGCTTGTGCGGATGCCTACTGGCCCGGCTATCTCGCGCGCCGTGAACGCATCCCCATTCATGAACCAGCAGTTACCGCCGTCGTAGCCTCCAGTACCCACGCCGCACGACACCAACGCATGAGGCAATACACAAAACGATCGTGCTTCGCGTGAGGTCGGGGACCTTGCAATCGAGCTTGGATTATCCTCCCAGAAAGCAGCACGCCGCGCCTCCCCTCGCCCGCCCCAGCGTGTCAACTTCGACCCCTACGCCACCAACCCACTCCACAGGCTCCCCTGCCCCTGCCCCTGCCCCTGCCCCACCCGCCTTCCATCGAAGAGGACGGCCGGCCTGGGACGGCTGGCCGCGGACAGAAACTCCTGCACCCGACGCGGGCTCCACCATCACGCCGTCCTCCTGAACACAAGCGTCAGGTTGTTGGCTGGCATGGCGTGCGTGGCCACCAGCGCCAGCCCTGCCGCCTCCGCCCAGGCCGCCACGTGCCGCGTGTCGCGCAGCCCCCAGGCCGGGTCCTTGGCCCGCAGCGACACGTCGAACGCCGCGTTGCCCTCCGACATGGCGCCGTCCACCGCGAACGGGCCGTACACGAACAGCAGGCCGGAGCCCGGGGGCAGCAGCGCGGCTGCAGTGGGGGAAGGGCACGGAAGAGGGCACGTGCCGAGCCGGTATGAGCGGGGGAGTATCGGTATGCGAAAGGGTTGAATGCCACAAGCTGGCGTGCGCTAGTACACCGTGCGGCGGTCACAAGGAGTCACAACATTCCCAACGGAAGTGTTGTGCTGGCGAGTTTAGTCATGGCGTGTTGGGTGGGTCAACGGTGAGGCATGCGCAGCGCCACCGCCGCGCACCCAAGCCGAAATTCCGTGCCCCCAGTTCCTCCGCGCACCTGCGCCGCGCAGCAGGCCGTGTGTTGCCTCCACGGGTGAGATGTGGCACATGTTGATGCACACGACCGCTGCAACGCCGTGTGGGTCTGCCGCCTGACCCTGCTGCTGCAGCGCCTGTGCCACCCGCTGCGGCCACGCCTCGGCCGCCATGTCCAGCTGCAGGGGCGGCAGCCGCACGTTGGGCTGGTCGTGGCAGTAGGCTACGATGCTGTCAAACAGCTCGGGGGTGAGGTCGGACGGCTGGATGTCGTACCCACGGTTCCGGAGCTCGGGCGCGAAGTGCGCGGCGTGCTGACCCGAGCCCGACGCGACCTCCAGCACCACCGCGGGCAGGGCCGCGCTGGATTGGGGCGTGATGTCGCCTACTGCTGCTGCTTGTGCGGCTGGTGCTTCGCCGGACGCTGGAAACCTTGGTGGCAGGTGCTCGAGAAGAACCTGCAAAATGGGCTCCTTGTTCCGCTCTGCAGCTGGCGACTCGCGCTTCATGCCCTGTACGCCATACGCGCCCATGCTGTACTTGAACTCCTGCGTCGCTGCTGTCGCCATGGTGGAGCGCGCACGGAAGAGTTGTCGGGAGGACGTAAGCTTGCTGACAAGGGCCTGAACGCGCATTGGTGTCAATTACGTCATGTAGCCTAGCCATATGCGCCCTTCAATGGGTCCTTCCAGCATAGGATGTGTATGGAATTGCCGAGACCGATCGATTGCTCGTCCCACCTGCTGAGCCCACAGAAGTCGAGACCATACAGGAGTCTGAGCAAATGCGGGCTAAAACATGCGCGCTTTCTTTGCCAACAACATGTTAAACGTTCATGCATGTGTGCCTTGGCGTGAGGGTTCTTCTGTTTAAAGCGACAGAGGAGCGATGCGTGGCGGGCTGTCCGCTTTACCAGCCAGGAGCAAGCCACAACCGAAAGCAAAAGATGATGGGACCGCTGCCTCGAAGGTCAGCAAAGGGCTGTCGCGTGGCGGACACAGCACTGTTGCTACGTGTTGCAAACGCAAGACTCAGCCTGGTGCACACCTTGAGAGCTTAGCCCAAATAGTATATGCTGCACGTTGCGCCGCTACAGAGCTCCGTCCCGGCTTCGCTCGCGGAGGCGATGTCCGTCGTTGCCGACAGCCCCGCGGTCCAGAGGTTGCTCGACAGCCCAGAGCTGTTGGAGCAGGCCAAGCAGCGCGACCCCATGCTGAGGCAGCTGCTGGAGCAGACGCCCGGCATGTCCAGCCTGCTGGCGCCGGACAAGCTGCGCGCGGTGCTGGACGTGGTGCGGGACCCGGGGCGCTTGGCGCAGGAGGGGACCACCCTCCTGGGAGGCCTGGACTTGACGGAGCAGCGCAAGGTACGTATAATGCGTATAAGCCATGATGGTGCATGTGATGCTGTAGCGTTGCTGACGTGGTTGCAACCATGGACGCATGAGGGCAGGGGTCGGGGGGCGTGGCATGGCGCCGTGTAGTGGCAACAAAGCTCAGTACGCTGCTGCCAAAGCCCATGAAGCTCTTATACTCCAGGTGGTGACAAATGTCAAACTGTTGGACTCACCTCTGGCCAGGCCGTTCTGCAGCTGGAGTCCTACACGCGCAACCTCCAGGAGCAGAAGGCGCGCCAACTGCAGCTGCAGCAACAGCACAATGGGGTAGCAGGTACGTCATTCGAATGTGCCAGACCTTCCATGGTTGGGGCGGTATGGGGAGGCGGCACCAGCACAAGCGCCAGTACCTGGGCAGGGGCGTGCACCTGACCTGACGTCATGGTACCGCCGCAGGGGACAGCTCCGCCCTGCCATCTGGGTCAGGCACACAGCGCTATGCCGGCCCCTTCCCGGGCCTCCACTTACAGCCAGCCCACTAACCGCATTCCGCTGCACGTCGCAACCTTCGTTCGGTTACCGCCGCAGGCGACGTCACCGCCCTGCCATCTGGGTCGGGGCCCGGCCCCAGCGTCTCCGGTCCGCCGCTGGCCGCCTTCGCCAAGCTGCAGGCGCGCATGGCGGCGCTGCAGCGCATGAGGGCAGGGGCAGGGGCGGCAGCAGCGGAGGGTGGCGCGGCATTGGGGGACGACGGCGCGGGGACGTCGGGCGCAGGTGCGTGCGGCCTCCCGTACGCGGTTATAGGGAGACGAAGGTGTTGGCGCACCATCAGCATTTCCTGATGCATGGTGGCGCTTGCCACAGGGGCGAATGGTCTAGCACTGCTGCCGGTAGCAGGAGCTTGCGCGCACGGTAATGAGCAGCTGCTTGACAGCGTGCATGTGCGGCGTTGCGAGATGCATCCTTTGCCGAGCGTCCGCGCTGTGTATGCTGGCCTGCCCCCAGGGCCGGCCGCCGCGTCGCGCGCCCCCCACCAGGCGCCCGGCTTCCACAACCCAGGGGAGGTGAGCCCGCCCCGCGCAGCGGCCACGTGCACAGCCGCACAGCGCTGCACCCCATGCCCTTGCCCCCCAGGGGGCTCGCTGCACTCCGCAGAGGGCTCCGCGGCCTGCGCCTGCACCCATGTTGCCACGTACCCGCCCCTGCTGTAACCCAACACTATGCGTGCCTGTGCCCCTCCTTATACTGTGTGCCTGCTGCAGTCCTCGGAGGGCGGCTTCAGCTTCACGCACAGCGAGCAGGAGGTGCCCTTTGAGGCGCTGCCGCCAGAGGTGCAGGTGGGCCGCTGTTGTTGACGCACTCGTACTGGTAGTGCGAACCGTGTGCCGTCAGAGGCGTCAGTGCTGTGCAGTCCTGGCTTAGGGCCGGGGACCATACCAGCTTGCCAGTGCTACGTGGTAACCCCTCGATGATGTCCCTTTGCCCATTGCTGTGCGTTCGTGTTGCGCAGCGGCAGCTGCTGGCGGAGCAGCCGGAGCTGTGGGGGCAGCTGGCGGCGGCGCAGCAGATGCAGCAGCAGCTGCTGCACATGCACCCTTACATGCAGCAGCGTCAGGGGTACGGGAACGGGCAGCAGCACCCGCAGCAGCACGCGAACCACGCTGGAGGCCCGTGGGCAGGGCGGCAAGGCAAGGACCAGTACCCCCAGGGGTATCCCTCCCCCCACCAGCACAACAACCAACAACATACGCACGGGAACGGGCAGCAACCTTGCTGCCCACACCACGACCACGCAGACGGACACCAACACCACCAGACCCCTGCCGCGTCCTCGGCTGGTGGTGCCCTCAGCCTGCCAGTCAGTACGGCGGCAGGCGGGGGCCCGGGCTGGGGGGCACACGGCAGCGGGGCACCACTAGCACTAACAGCTGCGGGAGGGCAAGCGGGGTCCTGGCCGGGGGCGCCGCACGCAGGGCACGCCTCCGGGCCGGGTCCGTACGCATGGGGCGGGTGGGGCAGCGGCGGGGGCGCGGGCGACCAGAGCCAAAACTACTACGACTGGTATGCGTCCGGGGCAGGGTCTAGGGTAGCGGCGGGGGCAGGCGATGGGGAGGTGGAGGGGTCCGGCGGCTCGGGGCGGCGTCTGGACCCGCGCAGCTACTACGAGGACGTGCAGCCCAACCTGGCGTGGAGGCCGGAGGACGACTCCTGGGGCGCGTTGTTCCGGCGGTGAGGCGGGGAAGGGCGGAGAAGGGTTGGGAGGTGCAGGGAAGGCGTAGGAGGAGCAGCGGGAGGGGTGCGAGGCGGTGCGGCTGCGCCAGGAACTGTGTGCGGTATCCTTGCATGCGGTTGCTGTGGCTGTGGCCATGGGGGACAGGTCAATTTGCGGCGGCGGCCAAAAACACTTGGCCCCAGGGGTTCTAGCCCGTGCCTTCAGTCCTGCTGCCCATGCCAGACACCACCTTGTGTGATTGGTCATGTATTGCCTGAGAGTGCGTCGTACGTACACGGCGGCGTCTGCCGACCCTGCGGCACGCCTCCGCGCCTGGCCCCAACCTCCATGGCCTCGCTCCTCGCCCTCCCTCTCACCCCACCCCACCCCCAAACCCACCCCAACCCCAGCGCCTACTTCCACTACTGCGACCTGGCCTTCTTCCCGCCCTTCTTCGCGCTGGCCGCATACGTGCTGCTGCCCCTGGCCGCGCGCCTGCCCTTCCCGCTGCTGCTCCTGCTGCTGGCGGCGGCGGCGGCGGTGGGCTCCTGGCTCTTCGCCACCCGCCTGGCGGGCGTTACGGCGGCGCGGGTGCAGGCTTCGCGCAGCTTCCTGTCCTTCATCGCCACGTGCGAGGTGGCGTACCCGCTGGTGTACGGCACGCACGTGGCGCCGCGGTGGCACGGCGGGCGGGGGCTGGGGTCGGTGGTGCTGCTGGTGGGCATGTGCGCGCTGCCGCTGCTGCATGCGGCGGCGGCGTGGTCGGACCCGGGGTACGTGGTGGCGGAGGAGGAGCAGGAGGGGAGCAAGGGAGCTGGCGGGGAGCAGGGGGAGGCAGGGGGAGGGCAGGGGGGTAAGGAGGGGGAGGCAGGGGATGTGGAGGGTGGGAGTGGGGCGGAGGGGAGAGGGCAGCGGCAGGGGGGCAGCGCGGGCGGGAGGGGTACGGAGGTGGCGGGGGCGGGGGAGGCGGGGCCGCGGCTGCTGCTGCCGCTGGCGCAGTGCAGCACGTGCCGGGTGGCGAAGCCGCTGCGCTCCAAGCACTGCCAGTTCTGCAACAAGTGCGTCAGGCGGTTCGGTAAGTGGTGCTGGGAGCTGGCGGGGAACATGCTAAGCGTGCGTGCAGTCACTGGGCTGGCTCTGTCATGGCTCCTTTGCCTGCCTCCACTTCCGGTGGTCACTGTTGTGCTAGCCCCGCTTCGTGCCTCATCCACCGTCTGCACGTCCAGTTCAGTCAAGGAGTACCTGTTTTCGCCCTCCCCCTCCCCCCCAGACCACCACTGCCCCGCCATCGGCAACTGCGTGGGGGAGGCCAACGAGCGCGTGTTCGCCGCGTGGCTGTTGGTCATGGTGGGCGTGGGCCCGGAATGGGGCTGTGGGTGCCGGAGCGGTGATCATGCCTGCTGAGTGTGATCACGGCCGTTCGGCATAGCGGGTTATAGATGAACAAGAGCCGGGCGCATTGATCCTCTGTTCGCAGTCTGGTCGGCCAAGCGGCAGGAATGGCGAAGGACGTACCCTAAACTGTCGGTACCGTACTCTGCATGCTATTTCGCTACACCCAGGCCCCCCTGTGTTGCCCCCACACACCCCACAACAGGTTGTGGTCCAGGTGCTGGTGGTGCGCGCCTTCCTCAGCTTCATCCTGCAGCGCCACCAGGAGGCAGTGGGGGGGCCGGATGGCGGGGGCGCATGGGCGGCGGCCGGGGGCCTGCGGGCGCTGTGGGCGGCGGTGGCGTGGGCGGCGGCGGGGCCGGAGCGGGGGCTGCTGCTGCTGGCCATCGTGCAGGTGGGTGGGGCGATTGGCGTAACAGGGCAGCGTGGCAACGAAAGCATGCAAGTGGTGGAAGTGTGTACGGCATGCTTGTGCTTGTCTGCAGCGAGCGAGCAATGTCTGCATGGGCCCAAGCTGTAGGTGGTGTTCAATTGCATCCGGAAAGGGAGTTTAGTGGTTCAGCATCATAACTGGCTCAAGCGTCTCCCACTGAACAGGAGCTACGTTCCCCTATCCTTCGTCCCCCTGGCTGCCTCCCCAGGCCGCCTGCCTGCTGCCCGGCGTGGCGCTGGCGTCGCGGCAGGCCTTCTGCATCGCCGCCGCCCTCACCGCCAACGAGCTCATCAACCGCGGCCGCTACAGCTACCTGCAGCACGAGCTAGGAGGGTACTGCAACCGCTTCGGTGGGTGAGGGGGAACCCCTGGATGTCCGTCAGTCAGGGCCCATGCTTCTTGCGGTGCTGTGTCTTGAACCCATCCCCCAAGCGTTCTGCCGTGTCACTCGGAATTCCGCAAAGGCAGGCCCCCGGCGGCGGTACCACGGGCAGGTCCCGAGGCGCGCACTGCCTCTTACCGCTAGCCGCCAGCCTTGCCTCACCAGGGTCCCACCCTGATTCGGCAGTCCACTACAGTTACGTCACCTGGCCTCCCCTTTTGCTTACCCCCACAGACCGCGGCATCTTCCGCAACTGCTTCTCCTTCTGGCTCGACCGCGAACCCCACCAGCACCACCAACACCCACACCAGCACACGCAACACCCCAGCCACCGCCGCGGGGCCGCCCCCGCCCCCCGCGCCCGTTCCCCCGGCCGCGACTGGTGGGCTGAGTGGGAGGCGGGCGACCGGGCGCTGGCGGCGCGGGGACCGGGGGCCCGCTGGCTGAGCGTGTGGACGCCGGGGCGGCTGCTGGGCTGGGTGGAGGCGCAGGGCGGCAAGGCGGAGCAGCTGCGCAAGGCGCTGGTGGTGGGTGCTCTGGGAGGGGGAGGTACCGGTAGCTGTAGTATGGCATCAAATGGTCCACTAACAGAGCCTGGCACCCGCTCCGCGTCACAAGGAACGGAGCGGGTGTAAGGCTCTGTTGGTGTGCTGGACAAGGATGGAGGAAGGGGCGTATTTGGCGGTGGACCAAAGCGCGGGGAAGGGAGGGTTGCATGGGGTCTTTGGGGGCGGGGGCGGCAAGCACCCCGGCTGTTACACGGGTTGATCCCCTGGCCTGTCCCTTACTCCCCCCCTGCAGGACCTGCGCGTGCAGCGGGCCATGCGCGGCATGGAGCTGAGGAACAGGGCGGCAGGGGCGGCGGGCGCGGGGGACGCACGTGAGCAGGGGGCGGCGTGAGGCAGGGGAGGTACCGGAGCGCCACAGGAGGCGGTGGGGTGGCCGCGAAGGGGCCAGAGGCGGAGGCGGCGTAATGCCGGCTGGGGCTGGGGCCTCCCCTGCTGGGGTGCTAGGAAGGAGCGGCGCAGCTTTTGGGTCGACTCCTACGGTGCAGTGCAGGCATGCGTTTTACCTGGTGCTAAAGGTGCTGCGTGTGGTACCACGTGTTCTTTTTTCGGCTCCAGGCGGCAACGATATTGCTTTGCTTCCCTGTGCTCGATAACTTGGTGACGGGGCTTCTGTACGGCAAGCAGCCGTGCATAAAAGTCAATCGTATGACGGTGTGCTTTGTTCTCACCGATGCTGCAGTGCGTGCATCTCCTGTTTTGGTACGTGACACAAGTACTCGCCGGGGCTTTAGTACACGCCTCACGCCTCCACGCGCGTTTTCACCAGCACCGCACGGAACCATGTCCGGTGTTGCATCTTCACCCAAACGTTCATGCAAGCGACGTCCTTGCACACATGTTAACGCGTATATCATATACGAAGAACGCGTTCCTACGCTGTCATCCGATTGCTCGGCCATTGGTCGTTGGAGCTGTCAAGCGAGCGGTACAACGAATCCTAGGAATGCCCACGCTAATTCTTTGGTAACGGTCTGCCTGCAGCTTCCGCGATAGGTCCAAGACGCTCTACTTACCTCTGACTGTTATCCACATTTACCCCAGCGACTCCGCCTTGACCCGCGACCAAGGACGCCTCCCAACAGACGCCACGACCCATGCGCTTCTGACTGCTGCGCCTGCCATTCTCCTCACGCTTACTATCCTCACGCTTCATCAGCTCCTCTTTCTAACATACTTACTACTTGCGAAGGGAGGTAAATTTACTTGCTGTCACGCAACCGCGAGGAGCAGCGGCGCGATTGTTCAAGGGTCCAAGCCAACGAACGACCCATGGGACGGCGTAAGAGTCTCGCTGCCAGTAGCCGGCAAGGAGCCGCAGGCCAGCCTGCCGCGGCGCACCCAGCGTCACGGCGGCCCCAGCTGGTGCCGCTGATGCTGGGGGCGGCGGTGCTGGCTGCGGCGGCAATGCTGGTGCTGCAGCCGCAGCCAGCGCTGGGCTTCACGCGGCCCGACCAGCGTGAGTCATGTGGTACACACGACCCGGCCTGGCAAGGGTGGTTTTGGGAGTCTGGGCGCACGCTGGATGGCCGTGTAGGCGTTACGCGGGCACGAGCACGCATCCCCGCACAGCACACCATGTCACAGCTTATCCGCCCAGATCCGCCGTGGTGGGCAACGCATGCGAGTGCTAACGTTACCTCCGCAACAAAAAACGCCCACGCCTCTTCTGTGCCCTGCGCTCGTTGCCGCTCCCACTTGCACTGACAGGCCACACTCAGCTGCACAAACGCCGAAGGCAATGTCGCCGCACCGTATGTAGTGCCAAGCGTCTCTGAACCTTTGCCCCGTCCACCCGCTTCCCCCGCGTCTCGCCTTCGCAGTTGCTGCCCTGATCCAGCTGCGCGACGCCAACATCAACAAGTCGGCCGCGTGGGCTCGCACGCTGTCGCACTGGACCTGCCCCACCGACCCCGCCGACTCGGACGCGCCCTGCGACCCCTGCTCCAAGGACTGGTCGGGCAACTGGGAGTTCATCCACTGCCGCGGGGCGGGCGGAGGTGAACCCGTGGACGTGCACGCGTGCGAGTTGACGCGCGGCACTATGCCAGGAAGTAAAAAGGAGTACTAGATTTGTGGATCGGGCTGGTGCGGGGCCTCCCTCTCGCTCACCTTTCCTGCCCTAACCCATGCGCGCACCACACTCCCAGCTGCCCTTCTGTACAACTCCTCTGTACCTTCCATGTGTCTCAACCGCAAACCGCACCCCGGCCACTTCTCCCTCGGGTGCGGCGAGGGCCTATAGGTTTCCGTTTCTGTTACTTGGCTGCTATAACTCTAACCTTCCCTGTCCCCAGATTATGGCGAGGGATCTACCAGCGACTACGATAGCCACGTGTGCACGGTGCACATCCCCTCCCCCCTGCCTCGCCCCCCCGCCCGTCCCTGCCCCACACAGAGTACGGCGAGGGCAGCATCGGCGCCTACGACGGCTACGTGAGCACCGTGCACATCACCGACCAGCACCTGGAGGGGCCGCCGCCGCGGGAGCTGTGCGGCCTGGTGCGGCTGCGGGAGCTGGACCTGGACGGGTGGGTAAAGGGGTGTGGGTTAAGAGGTGTGGGTTGAGGGGTGTGAAGTCATCTTTGTTTTAGCCTGGGATCCTGGAGGACGGTGCGCCTGCGGGAGCTGGACGGATGGGTTGGAGGTGTGGGTTAAGGTGTGGGGAAATAAGGGCAGCGGAATAGGGCGTGGGTTAGGGTGGGGGCCTACATTGGTGGTGCGGCTGCGAGAGCTGGACCTAGACGGGACGATAAACAGATGGGGCGGCGGTCGGCGCCCAAGCGGCTGTGGGCCATGTTATGGGTAGTGCGACGACGGACGCTGGGCCTGAACAGGTGGGGACGGCGGCCCAGGGTTGTGAGGGTGTGGGTTCACGAATGTGGGTTGAGGAATGTGGAATGCCATGGGGCGGCGATGCGCTTGTTCCTCTGTGCGTGCAGGACGAACGAGAATGTCTCAGTGAACACGTTTGCCGCCCCTTCCCCCCTTGTGCCCTCCCGCAGCTCCAACTTCAACGGCCCCTTCCCCGACTGGATCATCTCCTGCCTGCCCGAGCTGCAGGTGCCGGGGGGTGGGGGTGGGGGTGGGGGTGTGCTGCTGGGGGCGTGCATCTGCGCCTGAGGTGTGCAGGCAGCACCCTACATCGCATGCATGTACGACGTGTGGCCCAGCAACGTTACGACCAAGGCGGTTTGCTGTGCCGTTTCTATTTGTTGGCCATCGCTCGGGATCGCTCTCCTGTGGCTGAAGCCCTAAAGGGCAATCTTGAGCGCGCCGCTGCCGAGCTCCGCACACCTCGACCGCTCACCCGACCTGTGCAACCCTCTGCTGTTGCGCCCTGCTGCCTTCCACCTCACCACACGCAGGAGCTGGATCTGAGCTACAACAGGGTGAGCACCGCTGCACCACCGCACCAGCACCACTGCGCCCGCCTGGCCGCCCGCTGGCCCCATGGGTACAGCACAGCCCCGTTCTGCCTGGCCATACCGCGGTTGAGCCCTGCTCACAAGCCCTGTAGCTGCCCCAGCCCACCTGCCAATGCCACCTGCTGCCCACCCAAACCCGCGGCATCCCCGGCAAGCACCGCTTCGCCCTCTTTCCGACCCTTAGGCACCCCTTGCTCCTCCCTGTGCACCGCCCAACCGGCAGCTTCCCCTGCCCCGCACTCTCCCGCCTTCCGCGCCCGCCTCCCCCCTCGCCCCCTCCCCCCTCGCCCCCTCCCAGTTCTCCGGCACCATCCCGCCCGAGGTCTCCACCAAGCCCAAGCTGCAGGAGCTCAAGCTCGAGTACAACGACGTGAGTGCAGCCTGCATGCCGGTGCCCTCCGCCCCGACCCCTGGAGCAGACCGATGTTCCCACCGCAATGATGGACGCGGCGAGTACACCCGTTGCGCTACCCGGCCGTGCTCGTTCGAGCGGCTGCACCTACACCTTCACCTGCTCTGCTGGAGCCAAGGCGACTCCACCTTCCTCCCTCGCGCCCCCCGCCATCCAACCCACCGCCCCCCCCCCCCCC